>WNGA01016364.1_pt1 | contig 13249 bp, 13 predicted proteins | sample 5400061 | NCBI WGS metagenome assembly WNGA01 (sample SAMN13153366, study PRJNA577476) | soil metagenome | isolation source: 100 cm soil or saprolite under grassland replicate 2 | place: USA:California | collected 2016-06-15 | reverse complement strand
CTCCTCCAGCAGCGGGTCGACCTGAGCAAGCTACTTGCCGGGTAGCGGGAGCCAATTGCGGGTCAGCACGTCGTCGAGCGTACCCGTGATCAAGATGGCGAGCCAAAGGAGGCTTGCGACCGCCACCAGGCGCGGCCAGCCCCTGGTCAGGCGCAGCTCCATGAAGAACCACGCGCTGAGCACTGCTATGAGGCTGGCGAGACCCAGCGCCAGGACGGGATGCCAATCGACCAGGTACAGCAGCGCCAGGAGGAACACCCAGACGACGTCGACGAAGTGCCAGTACAGGCCGACTACCTGGTAGGTCACCGCGCGTGCGCGCGCAAACGCCAGGACCGCAACTATGCCCACGGCCACTGTTAGATGCACGGCGTGCAGCCCGGTCATGGTGAAGTACGCCACCATGAACAGCTGCACCTGTGGCGTGCCGAATACCAGTCCTTCGGCGAAGTGACGCTGGTACTCCACGCCTTTGATGGCCAGAAATACCGCACCAAGCAGGGCGGTCAAGATGAGCCAGAGGCGTGGACGACTGCCGCGACGGGCACGGTTGACGCCCATCGCCATCGTGCCGCTGCTGGCGATCAACACCACCGTATTGATGCCGCCGAGCACCGCGTCGAGGTGGCGACTGCCTTCGGCAAAAGCGGCCGGGTACAGCGTGCGATAGACGGTGTAGGCGGTGAACAGGCCGCCGAACAGCAGCAGCTCCGTGGCGAGGAACACCCACATGCCCAGTAGGGATGCATCATGCTCCTGCTCCAGGGTTGCCCAATGGGAGCTCACGCCGTCACCGCTGCCCTCCGGCCCCGGCATGGACCCGGACGCCAGATGCATCCGCCCCGTCCTCAGACCGACCGCCGCAAGGCGGAACCCCTTTGGGCACTCTGCGTCGAGGGCGCGCCAGCGCCCAATGACCAGTGGCAGCCATCAGAAGTCGTAGGCCGGGTACGTCACGACCGGCGGCTCCGCGAAGTTGTCCTTCGGCGGCGGCGACGACGTCTGCCACTCCAGCCCGCGGGCGTCCCACGGATTCGGACCGGCGTCTTTGCCTGCGCGCAACGAGTACAGCAGGTAGACCAGCGGCAGCAGATAGCCGATCGCCAGAATCGAGGCGCCGGCCGTCGACATCACGTTCAGCATCTGGAAGTACGCCATCACCATGCCGCCAACCATGATGTAATGAAAATGGGCCACCACAAAGTACGTCCCGTGGACATCCACATCCACCGCCAGAGAGGCCAGGAACAGACCGGTCAGTCCGCCAATGGTGAACAGGCCGATGAACCCGAGCGCGTACAGAAGAGGCGTGTGGAACGAAATCGCCCCGCGATAGAGCGTCGCCGTCCAGTTGAACACCTTGATTGCCGACGGAATCGCGACCAGGTAGCTCAGCAGCGAGAACATCAATGCCCCGTGCGCGGAGGCGCCCGAGACGAACATATGGTGTCCCCACACCAGAAACCCGAGCACGGCGATGGCTACACTGGCCAGTGCGACGACCGGATAGCCAAAGACCGGCTTGCGCGCGAACGCCGCGATCAACTCCGACGTGACGCCCATTCCCGGCAGAATCATGATGTACACCGCCGGATGTGAGTAAAACCAGAACAGGTGCTGGAACAGCAGCGGGTCGCCGCCCAGTGCCGGATCGAAGAAACCCACGCGCGCTATGCGCTCGACCGCGACCAGCAGCAGCGTGATCGCCAGCACCGGCGTTGCCAGCACCATGATCACGCTCGTGGCATACGTCGACCAGAGAAACAGCGGCAAGCGAAACCACGTCAGACCCGGTGCACGCATACGATGAATCGTGACGATAAAGTTCAAGCCGGTGAGGATTGACGAGAAGCCGACGATGAAGATGCCGATCGCCGTGGGCACCACGCGCGTCGTCGACGCGGAGGTGCTGAACGGCGTGTAGAAGGTCCAGCCGGTGTCGACCCCGCCGTCGATCATCGCCCACAACGTGAACGCCGCGCCGAGCACGAAGATGTACCAGCTGAGCAAGTTGAGTCGTGGAAATGCGACGTCCTTGGCGCCGATCATCAATGGCACGAGGAAGTTGCCAAGGACCGACGGAATCGACGGGATCAGGAAGAACCAGATCATGATCACGCCGTGCATCGTGAATAGCTTGTTGTAGCTCTCGGGATCGACCACGGCTCCGCTCGGCTGCAGCAGGTGCGTGCGCATCAGGGTGGCGGCAAAGCCGCCAAAGACGAACATGAACGTGATGCTGAGCAGGTACAGCACAGCGATGCGCTTGTGATCGGTCGTGAGCAGCCACGAGCGCAGCGCATAGTCGACTGACAGATACGTGCGTCGACGCGTCGGCCACACGATCGAGCTCACTGGGCCGCTCCAATTGATTTGACGTATGCCAGCAACTCGATCATTTCCTCGTCGGTGACGACGCCCGCGAACGATGGCATGATCGGTTGATAGCCAAACACGACCTTCGCCGACGGCGAGACGATGGACTCGCGGATGTAGTTCTCATCGGCGGTCACGGACGAGCCGTCCGCAAGCAGCACGGGCTGACCGAAGACACCGGCCAGATTGGGCGCGCGGCCCATCGCGTGGCAATCCACGCACCCATACTTTCGGAACAACGCCGCGCCAGATGCGGCGGGCGAATTGGCCGCGGTTGGACCGCTCTCCAGCCACGCGGCGTAGTCCGCGGCGCGCAGCACAGTGATCGTGCCCAGCATGCGCGCGTGATCGGTGCCGCAATACTCAGAGCAGTACAGTGGGTAATCGCCGACTTGCGTTGCGCGGAACCACATGCTCGTGAACCGCCCGGGTAGCACATCGGCCTTCACTCGGAACGCCGGCACCGAGAAGCTGTGGATGACGTCCTGGGAGGTCATGGTGAGCTTGACGGCGCGCCCTTCCGGCACATGCAGCGCGTTGATCTCGGCCTGACCGTCGGGCTGCTGCGACTTCCACATCCACTGCTTGGCGACCACGTAGACTTCGATCGCGTCCGGCGGCGGCTGGGCCTCGTGCAAGTACAGTCGCGCGCCCCACACGAACGGAATCATCGCCATGCCGGCCGGAATCAGGGTCCACGCGATCTCGATCGGCGCAGTGCGCGTGATGCGCTGGCCGACGTCGTTGCTGGCCGTGCGCCGATAACGAATGCAGAACACGACGATGCATGTGAAAATGGCGGCTGTGATCGCCAGACTTACCAGCACCATGAACAAGATGAGTGCATCGACCTCGCCGGCAACGCTGGATGCTTGTGGCAGGATCATGTGCGTTTGATGTCCGCGCGCCACATGACGGCCATGGCGGCGCCGAGTGCGAGCACGGTCGCGGCGCCAGCCATCTTGAGCAGGTCCAGCACCAACGGCGTGTAGCGACCGGTCAGCGCGTCGTAGTGGTAGCACAGCAGCAGCACTTGCTCCGTGATGCCGCCGATCCGTTGTTGCGCTGCCTCGGTCAATGCCAGACGCAGATCCGTGGCCGAGAAATCCAATCCGTATACATACCGACTGACCTCACCAGTGTCCGTCAGGATGACCAGCCCCAGCGGATGGGCATAGTCGTCCTCCTGGTCGTCGTAGACGTAGTGGAAACCCACTGCTTCCGTGAGTCGATCGATGGTCGTCTGATCGGGAGTGGTTAGCACATGCCAGCCGCCCGCGGCTTCGGGATGCGCATACCCGCGTAGTGCTTTGTACTTCGCCATTGCCGCCGTTTCAGGAGTGTCGCGCGCGTCGAAGCTGATAGTGACCAGCGTGTACTCGTCGCCAAGCGTGAACGGCACACCGTTCAAGCCGCCAAGGAGCCCCTGCAGTTCCAGTGGGCACAAGTTCTGGCAGCGCAGATAGTTCAGCGTCAGCACGACCGGTTTTGACCTGAAGTACTCGCGCAGCGTCACAGGTCGACCCGCGTCGTCGGTGAACTCCAGGTCCAACGGCACCGGCGCGCCGATGTGCTGGTCGAACCGCACCGTCCGGAGCTGCTCCGGCGTCAGCTCATGCGCGTGTGCAACCGGGGACGTCACGAGCAGCACGAGCAGGCTAACGGCGAACCTCATGGCACACCGCGTTCGACGAGCAGCGCTTTGGCACGATCGATCGGAATCGCCAGGTCGGCGCCCTCGTCGACCTCGAGTCGCGGCGGCGGTGGAGTCGGCGCACCCTCGAGCCGACCCACGAGATCGGTCGGTCGCCCGACGGTCAGCGGAAGCTCGGTTGACGACGCCTCGAACCAGGTCACGACCAGCAAGACCAAACCCAACACCACCAGCAGCCCGAGCCCGCCCACGACGACCCAGCTGAGATGCCAGTCGCTGCGCTCGTAGCCGGCCACCAGGTCCTCGGCATCCACACCGCTCGGCAGGCGTCCGACCGGCCGTCGGCGAAGCAAGGCGGCAATCACGACGACCGCGCCGAGGGCGAGCTCAAGCGGTCGCATGGGCCTGGTCCAGTGCCGGTTCGAGTCGGGGATCGTCCAGCGGCAGGAGCGGCGCCGCCATCAGCCGCCATGCGAACATCGCCAGCCACAGTCCGCCAACACCAATCCACAACAGCGGCGGCAGCCAATCAAGCACTGGCCCGTCGGCAGCAAACGCCGGCTCGATAAGCCACACGATGTCGACGAGCTGTACCAGCAGCAGCCAGCCGGCGACCGCACCCAGCCAGCGTCGGCTGCGTTTGAGGCCGCGGAACAGCAAAACCCAGAACGGCGCCAGGAAGCCACCGCCCACGAGGAACCACGCTACGGGCAGCCAGCCGCCTTCGGCGCGCCGGGTATACCACGTGATCTCGTCCGTGAGGTTGCCGGACCAGATCAGCATGTACTGGAAGTAGGTCATGTACGCCCACAGCAGCAGGAACGCCAGCAGCAGGCTGCCCAGGTCATTCAGCACGCGCGGTCCCATCACGTTGCGTAACGGCCGCCGCTCGGCCAGCACGGTCACCACCACGATCGCGAAGGCCAGCGCAATCAGCAGCGAGACCATGCACCACAGCGGTGGATAGAGCGTGGAGAACCACTCCGTTTCGAGCGACATCCACCAGTCGATCGCCGCGAAACTCGCGGTCAGCGGCAATAGCAGCAGCCCGATGACGCTCAGCCGCTGCAACCGGATTCCACGCCGCAGCAGCTCCGCCAGGATGATCCACACCGTGAAATAGACCACCGCCCGGAGATCGAAAAACGGCACGTTCAAATACACGGCCTTGTGTGGGTCGGGACTGTGCGTCCACAAATACAAAGTCGGCGCACCGATCAGGACAGGCACGAACAGTGCGGCGAGCAGTGGCATGGTGCTGGCGCCTGCCTCGAAGATGCGCCGCGTCGCCAGACCCCACACGCCGCCGGTTAAGAACTGGATGAAGGCTAGCCCCATAGAGCCCAAAGCCAGGCACAGCCAGAATGTGTAGCCCAGCAGGTACGCGCGGAAGAACCGCTCCGGGTCACCGAAACCGAAACCGGCTGAAATCGCCAGCGCCACCGCGCCGACCCCCAGCGACAGCCGCGTCACGGACCCGCCTCGAGCGCGCCGCGCTGGTCAGCTGGTACATCGTCCAGCGTCGCGTGCTGGCTCAGCTGCAGCGCGCGAATGTACGCTGCAATGGCCCGTCGATCGGCGACGGAGACTTGCGCCGCGTAGCTCGGCATTGCGCCGAAGCCATTGGTCGCGATGGTGAAAAAATGGCTCAGCGGCGCCTGGCGCAGCCGATCGGAGTGAAACGATGGCGGCGGGGTGAAGCCGCGCTGGACGACGATCCCGTCGCCGTCACCTGCGTACCCATGACAGGGTGCGCAGAAGATTTCAAACCGCTGTTGCCCACGGTCCAGCAATTCGCGGGTCAACGTCACTGGCTGCGCATCAGTGACGAGTTGGCCGCGCGCGACCGTATCTGGAACTTGCGACCGTGCCGACGTGCCATCGGCAAACTGATCGCTCGGCTGGAAGGGCCGATAGCTCGGCTGCAGGGCCATCTTCTGGGTACACGCTGTCAATGCCAGCGCCGCAACGAACCACGCCAGCGGGCTACTCCGGGACATCGCTCACCTGGCGCGGGCCAAGCTGTTCGAGAAATGCGCGCGTCAGCGTGCTATCGAAGCTGGCGTCGCGGGCTTCGATACACAGGAAGAACCGGTCGCGGGTCGCGCGCGCAAACGCCGGCACGTTGAATACCGGGTGATATGGCTCCGGCAAGCGATTCAGCACCAGCAAGCCAACGAGTGTGCATAGCCCGGCGCCGAGCACGGCCATCTCGAACGTGACCGGGATGAACATTGGCCAACTGTTGAGCGGCCGGCCGCCGACGTTGATCGGCAGCGCCACGACGTGCACCCAGAATTGCAGCGCGTAGCCAGCCAGCGCCCCGAGGACGCCCCCGCTGAGCGTGATCCACGGCACGACCGTGTGCCGCGAGCCGAGCGCTTCGGCCAAGCCCTCGACCGGGAATGGTGAATACGCGTCCATGCGTCGGTAGCCAGCGGAATAGGCACGGCGCGTTGCCACCAGCAGATCCTCGGCCGAACCGAACTCGGCCATCAGTCCGTACACCGCTGCTGGTAGGGCTTCGATCATGCCGATGCGCGCTCGCCCCACAGCTCGCGCAGCAGCCGCCGCATCTCGAACGCCGGAATGATCGGCAGCAACCGCACGAACAGAAACATCAGCGCCGTGAACAGGCCAAGCGTGCCGACCAGCATCGACCAGTCCCAGAAGGTCGGCCGAAAGACGCCCCACGCCGACGGCAGGAAATCCTGGCTGAGCGAGCCGACGACGATGACGAAGCGCTCGATCCACATGCCGACGTTGATCAGCAGCGATACCACGAACAATGGAATCAAGCTGGTCCGCACCCGCTCGAACCACAGCAACTGCGCCACGCCGACGTTGAGGAGCAAGAGCAGCCAGTACAGCACCGCGTACGGTCCGAGTGCGCGGTTGAGGAGCACTGCGAGCTCGAAGATGTCACCGCTGTACCAGGCCAGGAAGTGCTCGACGATGTAGGCGTACGCGACGATCAGTCCCGTCACGAGCATGATCTTGGCCATCACCTCGAGGTGTCGCACGGTGATGAAGTCCTCGAGGTGGTACGCCGCGCGCAGTGGAATGGCGATGGTCAGGACCATCGCGAAGCCAGAGTAGATCGCGCCCGCGACGAAGTACGGCGGAAAGATGGTCGAGTGCCAGCCCGGCACGATCGCCACCGCGAAGTCGGCGCTCACCACGCTGTGGACCGACACCACCAGCGGCGTGGCCAGCGCGGCAAACAGGTAGTAAGCCTGCTCGTAACGTTGCCAGTGCCTCGCCGAGCCGCGCCAGCCCAGCGCCAGGATAGCGTAAGCGACCTGGGCCAGCCTGGCTCGGGCGCGGTCGCGCAGGCCGGCCAGATCCGGAATCATGCCCACGTACCAGAAGATCAGCGAGATCGTGAAGTACGTTCCGACGGCGAAGAAGTCCCAGATCAATGGACTGCGAAACTGCGGCCAGACACCCATCGTCGACGGATACGGCACCAGCCAATAGAAAAACCAGGGGCGGCCGAGGTGCAGCAGCGGGTACAGCGCGGCGTTCGCCACGGCGAAGATCGTCATGGCTTCGGCAAAGCGATTGATGGACGTACGCCACTGCTGGCGCAGCAGGAACAGGATGGCGGAGATGAGCGTTCCGGCGTGGCCAATGCCAATCCACCATACGAACGTCGTGATCGCGTAGCCCCAGGCGACGGGGATCATGATTCCCCACAGGCCGACTCCGAACGCCAGCAGCATGGTGATCGTGAGTAGCAGCAGCATCACCAGCGCGAACGCCAGCAGCAGTCCGATCCACCAACGCCATCGAGGTCCCGAGCGCAAGACAATGGCATCCACCCGATCGGTGATCTCACCGTAGGTGTGGTCCGGCCCGAGGTATGGCTCCGCTACCACTTATGCCTCGCCGAGGGCGGGATTCAAATTGCGAACAGCCGCCAGATACGTGGTGCGTGGTCGAGTGTTCAACTCGCCGAGCAGCGTGTAATTCCGCCCACTGCTCCGCGCCCGTGTAACCGCACTTGTAGAGTCGTTCAGATTACCGAAGACGATTGCGCCCGCTGGGCACGCCGCCTGACATGCCGTCTGGACTTCGCCGTCCGCTATTGGCCGTCCTTCGCGCTCAGCCTGGATCCGCGCCGCCGAAATGCGCTGCACGCAATAGGTGCACTTCTCCATCACCCCGCGACTGCGCACCGTCACCTCCGGATTGCGGCCGAGTTTCAGCGACGGCGTGTCGAAGTCCGCATATTCGAAGAAATTGAAATGCCGCACCTTGTATGGACAGTTGTTCGAGCAGTAGCGCGTGCCAACACAGCGGTTGTAGACCATGTCGTTGAGACCTTCGTCCGAGTGAACCGTCGCCCCCACCGGACAGACCACTTCACACGGCGCATTCTCACACTGCATGCACGGCACGAGCTGCTGCAGCGCACGCTCGCGTTCGAAGTAGGTGTCAAGCCGCAGCCAGAGCATCTCACGCCCGCGCCGCACTTCCTCCTTCCCGACCACCGGAATGTTGTTCTCGGCCTGGCAGGCGACGATGCAAGCATTGCAGCCGACGCACGCACTCTGGTCGATGACCATGCCCCACGCGTTGCTGGGATACGCATGCTCTGGGTACAGCGACTCCGTCGCACGTGCGTCCTGAGCGCGCTCCGAGGGCGACACCACCTGGACGAGGTCGCGCCCCTCCATCGAGTAATGGCCTTGGGTGCTGGCCAGCGCATAGCGGTCGCCGGTCTTGACCACCTCTACGTCGGGTACGATCCAGGGCGCGCCGGTCATCCGCAGCGCCGCCACGTCGAAGCCGATGCCGTTGCCCGCGCCTGCGCCACGCCGCCGCCCGTAGCCGAGGGTCAGCCCGATCGAGCCGTCGGCGTGGCCGGGCAAGACCCACACTGGGGCCCGTAGCGACCTGCCTTGCGCCCGAAGCTCCACCACGTCCTCGTTGCCGACGCCGAGTCGCCGAGCGGTCTCGGGACTGAACACCGCGACGTTGTCCCAGCTGAGCTTGGTGAACGGTCGCGGCAGCTCGATCAACCAGCCATTGCTGGCGAAGCGTCCGTCGAGCAGCGACGGATCCGGTCGGACCACCACTTCCAACGCGTCGGACGCCGGCCATGTCGCCGGTGCGAGCTGTGCTGACCAGTCCGGTCGCACCGCCACCGGCCGCGGTGGCAGCCGTGTGCCTTCGACGACGCCGTCGTGCAGCATCCGTCGCCAGGTGGTTTCGAAGTCGCCAGGCGTGCGGCTCTGCCAGAAGCCCTTGACCACGTTGTGGCTCGGCGTCTCCGGCTGGTCGCCGAACGCGGCAAGAACCTCGTGCGCCGACCAGCCCTGGTACAGCGGCGCGATCAGGGGCTGCATGATGGTGACCGTGCCGTCCTCGGAACGCGCATCGGTCCACGTCTCGAGCGGGTGCAGCTCCGGAACGTGCCAGTCGCATTGCTCGGCGGTCTCGTCGTCGTACATGCCCAGGTAGATGCCGGTTGGCACCTGCTGCAGCGCCTGGACGAACGGCACGTCGGTGGGCGCCGTATAGGCCGGATTGCCGCCCAGGATCACCAACAGTCGCACCTGACCATTGGCCATATCGGCCACGAGCTGGCGCAGTGACTCGACGTTGTTCGTCGGCTCGACCTCGACGGGGTCGGTGTACTCCACCGTTGTCCCGACGCCGCCCAGCGCCGCGTTGATGGCATGCGCCAGGGCATGGACCGCCGGCGGCTGACCTCGCCCGGGGATGACCACGCTGGTGCGTCCATGGCTACGCAGATCGTCCACTGCCACCTGCAGCCAGGCCGTCGGCACACCCGCGGCTGCCGCGCCGCCTTGCACACCCAGCGCTCCGGCGAGGGCCCAGGCAAATGGCTCGATTGCCCGGGCAGGCAAGGCCAGTCGATGGTCGGCCAGGGCACCGATCGACGTCCACGTGCTCTCAACGGCGTATGTCCGATTGACCATGCCGGCTTCGGGTTGGCGCCGACGTGCAATTTCGCGCGCCAGTCGGAGATGGCCTGGCTCCCATGCCGCGAGCGGGTCGGCGTCGAGCGTCAGAACCACATCGGCGACGTCGAGGTGATAGCGCGTCTCGAGCGCCTGACCAAACGCCAGCTGCGCGCCCGCCAGGGCATTGTCGCGATTGACTGCTTGCCAGCGATGCCAGCGCGCATTCGGCAGCTCGGCCACGAGCTGCTGGAGCTGCGCGGCCAGGCTCGGCGACGTCGTGCTCTCGGACAGGATGCGCAATCCCTGACCGGCATTTGCGCGCAGCGGTCCAAGCGCCGTGCTCAGCGCGCGCACCAAATCTTCCCAGGTCCGAATCTGCCCGCGGAAGGTGATCGCTTGCGACCGGTTCGGGTCATACAGCCCGAGCACGGATGCCTGTGCAAATGCGTCCGTGCCGCCCAGGCTCGACAAATGCTGGGGGTTGCCTTCGACCTTGGTCGGCCGTCCCATGTGGCTCTCCACGAGCACGCCATCCGCGTAGCCGCCCAGTACATGCGCCGTGGCAAAGAACAGTGGCGCGATGGAACCACCGCTACCCGCCTGGGGCGGTCGAACGTAGGGCACGATTCGGTCGCGCGGTGGGGCGCACGCGCTCGCGCCGGCCAGGGCCAGCGACGCGCCCAGCAGCTCGATGAACCGCCTGCGACTCAGCGCATCGTGCTTGTCCTGCAGTGCTGATTCGAGAAGCTCACGGCGTTGCTGGTGCAACTCGTCACGCTGGTCGGGCATGCGCCGCTCAGCGGTGACACGTGGAGCAGCTGAGCTTGCTCTGCACGTGATACGCGGCCATCAGGTCGCGCCCAAGCTGGTCCTGGTTGGAGGGCGGCTGCCAGGCCATGTTGAAGACCTCAGCGCGCGGCCGCAGGTAGCGTTCGGGTTGCTGGTGACAGTCGAGGCACCAGCTCATCTGCATCGATTGGGCCTTGTAGGTAAGTGGCATCTGGTCGACGCGCCCATGACACGTCGAACACCCGACACCTTTCTGGAGATGAATGCTGTGGTCGAAGTAGACGAATCCGGGCAGGTTGGTGACCCGGTTCCAACGGATCGGTTGATTGCTGCTGAAACTGTCGCGCACCGGTGCCAGGACCGGACTCTGCGCCCACACCTCGGCGTGACAGTTCATGCACGTTTGGGTTGACGGCATGCCGGCGAACGACGACGTCTCGACGCTCGTGTGGCAGTAGCGACAGTCGATGCCGTCGCCGGCTACATGGTGCTTGTGGCTGAACGGAACGGGTTGCTCGATCGGTTGCCCCACGTTGGTGACGTACGGCGCGCGGACGTAGGCCTCGAGGACGGCAAAAAGCACGCCCAGTCCCACAATCCCTCCAACCAGACTGAATCGAGCAAAGCTGTTTGCGCCAGGGCCAAAAACTTGCGCCACGCGTGGCGCGCGGCCACGCGCAAGATCTATGCCGCGCGGGCTACCGCTGGTTGTAGAACTCGACCGACCAGCGCCACTCGCTGCCGTCCGCTGCGTTCCACCACTTCAGCAGCGTGCCGGCTTCGCCACCCGGCAGCAGCACCAGCGCACCCGCGTCATGATCGGTCGGCCACCGGTCCTCACGCTCCACCTGATGGCCGACGAGCGTGAGGCGCGTCAGCGGCACATACGGACCCTCGCGATGCAGTCCCTCGCCTCGGGCAATGACGCGGTCGTCGCCTTCTCGGACCGTCACCGCGATCAGGTCTGGCGCCGCGTGCAGCCACAACACGTCCGTCGGGGCGATTCGACAGCGCGCGATGTACAACCCCGTCGCGGCCGCCGCCGGATAGAAGACCTCCCATGTGTGCAGGGTCATCAACTGGCCCGAAAGCCCGGCAGGCGCGCCGTGGCCGCGACCACCAGCGCCGCGCACAGCCCGGCATTCAACGCCACGGCGAGTGGCGCTCCGACCAGCAGCGCGACGGCGCCGATCTCGAGTGTCCCGAACGGTGCTGAGCCGATGGCCAACGTCAACGCACCCATCGCTCGGCCGCGCAATTGATCGGAGGCGCCGCTCAGCACGATCGTGCTCTGCAGTGATGCAAACGCTGACTGGCCCAGGCCGCCGAGTGCCACGAGCCCCAGCGCCAGGGGAAAGTAGCTCGACAAGGCAAAGCCGACGACGCTTGCAGTCATCACCAGCGACCCAACCCAGAACAGCATCCCCGAACGCGGCACGTGTCGCGCCGAGGCAATCGCGAGCGCGCCGGCCAGTGACCCAATCCCGCCGGCGGCGCCGAGCACGCCCAACCCCACGGCGTCCACGTGCAGCACGTCGCGCGCAAACACCGGCAGCAACTGCTGATAGGGAAACACCAGCACGTTCATGAACGCGCTGATCAGCAGGACGCCCACGATCGGTTCGTTCTGACGCAGCGACCGCAGCCCGTCGCCGAGGTAGCGCAGCATCGACCCACTGGCGACCTGTCGACCGCGCACCGCGAGCGGCATGATCTTCAGCAGCCCGATTTCGAGGACATAGAGCACGGACATAAACAGGAACGCGGCCGCTGGACTGACGTACGCGATCAATGCGCCCGCCAGTAATGGGCCAAAGATGCGCGTAAGGTTCATCGACACCGCTTCGAGCGCGATGGCGTTGACCGTGCGCTGCGGGCCGACGAGATCCGGGATCAGTGCGCGCCGCGTTGGCCAGTCCAGCGCCCACTGCACGCCGAGCAGGAATGTCACCAGCGCCGCGAGTGTGAAGTCGAAAATGCCCAGCGCCAACGCGGCTGCTGTCCCGAGCGACACCAGCAGGCCCATCGCCTGCGCGCCGATCAGCAGGCTGCGCCGGTCGACTCGATCCGCCACGGCGCCGCCGACCAGTCCGAACAGCAGCAGCGGCAGCCAGCGAATCGCGCCGATGACGGCCACATGCCAGGCCGAATTGGTCATGTCCAGCACGACCCAGCCCAGCACCACCTGGTCCATCCAGCGCGCCTGGTTCCACAACACCGAGGCGAGCCACAGGCAGCGATAGCCAGGTGAGCGGAACGTCTCCAACGGCGCAAAGTGCGCCCAGCGCGCCGACAGCGCGTTCCCCGCCACACGGGCAGGCTACCCGACCACGCCCCGAAACTGCCCCTCCGGGGAGAGGCCGCGCGCAGCGCGGGTGAGGGGCGGCGAGCACGCAGGCGAGCCCGCGGTATCGTGGCCACCAGTGTCCAGCCAGGACGACCGACACTTCGGCGAAGTCGCCCGACTCTTCCTGAAGCTCGGTGTCCTCGCCTT
>WNGA01009325.1_pt1 | contig 13251 bp, 14 predicted proteins | sample 5400061 | NCBI WGS metagenome assembly WNGA01 (sample SAMN13153366, study PRJNA577476) | soil metagenome | isolation source: 100 cm soil or saprolite under grassland replicate 2 | place: USA:California | collected 2016-06-15 | reverse complement strand
TCAACCCAACCGACAGGGAGCAAGACGAAGAGGTCCGTCGCCTGCTCGACCTAGGTGCTCGACACGCCGACGTCGGCCAAGGCGATGAGAGCTGGGTCGTACTTGCCGACCCAGAGGGGAACGAGTTCTGCGTCCTTGCAGGCCGCCGCCCCTGATCGGAGGCCGCACACCGCGCCAGACCTACGTCCGGTCGCCCACCCACGCTCACGCGAACACGATGAGGAGCCGGGAGCGAGGTCGGACGGCCCTACGCGGGCAGCCGTGGTTCGATTGCGCGCTCGCCCCAGTGTCGACCCACCAGGCGCGAGCGCCAGGAACGACCGAGACCGCACTCGTGGAGCTCGGTGCCGATGTAATGCAGGCCGACGTCGTCCTCCGTCGCGTAGCCCGGTGGCAGCTCGCCGGAGCGAACCAGCCGGCGGAACGTCGTACGGCGTGGTTGGTCGGAGAGGTCGTCGTGCACACCGTTGCCATAGGGCAACCATCCGAGGCCGTCGGTGAACGGATCGAGCGCGCCAGATCGCCATCAGGTTGACCGCCACCGGCCTCTGTCGATCGCCTTCCGCGGTGGGCAGAAAGCTCGAGTCTCAGACGCGGACCTCGCCGTTGGGGGTTTGGAAGACGGCGGCTACGACGCCGGGGGTGCCGTTGGGGCCGACGAAGTGGACGTCGACGTCGTCCATCAGGTGGTTGGCGGGGTGGCCTACCCAGTCGGCGACCCGGGCGGGGTCGCCGGCGATCTCGATGCAGGTGAGGCGGATGTTCGCGCCGCCGGCCGACGGGTGCTGGGTCTCGTCGTCCCACTTGATGAAGAAGGGCAGCTGCGGGTCGGCGATCAGGCCTTTGACGCCGATCTGGCGCCAGGTGAGGTTCACGCCGTCGGGGCGGTGCCGGTTGCCGGGGACGGCCTCTCGGCCGAGCCGCTTCTCCACCAGCGACAGGTCGTTGACGGCGACGACCCAGCCGAGCCAGCCGCCGCCCATCTCGGAGCGGGCGCGGACGGCCTGGCCGAACGGGGCCTTGTCGGAGGCGGGGTGGTCGAGCACGCCGACCACCTCGATGTACCGGCCGCCGTCCAGCGGCAGGATGTGGTTCACGGTCCCGAAGCGCGGGTGCACGCCTCCGTCGACGAACTCGGCTCCGAGGAGCGCCGACAGTCGCTCAACCGTTCCGCGACATCCGTCCGGACCTGCTGCGTACGAGAGGTGGTCGAGGCGCATGCCAGTCATTCTGGCTGAGGCCGATCGGCGCCGGTGACCGGGGGGTACGTGACGCGGTGAACCCCGCGACCCTTACGATCGCGGGTCGGTCGCCGGGTGCGTCAGCAGCTTGGCGTCGAGGTGCTGGCGGCACAGGTCGGCGAGGATGTCGTACGCCTCCTGGCCCATCAGCGTGACCAGCTCGACCCGGCAGGACTCGAAGACCGCCTCGACGCCGATGTGCGCCTCGGTGTTGCCGGTGCAGTACCAGTCCAGGTCGTGCCCGCCCGGCCCCCAGCCGCGCCGGTCGTACTCACCGATCCCGACCTCGGTGTACGACGTGCCGTCCGCGCGCTCGACGTTGCGGAAGGTGCGGCGGATCGGCAGCTGCCAGCACACGTCCGGCTTGGTCTCGACGAAGTGCACCCCGGTCCGCAGCGCCAGCCCGTGCAGCGCACAGCCCGCGCCACCCGGGAACCCCGGCCGGTTCAGGAAGATGCAGGCCCCGTCGACGACGCGGGTCTTGCGCTCGCCTTCGTCGTCGGTCTCCACCCAGCCGTTGCGCTTGGCCTCCTTGCGGTACTGCCAGTCGGAGCGGGTGAGCTCCTTGACGTGCCGTCGCACGCGCTTCTCGTCGTCGCTGTCGGAGAAGTGCGCGCCGAGCGTGCAGCAGCCGTCGTTCGGCCGGCCCTTGTAGATGCCCTGGCAGCCGCCGCCGAAGATGCAGGTCCAGCGGGACGTCAGCCAGGTCAGGTCGCACCGGAACACCTGGTCGGCATCGGCCGGATCGGTGAACTCCACGTAGGCGCGGGGGAAGTCGAGCGAAACCTCGGGCACCGACCAAGCCTACGCGCGCAGGCCCGCACCTCAAGTAGCGTGGCACCTATGAGGCTGGGTGTGCTCGACGTGGGGTCCAACACGGTGCATCTGCTGGTGGTGGACGCGCACCGCGGTGCGGCGCCGCTGCCGGCCTACTCGCACAAGACCGAGCTACGGCTGGCCGAGCACCTGGACGCCGACGGGAACATCGACGAGGAAGGCGCCGCCGGGCTGCTCGCGTTCGTCGTCGAGGCGATGGAGCTGGCCGAGGACAAGGGCTGCGAGTCGGTGCTGCCGTTCGCCACCTCGGCGCTGCGGGAGGCGCCGAACGGCGAGCAGGTGCTGGACCGGATCCGCGACCAGACCGAGGTCGACCTGACCGTGCTCACCGGCGAGGACGAGGCCCGGCTGACGTTCCTCGCCGTACGGCGATGGTTCGGCTGGTCGTCGGGGCGGCTCGTGGTCTTCGACATCGGCGGCGGCTCGCTCGAGATCGGCGTCGGCTCCGACGAGCAGGCGACGGTCGCGGTCTCGGTGCCGCTGGGGGCCGGCCGGCTGACCCGCGAGGGGTTCACCAGCGATCCGCCGGACAAGGACGAGGTCCGCAAGCTGCGCAAGCGGATCCGCCAGGAGATGGCCGAGGTGGCCGGCACGGTGCTCCGGGCGGGCCGGCCGCAGCGCGCGGTCGCGACCAGCAAGACGTTCCGCTCGCTGGCCCGGATCTGCGGCGCCGCGCCGTCGATCCAGGGGCAGTACGTGCCGCGTTCGCTGGAGGTCGCCGACCTCACCGAGCAGGTGCCGAAGCTGCTGAAGATGACCGCCAAGGAACGCGCCGAGCTGCCGGGGGTGTCGGCCGGACGGGCGCCGCAGCTGGCCGCCGGGGCGCTGGTCGCGGAGGCGGTGATGGACATCTTCGACGTGTCCGCGCTGGACATCTGCCCGTGGGCGCTGCGCGAGGGCGTCATCCTGGCCCGGCTGGACCAGCTGTGAGCGCGCGGCTGCCGAAGATCGGGCTGTCCACCGCGTCGGTCTACCCGGAGTCGACGGCGAGCGGGTTCGAGCTCGCCTCCCGGCTCGGGTACGACGGGGTCGAGATCATGGTCGGGATCGACCCGCTGAGCACCGACGTGGACGCGATGCGGAGGCTGGTCGACTACCACCAGCTGCCGGTGCTCGCGGTGCACGCGCCGTGCCTGCTGATCACCCAGCGGGTCTGGGGCACGGACCCGTGGGGGAAGCTCGAGCGCAGCGCGGAGGCCGCGGTCACGCTGGGCGCGGACGTGGTCGTGGTGCACCCGCCGTTCCGCTGGCAGCGCGACTACGCGCGCGGGTTCGTCGAGGGCGTCGCCCGGCTCGAGGCCGAGACCGGCGTGACCTTCGCGGTCGAGAACATGTACCCGTGGCGGGCCCCCGGCACCGGCGGCCTGCAGGCGTACGCGCCGAGCTGGGACCCGACCGAGCTGGACTACGCGCACACCACCCTCGACCTGTCGCACTCGTCCACCGCCGGGCAGGACTGCGTCGAGCTGGCCGTGAAGCAGGGCAGCCGGCTCACCCACATCCACCTCACCGACGGCACCGGCTCGGCCAAGGACGAGCACCTGGTGCCCGGTCGCGGCACCCAGCGTGCCGCCGACCTGCTCAACTTCCTTGCCGAGAGCAACTTCACCGGTCACATCGTGATCGAGATCAACACCCGCCGGGCGCTGAGCCGGTCCGACCGCGAGGTCGACCTGGCCGAGTCGCTGGAGTTCACCCGCCAGCACTTCGTCACCGTGCCGAAGTACGCCGTGACCAGCGACGGTGAGGTGTCGGAGCTGCCGTCGTGACCACCGTCCGAAAGTCACCCGGCCGCCGGCCCGGTGGCCCGGACACCCGCGGCGAGATCCTCGCCGCGGCCCGGGAGACCTTTGCCGCGAAGGGATTCGAGGGTACGTCGATGCGCGCGGTGGCCCGCGCGGCCGGTGTCGACCCGGCCCTGGTGCACCACTACTTCGACGGCAAGGAAAGCCTGTTCATCGAGGCCATGGAACTGCCGATCGATCCCCGGATGGTCGCCGCGCGCGTCCTCGACGGGCCGGTGGACACCCTGGGTGAACGCATCATCCGCACCTTCCTCGGGGTCTGGGAGTCACCCGAGTCGCGGGTCCGGCTGAAGGCGATGCTGCGCGCCGTGCTCGGCAGCGAGGACGTCGCGCACCTGCTTCGGGACGCGATCGCGCAGCTCATCCTCGCGCCGGTGTCGAGCGTGCTGGAGGTGCCGGACGCCAGGCTGCGGATCTCGCTGGTCGCGTCCCAGCTGATGGGCGCCGCGCTGGTCCGCTACATCCTCGAGCTCGAGCCGCTCGCGAGCGCGACGCCGGACGAGGTGGTCGAGCGGATCGCGCCCACGCTGCAGCGCTACCTGTTCGGTCCCGGGACGGAGTAGGACCCGTGGGGGCTCAATAGGGGATCGGCGTCCACTTCTCGTTCTTGCCGACCGCCGGGTCGCCCTCGATCTCGCGGGGCACGTCCCGCACCGTGAGCCCGGCCCGCTTCGCCTCGGCCAGCGCCTCCTCGTCGTACCGGGAGCGGCCCCAGATGTCGCAGATGTACTTGCGGCTCTTGAGGTACTCGACGTAGCGGTGGTGGTGGGCGTCGTCGAGGCCGAGAGCGGCGAACACGGCCATCCGGTCGCCGGGGGACGGCGCCACCCGCCACCAGAACGGGTGCCGGCCCATCCGCCGGGTCGGCTTCGGGTCGCCGCCCCAGGACGGCCAGGTGCGCAGGTCGCCGTTGCCGCTGTGCGTCATCCGCAGGCTCCACACGGCCAGATCGCCGAGCCGGTTGCGCACGTAAACGTTCCTGCCGGTCTGCAGTGAGGCCTGCTCGTGCGAGCCGACCCGCAGGTTCAGGCCGCCGGTGTACCTCTCGTGGTCCTGCAGGTAGATGCCGAAGCGCAGGATCGTGTAGCGGCTCTGCCAGTCGGGCGCGTTCGGGTCGTTCCGGTCCGCGTTGTCCTTGTGGTAGCCGTGCTGCTTGGAGTTGATGGTGAATGAGCTGTCGCCGGCGTACACGATCTCGTCGCTGCCGAGCAGCGTGCGGGCCACGTCGACCATCCGCCCGTCGGTGAGCGCCCGGCGCATCCGCGGGTTCGACAGCAGGTCGCCGCCGTGCGAGCGCGACGCCTTGGCGTCCTCCCGGAACGCCTCGATCTCCTCGGCTGTGTAGACGTTCCGCACGATCTGATAGCCGTCCCGCCAGAACGCGTCCACATCCACCGTGTCGCCCGCACCCATGCCGCCTGTCCCCTCTGCCGTCAGTCCGTGCGTCGACCTGCACCGTATTCCCCAGCGGCACGGTATTGCCAGTCCCAGCGGCCCGCGATAGATTTCATCACATGGTGAAAAACGCAGTGGCTGTCTCGTGCCGCGACGTGGTGGTCGTCAGGGGTGACCGCGAGGTGATTCACGGGATCGACTTCGATCTCCACACCGGCAGCGTGACTGGACTGCTCGGCCCGTCCGGCTGCGGCAAGACCACGCTGATCCGCGCCATCGTCGGCCTGCAGGCGAAGGTCACCGGCACCGTCGACGTACTCGGGCTGCCGGCCGGGGCGCGCAAGCTCCGCGGCCGGATCGGGTACCTCACGCAGGAGCCGAGCGTGTACGGCGATCTCAGCGTGAAGGAGAACCTGCGGTTCTTCGCGGCGGTGCTCGGGGTGCCGCAGTCGCACGTCGACCGGGTGATCACCGATGTCGACCTGGACGACCACGCCGACGCCATCGTGGACCGGCTGTCCGGCGGGCAGAGGTCGCGGGCCTCCCTGGCCGCGGCGCTGCTCGGGGAGCCCGAGCTGCTGGTGCTGGACGAGCCGACCGTCGGCCTCGACCCGGTGCTGCGGCGCGACCTGTGGGAGCTGTTCCACCGGCTCGCCGACGCCGGCGCCACGCTGCTGGTGTCCAGCCACGTGATGGACGAGGCCAGCCGGTGCGACCGGCTGCTGCTGATGCGCGACGGCCTGCTGCTCGCCGACGACACCCCGGAGGCGCTGCTGGAGAAGTCGGGCGCCGACGACATCGAGCACGCCTTCCTGACCCTGATCGACGCCGAAGGAGGCCCGCGATGACTCCGCGGATCACACTCGCCGTGGCCGGCCGGGTGCTGGCCCAGCTCCGCCGAGACCACCGCACCGTGGCCCTGATGATCGTGCTGCCGTGCGTGCTGGTGACGCTGATGTGGTGGATGTTCACCGACACCCCGCAGGTGTTCGACCGGGTCGGCGGCGCGCTGCTGGCGGTGTTCCCGGCGATCATCATGTTCATCGTGACCTCGGTGGCGACGCTGCGGGAGCGGTCCAGCGGCACGCTGTCGCGGCTGTTCACGATGCCGATGGCGAAGCTCGACTTCCTGCTCGGGTACGCGCTCGCGTTCGCGCTGATCGCCGTCGTCCAGGCGGCCGTGGTCGCTTCCCTCGCGTTGTACGCGCTCGACCTCGACATCCGCGGCGCCGCCTGGCAGCTGGTGGTGGTGGCGATGGCGGACGGTGTCCTCGGCTCCTGCCTGGGGCTGTTCGCGAGTGCGTTCGCGTCGACCGAGTTCCAGGCCGTGCAGATGATGCCCGCGGTGATGATCCCGCAGATCCTGCTGTGCGGGCTGCTCGTCCCGCGCGACCGGCTGCCCGACGTGCTGCACGCGATCAGTGAGGTGCTGCCGCTGTCGTACGCCGTGGACGCGGTGCAGGGCGTCGCCGCCGACCGGGGGATCGGGGCTGGGGCAGGCAGCGATGTGCTCGTGGTCGCCGCCTTCATCCTCGGCGCCCTCGGCCTGGGAGCGGCCACGCTGCGGCGGCGCACGCCCTGATTCGGCCGCACGGGCCGGCGGACGTAGCCTGTCGGCAGCATCCGGCAGTGTCGCCGGGCTCGTGCGAGGAGGAACGTGTAGTGCTTCGGCAGGTCTTGCTGGGTGTGTCCCGCAGCTCCAAGATCAAGCAGGCCGTGACCGCGGTGCCGGTCTCCAGCGGCATCGTGTCGAGGTTCGTCGCGGGGGAGACGTCCGACTCCGCGGTGCTCGCGACCGAGCATCTGGTGAGCGACGGCCTGAACGTCACCATCGACCGCCTCGGCGAGGACACCACCAACCCGGACGAGGCGAAGGCCACCGCCGACGCGTACCTGGAGCTGCTGGACCGGCTCGCCGACGCCGGGCTGACCGCGAACGCCGAGGTGTCGGTCAAGCTGTCCGCGGTCGGCCAGGCGCTGCCGGGCGACGGCGAGAAGATCGCGCTCGACAACGCCCGGACGATCTGCCGCGCCGCCCGCAACGCCGGCACCACGGTCACCCTGGACATGGAGGACCACACCACCACCGACTCGACGCTGGAGATCCTGCGCGAGCTGCGCCAGGACTTCCCGGAGACCGGCGCGGTGCTGCAGGCCTACCTCCGTCGTACCGAGGCGGACTGCCGCGATCTCGCGCACGCCGGGTCGCGGGTGCGGCTGTGCAAGGGCGCGTACAAGGAGCCCGAGTCGGTCGCGTTCCAGCCCAAGCTCGACGTCGACAAGTCGTACGTGCGGTGCCTGAAGGTGCTGATGAAGGGCAGCGGCTACCCGATGGTGGCGTCGCACGACCCGCAGCTGATCGCGATCGCCGGCTCGCTGGCCGACCGGTACGGCCGCGAGCAGGGCACCTTCGAGTACCAGATGCTGTACGGCGTCCGGCCCGACGAGCAGCTCCGGCTGTCCCGCGAGGGCAACACGATGCGGGTCTACGTGCCGTACGGCCAGGACTGGTACGGCTACCTGGTCCGCCGGATGGCCGAGAAGCCGGCCAACCTCCAGTTCTTCCTGCGCAGCCTGATCAGCAAGAAGTAGCCGTCAGGCGGAGCGGCCGGCGAGACCACGCGCGACGATCCGGTCCGACATCGTGCGCAGGTGGCCGGCGTAGCCGAACGGGCTGTAGCCGCTCAGCCCGAGGCGGCCCATCAGGGTCTTGTAGTACGACTCCGTCTGCGGGCCCCACTTGCCGTCGAGGGTGATCGGCGCGCCGAGCATCACCTTGCACGTGTGCTGGACCAGCGGCGGTTGTGCGTCGCACCGGCGCCCGCCTGGTGCGAGTAGTACGTGTCGATGTAGCCACCGTTCGAGAAGTACGTCGCGGTCAGGTCGAAGGCGTTGCCGGTGTTGTGGTTGCTACCTGGCTGGTACCCGCCGACACCGGCGGTGCCGACCCATGACAGCCGCACGGTCGACGACACGTACCGCAGCCACATCGCGTTGAAGTAGTTCGACCAGGCGTCGCACATCGAGTGGAAGGTGGGGTCGAACGGGAAGGACTGGGGTGCGCGGTGCAGGCCGATGTACCGGCCGCCGACCCAGCCGAAGGCGTAGCGGTCGCGCATCGGCCAGCCCGGCTGGGTGCCGATCTTCGCGTAGTACTGCATCGCGGCGGCGGCCGGTTGCGTACCGGCGAGACCGGCTGCGGACATCGTGATCTCCCTTCGTCCGTCGCCGGAGCAGGCGACCTGACCAGCACGATCACGCGGCGGCTGCGGCATCGTCGCTGTTGTCGGACGAAGTCGGACGGGCAGGTCGGACCCGGCGCCGCGCCTACGACGGCGGCGCCGGGCGCCCGCTCAGGTGTAGGGGTTGTCCCGGTGCTGGCTCGCGGCGCACTGGCCGTTCGCGCAGACGCGGACCCAGGCCTCCTTGATCTGGTGCGAGTCAGTGGAGAACGGCAGGTCACCGAAGTCGACCCCGCTACTGGTCGAGTCGCACGTCGTGTCATCCCAGTGCTTCGGGCCGGTCCACACGGTGCCGTCCATGAACTTCACCAGCCCCTGTCCGGAGACCGGGATGCCGTCCCCGGGGCAGATGTCGTTCACGATGAAGTCCCGGAACACCATCGTGCGGACGCCGGTGAAGTCGAGGTAGCTCCTGGTGGAACCACCCGATTCGCCGGTGGTGTAGACCCGCGCGTAGACGTCGCCATCGGTGGCGTGCGCCGTTCCTGCGGCGACGAAGGCGCCGCCGGCCGCGAGGACTGTCGCGGCGCCGAAGTGTGCCAAGGCTTTCGTCAGCTTCATGACTCGTTCCTTTCGCCCGGACCCTCGTTGTGAGGGGACTGGGCGCAACGTGCCAGTCGCCGTGCGATCGCTCGAATTCCTTGCATTTTCCTGCAAACGTGGTCAGGCGCTGCGGGCTTGCTCGACCGCGCTCAGTGCGGCGTAGCGCACCCCAGCCGCGAACCTCGTGCGCACGTCGAACACGTCGAGCAGCCGGGCGACGTCGTACCGGACCGTGCGGACGCTGACGGCCAGCTGCCGGGTGCAGCCGGTGCCGAGCAACGACGCGATCAGGTGCTGGCGCTCGGACAGCTCCGCTGGGCCGGCGCGCAGCTCGGCGGCGCGGACGGCGGTCGCCCGGACCGCCCGGACGTACTGCAGCGCGGCCGACACCGCCTCGCGTCCGGACATCACCATCAGCGCGAGCCCCGTCTCCACCCGCGGACCCTCGACGACGACCCGCTCCCGGTCGAGCACCTTGACCTGGTACGGCCCGTAGCCGAGGTAGTACGGCATGTGCCGGGCCGCGATCAGGAAGTTCACCATCGTCGGGGGCGCCCCGCTCGCGTCGAAGAGGCTCGTCATCAACGTGCCGCGTGCCACCATCGCCTCGTTCACCCGGTGACCCGGCGCGAACGTCTCGACCGTCTGGCGGCGCACGGACGTCACCGCGGTCAGCTCGCCGGCCCCGATGCACAGGTCGCGCAGCCAGGTCTGCAGCTGAGCCAGCCCGCCGGGGAAGACCTGGACGTGCGCCGCGCACCGGCCGCGCTCCGACCACTCGTCGCACAGCCGCGCGCGGATCAGCTGCAACCGCAGCGCCGCGTCATGGACATCCTGCCGGCTCGTCGCCACCGGCTGCTCGCACTCCCCGGCCAACCCGTCGCTCATGGACCACCCCCAGCTCAGAACCCTCCTGTGCGGTCAGAATCTAACCCCTGTGTGATCGCGGCGCGACGGTCGGTCGCAGGTCGGCGTCCGGCGGCGATGTAACTGCTTGGTCAGGCGATAAGAGGGGTAAGGTTCGTCCTCGACAGCCTCGGGGGGCGGTCGATAGGAGGTTGCTGTGCGCCGGTTCAACGCGCCACCGGGGTGGCCACCGCCACCGAATGTGCGCTGGCGCCCGCCGAAGGGCTGGGTTCCGCACGAGACGTGGCCGCCGGCTCCGCCGGACTGGAAGTTCTGGGTGAACGAGAACGGCCGCCGGGTGATGGGCCCGATCGGCCGGTACGGCGCTCCCGGCCTGATGTGGCTCTACGGCGGCGCGGGTGTGATGCTCGCGCTGGTGCTGCTGGTCTCCTGCGGCCCGTTCGGGCCCGACAGTGGCCGGCCGGTCGCCAGCCAGTCGAGCACGTCCGGCGACGGTTCCTCGGAGGACCCGCAGGGCACCGACAGCTCGCAGCCCTCGGACGGCACCCCGACCGACGGCGTGACACCGTTCCCGTCCACCTCCGTGCCGACCGACGGCGTCTCGCCGTCGGTGACGCCGAGCGGGTCCCCAACGACCGCCGGGATCCCGACCCCGAGCTCTACGCCGGACACTCCAATCAGCCCGCTGCCGACGATCGCGCCGACCAGCCCGGTCGGCTCCGTGTTCTACAAGAACTGCGGAGCGGTGCGGGCGGCCGGCGCGGCCCCGCTCTACCGTGGCCAGCCGGGGTACTCGGCATCGCTGGACCCGGACGGCGACGGCGTCGCCTGCGACAAGGGACGCTGACCGACCCACACCCTTGGTTAGAGTGCTGTCGCGGAGAGTCCGCACGGGAGGCACGATGCCGACGGGGGAGCTTGCGGGGATCCTCGAGCAGTCGGCGGGCGGATTGATCGCGATCGACGGCATGGCGGGTGTCGGCAAGACCACCCTCGCGGTGCACGCCGCGCGCCGGCTGCTCGGGCAGGGGTCGTCCGCTCGACCGCAGATCGCGGTCGACCCGCGCGGGCACGACCTGGATCGGCCGCCGGCCGATCCGGCGGCGGTGCTGGACACGGTGCTGCGGCTGCTCGGCGTCTCCGGCGCCGAGCTGCACGGGATGGACCTAGGCCGCCGGAGTCTGCGCTACCGCGAGCTCGTCGCCGGCCGACGGGCGCTCGTGCTGCTGGACGACGCCGCGACCGAGGACCAGTTGCGGTCGCTGCTTCCGGACGACCCGGACACCGTCGTGCTGGTCACCAGCCGGCGGCGGCTCTCACTGCCGGGAGCGCGGCGGATCGCGATGGACGTGTTCGCGCCGCCGGAGTCGCTGGCGCTGCTGAGGCACGTCGCCGGCGCGGACCGGGTCGACGCCGAGCCGCGGAGCGCGGCCCGGATCGCCGACCTGGTCGGGCACCATCCGCTGGCGCTCTCCCTGGTCGCGAGCCGGATCAGGGCCGAGCAGGGCTGGGAGCTGGCCGATCACCTGGAGCGCGCGATCGAACACCGCTCGGGCCTGCGGCTGGACCGCGGCGTCGACGCCGCACTCGCACTCGACGGCGGGACAGCAGGTGAGCCAGGTTCTCGGACGATGTCGGACAGCGCCGGCCGGGCGGCGCGGCTGGACACCGCGCCGCCCGGAGGGTCAGCTTGTGACGTCGAGCCGGTCCACCAGCATGTAGGTGCCGGACACCTTCACGCCCTTCAGCGTGTGCGTGCCGGGCGCCAGACCGGTCGCGCTGTAGGCGACCACCTGCGGCAGCCGAGCGCCGTACGCGAGGTGGCTGGTGGTCTTGAAGATGCCGTCGACGTAGATGTCGACGTCGCCCTCGTCGGAGTACGCCTCGGTGAGCAGGTCGGCGCCGGTGCCGGTGAAGGTGTACGTGAACGACGAGCCGTTCGCGGTGCTGTAGTGCACGTCGTCGGCGTAGTCGCCGAGACCGCGGGACGAGCTGACGTTCCAGCCGCCGGAGTAGGTCACGCCGGACGCGTTGTCGTTGCCGATGTGGGTGCCGCCGGTGGTCGCGTAGAGCTGGCTCGCCGGGACGATCTGGGCCGGGGTGCTCGGGCTGGACCAGATCAGCTTCAGGAACGCCTCGCCGCCGTTCTCGGTCTGCTCGACCTTGATGTCGTACCTGCGGCCGGCCACGAGCGTGATGCTGCCCTGGTCGACGGCCGGGGCGTGCGGCGTGGTGTTGGCGACCACGAGCTTGCCGTCGATCCAGACCTGGACGGTGTCGTCGGAGGCCGTCGTGAACGTGTACTGCTCGGAGTAGCGCGGCTGGATCGAGCCGGTCCAGCGGGACGAGAAGTTGTCGGTGTTGATCGCCGGGCCCGGCGACCCGCCGTACCGCGAGGCGTAGTTCAGGGTCGCGTCGGTGCGGGTGACGACCGGGGTCCCGCTGAACGTGGTGTTGTTCCAGAACTCGGCCTTGAGCCCGGTCCCGGTTCCGGCCGGAGCGGCCCCGGGAACGGACAGGTCGGCCTCGATCACGTTCGCGATCGCGCTGGTCGAGGCGCCGGTCGGGGTCAGGTCGTAGCCGTCGCCGGATCGGGTGAGCGTGACCGCGGCGCCGGTGTCGAGCACCCGGGCGCCGGTCAGGGTCAGCCGCGCCTTCGTGGACAGGTGGATCGTCTGGCCCCAGTTGCCGTAGACGACCAGGTAGAGCTTGCCGCCCTTGCGGATCACCCGTCCCCAGCCCGGCTGCGCGACCAGGTCGGTGAAGCCGCCGCCATAGATCGTGGTGCCGTTGCGCGCCATCCAGTCGCCGACACCCTTCAGCGCGTTCGCCTGGCCGGTGCTGATCGCACCGGTGTCCGTCGGGCCGATGTTCAGCAGGTAGTTCGAGCTCGTGCTGGTCAGCTGGACCAGGTTGCGGACCAGCGTGGCCGGCGACTTGAAGTTCGTGTCCCAGGCCGCGTAGCCCCAGGTGTCGTTGATGGTCATGCAGGACTCTTCGAGCTGCGCCGACGGAGGTCCGGACGGCAGCGCCTGCTCGGGGGTGCCGTAGTCGCCGTCGACCGCGCGCCGCTTCCCGACCCGGTTGTTGATGATGATGTCCGGGGAGATGCCCGCCTTCATCTGGGTCACGTAGGCGGGGAAGTCGCTGGTGAACAGCGGGTTGTGCCAGTCCCAGATCGAGTAGTAGACGCCGAACTTGATCCCGTTCGCGCGTGCCTCGGTGGCCAGCTCGGCCAGCAGGTCGCGCTGGAAGCCGGAGCGGCTGCGGAGGTTCCAGTCGTTCGCCTTCGTCGGCCACATCGCGAAGCCGTCGTGGTGC
>WNGA01033302.1_pt1 | contig 13254 bp, 14 predicted proteins | sample 5400061 | NCBI WGS metagenome assembly WNGA01 (sample SAMN13153366, study PRJNA577476) | soil metagenome | isolation source: 100 cm soil or saprolite under grassland replicate 2 | place: USA:California | collected 2016-06-15 | reverse complement strand
GGGGAGACACAGATGCATGCGTGTTAGTCCTCCGGGGGTCGCCGTCACCTGCTGACGGCGGCGAGCCCCGGAGGTGACTCTGCAGATTCATGCCCGCAGTGTGCGTGGCCTTCTTTTGATGAGTGTCCCTCCGGGGCTCACCATGGGTGAGCGGCGTCGCTTGATAGGAGCTTGGCTTGCCCCACGCATGCGTGCGCGCCGCTCGGCCCGATCGTACTGCCGATCGGATCGGAGGTCGAGATGCTGTTCGTGGGAGTCGATACACACAAGAGCTCGCTCGCGGTCTGTCTCGTCGACGAGCTCGGCCGCCAGCTGGCGGTGGAGGAGTTTCGCAACGACCGCGTGGGTCATCGGCGGCTGCACGCATGGGTCAAGCGGCAGGCGCCGGGCGAGCGTCGCTTCGGGGTCGAGGGCTCAGGCTGGCTCGGACACGGCCTCTCCCTCTAGCTGCTCGAGCGCGGCGAGGACGTGCGCGACGTGCGCGGGCATCTGACCGAGCGCGAGCGCGGGCGCCTGCGCGGGAACGGCAAGAGCGACCCGCGGGACGCGTACGCGATCGCCCGGGTGACGGCGCGCGAAGAGCTGGCGCCGGTCCGGACCGCGACCCTCGATCGCGACCTGAAGCTGCTCTGCGACTACCGCGCGCAGCTGCTCTCGGAGCGCACGCGGGCGCAGAACCGTCTCCACGCCGACCTCGTCACTCTGCACCCCGGCTACGAGCAGCGGGTGCCCTCCCTGGCCAAGCCGGCCTGCCTCGAGGCGGCCGAGCGGCTGCTCGGACGGGATCGGTCGGTGCAGGCTCGTCTCGCGCGCCGGCGGATCGAGCGCATCCGCGCGGTCGACTCAGAGCGCACCGAACTCGAGCAGGAGATCCGCCGGCTGGTGCGCGAGCGCGGCACCGGCCTGGTCGACATCGTCGGCGTCGGCGAGCTGATCGCGGCCCGCATCATCGGCGAGGTCGGCGACGTCGACCGCGTCCCCAGCCGCCGCCACTTCGCCTCGCTCAACGGCACCGCCCCGATCCCCGCCTCCTCAGGACAGACGCAGCGTCACCGGCTCAACCGCGGCGGCAACCGCCGCCTGAACCAGGCGATCCACATGATCGCGCTCACCCAGGCGCGCATGGACCCGCGCGCCCGCGCGTACATGGCCCGCCGCCTGGCCGAGGGACGCAGCCGCCGCGATGCCAGCCGCGCGCTGAAGCGCCACCTCTCCGACGTCGTCTACCAGCAGCTCCGCCGCGACGCCAACAGCTCGAAAACCCCGCGAGACGCAGATGCACGCGAGCGTGAGGTCAGGTTGACATAGGAGCTCATCATCGATGCGGAAGAGCCTCAGACCTGACGACGTCGGCGTTGACTCGTCGGGATCATGTTGGTGAGCGCGGGAGGGTGCATCTGCCTCCCACGTGCTAATGCCGCTCACATCAGGGCGCGTGAGGTCGGTGGCGGTGGGCCGTACGATCTTCTGCGTGTCGGAGCCGACGAGTCCCGAGGCAGTCGCGGCTTGGATCGAGGCGGCGCAGCGAGAGCGCGACCCGTTCGAGCGCGTGCGTCTCGCCTCCGACGAGCACCGCGGGGATCACGGCCCGGGCTGCAGTGTCTATCCGACTTCGAGCGGTCCGCTCCTTGGCGTTCTCGCCGCGGCGATCCGAGCGGACCGGGTTCTCGAGCTCGGCTGCGGGCTAGGGTACTCCGCACTCTGCCTGGCGCGCAGCAGTCACGGCCTCGTTGAGACGATCGAGCAGGACCCCGATCACGTTCGACTTGCTGAAACGGAGATCGAGCGTGAAGGCTACTCCGAGCGGGTGCGGGTTCTCCTCGGCAGCGGCTCTGCGGTCCTACCGACGCTCGAAGGACCGTACGACCTCGTATTCTCGGACGGCGATCCGGAGGAAATGCCGCTCGACCTCAAGCACTTTCTCCGTCTCTTGCGCCCAGGCGGACTGCTTGTGAGCGCCAATCTCTTCCTCGCCCAGTTCGTTCCTGACTTGCCCGGAATTCCCCAGATGGCCGAGTACCGAAGGCGAATCCTGGAGGACGACCGACTTCTCACGGCGCTGATCCCAGGTGGGCTCGCACTCAGCGTCACGCGGCGGTAACCCCGTTTACGAAATGGTCAACCGCGCGGGGGTCCTTTGCAACCATGACGGTCCCGCCGCGCGGGCAGCCGTGACCGACGCCGACGTCTGTCGTTGAGCTGGCAACTGGCCTTGGTAAGGTGCGCCTGTCGGCGGGATATTCTCCGCGCGTGCCGATCCGTGCGACGATGATGCTGGCTGACTCCGCGCAGGCGGCGGAAGGGAAGCTCTACATTCTCGGGGGTGGCTGGAACATCACGGGGCCCGAGCCGAGCCCGTCCGCGATCGCGATTTACATCGAAGTCTCATGGGATCTCGCGAACATGCGGCACCACTGGCGGCTCGAGCTCATGGACAGCGATGGGCAGCCTGTGATGGTCCCGACGCCCATGGGCGAGCAGGCTCTCGTTCTGGAAGGAGAGGTCGAGGTCGGCAGGCCGCCAGGAGTCACACCCGGAACAGGTTTAGGGGTTCCGCTCGCGATCAATCTCGGTCCGCTTCCGCTCCCGCCAGGCGGGCGTTACGAATGGCGCCTCACGATCGGCGGCAGGAGTGAAGAGAACTGGCGGCTGCCGTTCAGCACCCGTCCGGCGCCGGCGGCCCCCAAAGAAGGCTCGCAGGCCGAACTCGGCTAGGCGCCTTCCTAGACGGGAGTCGGCGCCGCGTGGACGTCCGGTTCCCAGACAGGGCCGCTTGCGTCGACGTAGCGCCTCTGATCCTTCGAGACGCGGCGCACGAGAGCATCCGTGAATTGCCGTGCGAGAAAGACCGACGGCTCGACGATGACGGGAGGCGGGCAGTCGAAGGCGCCCACCGCGTCGCCGACCGGCATGCCTTCATCGTTGTAGGCCAGGAGGACAACATGCTCGGCGGCTTCGGGCTCAACGGCAACGATCGCGTGCAGCGTCGCGCGCGCGTCGAGCTCGTCCTCGAACGAGGCGAGAGCATTTCCGGCGCTGTCGAAGATCATGTAGTCCATTACGGGGCTCCTTCTACCGGAATCGTATCGACGGCCGTCTCGGAAAGCTTGATGGCGTCGCCCCAGAGAGTCAAGTGCCCCCGAGCGCCCCAGCGCAGGTAGCGGGCCCCGGCGTCCGGCGTGATTCGGAGCTCCGCGACGTAGCTTCCGATGCGTGGGTACCTCCGCGCGGTGGCGACCGCGGCCTTCCGCGACTCAAAGGCGGAGATCCCCTCGTAGATCAGTGGATGAGTCTCTTCGACGCCACGCGGTGGCAGGCCGAGCTCGGCGTGTGACCGGAACGAATCGGCGAACTCGGGCGCGTCCACATCGTCGGTCCGCACGATTCTGAAGACGTGCAATTCTTCGCCCTCGCTGAGCTCGGACGTCTCGAGCTCAGGCCCTGGCGGCAGGTGCGGAGACACGAGCCGAATCTATCCCCGCGCAGCGCGCGCGTTGGGTTCGCGCGCCATCTACCAATCCTGTTCCGATTGGGAACCGAACAGCCGCTTTTGTCCCTCCTAGTCCGCATCGCGACCAGGCTCAGATCAAGGCAAGCGCGAAGCCCAACGCTGACGCGAGCGCTGGAATCCGACGCGCACACCTCGCGCACACGAAGTTGTCGTGCGACGCCCGCCGTCGTCGCTCGCGGTCGAGGCGGCAGGCTCAACGGTGCGGCAGGGTGCGCCAGAGCGCGACCAGCGCCGACGCTGCTCCACTCGTAATGAAGGATCGCCCCGCCGTCACGTCAATACGCATGAGGGCAGCGACGGAAACGTTGCTAAGGGGTTGCTAAGGAAACGGTCGCAAATCGCCTTCCATGCGCCTCTGCTCGACGGAGGTCGACAACCGCGAGGACCGCATGAATAGAGCGTTTGACGGCACCGAACCGAGTCAGACCGAAATGGCCAGAACGGCTTGATTCAGCTTCCCAAACCGCGGGTCAAATGAGAGGACACTGGCCCAGGCGTCGATTCGCTACGCGGTGCTATCTGATGACCCTTGGCCGGGCACGGCCTAGAGTCGAGCCTATGAGTGCCCACGTCGACTCCGTCGCTGCGTTATGCGTGCTGCTATTCGCCTCCCCTGCGTTGGTCGGCTGCTCCTCTTCGCACCATGCCGCCCGGTCGAGCGCAGCACAACCCAAGAGCCGGCTGATCGTCCTCGGCCAGTCGATTGCAGGCATCCGCTTGGGCGAGCCGCGGAAAAGCGTCGAGAAGGCGTTCGGGCCCGGCAGGTCAGGGCGGCGTGGTCTCGTCCGGTACTTCGGGGGCCGCCTTGTCGTCGACTACTGGTTCCACGACGGACTGACGACGCGAGTCCAGGGCCTTGAAACCACGTGGGGTGGCTTTCACACTGGCTCCGGCGTGCATGTCGGGTCAAGCCGAGAGGAGTTGCGCGCCCTCCACATGGCTTGCGGCGACGGGGAGTGCAGTCGCCAGGCGGGGCCTATGCCAGACGCACCGGGGACCATCTTCACGATGCGACACGGCAAGGTCGCCGAAATCGACATCTTCTACGCCTGACGCGGGCTATCAGACCCGACCGAGCAGCCGTGGCAGCCCGGATTCTGCTCGGGGGACTGTGAGACTCGGCGGTCGGTCTGTCTGGGGCCGTCATTACCGCGCACTCGCGCAGGCGAACGCCGCCTAGCATGACGGAGTGATTCGTGGCGACTCGCTGCGGGACCGTGCGCGCGAGGTTGTCGTCGTCGCGATCGTCGTTTACCTAATCGCGTTCTACGCGTTCGACCTACCGGATTGGCTCAAGCTCGCTGCTGGAATCGTCCTAGGAGGAGCGTGGCTCGCATTGTTTATCGGACTGCGCATCCTGAACTCGGTGAAGCGCGGGCGCGTCAAGTGACTGCGAAGTAAGTCCGCGGGGTCTACGCGGGGTCTACGTCTTTGTCGTTTGTGGTCTTCGGCCGCCACCGCGGTCGAGCACGTTCCTTGGAGCCATGCGACTTCGCGCGACTCTGCGCGTCCCGCAGCGACAGCTGATCAACCCTCGTAATGAAGGGGTCCCCAGTTCGAATCTGGGCGTCGGCTTCTTTCAGACGACCGGGCGTTGCAGGGGTTCTGGTGGCGCCCCAACGAACAGCCTCGAACGCGTTTGCACGCGTTGACATGGCAGGCAGCGTGCGAGACAGGGAATGCCTGCAAATCGGTCACTGCGAGGAATTGCACGTCACGTGACGTCACGTGACGGATCGTTCTCGTAATGAAGGGGTCCTCGGTTCGAGTCCGGGCGTCGGCTTCCCTTTCCAAGCCGGTTTCGAGCTTCACTTCACTCGTAATGAAGGGGTCCCCAGTTCGAATCTGGGCGTCGGCTTCTTTCCTACTGCGGCGAACCGGTCTTCCGGTCGCTCTCCACGGCGAGTTGTGTGACTTCGACGCGGTTTTAGCTCGTACCGATGCAGTGGGAGTCATGGGCGTCGACGCGGTGGCGGAGAACGGACAGCCGATGGGGTCGCGCAGTGCTACTGAGAAGCCGTCTCTGTCCATGTTGCGCCTCCATCGGTTGAGACGAACGTGATCGTCCCCGACCCGAAGATGCACGACCCCCGCACGCCAGGGTTGGCGGTTGCCTCGTCGGCGACGACTGTCACAACGGGCCACTCAATCGAAAAGGTATGCAAGCTGCCGGGGCAGATGAGCGGTCGCTTGGCCTGCGCGATGGTAAACGTTCGAACCGTTCCGTACCTGTAGACGACCAGCGTGAACTGCGAATCATCCTGCTCGAACTTGTTTGCGAGTGCGGCGGCACCGCCGGGGACTGCTCGGACCGCTTCGAATATCCACTTCTCGGGCAGCGAGGCGACAACCGCCGTTCTCGTGTGGCCGAGGAGAGCATTCCGCATCCTGTAAAGCTTCCGAATGTCCGATCCCTGCTGGCTGATCCAGAAGAGGTCGCGCCCGCTCGCTTCAACCGGGAATCCGCGCGGCGTGATCGGGATTGCCTTCCAGTGTCGTCCGCCGTCCGTCGTCGCAAGAACAGGCTTACGGGGGCGCGGAATGAAAACAATGCCGTCCGTTGCCGTCACGCGGTCAATTTCGGAAATCCCGAAGCGCGGCTGCCGCAGAATCGTGTGCCACGTGCGCCCCCCAGTGGCCGTCGCCTGCATCGCTGGGAACGCTCCGAGCATGTTTTGCCTGCCTATCAGACGCCAGCCGTGGGTCGTGTCTGCCCACGACTCGTTGGACGGCGGCGCGCTCGCACCGGTCGCAAGTGAGACAGCACCCATTGCGACGGTGAGTGCCGCCGCGACGAACGTGATGGACAGTCGAAGCTTCATCTCGACACGCTTGGGCCGCCGTGCTCATGGTGCCAACAGGTCGTAAACCCTGCGTTAGGAGTACGTCATGCTTCTCGGCACCGTCGTTCAGCGCGCTCGCCACAGACGCGGAGCGAGCCGAGGGACATCGTCGCGCCGCCGTGTACGGTCGGAGCTCGTCGGCATTCCTGCTCTGGAGGGCCGCGCTTGCGCACTCCTCGTAATGAAGGGGTCCCCGGTTCGAGTCCGGGCGTCGGCTTCAGAGGCCGCACCCCGTTTCGGCTGTGTCCCGTTATCCAGGCATGTCGGCACCAACTCGGGAGGCACGCCACGAGGCGGAGACCGGAAGCGGCTGGTATGCCTGGCTCGCGCGGACGGGACTCGTCGCGAAGGGCATCTCCTTCGGGATCATGGCAGTTCTCGCGGTCAAGCTGGCGTTCGGGAACGGCGGCAAGGCGACGAGTCGTCAGGGCGCTCTCCAGACCGTCTCACAGGAGTCGTTCGGAAAGCTCCTGCTGATCCTGCTCGCGGTCGGTTTCGCCGCCTATGCGCTCTGGCGTTTCGTGCAGGCGTTCGCCGAGCGCGAGGATGACGAAGGCGAGGCAAAAGGCGATGCGAAGAAATGGGGGAAACGCACCGGCTATGTCGGTAGAGGGCTGATCTACGCGGGACTGACGTTTACGACGATCAAGATCCTGACCGGATCAGGCGGCCAGCAGTCGCAGAACCGGCAGGCGCGCAAGACGGCGGCGGCGATTCTGGACTGGCCGGGCGGCCGCTGGATCGTAGGCGTCGTCGGACTCTGCATCGTCGGCGCCGGCCTCTGGAATGCCTATCGCGGCATCGCGAAGAAGTTCGAGGACCGATGGCGGACGACGGAGATGAGCGAGACCGCGCGGAGATGGGGCGCACGGGCCGGCGTGCTGGGCCACCTTGCGCGCGCGGTCGTCTTTACGTTGGTCGGAGTCTTCCTCGTGAAGGCTGCGGCCGACTACGACCCGAAGAAGGCGATCGGCCTGGACGGTGCGCTCCAGAAGCTCGTGAATCACGCGTACGGGTCCTGGCTGTTGGGAATCACCGCGGCCGGACTCTTCGCATATGCCGTCTTCTGTCTCGTCGATGCCCGCTACCGCGACGTGTCGATGAACGGTGGCGGATCCCGGGATGTCAGCCGGCAGCGTCGTCGCCGGTACGTGGCCGCTGCGTAATCGGCTGTCAAACTGCGAGAAGTGGGCCGATTCGTGCTTGCCCTGGCAATACTCGGCGCAATCTTCGGTGTCGGCGCCGCCGCGCTGTACGAGGTAGACGCGATCAGCTCGAATACCTCCGCGAACGTCGGCCTCGTGAGTCTCGCCCTCACTGCAATCGCAGTGGTCATTGGTTTCACAGCACGACGCCGCGCCCGGTTTGCACGGGAGGGAATGTTCGTGGGCCTTGCCACTCTCGGCGCCTGGTTCATCCTCGTGGTCTATGCCTTCGGCGCCGATTCCGGCCCCTAGCCACGGAGCGGGATGTTGAGACCGCTCGCCGGTAAGATCGCCTCGTACGACGCGCCCTCGAGCGAGGAGATCGCCCGCCGAATCGGGCTTCCCGTCTCCGAGATCATCCGCTTCGACGGAAACACGTCACCGCGCGCGCTGCCGTCGAGCCGCGCGGAGGCGCTGACCGAGGAGCTGGCGCGCATCCATACCTACCCACACGGCGGCTACCCGCGACTCGAGCGGGCGATCGCGGACTACGCGGCGGTCTCGCCGGAGAACATCGTCTTGGGCGCAGGCGCCGACGACCTGATCCTTCTGATCACCCGCTCCTTCGCCGGCCGCGGCGACCGCGTCGCGATCGCGAACGATCCGACCTATCCCCTCTTCGACATCGCGATCCACGTGGCCGGCGCCGAGGTCGGGGAAGCCGATCCGGGGCTGACGATCTGCTGCCGGCCGAACAATCCCACCGGCGAGCTCGGGGCGCTCCCCCCAGCGCGGCCGCTCGTCGTCGACGAGGCTTACTTCGAGTACTCGGGCGAGACGGCCGTCGACCTGATCGAGGACGGCGTGATCGTGATCCGCACGTTCTCGAAGGCGTTCGGGCTCGCGGCCGGACGCGTGGGCTACGCGCTCGCGGGGCGCGAGGTCGCCACTGAGCTCAACCAGCGCCAGCATCCCGCGCCGATCTCGACCCTCTCGGCCGCGCTCGCGATCGCCGGGCTGGAGTCGCCGCCGGACGTCAGGCCGATCCTCGAAGAGCGCGAACGCGTCCGCGAGCTGCTGCACGAGCTCGGCTTCGAGCCGCTGCCGTCGGACGCGAACTTCCTCTACGTCCCGGTGGACGAGCCGCAGGAGCTCGCCGACCGACTCCTGCACAAGGGCCTGCCCGTGCGTCCGGTCCGCGGCGGGATCCGCATCACGATCCGCGACGAAGCAGACGACGACCGCCTGCTCGAGACGCTTCAGTCGGTGCCGTAGATGGCGTCCCCGGTCTCGGGGTCGAAGAAGTGCAGGCGACTCGTATCCACGAGCAGGTCGACACGCCGATCCTCCTGGGCACCGGTGTCGCGATCGACGCGCGCCACCCAGACGCTTCCCTTCTCCTGGGCAGTCTGTGCAACCTCGGCCGCCTCCGCGCCGACCGCGGCCTTTACGTCCTCACCGAGCACGGCCTTGCCGCCGAGGCCGAAGTGGACGAAGACCTCCGAGCCCATGTCCTCACGGATGTCCACGACTGCCGAGAGGCGCTGACCCTCGGGCGCTCCCCCGGCGAGCTCCGCGTCCTCGATGTCCTCCGGGCGCACGCCGAGGATGAGGCGCTTGCCCTCGAACCGCTCCAGCGCGGGCCGGGCGGCGAGCACCGGCTCGCCGACGCGCAGCGAGCTGTCGCCGAACGTCGCCACCAACCCGCTGTTCGAGCGGGCGAGATCGGCGCCGATCAGGTTCATCGCCGGGGAGCCGATGAACTCCGCCACGAAGAGGTTGCGCGGACGGTCATAGAGCTCCTGCGGCTTCGCCACCTGCTGCAGGAGCCCGTCGCGCATGATCGCAACGCGGTCGCCGAGCGTCATCGCCTCGACCTGGTCATGCGTGACGTAGATCGTCGTCACACCGAGCTCGCGCTGGAGCCGAGCGATCTCCGCCCGCATCTCGACGCGCAGCTTCGCGTCGAGGTTGGAGAGCGGCTCGTCCATCAGGAACGCGCGCGGCTCGCGCACGATCGCTCGGCCCATCGCGACGCGCTGGCGCTGGCCGCCGGAGAGCGTCCGGGGCTTCTTCGGCAGCACCTCGGCGAGCCCGAGCGTGCGCGCGGCACTGTTGACGCGGTCGCCGCGCCGGCCCTTCTTGACTCCCCGCAACTTCAGACCGAACGCCATGTTGTCGAACGCGCTCATGTGGGGATAGAGCGCGTAGTTCTGGAAGATCATCGCGATGTCACGGTCCTTCGGAGGCAGCTTGTTGACGACCTCGCCGCCGATCAGCACGCGACCCTCCGTGATCGGCTCCAGCCCGGCGACCATGCGGGTCAGCTTCTCGAGCGTGATCTCGGCCATCGCCCGCCGTAAGCCTAAGCTAGGTAGGATCGCGCCGGGGTGGAGGCTGCCACCGTCGCTCAGGCGCGGGGGAGGCGCTGGACGAACGTCTTCGAGCGCCCGGGAGTCCTTGCGTCCGTTCTCATCTCGCCGGCGGTCGTGTTCGTCACGGCGCTCGTCGGAGGTCCGCTGGCACTTGCCATCTGGCTGAGCTTCACGAACGCGACCACGGGATTGCAGGGCAAGTGGGTCGGCCTCGAGAACTTCAGGCGCGAGTGGGGGAACCCCTCGTTCCAGCACGCCGTCTGGCACACGTTCCTCTTCACCGTCATCTCGCAGGCGATCGTTCTCGTCGGAGCGGGGCTGATCGCACACGCGCTGCTGAAGGACTTCCCGGGCAAATGGATCCTGCGCTTCCTGATCCTGTTGCCCTGGGCTGCGCCGATTGCGCTCAGCCTGATGGCGTGGAAATGGATATTCGACACGAGCTATTCGATCCTGAACTGGACGCTCGTGCACACAGACGTCAAGGGGCCGCTCGACGTTCCGCAATACCTCGCGCAGCCGAAGCTCGCCATGGGGTCGGTGATCACCGTGCACGCGTGGCGGATCCTGCCGTTCGCGGTCGTGATCTTTCTCGCCGGCCTGTCCTCGATCCCAAAGGAGGTCGACGACGCGGCGGCGATCGACGGCGCCACCGGCTTGCGCAAGTTCTGGTCGGTGACGTTGCCGCTGCAGTTGCCGATCGCCACCGTGGCGCTGCTGTTCGGGATCGTCTTCACGGCGACGGACATGGCCGTCGTCTACATCCTCACGCAGGGTGGCCCGCCGCCCTCTTTCAGCACGGAGATGGTCACCACGTGGGCTTACAAGACAGGGGTGGAGTCCGGCTCGCTGGGGCCGGGCGCCGCGATCTCGCTCTTCCTGCTGCCCGTGCTCGCGGTCGTCAGCATCGCCATGCTCCTCTTCGCCCGCCGGACGGAGGTCTCGTGATCGGCCGCGCGTTGCGCGAGAAGGGTCTCTCCTACCTGATCGTCGGCCCGTTCGCGATCGTGCTCGCCTTCCCGTTCTACGTGATGGTGATCACGGCATTCAAGAACCAGAGGGAGTTCTACGACACCTCGGTCACTCCCTATTGGTTCGGCAAGCACAGCCCGACCTGGGCGAACGCGTCGTTCCTCTTCCACCACACGGAATATCCGACGTGGCTCGCGAACACCGCGATCGTGGGCGGGTGCGTCGTCGCGATCACGCTCGTGCTCGCGCTGCCGGCCGGTTACGCGCTCGCGCGGCTCGCCGGGCGCGTCGGCCAGAGCCTGGGCGTTGGAATCTTTCTCACCTACCTGATTCCACCGACCCTGCTCTTCATCCCGTTCTTCGCCGTGATCAGGCAGGCGCACCTAACCGACTCGATCTGGTCCCTCGTGCTCGTCTACCCCTCGTTCACGGTCCCGTTCTCGACGTGGCTCCTGATGGGCTTCTTCAAGACAATCCCGCAGGAGCTCGAGGACGCCGCCCGCATCGACGGCGCATCACGGCTGAAGACGCTCACGCGCGTCGTCTTCCCGATCTCGATTCCCGGCATCCTCACCGTCGTGATCTTCTCGTTCTCGCTGGTCGTGAACGAGTTCGTCTACGCGTTCACGTTCATCTCGCCCTCGGACCAGAAGATGGTCTCGACGGGCGTCTACACGGATCTCATCCGCGGCGACCTGCCGGAGTGGGGCGCGATCATGGTCGCCGCGCTCATTCCCAGCATCCCGCTCGCGCTCCTCTACAACACGTTTCTCGATCGATTCATTGCGGGATTTACCGGAGGGGCCTTCCGCTGAGGAGCGGAGAAAGGAGGGTTCATGGCAAGTTCCGACGATCCGAGTCGCCGAGAAGGGAGGTATGACCGACGCGAGCTGATCCGGCGCGCCGGCGCAGGTGCTGTCTCGGTCGGCGTCGCCGGCTCGGGCTTTGGCCAGGCGTTCTACGGTCCGCTGCGGTTCAAGGGCCGCTGGCTCAAGGGCGATCTAACGCTGATCACGTGGGCTCATTTCGTTCCGGCATTCGATGTCTGGCTGGACAACACGTGGCTTCCAAAATGGGGCGAGAAGAACGACGTCCAAGTGAAGGTCGACCACATCCTCAACACGCTGCTGCCCGCACGTGCGCAGGCGGAGGTCGCGGCGAAGAGCGGACACGACATTTTCTTCGACCTGGCCCCGCGACCGCAGTACCAGGACAACGTCATCAACCACAAGGAGATCGTGCAGGAGGTCCAGCGGAAGGTCGGCAAGATCGGCGGCCTGGCGCACAGGGCAACCTACAACCCGAAGACGAAGAAGTACTTCGCGTTCTCGGACAACTATGTCCCCGATCCGGTCGTCTGGCGGCACGACATCTGGAACGGGATCGGAATGTCACCGAACACGTGGGACAGCGTCCGAAAGGCGGCACCGAAGCTGAAAGCCGCCGGCCATCCGCTCGGCATCGGTCAGTCCGCCGAGCTCGACTCGAACATGGCGCTGTTGGGGTTCCTCATGTGCTTCGGCTCGTTCGTCCAGAACGAGAAGCACCAGGTCACGATCAAGAACAAGCGCACGGTCGAGGCCGTCAAGTTCATGGCCGACATCTACCAGCGCGGCGAGACGGACGAGATCTTCGGCTGGGATCCGTCCGGGAACAACAACTTCCTCTACTCGGGCAAGGGCTCGCTGATCCTGAACGCGATCTCAGCCACGCGCACGCCTGAAGATCGGGGCCTGCCCTTTGCGAACGACCTCTGGATCTGGCCCATCCCGAGAGGCCCGCACGGCCGGAAGGGCTACGAGCACGTGATGGGCTGCTGGTGGATCTGGAAGTTCACGCAGAACAAGGCAGCCGCGAAGAAGTTCCTCGCCGACCTCGAGATCAACTACCGGGATGCTTTCATCGCGTCGAAGTTCTACAACTTCCCCAGCTTCCCGGGAGCGGTCCCGTTCAAGCAGATCCGAAAGCTCGTCTCGCAGGACAAGCACAAGCCGGTGGGCAAGTACGGCGTCCTCACGACGATTGCACAGAAGTACACGACGAATCCTGGATATCCCGGTTACAGCAACGCGGCGTTTGGCGAGATGTTCAGCAAGTTCGTCATCCCGGAGATGTTCGCGCAGGTGTCCCAGAAGAAGTTGAGCGCACAAGACGCGGTCAACGCCGCCGATCGCGAGCTCAAGGGCATCTATCGGAAGTGGCGCAAACTGGGCAAGATCTGAAAGGTCGTGGGGGAACCAATGGTTCCCCCACGAGCCCTCTCCTTCTTGGTTCGGCAAGGCGGATCGTGAGTAGCGCTACGGCGAGACGCGGTCTCGCCTTCGCGCGCGAACGTCCCTCGCCCTAGAACGATGCGGGCGTTTTCGATCGGTAGCGCGGGTGGTGGTGCTTCGCATCCCCACCCGCGT
>WNGA01019757.1_pt1 | contig 13254 bp, 8 predicted proteins | sample 5400061 | NCBI WGS metagenome assembly WNGA01 (sample SAMN13153366, study PRJNA577476) | soil metagenome | isolation source: 100 cm soil or saprolite under grassland replicate 2 | place: USA:California | collected 2016-06-15 | reverse complement strand
CCAGTCGGTCAGCATCACCGTGGTCTTGACCACATCATCGAGCCCAAGACCGGCCAGGGCGAGAATCGTCTCAATAGTGGTGAGGACGTGCCGGGTCTGGGCTCGAATGTCGCCTGGACCTACCAGACGCCCCTGGGCATCGATACTGGCATGTCCGCCGACAAACATGAGGTCGCCTACGCGTACTCCATGCACATGGGCAAACTGTGGGTTGAGCTTGTCAGAATGGACGATGTCGGGCTGGCGTTGCCGGCTTGCCTGTCCAACCTGCGTGAAGGCTGAGTCGATGGTAAGCCGTGAGGTGGCCAGGGCCGCAATCGACTCAATTTCGATGAGAAGCCCCTCACGTCCCAGACCTCCCTGGAAGGTCGTGTTCGTAGGAAAGGGCGCCTGTACGTGACGATTATAAACCTCATTGTATTCCTGATGGGCATGCCGCCAGTCGGTGAGCGTCACGTGCGTCTGCACCAGGTCAGCCAGCGAGCCACCAGCTTCCTGTAACGTAATGGCCATATTGGCAAAGGTCTGGGCGGTCTGGGCGCGCATATCGCCGCGTCCTACCAGGTCACCATGCTGGTCCTGCGACGTGAAGCCGCGGAGGAAGAGGAGATTCCCCACCAGAATGCCGCCCTGGGCATACGGGCGACGCAGTGGGGGCAGGGCATCGGACACAATGAGGTGTTTTGGTTCGTTGACCACCGCAATGGCTTCTATCTCGACGAGCAGGTCTTCCTGAAAGAGATCCTGCTGGAGGGCCGCGCGTGCCGGGCGTGGGGGCTGGAAATGCCGTCCGTAGACCTCGTCAAAGGTCTCATCAAAGGATTGTTGGCCCGGTCGTGCCGGACGACAGTGCTGTGGGAGGAAGGCGCGCACCTTGACCACGTCCTGCAGGCTCCCTCCCAGGAGTTGCAAGGCAGTCGTCATGTTGGCGATGGTTTGCTCGCATTGTTGCACCATATCGGCCCGCCCGGGAGTCTCCCCGGGCAGCCGCCCCTGGGGATCAAATCCCACCGTGCCATGCAGGAAAATCATATTCCCTACCCGTACAGCGTGGCTGTATGGGCCATAGACGGGATAGAGCTGGTCAGACGTAATGACCTGCTTTGCCATGGTCAACTTCCTCCACGCCGTGGGGTTGGGCAGCTTTGACACGCTCATGCATCTAGGCAAGGCAAACGCTATTGTGCCATAGTGCGGTCGCGAGTGCACCCCCGGAGCAGCCCGGCGGACGACTGCCGAGATCTGCTGATGGAGGCTGTCTACCTCTCTCTGTCTGGTGAGGGCTGGGTGAGGGGGAGGGTTACCAGTGCACGATAAGGCTCAAGGTGCCGCCACGGCGTATGGCCTGCCCGTGACGGTCCTCATAAAACCCCGAAGCTTCCGCTGACCACCGTGCGGCGATGGGAAAGATCACCCCGGCCTGCACGCTGTGCATCGTCGTGCGGGCAATGTCCTGCAAGGCAGCAACCCGCTCGGCAGTGCCCCCATACGTGCCAGCAATGAAGAACTGTAACCGCTCGGCGGCTCTCCAGGTCAATTGGGACGACACAGTCACAGAGCTGGGATCCAACACGTAGTACACTTTTTCTGTCAGCCAGATATTGCCAGGGAAATAGACCGTCAACCCGGGGATGAGCAGGTCGACCTCGGCCGTGCGGAAACTCAGGTGCCGATAGCTCAGGGACGGTTCCAGGAAGGAGAGTGCCGGGTGCAAGATCTTCAGGTTTTGGAAGACCTCACCCCCCAGCGTCCACCGCGGGGCGAAGTCGGGATCAATCCCCACGGAGGCGCTGAGGAAGCCCGAGGCATTTGGCCACAGAGGACTGTACAGTTCGCCTGAGAGCACGACATCGTGCAAGCCAAAGCGGTCGAGCACCTCGAGCCGCCCTATGAGGGTGCGCGTCCCCAGGGGTTTGGCAGCCTCAAGTAGTCCCACCTGTTCGTCTGGTATAGTGGCCGTGGAGGCGAAGCGGCTGTAGCCGAGCTTCACATAATCGCGATAGGGCAGGGTAGGGCCACTCTCCCTGGGTCCGATCGGGGCGCGGAGCGACGCGACCGGCGCTGGCTGTGCCAGCTCGGCGCGGACGGCTTCGAGGCGCTGCGCTATGGCTGGGTCGGAGGTCGCGGCAAACACCATCTCATAGTGCTGCAGTGCGGCGGCGTACTCCCCGCTCCAGTAGAGTGTATCGGCCAGACCGCGCCTGGCGTCGAGATTCTGGGCATCTTCGTTGAGCATGCTTTCATAGAGGCGACGCGCCTCAGCGAAGTTCCTGTGCCAGGCTTGCACCCGCGCCAGTGCCACGCGCACTTCAACATCGACTGGATGCCGGGTGAGGATATCCTCATACAGTGCGATGGCCTCATCATAGGCGCTCTGCCAGGAGAGCAGGCGTGCCAGAGAGCCGCGGACCTCATCGTCTTCTGGACGCGCTGCCAGGTAGGCGCGGTAGCTCGCGATGGCCTGATCATAGTGTTTCTCGGCTTCAAAGGTCCGGGCGTGTGTCAGGATCTCCTGTGGCGTAGTTGTGTCAGGAGTCATACCCACCTGGCTCTCAGACCGTCCTGGGGTCGGCGCCACCAGCAGCAGGGCGCTGAGCACCAGGCAGCAAGCGACAAGCGCTCTGTGCTGCAGCGTGCGAGGACCGTCATACCCTCTGGGCATCCTGCGCTGTGTTGCCATGCCTCCCCTCCTCTCTGCACTACGCTGAGGTCACTCAGGCAGGGCGAAGAAACCCGTCGAGATCGTGGATGAGCATCCCAGCCAGACTGGGATGTGCCACAATGGCCAACACCGTGGCCACGGCAGCACGGACCTGGAGGCGCGTCCGGCCGGCAAAGGTGAGACGCTCGGGCCGGACAGTGGTGCGATGGTGCACACGGAACCAGGCGAGCCCATCGGTCGCTGGCGGGCGCTGGAGAAGCAACCGCTGCCCCGTCTGGTCGACATAGGCGTCGGCCAGGTCACGTCGAGGCTCGCGTGTGAGTACAACATGGCGCTCGACCGGGAGAGGACGCGTTTCAAGGGCGAGCCACACCGGTGTCCCGATCAGGTCGCCATAGCGCAAGATATCTTCGGTAATGGCACACAACTCGTCCACCCCGGTGCGATAGCTCATCACGGCCACCTCATCAGCCCGATCCATCACCGCAAACGCCACCGGGCGGCCGTGCAGTGTCTGAGCCGCAAACCAGAACGGGATGACCACGGAGAGACGCGCCTTTCCCCCCAGGGCTTCGCGCATCTGCTCCAGGACTGCGAGATACCGCACCAACCCCGTATCATCTACGAAAAACCCTTCCAGCAGATACGGCTCGATGTCGAGTTGTAGGCCGGCAAAGGGGCGGCCAGCCAGCACGGCGCGGAGGCGTCGGACCTTCTGGAGCAATGCCTCCGGGGTGTGAATCGCTTCGGGATAGCCATCCAGGGCGAAGGCTTCAATGCCCTGGTGAGGGGCAGTGCTGAGGAATTGGGCATACGCCTCCCAGACGGAGGCGTCGTCCGTGAGAGCGGGCATCTGGACGAGGAGCCGTCCACAGTCGTACCGTCGACAGGCACCCAGCACTTTCTCTGGATGCGCCAGGGCATGTCGGTACTCCCACACCCAGAAGCCAAGCCCAGGCACCTTCTGGCGCGGCCCAGTCGTGTGCTCAAGGGTCAGAAGTTCGAGCTCAATCTGGCTCTCCGTCGTTTCTGGCAGGATTACGAGGGCAGCCAGACGGCGCAGGTCGAGCCGTCGCGCCACCGTTCCTAAGGGCAGCCGCAGGTCAATATCTCCCGTGACCTGCGTGAGCGGGATGTTTTCCTCACGGCGTTGCGCCGCCTCATCAGCCAGGGCCAGAGTCACACGCCCCAGCACATGACCGCGCAGATGCAGTGTGTCATACGAGAGCCCATCCACCCCTGCACCGGCTCGCTGCAATGCTACCGTGTATCCACACCTCGTGGGGCTCGGTATTTGCAAATGCACTACCAAGGACTCAGGCGTGCGGGTAGTGATAACCTCACACCCGCCAAAAGCTCGTCCTTCCCCTAACAGGGGGAGGAGATCAATGCGCTCACCCGTAGGCCGGAATGGGACAGGGGGTGCTGGAGCGGCGGGAGCTCTCAAGGACACCGTAGGCGCCTGACCGTCAACATAGATCACTTCGATCTCCTGTACGGCTGGTGACAGCGACTGTTTCAGGATGACTTCATCTGTCTCAGCCCACACGCATGCCTCCCCCCACATGCCGCCTATAAGCCCCAGGCAGCAGACACAAACGGCCCAGGACATCCAGAAACGGAGACGCTTCTCCACAGACCACACGTACTGTCCACGCATCAAGGGTTTCCTCCGGTAGACGGTTGCTGCGGCGCGGCACTCTCGGCATGGGCAAAGCCGCGACGCTCCATCGCTCCCCACTCCATCCGTCCACGCCAGAACTTGTAGAAGCCACGCAGGCGCCAGACCACGGTGAGCTGGCGATAACCAAAGTTTTCTAACAGGGCCCAGAGCAGCAACCACAAGCGGTCCCGCATCCCCTCATAGCGGTGGAAGTTCATCTCTTCAAGCACCAGGGTGTAGACCGTGAGTAGCAGGCCATACCCATAGGCACACAACAAAAAGAGGACAGCAAAAGGCCCATTGAGGGCGCCGAGGAGCAGACCGACGAGCGCGCCGCACACACCCAGGGCTTCGACGAGTGGCGCGATGAGTTCCACAAAGATAAAGTAGGGATATACCACCAGACCCATGGCGCCATAGCGGGGATTGAAGAGGAGGCGGCGATGTCGCCACAGGGCGTCGGCGAGACCCCGGTGCCAGCGGTCACGCTGGCGACCGAGCACCCGGAGCGACTCCGGGACTTCGGTCCAGGCAACCGGATCAGGGATGAAGGCCACCTGGTGTGGTCCCTTCCGCTCGTATCCATGGCGCCGCAGCCGGAGGACCAGTTCCATATCCTCGCCCACGGTGTCATGCGCATAGCCGTTGGCAGCAATCACCGCCTCACGCCGGAAGAGACCGAAGGCGCCGGAGATGATCAGATTCCCACCGAGCAGATTCCAGCCCAGGCGCCCGAAGAGGAAGGCCCGCAGGTACTCGACGACCTGAAACCCCACCAGGGCACGCCGGGGGGTATGCGGCACGACCACCCGTCCGCTCTGGCTCATCGAGTTGTTGACCACACGAATAATCCCCCCTGCCGCCAGCACGTCACGTTTCAGGAAGAAGGGGCGTATCATGCGCGAACTGCTCCTGCAATACCGCAAAGGTCGTGTCCTTGGAACCATCGTTCACTACGACCACCTCGAGGTTCGGGTAGTAGAGAGTCAGGAGGGCGCGCACACTCTCCCCAATGGTGGCAGCCTCATTATAGGCAGGGGCCAGCATACTGATGCGCGGGGCCACCTTCGAACCGAGCACCCGCCAGAGGTTCGCCTCGCGCATCTGGCGGGCATGCCAGAGCATCACCCAGCTAGCACTCAGCAGCAACACGGCATACAAGCTATTGACGAGGACCAAGTAAGCCAGGCTGACCCACTCCAAGCGTATCAAGATCAGGCTAGCGATGTCCGCCCAGGTTCCTGTCATATTGCTTCCGCGAGGCTGGCAGTGTCAGGCAAATCGAGTACTTGTCGAGCCATATCGGCTGCAAAAGCGTCTGTATCCTGCAGGCTACGACGCAAGAACAAGAGCCCGGGGGAGCCTAGGGCGCGGAGGGCCAGGCCCGCCTCGCGTCGTACATTCCAGGCACGATCGCGGAGCAGGCCAGCGAGAGCGGCAGCAGCAGGCCAGTGGTGCAGTTTCCCTAAGGCGTGTGCCGCTGCAACGCGCACCTCTGAGGCGGCGTCGTAGAGCAGAGCAGTCAACACCTGCACTCCCTCACGTCCTCCTAAAGCGCCCAGCAGTGTCACCGCCAGGGCCCGCACGCCTGGTGTGGCACTGTGGCTCAACCTCAAGGCCGGTTTGAAGAAGCATGGCTCAGCCAGCCCCACGGCAACGACCAGGGCAGTTTCCACCTGGAGGCCAGCCGAGAGAGACAACACACGCGCCAGGGGCTCCGTCACCACCCGTCCTAGGTGTATGAGGGTGTCTTGCGCTGTCAAGCGGCAGAGGCCATTCACGTCGCCAAGCATGGTCAGTAAGGCCTGAAGCACTGCTGGCGTCGGATGCTCCATCGCCCACTCGGCGGCCTGCACCCGCACCAGGGCCTCGCGGTCCAGGAAGAGAGCAGGGACGACGTGCTCACCACCTCCTAGCAGTGTGAGGAGACGGGCTCCCTGCCGCCGCCGCCACCACCACGTGCTCCGGCAGAGCGTTTCGGCCTGAGTGAGCAATCCCAGGGTGCGGGCTAAGCCTGTAAGTTCCTGCTTGTTCGTCCCACTGAGATTGTGAGCCAGATGCGCAAACAGCCTGATCTGCAGGCGCACGGGGACAGTGCGCAGCCACGCGCGCTCTGTCGGTGGCAGTGTTGCCCCAGCCAGAGTCGCCATGGCGACGGCCTGGGCGCGTGCCCACACCGCCTGGCACCGCCGCTTGTACCACGCCAACCATAGGCCGTGCCCCAAGAAAAGCCCGATGGTGACAGCGAGGAGACTGCCCTGCACAAGCAGAAGGTGCTGGAGAAACGTTGATGGCATCACTGTCTCACAACTGTAACGTGCGCCGAATGCGCTGCATCAACACGGGCAAACTGAACGGCTTGGTTACATGGTCGAAGGCGCCCAATTCCAGGGCCTCTAAGACTTCCCTCTCGTCTGCCCGGAAGGTCAACATGATCACGCGGGTGTGCTGTAGGAGGCCATCGTGGGCCAGGCGTCTCAGCACTGCCAGGCCATCGAGACGTGGCAGGTCGACATCGAGTAACACCACTCGCGTCTTGAGGCGTGGGTGTGATCCCGCCAGGGAGTTGACGGCTTCTTCGCCGTCGCGCAGCCAGACGTGGTGATAGCCGCGGGTTTCGAAGGCGTGGAGCAAGATCTGCGCCAGGGTCTCGTCGGCCTCGACCAGGACAATGTCCGCATTGCGTAATGCCGGTTCCTGGTCAAGGCGCCAGCCAGCTGGTAATATCCGGTTGCCGCCCGCCTCTTTGGCCTGATACAGGGCCTGATTGGCGGCCCAATACAGGGTCTGCAGGTCGATGCCGTCTGTAGGGTACTCCGCGATACCGGCACTAAACGTGACGTGAAAGCGCGCGCCATCGGCACTAGCGAACTCTTCCTGCCGCAGGGCCTCGAGGACCTCGGCGAGGCGGTGCACCCCCCCATCCCGCGGCATGCCATACATGCCAACAACAAACTCTTCTCCCCCCCAGCGCGCTACAACGTCCTCACTACGAAACGACCATTGTAAGAGTTCTCCGAGACGGTGTAATACGTCATCTCCCATCGCATGGCCATGTTGGTCACTCATCTGTTTAAAATGGTCGAGCGTGAGGATCGCCAGGCTCAAAGGCTGCCGTTGACGTCCAGCGAGGTGCAGAAACTGCCCTAACATTTGCGTCGACTTGCGCCGATTGGCCAGGCCCGTCAGGACATCAGTTTCGGCCATGCTCCGCAGCAGGTATGACCGCTCGAGGCGGTTGTGAATGCGGGCCATCAATTCAGGACCAATGATGGGCTTCCCCACGTAATCGTCGGCGCCAGCGGTAAACACGCGCTGCACAGTCGCCGCGTCGGTGTGCGCAGTGAGAAAGAGGATCGGGAGTTCGCGCCAGCGATGATCATTGCGCACCACCCGGCACAATGCTGTCCCATCGAGGTGAGGCATGTCCACGTCGAGCATCAGCAGATCAGGTGACGTCTCTTCCAGGGTATCCCAGAAGCGCCGTGGGTCATCCAAGGTGGTCAGCCTGAAACCGCGCGGTTCCAGGAGGGCGCGCAGCACGGCGAGCACCTGGGGGTCGTCGTCGACCGCCAGGATGTGCGTCGTCGCTGTCCGGGTCTGTACCAATAGGGAGGTCACGGCTTCGAGGATCTGGGCGGGGGGCATGGGCTTACGCAGAAAGCCGCGCCCACCTAAACGGGCGACTTCGACGCGGTCGACAAAGGTGTCATGGGCGGTGATCACCATGACCGGTATCGGTGACGTCTGGGCGGTCAATTCTGCGAGCAGTGTCAAGCCTGCTTCAGAGGTTCCCTCAGAGGTTGCGGCGCAGGAGAGTTCCAGCAAGACCACGTGGGGCCGCGTGCGTGTGATGACCTGCCTGGCTACGGTGAGGTTCGGCGCGAGCTCTGTCCGTATCCCACGGGCCGTCGCCTCTACAACCAACTGCTCGCCCAGCTCTCTATCGTGGTCAACCACCAGGAGCAGAGGGCGGGTGTCCTCCGGCACACGTTCAAGGGCCGGCGACAGGGCCAGAGGGCGCTCTAACTCCTTGAGCAGGGCCATGACGAGATCTGAGAGCCGCAGGGCATGCGTCTGCTCCAGAGTCCCCCCAGTTTGTAACAGGTGCTCGATCTCGCGCGCGAGCCGCGAACCTTCAGTAAAACCAAAAGTGCCTACAGAGCCGGCAAGCTTGTGGGCCTCGCGCCCCGCTTGGTGCCGCAGTTCGTCGTCAAGGGTGCCCTCCAGTACGGCCATCGCGGCCTGTTCGAGAACGGCGACCTGCTTGGTTATCGTCTCTTTACAGTGCTCCCAGATCTCTGCCAGCTCCGCCATAATCTGTTGCTGCACCTGCGTCTCTTCCCTGGGAGCTGACGTTAGAGGCTACTCCAGGCGTGCTGCAACATCCGTCACCATGTCCGACATCGTGGCCACCTCCCTTGTGCGATTGGTCTTACACCGCGCGGTCGAGGCGCTGATACGCCGTCCCGTTGTACTCTGGTATAAGCCTGCGGATACGCTTCGAGGGTGCACAAAGTGCAGCCCTCTTCCCTTTCCTCTATCGGCATACCTGCCGCGTTTCTTGAGTCCTTTTACATCACTCTACATGGGGAGTGCTACACAGAGAAGGCTCGCTACCCAATTTCGGGCTACTGGCTGTGGAGGAGGTGGCATGTGATGAGAAGTGGGGTCAGAGGTGGGAGGCCAGGACAGAAGTTATGGCGATGCCTCCCCTACCCGCAGCGGCGCGGATAGGCGGAGGCGACCGCACGTCTGGGATTACACTCCGCCGTTACGCTGCCCGTTCTCTTTTGCCCACAAAGCCTCCAAGATACGGCCTGGCGACATCGGCAGCTGCTGGAGCCGCACCCCAATGGCCCGATAAATGGCATTGGAGAGGGCGGCCATGGGCGGCACGACCCCCACTTCGCCCACGCCCCGCACCCCATAGGGGTGGTTGGGATTGGGCACCTCGACAATCACCGTATCAATCATCGGGAGGTCAAGGCTCGTCGGCATACGGTAATCCAGGAAGCTGGAATTCACCATGTGGCCCTCATCATTGAAGTAATACTCTTCGTTGAGGGCCCAGCCAATGCCCTGGACCGCACCGCCCTGGATCTGGCCTTCCACATAACTGGGATGGATCGCCTTCCCAGCATCCTGGACGGCCGTGTAGCGCAGGATGGTGACTTTCCCCGTCTCCGGGTCCACCTCCACATCGACGATATGGGTGGAAATCGACGGACCGGCACCGCTCGGGTTGACCCCGGCGCGGCCGGTGATCGGCCCGCCAGTGGCATTCTGGCGTGCGGCGATCTGCTTGAAAGTGAGCTGTTTCTCGGCGTCTTTCGTATGACAGACGACCCCGTCCCGATATTCGACCTCCTCGATGGGACACTCCCAGGTACGCGCCGCCCGGGCGCACATCTGCCGCTTGACGTCCTGCGCCGCCTCATAGGACGCCCACCCCGTCTTAAACGTCACACCGCTCCCACCGGTGTTGGAGGTGAAGCCAATAGAATCAGTGTCTCCGACCGACGGACTGACATCCTCGATGGGAATCCCCAGCACTTCGGCCAGCTGCTGGGACACCGAGGCGCGGGTGCCACCGATATCGGGGGAGCCTTCGACCAGCTTGACGCGGCCGTCCGGGTTCACAATCGCTAGCGCACTGGAGGGACCTGTGCCGTTGCCCCAGAACCCACTGGCCATGCCACGACCCCGGTACGGGCCTTCGAGAGGTGCGCTGTAGTGGGGGTGATCCTTGGCCGCCTGAAGGGTCTCCACAAAGCCGACGCGCTGGAAGACCGGACCAGTTGCACGGCGGGTACCCTCTTTGGCACTGTTAAGCAGGCGGAACTCGAGCGGGTCCATGCCCAGCTTTTCGCACAGTTTATCGATCGCCGTTTCCATCGCAAAAGCCGCCGCCGGCGTGCCAGGGGCCCGGTAGGCTGCCGACTTGGGGCGGTTCACCACGACATCATACCCCTCGATCCAGGCATTGGGAACGTCGTAGGCCCCCATGATGCAGTTACAACCTGCCACCACCGGTGAACCCGGAAAGGCTCCGGCCTCGTAGACCAGGTGAGCTTCCGCGGCCACCAGCTTGCCAGCTTTTGTGGCGCCGAGCTTCACACGAATGTGGGTCCCCGCGGTCGGCCCCGACGCTTCAAATACTTCGGTCCGTGACATGGTCACCTTTACCGGCCGCCCGGCCTTACGAGCCAGCGCTGCCGCCACGGGCTCGACATACACCAGCGTCTTGCCACCAAAGCCGCCGCCAATCTCCATTGGAATAGCCCGGACTTTCGACACCGGAATGTTCATGAGGCGGGCCGTCTGGTCGCGGACGGTGAAGTGTCCCTGGCTACTCGACCAGATGGTGAGACTGCCATCGCTGTTCCACATGGCCGTGCCCGTATGGGGCTCGATGTAACCCTGGTGCACGGGTGAGGTAAAGGTCTCTTGCTCCACCATGACCTCGGCTTCCTGGAAGCCTTTGTCGACGTCGCCCAAGCGGAACTCGAAGTGATTGGCCAGATTCGAGCCTGGAGTCGGATCATCGTCGTTCAATACCCCCCCCGGACGCACGCGCGGGTTGGCGAGTGAGGCGAGCCGCTCGTGCAGCAACGGTGCGCCCTCTTTGAGAGCTTCCTCGGCATTGCGCACGGGTGGCAGGACTTCGTACTCCACCTGAATCAGCTTCAGGGCTTCCTCAGCAATGTGGGGGCTCGTCGCCGCCACGGCGGCGACGGCGTGTCCTTTATAGAGTACCTTATCCGCCGCCATGATGTTGTTACTCAGGAATCGTATGTTGTGGATCACGCCTTCGGCCAGATCGACGACACGGCCGGAGGGCTGTGCCAGGTCGGCCGAGGTCATCACGGCATGGACCCCTGGAACTTCCTCGGCGTGACGGGTGTCGATGGATATAATGCGGGCATGGGCGTGGGGACTCCGCAGGATCTTGCCATGGAGCAGGCCTGGTAACCGCACGTCAGCCCCATAGCCGGCTCGGCCCGTGACTTTCTCAGCGCCGTCGTGGCGGATGGGCCGCGTCCCAACAACGTTGTATTCCTTGCTGGACAGGACAATGTTAGGCTTGTAAGTAAGCATGGAGGGTCTCCATTAGACGAGGGGCGTACCCATGACGCTCGTGAGGCCATGGGGCGCTGTGCACAGCCCTGGCCTTGAGCATCAGGTGACGTCTCTGCTGCATCATCTCCGACATTGCTTCCATACCACTGATCATACAGTGTTCTCTCTATAACCTAAACCTCCTACGATGCAAAAGCAACCCCCCTGAACGCGAGCCCCCGGTCTGGGAGGAGACCCGCGGCGTGCTGGAGCGTGTCGCGCTGACACCTAAGGGCCACGTCAGGGACGAGAGGGGAAGAGTGCACCTACTGCCAGGCTTGATGATCGCCGCGGGATGAGTTAATTTGACAACACCCTGGGCGAGGGCGGGTGGCTGGCGCGTGAGCAGCTTGAGAGCTAAGGGGGCTAAAGAGACCTGGAAGGTGGCGTGATGTAGGAAACAAGAGATGTGCATGAGGAGGTAGGCCATGAAGCGGAGCACGGACCGCATCCTTACGACCCATGCCGGCAGGCTCCCCAGTCCGCCGGATGTTACGGAGACAGTAAGGGCAATCCAACAAAGCCAGGCCTATGACCGCGAGGCATTCGGCACGCGGGTGCAGGCCATGACAGCCGAAGTTGTCCGCCAGCAAGGTGAGACGGGCGTGGACATCGTCAGCGATGGGGAGATCGGCAGGCTCGGGCCTTTCTGGGGGCGTCTTGCAGGGTACGGGCCGAGAGCGTTGCGGCCCGGAGAGGACCCCAGACAGGCTGGGACGCCCAGGGGAGAGTGGCAGCTCTTCCCGACATTCTATGAGGAGTACTGGAGAGCCCAACCGATGGGAGCCGCGAATCTGCCCTTGGTATGCACCGGCCCGATCAGCTACAGAGGGCAGGAAGCGATCCAGGCCGACATTGCCAACTTCAAAGTGGCCCTGGCCGGGGCCAATGTGGAGGAGGCATTTATGTGCTCTGTGTCGCCCGGGTGGTTGGTGCCTGGCTTCGGGCACCGCGACGAAGATTTTCAGCCGCATTACCCCTCTGCCGAAGCCTTCTTCTTTGCCTTAGCAACAGCTATGAGGGAGGAGTACAAGGCGATTGTCGACGCCGGTTTCATCCTCCAGATCGATGACCCACGGGTGGTGAGTGGCTGGGACGTACCGGACCCGCGCACGCACAGCCATCTCACCCTCGAGGCCTACTGTCAAGAAGCGACTCTGCGGGTTGAAGCCCTGAACCACGCCCTTGAGGGCATCCCGGCAGAGAGGGTCCGGCACCATGTGTGCTGGGGCAGCTGGAAGGGCCCCCATACCGTGGATATCCCCCTCAAGGACGCCATCGATATCATCCTGAGGGTGAAGGCCCAAGCACACTCCATTGAAGCCGCCAATGTGCGCCATGAACATGAGTGGAAGGTGTGGCAGGACGTGCAGCTGCCGGAGGGGAAGCTCCTCATCCCAGGTGTCATCGCGCACGCCACGAACCTGGTAGAGCACCCGGAGCTGGTAGCGGACCGCCTGGTACGCTACGCCAACCTGATGGGGCGGGAGAACGTCATCGCGGGAACCGACTGCGGGCTGGGTGGTCGGCTCCATCCCGAAATTGTCTGGGCCAAGTTCCAGGCGATGGCCGAGGGTGCACGGCTGGCGACGCAAAGGTTGTGGGAAAGGTAAGTTGTTGAAGGCGAGCACAGGTTTCTGAAAAGGAGGCGACTATGAAGCGCAGCACAGAGCGTATTCTCACCACCCATGCAGGGAGTTTAGCACGTCCGCCAGACCTGCTGGAGATGATGCGCGTAAAAGAATCAGACCAACTCTACGACCACGAGGCCTTTGCGGGGCGGGTGCGTACTGCCGTGGCAGAGGTC
>WNGA01017527.1_pt1 | contig 13260 bp, 10 predicted proteins | sample 5400061 | NCBI WGS metagenome assembly WNGA01 (sample SAMN13153366, study PRJNA577476) | soil metagenome | isolation source: 100 cm soil or saprolite under grassland replicate 2 | place: USA:California | collected 2016-06-15 | reverse complement strand
GAAACCCGTCGTCGTACGTCGTGACAGGCGTACCGCTTACCGACATTCAGGCGGACTGCTAGCCGGTCCGATCGGGTTTCCGAAGGCCCACCCGTCTCTCCCGCCCGGCGAACGGGCAGCCAGAGTTCGAACTGAGACACTACCCGGGGGCTCGTCCCCCGCCGGTGACTACTTCACGGCCTGCTGGAAGCCCTTGAGGGCGTCCTTGAACTTGCCGGCGTCGAACTTGGCGGGATCCTCGAGCAGGCCGAAGGCCCGGTCGAGGGCATCGCTGGCCGCCTTCTCCGGCTTGTTACCGGGGGCCTTCGAGTACGTCGAATATAGCCGGTCGAGGGCCATGGCGCCCTGCTCGGCGCCGCGGATCCCGGCCGCGGCGAGCCCGTCGGCATCGCCGGCGACGCCCTGGATCAGCTTCAGCGTGCTCGCCTGATCCAGCTCGCGCGCCGCGATCTTCGGCGCCTGCTGATTCGTGGTGGCGACGAGGCGGCCGGCCGCGGCGCCGGCACCCGCGCGATCGCCCTTCGCGACGAGATCGACCACGGCGGCCACGTCGGTCTCGACCGATTTCTGGGCGTCGGGGGCCATCACGGCGAACACGTGGCGGACGACGGCCCCGTGTCCCCGAACCTTCGCCGCCGCTTCCTGCATGAGCTTCGGCGCGGCGCTGGCCTTGGCGCGATCGGCGACCTGCTTGGCGGCCTCCCGCAGCGAGACGACCTGACCCGTGGCCCACGCGCGCGCGCCGAACCACGTGCCCTTGTCCCGCCAGTGCGGGGGCATCTGCAGGGAGAAGGTATCGAGCTCGAAGGCGAGCAGATCCGGATGCCCGGCGGCCACCATGTCCGCCTCGATCTGCAGGTGGCACGACACGCACTTGTCGGCGCGCAGGAGCAGGTTCTTCGTGTCGTACATCCCGAGCTTCACCGATTGCTCGTGCGTCCAGCCCTTGCCGGCATGGGGCTCGAGCCACTTCTCGGCCGGGCCGTGGCAGCCGTCACAGTGCACCCCGTCGCTGATGTCGAACTTCGGCCCGCGGAGCTCGGGCTTGACGTCGACGGCGTGGCAGACGAGGCAGCGGTCGCTGGTCTCCGCCTTCGCGATGTTGAGCTTCTTGGCGATGGCCGACGGCTTGACGCCCGACTTCAGCTTCTCGTTGGTGAGCGTCTCGTAGGCCTTGGCGTGCCGCTCCTTCTGCTGCCACACGATGTTCTCGTTGAGCTTCGGATAATCGGCCTTGGGCTTGGTGCTGCCGTGGCAGTTCGACGCGCCACAGGACGCCGAGCCGGTGTACTTCGGCGCGGGTTGGGCCTCGGCCGGCCGCGGAGCCGGCGGCGCCGGAGACTCCGGAGCCAGGACGAATGCGACGGCGAACAGCCCGATGACGACGGTCACCCACGCGGCATGGCGCAACATAGGAATCCCCTCGTTGATCCGACTCGAGATCGATCGCCTCACCCACTGCCTCCGCGTCTGAGCCGCGGACCCGGCGCCGGAGGAGGCTCTTCCTCTTTCGGCTTCTCGGCCGGCGGCGCGCCCTGCGGCGGCGCCGGCGGCTCTTCGGCGACAGTGTAAAGCCGTCCGTCTCTGAGGTACAGCCGTTGCATCTCGGCCAGGGTGAACGGGCGCGAGCCGAGCCGGTTGAAGACCGCGATCTGATTGCCGCTCTCATCGACCGCGCGGTCACGATCGATGCCCTTGGATACCGCCAGCGCGGGGCCGCGCGTCGGGCGCGTGGCGATCAGACGCGGCGCCGGCCGCGGGCTGAAGCCGAGATACGTCGGAGTCTCGTCGGGCGACGTGAGCTGAACGACGCGCAGACCGTTGCGGCCGTCCGCCACGTAGGCGAAGAGACTGGCGTTCGTCATGGCGATCTTGACGTCCCGGGCGTCCTTCATGACGCCGCCGGCATCGTAGGTCTGATCGAGCCGGGGCTGCTCCGGACGCTCGACGTCGATGATGGCGAGCCCCTGGGCGCCCGCCGCGACGTAGGCGTAGGTGCGCGCCACGGTCACGCCGCGGGCGTCGGCCAGCCGCACCGTCGCGTCCCGAATCGCGCGCGGGCGCGTCGGGTCGGTGACGTCGATGACTTTCAATCCCTCGCGATCGGTCACGAAGGCGTAGCGGAACTGGACCGTCACGGCGCGGGGGTCGACGATGTCCGGGCCGCCCAGCTGGGCCACCAGCCGCGGCCGCAGCGGATCCTCGAGATCGAGGATCACGAGGCCGCGCGTGGCCAGGACGTAGGCGTAGCGGCCGGCGAGGGTGAGGTTCACGGCCCCGTCGAGGAGGCCATCGGGGTTGAACGTCGCCGCGCGCTCCAGGAAGTTGTTGGCGGGATCCCCGTCGAGCAGCGTCGCCACGCCGGGACGGTGCGGGCTGTCCGCGCGGTTGCCGACGACGACGAGCCCCTCGTAGCGGTCGGTGACGTACAGGTACGCGTACAGCGGGTGGATCTTCTGCTCCTGGTTTTCGGCCCGCTGCGTGCGCGTGGGATCGACGGCGAGCGTCGTGGGCGAGGCCACCGCCGTCGCGTATCGGGTCTTCACGTGGAGCCGCTGGCCGAGCGGCGACACCGGCGCCGTCACCACGTGCTCCGAGAAGCCCTTCTGGTCGATCTGGGCCACGTCATAGGCGCGGAAGCCGCCGGGCCCGTTGGCCGTGTAGAGAAACTCGCCCCGGAGCTGGATGCCGAGGATCTCGTCGCGGCCGAGCACGTCGAGCACGTCGCGGCCCCGGTGATGATGGGCCTCGGACAGGACGCCGCCGCTCTTGACGTGCGCCGCGTGACGCGACGGATAGGCGAGACGGTGCAGCGAGCTGCCGATCACGGCCTGCGGCTCGTCCCGCTCGGTCACGACGACGCCCTCGAGCCCGCTCCGGCCCTCGGCGACCCAGGTATAGCGTCCGATGAAGTTGTAGAAGTTCGTGCCGTGCATGAGCAGCTGCGCCATCCAGGCGTTGTTGTCCCCGCGCGTGGAGGGGTGGCAGTCCGTGCACTGCTTGGTCTCCGTGGCGCGCACGGTATGGGGGACGAACGTGCTGAAGGCGTGACCGGCCAGCCCCTCCGCCGAGACGGTCTGCTGCTGTGAGTACACCCATTCGCGGTTGCCGTTCTGGGAGCCGACGAGCACGGCGCACGACGAGCGCGCCGGCGAGATGCGGTTGCCGACGTTGCTGCCGTCGACCGCGAGCATGAAGACGTCGTCGCGGAGCGTCTGGAAGTTGTACGCGGTCCAGTTCCGCTGGATGTCGCCCTCGTTGTGCAGCGCCGGCTTGCGCTCGTTGGCCTTCATGGGCAGGTGGCAGCCGAAGCAGCTCGTCACCCACGCGGTATGGCAGCTCTGGCACGTCATGCGGCTGTCGGCGTGGGCGAGCTGAGGCATCTCCTCGCTCTTGGGCGTGAGGCCCCACGTCGTGCCGTCCTTGCGCAGCGTCTTGGCCAGCCGCGATTTCTGGGCCCGCTCGGGGTTCGCCACCGCCCACGCGGAGACGGGATCGATCGAGTCCAGCACCTGGACGACCGACCACGCCAGGTCTTTCGTGACCATCGAGCGCTGCGTGAGCACGTCGCCGCGCCACTGGAACCGCCGCTGGCCGAACGGCGTCTGGAGCAGCGAGAGATCGGTGCCTCCGGCAGGCGCCGCCGGGCCCGACGTCTTGAGCGCGGCAGGTGGATGTCCTTGAGGTGGACCGCCTTCGTGAAGCGCTGGGGATCGTCGTGAGAGACGATCTTGCCCGCCTCGTCGAGGAGCTCGCCCTTGCGGTTCTGCTTGTACACGGCGCGGAAGACCCAGCCGTGGCCGTGGAAGTCCGCGAACTGCGTGCGGGTGAGCTTGGGATTCAGATCCGTGATGTTGGCGAGGAACTCGGGATCGGACCACTTGCCGCGCACGGCCGCGCCCTCGGGGTTGCGCCGCTGGATCTCGTCGACCTCGCGCGCGGACAGCCGCCGCTCCGTCTCCGGATACATGAGCGCGCCGTCGGTCTCGTTGTCCCACCAGGTGTAGCCGTAGTAGCTGTTGGTGACGGTCGTTCCGGGGTGGTGATGGCAGACCACGCACTGGCTCGACGGGATCGACCGGGTCAGCACATGCTTGATGGGATGGCCCGACTCGTCCTTGCGGATCGTCGGATCGACGGTCTGGCTGCGGCCCCGGTGGCCGGAGCTGGCATAGGGCCCCGAGTGCACCGGCGAGCGATCGTTGGCGTACACCACGTGGCAGGCCGTGCAGCCGCTCGACCGGTAATCGCCGGGGTTGTCGTTCGTCCCCATGAACGAGAGCATCGGGTCGAGCAGGCGCGTTCGCTGCAGGCTGACCCCGACCGGGTCCGTGCGGTTCAGCGTGCCGAAGCCGCGCGCGCTCAAGCGGTTGGCCGGCCGGCCGGGCAGCTCGTCACGATCGGGCACCCCGATCTCGAGCGGGCGCTCCTGCCCGCGCTCGAAGACGCGCAGCACGTTGCCGGGCTGAACGATCTCGAAGCGCGGCAGCGGCTCGAGGAACCGCAGCACGCCCTTGCGCGCCATCTCCTCGACGGTGGGGGGCGGCGTGGTGACCGCGCGCTGCGGGATCCCGTCGGGACCGTAGCTCTCACCGAAGCGCGGCGTCTTGAGCGGGAAGCTGCCGTTGTTGTAGTAGGCGGCGGCCCAGAGCATGGGACCCGTGGCCATCATGCTCTTGGGGACCTGGGCCACCTCGGCCGTGTGGCAGCCATTCTGGCCGCAGCTCCGGCGGGCCGCCCGCAGGTCGCCCGGGTTCACGAAGCGGACGAAGTCGTCGCTCTCCTCGTTGAGCCGCGCGAACGAGCGCTGCGGATTGGCGGCGCCCGTCCAGAGCTGCGGATGTCGTGGCTGCACATGCGCCGCCGTCTTCACCTGCTCGTAGGCCGGTGTGCCCGCGGCCACCCCGCCGGTCAGACGCGCCTCGGCGTTGCCGCCGTGACAGTCGGTGCACCCGAGCTTCACCGTGGTGCTCTCGTGCATGCTCTGCGAGTCGACCGGAGCGTGGCACGTCATGCAGCCCGCGCTCTTCCGGTCCGCGTCCTCCTGGGTCTGGCGGAACTCCGGCTCCTTCGACGCCGGCGGCTCCGCGGCGGGCGGCGTGGGCGCCGGCTCCGGGGCCTCCTCCGACGGGCCGCGACGGATCCGCTGCGCCAGCCGCGTGAGCCCATCGGCGTTCTCGGCGGCGACGACCGGCACGGCCGGCCGCACGGCACTCCGCCACTCGCCGGGCGCGGCCAGCCACACACTACCGGCCGCGACGACCACGAGCGCGGTTCCGAGCAAGACACGTCGGGCGGGGCGAGCGGAAGGAAGCGTCATGGCGGCACCGTCAGTAGGTCAGCGTCAGGGAAAGGAAGCCGGAGTACAGGAAGTTGTAGGGGAAGCCCTGCTCCCGCTTGAGGCCATTCGGGCCGAAGGTGAAGGTCTCCTGCTGGTAGACGTCGCGGAGCCCGTCGCCGATCTGAAGCGCCGAGATACCGCCGGTCACGATGACGTTGTTGTTCAGGAAGGGCCGCCATCGCGCTCCCAGGCTGTAGTCGATCCCGATGTCGTGACGGATCTTCGGCTGGAACAGCACGCGCTCGAGCACCTCGGTGCGGTGAAAGCGCAGGAAGTTGACGTTGGCGAAGCCCGTCACCTTCGGCGTCAGCGAGGCGTCGAGGCCCGCGTTCAGCAGGAACAGCCCGGGGTTCACGAAGTTCGGCTGGCCTTCGAGCTTGCTGCTGCGGAGTGCCGGCAGCAGGCTGTTACGCCCTTTCAACTCCAGGCCGGTCCCGGTGAGCGGCAGCCCCTGGCGCACCCAGTAGCTGAACCCCCCGCCGGCGAAGTTGGGATTGTCCATGATGCTGTCGAAGCCGCCCGAGTCGTGCTTGGCGGGATCTCCGCTTCCCGAGGCCCAGAAAAACGACACGCGTGGGCGGAGCCAGTCGAAGTCCATCGAGGCCTCGAGGGCGACCATCTGCGCGCTGATGTCCTGCTTCTGACCCGTGAACGGCTGCGAGCCCGTGAAGGGGGTGCTCCGCTCGCGTCCCAGCGCCTGGTAGAACGCGTGAGTCACGTTGACCGGTCCGATGTGGCCGTCGCCCGTCCAGCCGAGATAGAAGACGTCGAGCTGCTTCTGGGCAAGGGTGCCGATGGGGGCGGGGCGAACGAGGAAGCCGTTCCGGTCGTAGTGCGTGTCGCCCCCGTCGTGCAGATAGTGTCCGCTGAGCTGCAGCGTGTAGCCCGGCCAGATGAAGTCCTGACGGAAGTAGTTGGCGACGGCCACGTGCTGGCTGCGAGTCTCGAACAGCCGGTTCAGCCCGCTGTTGGTGTCCTTCTCGAGGGGCCGGAAGTAGACGACGTTGAACTGGTTCTGGTTCGAGCCGAGGTTGCCGAACAGGCGGAAGCCCAGCTGGTTGTCGCTGAAGATGAAGCCGCGGAAGTCGCTGGTGAAGCCCTGGATCCCGGCCCGGGTGGAGATGAAGTCGTAGTTCGGGCTGATGTCACCCAGGTGATACTCGACGAACAGCTCCTGCAGGCTGAAGAAGCTGTCCCGCCGCGTCGTGCCCTGCCGCACGTCGATGTTCACGACGCCGGTCTCTTTGGCGTTCAGATAGGTGATGTTGAAGACGGGCGTGATGCGCAGCTCCCAGTCGCGCGGGCGGAAGGCGGTGTCGCCCTTGAAGAACTCCAGCGAGAGGATGAAGTTCTGATTGAAGAAGATCTGGTCGCCGGAGCCGAAGAAGTCGGCCTTGCCGGGATCGGCGGCGCTGACGTTGCTCGGCAGCGGGATGCGACGCAGCTCGAGCAGGGTGTCGCTGATGGCCGAGACGTTCAGGAAATACTTCTGGCCGATGACCGGGTAGTCGCCCTTGAGGACGTTCTGGTTGTACGGATCCCACCAGCGTCCCCGCACGTAGGGCGAGTCCAGCGGACGGTCGTAGCGGTTCCAGTCGGGGAACCCGAGCCGCCAGCGATCGGGGATCGGGACGAAGTCGGGGCTCGTCTGGATCGGTGTGGGCCGGATCGACGACGGCCCGGTGAACCCCGCCGGCGATTCAGCCGGCGCGGTCGTCGCGGCCGGCGTCTCCGCCGGCGCCTGCGCGTCGGCGGTCGACACGACGGCGCCGAGGAAGCTCAGAGCGAGACAGGCTACGGCCGTAGACCAGCGGGGCAAGACCCCCGCGGAGATGGCTACCCTCCGAACGCGGCGTGAGAAGTTGGAGGTCGCACGGCGAGGCATGATATCGCGCCTGTTGTAAGGCTGTCAAAAGCAACGGCCATGTAGTCGTGGCCGTGACGGTGCCGGTCGCGTACGATGCGCCGCAGCGATGCCCGAACCGCAACTCCTTCGCTGTTCGACCTGCGGCGCCAGCAATCGCGTGCCGCCGGAACGGCTCGCCGAGGGCCGGCGACCGCTGTGCGGGCGATGCCGGACGCCGCTGCCCGTCGCGGGCAAGCCGGTCACGGTCACGGACGCCACGTTCGCGGCCGAGGTGGAGCGCTCGCGCCTGCCCGTGGTCGTCGACTTGTGGGCCGCGTGGTGCGGGCCGTGCCGGATCATCGCGCCCGTGATCGACGAGCTGGCCGGCGCGATGGCCGGGCGGGCGCGATTCGCCAAGCTCAACATCGACGAGAATCCGGCGACCGCGACGCGGTTCAACGTCCGGAGCATTCCCACGCTCCTCGTCTTCAAGGAGGGTCGCGAGGTCGATCGGATCGTGGGGGTCCTCCCCAAGTCGGAGATCACGAGACGACTGAGCCGCGTCATCCCCTGACGGATCGATCGGCCAGCTCCGCGGCCGGCAGGACCAGCCGGAAGATGGCCCCGCCGCCGGGCCGATTCTCGGCCGTCAGCTCGCCGCCGTGCTCCCGGGCGATCGTCGCCGAGATGGCGAGGCCGAGCCCGGTGCCGGCGGCTTTCGTCGTGTAGAAGGGCTCGAACAATCTCGGCAGATCGGTGGGCGCGATGCCGGGCCCGTTGTCCCTCACCTCGACGACGACCCGCGCGCCGTCCTGAAGGCCGACGACCTCGATGTCGCGCGGATGGGGATGGTGCTGCAGCGCCTGCTGCGCGTTCGTCATCAGGTTGAGGACGACCTGCTGGAGCTGGAAGGGAACGCCCACCACCGGCCGCATGTCCGCGGCGAAGTGGCTGCGGATCACGATCCTGTCCCGCCGGAGGTCGTATCGCTTGAGCTCGGTGATGCGGTCGACGATCTGCGACAGGGCGAGCAGAACGCGCTCATCGGCCGACTGCCGCGCCGTGCTGAGCGCGTTCTGGACGATCCGGCTGGCCGTCTCGCAGCTGTGCCGGATGCGCTCCACCCCCGCCACCACCGCCGGGGGCAGCCCCCGAGCCTCCCGGAGCAACAGTTCGGTCTGCCCCAGCGCGACGGCGAGGAGATTGTTCATCTCATGCGCGACGCCCGCGACGACTTCCCCCAGCACCCGCATGCGGGCGGAGCGCTGGATCTCCGAGTTCAGGGCCAGCGTCTCGTCGTGTGCCCGCTCGAGCTCCCGGTGCGTCTCCTCGAGCCGCGTCCGGCTGCTCCGATAGGCGTGGGCGAGCACCGCGGTGAGGGTCCCGATGATGTTGAGCACGAGAAGATTGAAGGCGACGGCCGTCCACGCCACCTCCAGGTTCGAGACGGCGGCGTGGTGATAGAGGGCGACCGCGAGATACATCACGGTCGAGGCCCCGGTGGCGACCAGACACGCGGTGCTCGAGAGGACGAGCCCGGCGTACACGGGGATGATCGCGTAGATGCTCAGGTACTGGCCGGCCGCCACGCCCCCCACGGCCGCCATGCCGACCGTGATGAGCGTGATGTCGACGAACATGCGGAGGTACGCCTGCAGGCGGACCGCGCGCCGAGTTCGGGCGGCGACATAGTAGAAGAGGTTGAGGAGCAGGGCGGCCAGCGCGGTGGCGGCGACGGCCCGGTTGCCATGACCGCCGCTGGCCATGTCGAACACACGGTCGAAGACCAGCACGGCGGCGGCGACGCCGCCGCGAACGAGGAGTTCCTGGAGGAGGCGGGCGTGGCGGCGGTCCCCGGCCGAGCCGGACGCCGCCTTCGTGGGATCGGGCGTGGTCTCTACGGCGGCTCGCTCAGGCGACCGCGCGCACGCTCTTCGATCCCGGGAGCGGCAGCGCGACCGGCTCGTTGCGCCCGGCCGACAGATCGGCGGCGATGTAGAGCTCCATCACCATGCGGGCGTGCTCGGGGGTGACCAGGACCGGGCGATCGAACGCGACCGATTCTAGGAAGTGGATCGTCTCGGCGGCCATCGGTCCGGCGTAGGTGTGGTCCACGGCCTCGCCGGGCATCGTCGACAGCGGGAGCACCATCCCCTGCGTCATCGTGTTCAGCACCACGTCGCGGTGGCTGTCGTCGACGATCACGGCGCCGTCGGTGCCGACGAACTCGATCCACGTCGTCGAGAAGTTCGGATAGCCGGGCGGCAGGGTCCAGCCCGCGCCCACCACGAAGGTGAGCCCGCTGTCGAGCGTCACGGTGAGGAACTGGGTGTCGGGGATGGGCGCGCCGCTGGCCGCCTGCATCGCGCCGAAGTTCTGCTGCGAGTACACGCGCACGGGCCGCGCGGGCTCGAGACACCACAGCACGAAGTCGAGGTCATGGGTCGCTTCCATGGCGGCGGGCGAGAGCTTGACGCGGCCGCTGATCTTCTTGCCGAGCCCGCGCGTGATGTGCCGGCTCACGAGCGCGCTGACCGGTCGTCCGATCGTGCCCTCGCGGACCATCTTCTTGACGTAGGCGAACTTCGGGTTGAACCGCTGGGAATAGCCGATCGTGAACTTGAGCTGGCGCTCGCGGGCCATGGCGATCAGCTCGTCGGCCTCGGCGAGCTCGAGCGCGATCGGCTTCTCGAGAAAGACGTGCTTGCCGGCGGCCAGGCAATCGCGCGTGATGGGATAGTGCGTGGTCTCGGGCGTGGCCGAGACGTAGACGGCGTCGATCTCGGAGAGCTCGAGCAGCTCACGGTAGTCGGCCACCGCGGATCGCGCGGCCGTGGCCTTGGCCATCTCGTCGAGCCGCTCGGGGCGGATCTCGGCGATGTGCAGGCTCTTGACGAGGGGATGCGCGGCGCACGTCTCCGCCCTGATCCCGCCACACCAGCCGGTGCCGACGACCGCGACCCCGATCTGTCTCATGACCAGGGCTGCATCTTCGGGCCGTAGCCGCCGATCCGATCCGGCTTGACGCGAACGACCAAGCGTTTCTCCCCCGGCTGGCGGAAGGGATATTTGTCGGCGCCGAGGAAGCGCTTGGCGAGCTTGTCGATGTGCGCGTCGGCGCTGGCCTCGCTCACCGTGGCCTTGCCATGGAAGACCGCGTAGGCCTGGGGATCGTTGCGGTCCTGCACCGAGATGATGACGCGGGGGTCGCGTCGCAGGTTCTTCGGCTTGAGCCGCCCTTCGGCCGTGTTGAAGGTCACCTCGTCGCCGTCGACATCGAGCCAGACCATCGTGACCTGGGGTTTTCCACTCTCGTCGAAGGTGATGACGTGACCGTAGGCCTTGTCCTCGAGCATCTTCTTCAGTGACGGAGGCAATGCTTTCGGCATGCTGTCCCCCTTGGTAGTCAGGCCGAGGATAGCCCCGGCGCAGCTCATTGACAACCCGACGGACCGCGATTACAAAGGAACACTTTCATTGATCCTTTCCCTCGTGGACGCCGTCTCGTCACGGGAAGGAGAGCCAAGATGTCTACCATCGATCGTCGCGAATTCCTCACGCACGTGGGCTGGGGCGTGGCCGCGACCGCGCTCACCGTCGGGTCCGCCCCTGGACGCGCGTCCGCGCAGGCCGCGTCGCCCTACCCCGACTGGATTGCGGCGAGTCCCAAGCCTGCGAAGCGAGGCGGCTCCCTCACCCGGGCCTCGGCCTGGGATCCTCCGGTCATCGATCCCCGGCACACGCAGTCCGTGGGGCTCTACCAGTTCGCGGGCCTCGTGAGCAATCGCCTCGTGCGCTATCCGTTCTCCGACGAGGCGAACGGACCGAGCGACCTCACCCTCAAGGGCGATCTCGCGGAATCCTGGCAGGGCAGCCCCGACCATCGCGTGTGGACCTTCAAGATCAGGAAGGGCGTCAAGTGGCAGAACCTGCCGCCGCTGAACGGCCGGGAGCTGACCGCGGCCGACATCAAGTCCTGCTACGAGCTCTACGCGAAGGAAGGCGTGCAGGCGTTCACGTTCCAGGAGATCGAGGGCATGGAGACGCCGGACAAGCACACCCTGCGCGTTCACCTGAAGACGCCGAACACGCTCTTTCCTCAGAACCTCGCCGAGCCGATCGCCGTCATCTTCCCCCGCGAGGTGCTCGAGGAAGACGGCGACCTCAAGAAGCGCATGATCGGCACCGGCCCCTACATCCTCAAGGAACACACCCGCAAGGTCCGCGTGGTGCTGACCCGGAACCCCGATTACTACGACAGCGGCCGGCCGCTCGTCGACCAGTACACGATCCTCTCGACGCCCGACGACGCCACCCGGGTGGCGGCGTTCCGGACGGGTCAGAGCGACATCATCTGGCGCGCGAGCCTCAGCGACGTGGAGGCCATCCGCAAGACGAACCCGGCCGCCATCGTGCAGGCGTATCCCAACACGCTGGCGCCGTTCGGGGTCGCGCTCGCCCAGGACCGGCCGCCCTTCAACGACCTGCGGGTCCGTCGCGCCATCTCGATGGCGATCGATCGCCAGAAGCAGGTGGACACGGTGTTCGAGGGGCACGGCATTCCCGGCTGGGGCGTGCCCTACATCTACTACCAGGACAAGCCGCCGACGCTCGCCCAGCAAGGCCCGTGGGTCCAGTATCGGCCCGCCGAAGCGAAGAAGCTCCTGGCCGAGGCCGGGCACCCGAACGGCTTCGAGACGACGCTCTTCTACTACGAGTACTTCCCGCAGATGACGTCCCAGGTCCAGCTCGTGCAGTCGGATCTCAAGAAGAACCTCAACATCAACGTCAAGATCACGAAGATGGACTACACCACGTATTACGGGCGCTACGTCGAGGGCAAGTGGGACGGCATGTCGTGGGGGTTCCAGTCGGGCCACGCCATCGGCCTGGACGAGCGGACGTACCACTACATGCACTCGAAGTCGACGAAGAACTTCTTCCGCGTCAACGACCCGCAGATCGACGACCTCACGTCCAAGCTCCGGCAGACCCCGGATCGCGCCGATCAGCGCGCGATCACCAAGAAGATCGTCGACCGGGAGTTCGATTGGCTCGATAAGTAGGGGACGGGCGAGACCGAGAAGTCGTCGTGTACAAGTACGTGGCCCGCCGGCTCCTGCTGGCGGTGCCCGTGCTGCTCCTGTCCTCGCTGATCGTGTTCGGGCTGATGCGCGTGATGCCCGGCGACGCGCTCATCGCGTTGATGGGCGAGTCAGGCAACGTCGGCCAGAAAGAGCTGGCCAAGCTCCGCAAGGATCTCGGGCTCGACCTGCCGTACTACGAGCAGTACGGGATCTGGCTCTGGCAGATGGTGAGCCTCAACCCCGGGTACTCGATCTTCACCAACGAGCCGATCGCCGTCGCGCTCAGGAAGTCCATCCCCGTCACCCTGGAGCTGGCGACGCTGGCCTTGATCCTCGGCCTGGTCATCGCCATCCCGGTCGGTGTGCTGTCGGCCACCCGCCAGGACACGGCCCCCGATTACGCGGGCCGGGTGGTCGCGATCTCCGGTCTGTCGCTGCCCGATTTCTGGCTCGGAACGCTGGTGATCACGTTCGCGGCCCTCTGGTTCCGCTGGATCCCGCCGATCGGCTACACGAGCTTCTGGGAGGCGCCGCTGACGAACATCCAGCAGTTCCTGCTGCCGGCGGCCGTGCTCGGCTTCCGCCTCTCGGCGGCGACCATGCGCATGACGCGCTCGACCGTGCTGGAGGTGCTGCGCGAGGACTACGTGCGCACGGCCTGGGCCAAGGGCCTGGGTGGCCGCATCGTCGTGTACAAGCACGCGCTGAAGAATGCCCTCATCCCTGTCGTGACCATCGTCGGTGGGCAGCTGGGGACGTTGCTCGCGGGGACCGTGATCGTGGAGACGATCTTCGCGTTGCCGGGGATGGGGCGGCTCACCGTCGAGGCGATCCTCTACCGGGATTATCCCGTCGTGCAGACCAACGTCATGCTGGTGGCGGCGACCCTCGTGACCCTGAACCTCATGGTCGACCTGACCTACGCCTGGCTCGACCCGCGGATCCGCTACTGATGAGGCCTCCATGTCCACGGTGACGGTGCAGGC
>WNGA01009318.1_pt1 | contig 13261 bp, 10 predicted proteins | sample 5400061 | NCBI WGS metagenome assembly WNGA01 (sample SAMN13153366, study PRJNA577476) | soil metagenome | isolation source: 100 cm soil or saprolite under grassland replicate 2 | place: USA:California | collected 2016-06-15 | reverse complement strand
AACTCCACGCCCTTGAGCCCTGCGTCGATCATGCGGTTCACCGCGTTGCAGCCGCCGCCGCCGACGCCGATGACCTTGATCACGGCCAAGTAGTTCTGCACGTCATGCAGCATGTCGGCCTTCTTGTCCTCGTTCACGCGCGTGTCGGACGGTGCTCACGCCCTCCGACTCGCGCCGGCCCCTCGCCCGCGGCCCTGCCAGAGGGTACGAGCATTCTCGCAGGTCGGGGCGACCTGGGTGAAAACCCGCTGCGCCGCGACCGCGGTCGACGGTTATGTCAACCGCTGCGAGTGGCGCAACGCTACCGGACACGAACCCCATGATCAACATCCGAATCACCGGGCCGGACCGGCCTCAGCCGGTGACCGGCGCAGCCGGCACGCGCACGTCGATGTACCCGGGCGGCGCGCTCGCACTCGCATCGAGGATCGCGAGCGCGGCGCGCGCTTTCGAGGCGACGTGATCGGGCGTCCCGAGACGAACCTCCGGACCGAGTTTCAACGCGAGCGTGATTTCTCCACCCGGCGCGATCACCACTCGAGCCGTGCGGGTGCGCAACTCGGCGGGGAGCTTCTCGAGCACGCCGGCGGCCGCCGCGGGCGCGACCTCGTGTCCCGGCGGCGGGACCACGGCGAGCCCGCCGAGCTCCGGGATGTCCGCCGGCGGCTCGGGCGCGTCCGCCAGCACGCGACCCCGCCCGTCGACGAGCGCCACCAGGTCCGGGGCCCGGCGCGCCCAGAGAGTCGGACGGCGCTCGGTCACGTGGACGTCGACGTCACCGGAGAAGCGCCGGTCGACGCGGGCGCGGTCGACCCACGGGACCCGCTGGACGTCCGCCTCGACCGCACCGACGTCGACGAAGAGCAGCGGGTCGCCCCGGTGGACGCCGGCGGCGCGGCGCAGCTCGCCGGCGGTGGCGTGCTGGGCCCCGGTGATGCGGACCCGTTCGACGTCGAGGAGCGACGAATGGACGACGAGCCACGCGGCGCCGGCCAGACATCCCAGCACCACGAGCGCGACGAGCCACCGGAGGCGCCGGCGACCCTCCGCCCGCTTCACCGCGACGCGGCGCTCCCGGATACGCGGCTCGATCCTCTTCCGCGGCGCGGGCTTCTTCTTGGCTCGGGTGGGCGGCCGGCGCCGCGGTCGCGCACGTGTCGTCATGTGCCCTCGGCATCGTCGCCGACGACGTGCAGCTCCGGCTCCAACTGCACCCCGGTGGTGGCGGCGACGCGGCGCTGGACCTCGGCCACGAGATCACGGACGTCGCGCGCGGTCGCGCCCGGCTCGGCTTGGAAGAAGTTGGCGTGCTTGTCGGAGACCACCGCCCCACCGACGCGCAGACCCTTCAGGCCGGCGGCCTCGATGAGCCGACCGGCGCTGTCACCGGGCGGGTTCCGGAACACCGACCCCGCGTTCTGCCCGCCGGGCTGGTTCTCCCGCCGCCAACGCACGATCTCGGCCAGGCGCTCCTCGCACGCGGCGGGGTCGTCTGCAATGACGGTGAACTCAGCCTCGGTCACCACTTCGCTCGTGCGGAGGTTGGAGCGTCGGTAGCCGAGGTCGAGGTCGGCGACGTCGCGTGCGTCGGGGGTGGAAGCCGCGGCCCGGTCGAGCAGGTCGATCACAAACGCGCGGCGGAGCACCTCGACGGTCTCGCGCCCGTGCCCGCCCGCGTTCATGCGCACCGCGCCCCCGACCGACCCCGGGATCCCGACGAAGAACTCCAACCCGGAGAGTCCGCCGGCCGCCGTCCGCCGCGCGAGCACGGGCAGCGGGACGGCCCCGCCGGCGCGCACCACGGGCGAGGCTTTGTCGTCCCCGGCGTGGTCGCGGTCGGGCAGCCTGACGGTCTCGAAGTCGCCCTCGAGCAGCACGACCAAGCCCGAGAATCCCGCGTCGGACATCAGTAGGTTCGAGCCGCGCCCGGTCACGAGCAGGCGCGGCTGGTGGCGGCGAGCAGTCTCGGCGACGATCGTGAGGGCGGCGACCGATTGCACCCGGACGAGCACCGCGACCGGGCCGCCGATGCGGTACGTGCTCAGCTCCGAGAACAGCGCCTGCTCGGTGGTCGCGCCGGGCAGTTGATCGCGCAGCTCGCCCGCGAGCGTCGCGAGGTCGGCCGGCGCGTTCACGACACGGCCTGCAGCAGCCACTCGTCGGGCACGGTCGTGAGGTCTCCGGCGCCGAGCGTGAGCACGACGTCACCCGGTCGCGCGAGGCGAAGGGCGTGTTGCACGACGTCGGCGCGGTGCGGCAGGTACACGACTGGCAGCGCGGGATGCGCATCGAGCACCGCGCCCAGGATGAGGCGCCCCGACACGCCCGGTTGCGGGCTTTCATTGGCGGCGAACACGTCGGTGAGCACGACGAGATCGGCGTCGGTGAACGCGTCGGCGAAGTCACGCCAGAGCCGCGCCGTGCGCGTGTAGCGGTGCGGCTGGAAGACGACGATCACGCGCCGCCACCCGCCTTCGCGGGCGGCACGGATCATCGCGGTGATCTCTCCGGGGATATGCGCATAGTCGTCGACGAGCGTGACCCCGTCGATCTCGCCCCGGAACTGGAAGCGGCGGGCGACGCCACCGAACCCGCGCAGCGCCTCGTCCGCCGCCTCGAACGGCGCACCGAGCTCGAGCGCCAGGGCGACGGCGCCGGTGGCGTTGACGGCGTTGTGGCGGCCGGGCACCGGCATCTCGATCGCGCCGAGCTCCGCGCCGTCGCGGTGGATCACGAAGCGGCTCCCGGTCCGCTCGCCCTGGTACGAGGCGATGCGATACGTCGCGTCGTCGTCGAACCCGTAGGTGACGGTCCCGGGGTGCGCGCCCGCGAGCCGGCGGGCGACGATATCGTCGATGCACACGACGCGCGCGCCGTCGACGCCGCCGAGGAATCGGTCGAAGGCGTCGGTGAGCTCGGCGAAGCCGCCGTAGTGGTCGAGGTGATCGGGCTCGACGTTCGTGACGATGGCGGCGTCCGACACAAGTTCGAGGAACGTCCCGTCGCTCTCGTCCGCCTCGACCACGAACCACTCCCCCGCGTCGTAGGCGGCGTTGGTCCCCACCTCGTTCAGGTCGCCGCCGATGATGAAGCTCGGCTGCCACCCGGCGGCGCGCAGGATCAACGCCAGCATCGACGACGTCGTCGTCTTGCCATGACTGCCGGCGACGGCCACCGTGCGGCGGGTCGTGGTGAGCGCACGAAGCGCGTCGGCGCGGCGGAGCACCGCGAGGCCCCGCTCGTCGGCGGCGCGGACTTCCGGATTCGAGCGCGGGATGGCAGTGGAGATGATCACCGCGTCGAGGTCGGGCGGGAGGTTCTCGGCGCGGTGGCCGACGTCGGCGCGGACGCCGAGGAGCCGGAGTCGCTCGACCCCGCGCGACTCCTTGAGATCGGAGCCGGTGACCTGGTGGCCCATCCGGGCAAGGACGGTGGCGATCGCGCTCATGCCGGCGCCGCCGATGCCGACGATGTGCACGCGCCGCGGTGACGACAGGTCGAGGTCCTGCCGCGCGTCACCGCCGGGCACCGGCGACCTCCTCCACGAGGTCCGCGAGCCGGGCGGCGGCGTCGCGTCGTGCAAGCCCGCTCGCGGCGGCGGCCATCGTGTCGAGCCGCGTCGGGTCGGCGAGGAGTGTGCGCAGCTCGGAGTCCAGGCGTGCACCGTCGCATTGGTCGTCGGGGACGACCACGGCCGCGCCGGCGTCGACGAATGCGGCCGCGTTGCGCGTCTGGTGGTCGCCGGGCGCGCCGGGGAGGGGTACCAGCACCGCGGGAACGCCGGCGGCGGCGAGCTCCGCGACCGTGACGGCGCCGGCCCGGCACACGGCAATTGTGGTGCGCGCGTACAGCTGTTCCATGTGGTCCTCGTACCCGACGAGCTCGTAGCGCAGCGCGTCACCCGGCTTTCGGATCGCTCCGAGCCGAGCCGCGCAGGCCTCGTAGTTTCGCGAACCGCTCACGTGATGCACGGCGACGTCGGATTGGTCCCGCCAGCGGTCGTACAGGTCGAGCGCGGCGTCGTTGATCCGCCCGGCCCCCAGGCTCCCCCCGAACACCGCCACGAGCGGCCGCCCGGGTTCCGGGGCTCGGCGCGCCGCCGCCACCTCCGCCCGCACCGGATTGCCGGTCAGCACGGCGCCCCGGAGCGGCGTCCCCGGCAATGACACCGCCGGCCGCGCTCCCATGCGTACGGCGACCCGGTTCGCGAGGCCGGGCGCCGCGTTCTGCTCGTGGACGACCGCCGGCACGCGCCGCAGACGCGCCGCGACGAGGCACGGCAGCGAGGCGTACCCGCCGACGCCGAGGACCACCTCGGGGCGCGTCCGGCGCACGACACGACGCGCCCGCACGAACGCGACCAGCGTGTCCCACGCGGCGCGCACGTTCGCCGGCGTGAACCGGCGCTGGAAACCCCGCCCGGGCAGAAGATCGATCTCGTACCCAGCCTCGGGCACGACACGCGCTTCGAGGCCGCGCCGCGCACCGACGAAGCGAATCGTGTCGGGCGCGTGCCCACGGGCGACGAGCTCGCCGGCGAGCGCGAGCGCCGGGTACACGTGACCTCCGGTGCCGCCCCCGGTGATCACCGCGAAGACCTCACGCTCCGGTCCGGGCGGCTGCGTCACCGCGCTTGGCGGGCGACGTTCCCGAGGATGCCGGCGGCCACCATCGTGAACACGAGCGCGGATCCGCCGAACGAGACGAACGGGAGCGGGATGCCCGAGACGGGCAGCAGCCCGATCACGGCGCCGATGTTGATCGCGGCCTGGCCGACGACCCACGCGGTCACGCCGGCCGCGAGCAGCGTCCCGAAACGATCGGGGGCTCCGAGCGCGGCGCGGGTCCCGAGAACGGCGAACGCGACGAACAAGCCGACAACCAGCAGGCAGCCGACGAGACCGAGCTCCTCGCCGATGATGGCGAAGATGAAGTCGGTGTGCGCATTCGGGAGGAAGAGCCACTTCGCGCGACCGGCGCCGAGCCCGACGCCGGTCCAACCGCCGCTGCCGATGGCGATGAGCGATTGCGAGATCTGGTAGCTCGTGCTCGACGAGCCGGATGACGGGTTCAGGAACGCGAAGACACGGGCCCGCCGGTACGGCTCTGCCAGCGCCAGCAAGGTTCCGGCCGTCGCCGCCACGCCGCCGAACACGGCCAGGTGGCGGAGACGAATCCCGCCGACGATGAGGATGGTGGTCGCGATCAGCAGGAGCACGATCGTCGAGTCGAGATCCGGCTCGCGAAGGACGAGCGCGCCGATGACGGCGAGGACGATGAGGATGGGGCGCAGCACCCGGCGCCAGTCGTGGAGGTCACGGACGCGGCGCGCGAGCACGTCGGCCGCATAGACGAGGAGCGCCAGCTTGGCGATCTCGCTCGGCTGGAACCGGACGGCACCGGCGCCGAGCCACCGGCGCGACCCGGCGACCTCGATCCCGATGCCCGGGATCAACACGGCCAGGAGGAGCACGATGCTCACGACGAGGAGAGGTCGGATCCACCGGCGCCACGCGTGATAGTCGATGCGTGCCGCGACCATGAACGCGATCGCAGCCACGACGGTCCACGCCACCTGACGCTCGAAGAAGTACCACGCCGACCCGTAGTCCGTAAGCGACGAGACCGAGGAGGCGGACAGCACCATCACCCCGCCGACGACGTTCAGGACGGCGACGGTGGCCACGAGCAGCAGGTAGTTGGGCGTCCGTTCCGCACCGGCGGTGGTCCACCGGCGCCGGAGCGCGTGGAGGGACGCGGTCGCCGCGGTCACGCGACACCTCGCTCGCTCAGGCGCGCCACTTCACGCGCGAAATCGTCACCACGCGCCGAGTAGCTCGGGTACCAGTCGAACGACGCGCACGCGGGTGAGAGCAGCACGACGTCGCCCGGCTGCGCGCGCTGTGCGGCCGTGCTCACGGCGCCGCGCATCGACTCGGCCCGGATGACGGGGACGGCGCCGGCGAACGCGGCTTCCACGTCGCCCGCCGCCTCACCGATCGCGACGACGACGCGGAGACGCGGCGCCAGCGGGCGAAGCACCGAGAGGTCCAGGCCCTTGTTGCGTCCACCGGCGAGGAGCACGACGCGTCCTTCGCGCTCGCCGAACGCGCTGACGGCCGCGACGGTCGCGTGTGGGTTGGTGGCCTTCGAGTCGTCGTAATAGTGCACCCCACCAGCATTGCCGATGCGCGCGACGCGGTGGTGGAGCCTCGGGTATTCGCGCAGCGCGCGCCCAACGGCGTCGCGCGTCGCGCCCGCCGCCAGGGCCGCGGCGGCAGCTGCGAGCGCATTGGCGCGGTCGTGCGGCGCGGTGAAAGGCATCTGCGCGGCGTCTGCGATCACCGCGCCGGTCGGGTCGACGAGCGCGCCTTCTTCGATTCGGAACGCGTCGGCGTCCGCTTCGAGGGTGAAGGCGACGCGGCGTGCGGGGGCGGCTTGTGCCAGCTGGCTCGCGACGTCGTCGTCGCCGTTGAACACGAGGAGATCGCCGTCGCGCTGGTTCGCGAACACCCGTGACTTCGCGGCGGCGTACTCGCCGAACGACCCGTGCCAGTCCAGATGGTCGGGCGCGACGTTGAGGAGGACGGCGACCCCGGGCCGGAACGCCTCCGTCGTGCACGCGAGCTGGAACGAGGACACCTCGACCACCAGCACGTCGGCCTCGGCGTCGGCCGCGTCGAGGAGGGCGAACCCGATGTTCCCGGCGCCCAGCGCCGGCACGCCGGCGGCGTCGAGCATCGCGGCGATCAGCGTGGTCACGGTGGTCTTACCGTTCGTGCCCGTGACGGCGACGAGCGCCTTGCCCCGCCGTGCGGCGACCTCGGCGCCCAGGTCGACCTCGGCCCGGACCGGGATGCCGATGCGGTGGGCGGCGGCGATGGCGGGGTGCCGCAAGGGCGCGCCCGGGCTCGGCACGAGGACGTCGGCGTCGCGCACGAGCTCGGCCAGCTGATCGAGGGACGGTCGCTCGACGATCTCAGCGCCGAGAGCGCGCGCGGCCGTCAGGCGCTCTCGGTACACGTCGTTGCCTGCGGGGGCGTCCTCGATCACCGTGACGTCGTCGCCGGCCGCGGAGCGGTGGCGGACGACGGCTTCGCCGGTGAGGCCGAGTCCGAGCACGAGCACGCGACTCAATCGATCACCCCCGGGATGCGAATGAAGTCGGCGTAGAACAAGCCGAGGCCGAACGCGACGCACAGCCCGGCGAACAGCCAGAAGCGAACGATCACAGTGAACTCCGGCCATCCACCCACCTCGTAGTGGTGATGGATGGGCGCCATGCGCAGCACGCGTCGATGAAAGCCCCGGAAGGCGACGACCTGCGCGATGACGCTCAGGGTCTCGACGACGAACAAGCCGCCCAGGATCGGCAGGAGAAGGTCGGTGTTGGTCAGGAGCGCGAGCCCCGCGATCCCTGCGCCGAGCGCGAGCGACCCCGTATCACCCATGAAGATCCGCGCCGGCGCCGCGTTCCACCACAGGAAGCCGGCACACGCGCCGGCCATTCCGGCTGCGATGACGGCGAGGTCGAGCGAGTTCGCGGCGAAGCCGCCGGGGGTGGTCGTCCCCCCGATGGCCCCGTACACGGCCGGGTGGCGGAACTGCCAGAAGGCGATGACCGTGAACGCGAAAAGCACCAGCGTGGCGCTTCCAGAGGCGAGCCCGTCCATCCCGTCGGTGATGTTCACGGCGTTCGCGGCGCCGAGGATGATGAAGATCGCCCACACAGCCCAGAGCCACGTGCCGAGGTCGACGTCGATGAGGCGCGTGAACGAGAGGTGCGTCGACGTGTCGACGTAGCGGAGGGCGAGGAGAGCGAAGCCGACGGCGACCGCGAGCATCCCGGACGTCTTGCCGCGCTTGCGGAGACCCAGGTTGCGACCCTTCCGGACCCCCAGGTAGTCGTCGATGAACCCGACGGCCGTCATCGCGAGGATGAGCAGCATCAGCGTCACGCCGGCGCGGGCGAACTTGATGTCGTTCGTCCGGACGTGTGCGACCACGTAGCCGACGAACGCGCTCCCGATGATCGCGATCCCGCCCATCGTGGGCGTTCCCGCCTTCGCCGCGTGCGGGTGCGTGAACGGTCCGTCGTCACGGATCTTCTGACCGATCTGGCGTGCCCGCAGGAGCCGGATGAGGAACGGTGTGCCGAAGACGCTGAGGAGGAAGGCGACCGATCCCGATAGGAGTAACGGGATCACGCGCCCACCGCCGCCGTCAGGGACTCGGCGACGCGCTCCAAGCCGACGGCCCGGCTTGCCTTGACGAGGACGGCGTCGCCGGCGTGGACCAAGTCGGCGACGGCCTTGCTCGCGCTGTCGGCGTCGTCGACCTCGATCACGTGCGCGCCTCCGGCCAAGCGCGCCCCGTCGGCGATCGGCCGCGCGCCGAGGCCGACCGCGATCACGATGTCGACGTCGGACGCGACGGCGAGGCGGCCGACCCTTTGGTGCTCGGCGCGCGCGTGATCGCCGAGCTCGAGCATCTCGCCCAGCACCGCGATGCGTCGCTTGGGGGTCGCGAGGTAGCGGAACGAGCGCAGCGCGGCCGTCATCGACGTGGGGCTCGCGTTGTACGCATCGTTGACGACCGTGATGCCCTCGGGCGTGCGGGTCACGTCCATTCGCCACGCCGCGGTCTCCGCCCGCCCGAGGCCCTCGGCCACGCGTTCGAGCGGCGCGCCCAGTTCGAGCGCGACGGCGGCGGCCATGGCCGCGTTCAGAGCTTGCCGTTCGCCCCGGACCGAGAGGCACACGGACGTCGTGCCCCACGGCGTGACGAGCCGGAATCGGGCCCGGAGCTCGTCGTCGAGCGTGACGTCGACGGCTCGGATGTGCGCTCCCGGCGCGTCGCCAACCGCGACCGTGAGCACGCGCGCCCGTGTCCTCCCAGCGAGCGCGGGGGTGAACACGTCCCCGGCGTCGAGGACGGCGGTGCCGTCACGGTCGAGCGCCTCGAGCAGCTCGCCCTTCACACGCGCGATCCCTTCACGCCCGCCGAGCGGTCCCGCGTGGGCCATGCCGACGTGCGTGATCACCCCGACCTGCGGCTCGGCGATCGCGCACAGGTCGGCGATGTTCCCGGCGAACCGGGCGCCCATTTCGGTCACCACGACCTCGGTGTCGTCGCTGGCGTGCAGGAGCGTGAGCGGTACCCCGGCCTCGTTGTTGAACGACGCCGGGCTTGCGTGCACGCGGTGTGTCGAGCTGAGCGCGGCCGCGAGGAGATCTTTCGTCGCGGTCTTGCCCGCCGAGCCCGTGATGCCGACGACGGTCGCCGCCGGCAGCCGCCGACGCGCGAAGTGGCCCAAGGCTCCCAGCGCGGCGAGCGAGTCGTCGACGCGCACGGCGGCACATCCCTTGGGGACGCGCCCGGGTGCACGACTGACGATCGTGACGGTCGCGCCGCGCGTCCAGGCGTCGCCGAGGAAGTCGTTGCCGTCGCGCTCGCCACGCAGGGCGACGAAGCAGGCGCCGGCGTCGAGCCGCCGGGTGTCGATGGCGTAGGAGTCGGCGGTGGCACTGCCGGCGCCGGTGAGCTTGCCGCCCGTCGCCTCGGCGATCTCCTTTGCGGTCAGGCGCATCCGAGCGCCTCCAGCTCCTCGCGAGCGACGACGCGGTCGTCGAAGGGGATGGTGCGCTCTCCGATCGTCTGGCCCGTCTCGTGACCCTTGCCCGCGATCACCACGACGTCGCCGCGGCGCGCCTCGCTCAGCGCGTGCCGGATCGCCGCGCGCCGGTCGAGCTCCACGGTCACGGTGGCCGGGCCGTCGCGCAGTCCGTCGAGCACCGCGTTCGCGATGGCATGGGGCTCCTCGGAACGCGGGTTGTCGGACGTGAGCACCACGATGTCGGCGCCGGCTGCGGCCGCGCGCCCCATCGCGGGACGCTTCTTGCGGTCGCGATCGCCGCCGGAGCCGAAGACGGCGACCACGCGTCCGTGCTCGGCGAGCGACCTCGCGGTCTCGAGCACGCGCATGAGCGCATCCGGGGTGTGCGCGTAGTCCACCAGCACCGTGAACGGCTGACCCGCCACGACCCGCTCCACGCGCCCGGGAACGAAAACCGGGGAGTTGAGCCCCTCGGCGACGGCGCCAAGAGGCACGCCGGACACGAGCGCCGTCGCGGCGGCCGCCAGCGCGTTGCTGACGTTGAACCGGCCGAGGAGCGGCGACGAGATGTTCACGCGCTTTCCTGTGCGCCGGTCCGCGAGCACGAAGCGCGTCCCCGTGGCGTCCAGTGTCACGTCCTCGGCCACCACGTCCACCCGCGTGCTGCGGCGTTGGTCGGACCGGGCGAACGTCAGCACGGGCAGCCCGGTGTCGTTCGCCCGCCGGGCGAGCTGGATCCCGTAGCGGTCGTCGACGTTGATGGCCGCCGCCGCCGTGCGCGCCGGGTCGAAGAGGCGCGCCTTGGCCTCGAAGTACGCCGGCATCGAGCCGTGGTAGTCGAGGTGATCCTGACTGAGGTTGGTGAAGCACGCCGCCGTGAACCACGTTCCGTCCATCCGGTGCTGGTCGAGCGCGTGCGAGGAGGCCTCGAGCGCGACGGTCCGTACCCCGGCGTCGCGCATGCGCGCGAGCAGCGCCTGCAGATCGTCGGCCTCGGGTGTCGTCCGCTCCAGCGGCAGCGGGTCACCGTCGATGCGCGCGCCGACGGTGCCGATGACGCCGACCTGGTCGCCCGCCGCCCGCGCGATCGCCTCCAGCAGGTACGTCACCGTGGTCTTGCCGTTGGTGCCGGTGACGGCGAGGCAGTGGAGGGACCGAGACGGGTGGCCGTAGAACGTCGCCGCGGCCGGGCCGAGCGCAGCCCGGACGCTCGACACGCGCGCTTGCACCACCGGGATCTCGAGCTCGCGCTCGACGAGCAGCGCGACCGCGCCCGCGTCCGCGGCTTCGGACGCGTATCTGTGGCCGTCCGTGACCGCTCCCGGGATGCACGCGAAGCAGCTCCCGCGGGTCGCGCGCCGGCTGTCGTGCGTGATGGCAGTCACGTCGACGCCCCGGTCCCCCACCCACCCCAGAACGCCGACTCCGCCCAGGAGCTCGTGCAAGCGCACGGCCGTCCTCTCCACTGGCTCACGGGGCGGGCGTCAGGGTATCGGCCGGCCCCGCGGACCCGCCGTTCGCGGGAGCGGCAGGCGCGGCCGCCGCCGGGGTGCCGGGCTGCACCCGCTCGAGGCGCAGCGCGAACTCCATGATCCGGGCGAACACCGGCGCCGCCACCTGGCCGCCGAAGTAATTGTTCTGCGGCTCGTCGAGCACGACGATGGCCGCGAGGCGCGGCGACTCGGCGGGCGCGAAGCCGGCGAACGACGCCACGTACCGGTACGGCGGCTTGTCGTACGGCGGCTTGCGCGCGGTGCCGGTCTTGCCGGCGACGGCGTACCCGGGGATCTGGGCGTTCGTTCCCGTCCCGCTCTCGACCACGCCCTGGAGCAGCGACCGCATCGTGGCGGCCGTCGAAGGGGACACGACCTGGTGCGATTCGGGCTTCGGCTCGTCGTGGCGGGCGCCGTCGGCCCCGACCGTGGCGTCCACGAGCCGCGGCGGCCGGGTGCTGCCGCCGTTCGCGATGGTCGTATACACGTCGAGCATCTGCATCGCGGTGACGGCGAGCCCATTGCCGATCGGCATCGACGCCAGGCTCGTGTCGTTGTACTGGGACAGCGGAAGGATGAGCCCGTCGGCTTCGCCGGGGAACCCGAGACCGGTCGACGAGCCGAACCCGAACGCTCGGAGGTAGGCGTCGAAGCGCTGCTTGCCGAGCTTGCGCGCGATCTGGATCGTCCCGACGTTCGACGACTCGCGCACGATGTCGCGCACCGTCATCGACGGCGGGTGCAGCTCCGCGTCCTTGTAGTCGGTGCCGTCGATGGTCAGCTGGCTCGGCGTCTGGAACCAGGAGTCCGGGTTCACCACGCCGTCCTCGAGCGCGCCTGCCACCGTGATGGCCTTGTTCGTCGACCCGGGCTCGAAGACGTCGACCACGGGCCGGTTGCGCTCGTCGGGTGGTGCCGGGCGGGCGGGATGGTCATTGGTCGCGCCGTCGACGCTGGCCATCGACAGGATGTCACCGGTCGTGACGTCCATCACGATCGCCATGCCGCCCTTGGCCTTCGCCTTGGTGACCTCCTCGGCGAGGACCTGCTCGGACTGGTACTGCAGGCTCTGGTCGATCGTGAGCACGAGGTCGCCGCCCCGCTGCGACTGGGTCACGCTGCGCTCGCCGCCGGGCAGCTGCCGCCCCTGCGGGTCGCGCTCGACCCGGACCTCGCCGGGCTTTCCTGCGAGCCGGTTGTTGTACTGCGCTTCGAGCCCGCCGAGCCCGTTGTTGTCGGTGCCGACGAAGCCGAGCACAGGAGCGGCGAGGGCGCCGTCCGGATAGAAGCGCTTCGATTCCGGCACGAAGTCGACGCCCGGCAAGTTCAGCGCCTTCACCTTCAGTGCGGTGGCGTCGTCGACCTTGCGGGCGATGTACACGAATCCCTTGTCGCCCTGGGAGAGCCGGCCGCGCAGGGTGGGCTCGTCGACGCCGACGATCGGCGAGAGCTGCGCGGCGTACGCCGCCGGGTCGGTCACGACGTGCGGGTTCGCCCAGACGGTCTGTTGGGGCACGGACGCGGCGAGGTCGTGGCCGTTGCGGTCGAACACGCTCCCGCGCTCGGCTGCGAGCTGGACCGTGCGGACGCGCTGGTCGAGTCCGAGGCGCGTGTAGCGATCGCGACTGACCGCCTGGAGGTCAACGAGGCGCGCGCCGACCGCCGCGAAGACCACGACCAGGACAGCCAGGAGCCCGATCAGACGCCGGCGGGTCGCGTTCGGACGCGGCTTCCAGATCGGACGCGCCGCGCGTCGCTGCTTGCGGCGCGCGAGGAGCGCGCCGAGGCGTGGAGCACGCGGAGGACGCGGCGCCGGCTTCTTGCGCACCGGACGCCGCGTCGGCTGGGTGCGCGTCGGCTGGGTGCGTGCCCGCTGCGTGCGCGCCGGCTGGGCGCGGACTCGGACCGGCCGGGCCTGACGGTGCGAGCGTTGTCGTGACGGAACGCGTCGCCGCGGCGCGCGCGGCTCGAGGCGGGTGAGCTTCCCCGCCCGCAGCTCCATCCGGCGTGCGCCGGTCGCCCGCCCGTCACGGTTGGGTGCCAAGGTGGGGTTTCACCTTCTCCCACCCCTCTTGGAGCGTGGTCGACGTCTGGTCGGGCGCCGGGGTGGGCTGCGCTGCGTCGGGCGCGACCAGGTAGGTCGGGACGTCGC
>WNGA01009315.1_pt1 | contig 13262 bp, 18 predicted proteins | sample 5400061 | NCBI WGS metagenome assembly WNGA01 (sample SAMN13153366, study PRJNA577476) | soil metagenome | isolation source: 100 cm soil or saprolite under grassland replicate 2 | place: USA:California | collected 2016-06-15 | reverse complement strand
GCGTTTGTGGGCGCGGTCACGATCGTGCCGTTGCCGGTGATGCCGGTGATCGTCACGCCGAACGTGTTCGGGTTCGTGATGCTCACCTTCACGTCGCCGGTGCCGCCCGGATAGAGCTGCGCGACCGTCGACGCCGACGCGTCGCCCAGCGTGAGGTTCGAAGGCGTCACGGCCTTCGCGTAGCCGTTGCCGGTGCCTGACACCGACCAGCTACCGAACGTCACGCCGGCGGCGACGACGACGGAAAGCGCCGAAAGGGCCAGCGCGAGCTTCAACTTATCCGCGGCGATGATCGCGAGTGTCTTTCTGAGGCTCACGATTGGTTCTCCTTTCGTGATGCTTGCGTGCCCCGCACGCTCCGATTCGAGCGGCGGGGTTGGAATCTGCAGTTGTTTGGTGGTACTCCCGCGAGCTCCGCGTGTGGCTTTCGCGCGGAACGTCAGACTTGTCATCGACCGCGCGAAGGGGTAATTGAGCCCGCGCGCGTCGAGGGAGCGACTAGCGCGCTTTGAGGGATCTAGGAGCCGCGAGCGCGCGGCTCGGAAGGCGCGTGCGCCTGGTTATCGGCCGCCGGTCGCCTGTCCTTACCCTCGGCGAGCAGGCGGATCACGACGTCGTCCTCGACCTGGTCGAACGTCTCGTACCAGGCGCCGACGCTCCAGAAGTGGGCGAGCTCGTAGAGGAAGACCGTCTCGTCGGCCTCGGCTCGGACCGCCGGCGCGCTCTGGGCTGCCGCCACCGGCGACGCGGCGATCACGGCGGCGGCCCCCGCCGCGCGCACGCTTCGCAGGGCCGCGACCATCGTCGCGCCGGTCGCGAGCCCGTCGTCGACGACGAGAGCCTTCTTCCCGCCAAGCCCGACCGCGTTGCTCGCCGGGTGCAGGACGCGGTCGAGCATGTCCGCGCCCACCTGCGCTGCCCGGATCGCGTCTGCCAGCTCCTCGTCCGAGAGCGTGGAGCGATCCCTGACGTAAACGCCGCCGCTCGAGGTCACGGCGCCGAGGGCGTACTCCGGCTGCAGCGGATGCCCGACCTTGCGGACCGCGATCGCGTCGAACGGGGCGCCGAGCTCGCGGGCGACCTCGGCGGCGACCACGACACCCCCGCGCGGAAGCCCGAGCACGACGAGCTCGGGGTCGCGCAGGCGGTCGAGGACGCGCGCAAGCTGACGCCCTGCGTCCACACGGTCATGGAAGAGGACGCCGACGGACTCGCGGAGCCACGGGTCGTCGCTCATGGCGGCTCGCTCCATATCGTCGCACCGTCGCGAGCCTCAAGAAGGCCCGGGGCACGTCGATTACCGGTCGCGGATGCGGCCATTCTCGTTCCCCTTGGAGCAGGTCCGATCGCTGCGCTCTCACGTCGAGACGCTGGCGAAGGCTGCGCTTGCGCGCGAGCTGGCGACCGGGGCCGAGCGCGAGGCCGAGCTGCGCCGCGCCGACGAGGCCCTCGCCTCCGCGCGCGACTGTGCGCAGGTGGAGGGGCAGCCGCTGTCCGGTGCTGATCTCGCGGCCCGTCAGCTCTTCCTGGAGCGGCGCGAGCGTGAGCGCGCTGCCGCCGACGTGGCTGCGCGGGCCCATGACGAGGTCGTCGCGGAGCGCAAGGCGGAGCTCGAGTCCGCCGCGACCGCGCGGGTCGTTCTCGACCGCCTCAGGGATCGCCGGCTTGCCGCGCACACGCGCGAGCTCGCGCGGGCCGAGGAAGCCATGCTCGGAGAGGTCGCGCTCTCTCGCCATGTGCGCGCAGCGGGAGAGATGGCGTGAGCCTCGAGAGTGTCCTGTCGCGGATCGCGGAGCTCTCCGCGCCGACACCGATCGTGACGCGATCGGTGGCGCAGCCTCCGCCGGCCAGCACCGATTTCGGCCAGGTGCTCGCGCAGTCGGTGAGTGCCCAGTCCGTCACCGCAGGTCCATACGAAGCAGAGATCACCTCAGCAGCCACGAAGTACGGCGTCGATCCGGCGCTCGTGCGCGCTGTGATCCAGCAGGAGTCGGGCTTCGACCCGAACGCGACGAGCCCGGCCGGGGCGCAGGGGCTGATGCAGCTCATGCCTGCCACGGCGCGCGGCTTCGGCGTCACGAATCCGTACGATCCGGCGCAGTCGATCGACGCCGGCACTCGCTACCTCGCCGGCCAGCTCGACCGCTTCGGCGGCGACGTGCGACTCGCGCTCGCGGCGTACAACGCCGGCCCGGGCGCAGTGCAGCGCTACGGCGGCATCCCGCCGTATGGCGAGACCCAGCGATACGTACAGAACGTCCTCGCCCACTACCAGGAGGGTGCATGAACACTGCGGCACCACTTCCCGTGCCCGACGGGCCGCCTGAGCCGCAAGCGTCGCGGGCTCCGGCATCGGCTCCGGAGGACGGGGGCGCCTTCGCGGAGATGCTCGCCGCGCTCGGGGCGCTTCCACCGCCACCGACACCGGCCCCACAGGCCGAGGCCCGGACCGCAGCTGCGGAGGGCACCACGGCCGGGAGCGACTCTCCCGGCTCCACTCAGACGGCGGGCGCGCTCGTCGTCCCGCAGGTACCGGTCCCGGCCGTCGCCCCCACGGGCGATCAGCTCACGCCGTCGCCTGCCTCGGAAGCTCACTCGACGGAGGCCTCTTCGCCTTCGCAGGCGGTTTCGCAGCCAGAGGCGGTCCCTGCGAGCGAAGCTCCAGCCGAGCCGGCGTCCTCGCCGGTCGCCTCCGCTTCGTCCGCCTCGACTCCGGTCGAGACCGACAAGGCGATCCGGCGCAAGGCCGGAGCGCAGCCGCAGGTGCCGCAGGCGCCCGCGAGTGAGGTGCCCGTGTCTGAGGATCCGGTCAGGCCGGATCAGCTGCCGACGAACGGTCGCGCTCCGCGCGGCGGCGAGGTCGAGACCTCGCACGCCACGACGCCTGTCGGCGATCAGGGAGGCGTGTCCCAGGACGACAGCGAGATCGTCGTCACGCTCGGCCCGCGCACCTCGACGCAGACGAGCCATGACAGCGGCCCCGCATCGGGTCAGCACGACAGGGCGCCTGGCTTCCGCGACGAGGCGGGAGTCTTCGACCGCGGCGGACAGCGGCACCTGCGAGACGACTCGCAGCCCGGCGCGCGCTCGCACACGGACGGCCCGATCGGGATCGACGTGAACGGCCCTCGCTTCGAGGTCTCGTCCGCTTCCCACCCGGGCGCCGGGCAGGCGCTGCCGGTGTCCTCCCGCCTGAACGAGCTCGTCGACAAGACCCGGGCGACGATCCGCTTCGCCGTCCGCCACGGGCACACCGACGCACGGATCACCCTCCGCCCGGCGGAGCTCGGCGAGGTGCGAATCGCGCTTCGTTACGAGAACGGCGGCGTCTCGGCGATGCTGACCGCGGAGTCGAGCAAGTCGTTCGAGGCCCTGGCCCAGGCGGCTTCGGACCTCCGGCGCTCGCTCGAGCAGTCCGGCGTGACGGTCAACAGCCTCGAGGTTCGCCTAGGCGGCGACGAGGCCCGCCGCGACCCGAACGCCTGGAGCGGCGGCGCACCGTTCACCGCCAACCCGCTCGACGCCCAGCTGGACGACGACGAGCCCGAAGACGAGGCGAGCGACCAGTCGCGACCCGCCGCAGCATCGGGCGGCGTCGACGTGCTCGCGTGAGGAAGGAGGCAAGGAGATGAGCTCGATCAACCCAACGACGACGGCCAGCTCGGGCGGCGCTACGACGCCGACGGGCACACGGCCCGGATCGTCGCTCGGCAAGGACGATTTCCTGAAGCTGCTGGTCACCCAGCTTCAGCACCAGGACCCGCTCAACCCGATGGACGACATGCAGTTCATGCAGCAGATGGCGCAGTTCTCGACGCTCGAGCAGATCACGAATGTCGGCACCGAGATCCAGCGGCTCTCGTTCGCCGGCCAGCTCTCGCAGGGCGTCGGTCTGATCGGCCGGACGGTGACCTATGAGGACGCGGACAAGTCGCTCGTCACGGGCGTCGCCGAGCGCGTCGAGATGGAAGGCGGGAAGATCTCGGTCGTCGTCGACCGCAAGCAGGTCAAGCCCGATTCGATCCGGAGCGTTAGCGGCGTAGCCTCGACGGAGCCGCCCAATAGCGAGGTGCCGGCTTCGCCGGCGCCGGAGCGGGTATGACTGTCGACCCGCTCAGGGGGCTTCAGCCCGCTGCCGCACCGGGAACTACCCGCCCGCCGTCGCCACCCGCGACGCCGGGTGCGTTCCGCGACGTCCTCGCGGGGAAGCTCGTCGAGTCGGGACCGCTCAAGTTCAGCGGGCACGCGCTCGACCGGCTCCAGCGCCGCGGCATCGACGTCGGCGCGAACGAACTTGCCCGGCTCGAGGACGGAGTCACGAGGGCGGCTGCAAAGGGCGGGCGTGAGTCGCTCGTCCTCGTGGACGGAACGGCGTTCGTCGTTTCCGTCCCGAACAGGACCGTGATCACAGCGGTCGACCGGGAGCACATGCGCGAGCAGGTGTTCACGAACATCGACAGCGCCGTGATCGCTTGATGAACGACAACCAGACAACCCCGGCCGGACCTCCAGGAGGAAGCCGGGTCACCACGAAAGGGAGGCACCTCCGATGATGCGAGGCATGTTCGCCGCGATCAGCGGCCTTCGCGTCCACCAGATGATGCTGGACGTGACGGCGAACAACATCGCCAACGTGAACACGATCGGGTACAAAGGCGAGCGCGTCAGCTTCAAGGACACGCTCTGGCAGATGCAGAAGGGGGCCGGCGCCCCGTCGGCTGCCCTCGGCGGCACCAACGCCGAGCAGATCGGTCTCGGCGTGCAGATGAACTCGATCGACAACATCATGGGCACGGGCGCGATCCAGTCGACCGGCAACACGTTCGACCTCGCGATCCAGGGCGAGGGCTGGTTCCAGATCTCGACTGACCCGGCGAACGCCGCCGTGCCGAAGTACTACACGCGCTCGGGCAACTTCACCCGCGACGCGAACGGCGACCTCGTCAATCCGGAGGGCTACTACCTCACCGGCTGGGACGGCGCGGCCAACGTGAAGATCAACGTACCGGCCAACGCACAGTCCGTCTCCGTCGACTCGGCTGGGGTCGTCACGGTCATTCCGGCTGCGGGCCCGGCGGTCACCTACAACATCCAGCTCGCGAAGTTCGCGAACCAGAACGGCCTCGTGCGCCTGTCGGGGAACCGCTTCTCGACCTCGAACAACTCCGGCGCGCCGACCGTCGCCAACGCCGGCACCCCCGGCTTCGGCACGATCGCGCCGGGAACGCTCGAGATGTCGAACGTCGACCTCGCGCAGGAGTTCACGAGCATGATCACCGCCCAGCGCGGGTTCCAGGCGGTCAGCCGCGTCATCTCGACGGCCGACGACATGCTCCAGGAGCTCGTCAACCTCAAGCGGTAACAGCCGATTAAGGGCCTGTCCAGACATCCGAGCACGCCCGGTGCGGCCCATGGCGCGGCGCGGCTGCGCCCCCGTCCCGGCTCCCACATGGCGCTGCCATGCGGGAGCCGTGCCGGAGACGCCCCGCTTGGCCCTGAACCGCCCCAGACGCACTCGGCTATCTGGACAGGCCCTAGCCGGAGGCGGGCCGTTCGCGCCCGCCTCCGGTAGCAAACCCCAAGAGGCGTCTGATGATCGAACTGCACCGGCTCACGCACCCAGATCAGCCGTTCCACGTGAACCCCGACCTGATCCTCACGGTCGAGGCGACGCCGGACACGGTCGTGTCGCTCGAGAGCGCCTCGAAGCTGCTCGTGATCGAGTCGCCGGAGGAGATCGCAGACCGGATTCGCACCTGGCGGGCGAGCATCCTGTCGCTCGCGATCCGCAACGCCCAGCTGGACGCGTTGACATGAATTCGAGCCGCGGCAGGCCGATTACTCGGGTTAGCGGCGCGAGCCAGCCACGGACGGCTGGGCGCGAACCGACGGACCGGAAATGAAGGCGATCACTGCAATCGGCATTGGCGGCGCGTTCACCGCGCTCTTCTTCGCGGTCCTGCTCGAGGGCGGCCACCCGATGTCGCTGATCAACATTCCGGCGCTCATGATCGTCTTGATCGGCACTGGTGCGGCGACCTTCGCCTCGACGAGCTTCGAGCAGGTGAAGCAGATTCCGTCGCTCTACAAGACCGCGTTCACGGGCCACACGCTCGACTCGCGCGGCGCCGCGCGGCAGATGGTCCGCCTGTCCGAAAAGGCGCGCCGTGAGGGTCTGCTGGCGCTCGAGCGCGACATCAAGGAGATCGACGACGAGTACACGCGCAAAGGGCTGCAGCTCGTCGTCGACGGCACGGACTCCGAGCTCGTCCGGGCGATCCTCCAGAGCGAGATCGACGGGATGCAGCAGCGCCACTACGGGAACGCGCACCTGTTCTCGACCGCCGGCGGCTTCGCGCCGACGCTCGGGATCCTCGGCACCGTCCTGAACCTCGTGCACGTGCTCGAGAACCTCTCGTCGCCCGCGGCGATCGGGCACTCGATCGCCGGCGCCTTCCTCGCCACGCTCTACGGCGTCGGCAGCGCGAACCTCGTGTTCCTGCCGATCTCGAACAAGCTGCGCGAGCTCTCCGGCGAGGAGGCCCTCTACCGGACGATGCTGCTCGAGGCCGTGCTCTCGATCCAGGCGGGCGACAACCCGCGGATGCTCGGCGAGAAGCTCGAGACCTTCATCCCGCCGTATGCGCGCGGCGCGGAGCCCCCGCCCGGCAAGGCTGGGTTGGGGGCTGACGACCTGAGCGCTGCCGAGGTTGCGGCATGACCATGCATCGGACGAACGACCGTCGTCGTCGGCGCTTCGACCGTCGCGCCGCGGTCGACGACGAGAACTCCCAGCGCTGGCTGCTCACGTATGCCGACATGATCACGCTGCTGACGGCGCTCTTCATCGTCATGTGGTCGATCTCGGCGACGAACTTCGCGAAGTTCGAGCAGCTGAAGCTCTCGCTCAGGGAGGCGCTCGGCGGCAAGGGCATGCTGCACCAGACGGGCGTGCTCGGCGGCGGGCGCGCGATCCTGAACGCCGAGGGCACGCCGATTCGCTCGATCGAGCCGCGCGCCGCGCGCACCGACCCGCCGCAGCACGAGCTCGCCGGCACGAGCACCGGTTTCGCCACCGGCGCCGCCGAGCGGCTCGCGAAGCAGGATCTCGAGAACCTCGAGCGGGTTCGCGCCGAGATCGAGCGGTACGCCGTTGCACACCACCTGACTCCGAAGATTCAGACCTCGATCGACGAGCGCGGGCTCGTCATCCGCCTGCTCACCGACGATCTGCTCTTCAACTCGGGCCGGGCCGAGCTCCGGGCCGGCGCCCTGCCCGTGATCAGGAAGATCTCGCGGCTGCTTGCGTCGAGCCGGATCCCGAACAACCTGCGGATCGAGGGGAACACCGACAACGTTCCGATCTCGACTGCGCTCTTCCGTTCCAACTGGGAGCTCTCGGCCGCCCGGGCGACTGCTGTCGTCCAGCAGTTGCTCGAGTTCGGGGTGCCCGCTGGGCGGCTTGCGATCGCGGGCTACGCAGACCAGCGGCCGGTCGCGACGAACGCCACCGTCGCAGGTCGACAGTTCAACCGGCGCGTCGATCTGGTCGTGCTTCGCCGCGCTCTCGGAGGGGGGCCCCAGTGAGCCCGACAAGGCGCCACAAGCTGCTCGTGTTCGTGATCCTCCCCGTCGTCGTGTTGGTGCTCGCGGGCTCTGCCTACGGGCTCTTTCGAGCGACTGCGCCCACGGACGAGCCCGTCAACGTCCAGGGGACGCTCGTGCCCCTCGGCGAGGAGTTCGTCGTCAACCTGGCAGGCGGGCATTACGGCAAGGTCTCCGTGGCTCTGCTCCTCCCGGATGACAACCTGGCCAGGCTCCCACAGGACGCGGCCGTGCGCGCGGTGATCACCGACGAGCTCACCGGCATCGACCCGGACGAGCTGATCAACCGCCGCCGCCGCCACCAGCTCGTCGGCCGGCTCGAGCGCGCGCTCATCCGCTCGACCGACGAGCCCGTCAAGAAAGTCTTGCTCACCGACATCGCCGTCCAGTAGGGAAAGAGGAACCAGATGGAGCCTGAACCGATCATCGAGAGCTCGCTTGCCGAAGACGTGGAGCTGCAGCAGCTTGCAGCCGCACCGCCTGCGAACGGTTCGCATGCCGACGAGGGGCCCGGCGACCTCTCGCTCGTGCTCGACGTGCCCGTCGAGCTCGCGGTCGAGATCGGGCGCGCGCGGATGACGATTCGCGAGATGCTCGCGATCGCGCCTGGCTCCATCATTGCGCTCAACCGGATCGCCGGCGAGCCGGTCGACCTCTTGGTGAACGGCAAGCGCATCGCGCGCGGCGAGGTCGTCGCGATCGACGAGGAGTTCGGTCTGCGGGTCACCGAGGTGATTCCGCCTGAGCGCCGTCTCGAAGGCCAGATCTAACCGCCGGCCGCGGCGAACACGCCCACTTCGTTCGCCTACGAGCCGCTGTCCGGTCGCGAAGCCGGGCTCAGCCCGGCGAAAGCAGGCGAGGTGTGAGGAGGGGCGAGGGAACCTGGGGTTCCCGAAACCAGTAACGAGGGAGCGAAGACTCCCTCGTACGCGAACAACACTGCGACGCGGGCACCAATGCGGTGGTACGGCACGCCCGCGCCGAGTGAAGCAGGGTCTTGCTAGGCGGCCTCGGGGGCCGTGCGGTCGTAAGCCTCGAGCGAGGCCTGGAGCTTGCGCCGCGTGTTCCCGAGGATCTGGGAGACGCGGGACTCCGTGACACCGAAGATCCGGCCGATCTCGGCGCCCGACAGCTCGCGGACGAGGACCATCGACAGCACCTCGCGCTCGCGTTCCGAGAGAGAGGCGATCGCCTCGCGGATGGTCGCCACGCGCTCGCTCGCGCACAGCGCCTTCTCGGGGTCGTACGCCTCCGTCGTCGCTTCGACGGTGTCGCCGACCTCGACCGGGAGGGTGTCGTCCGAGCCTCGGGCCGGTGCGTTGAGCGATACGAGCTCTGCCCGCTCGAGTGACTCGCGAACGTACCGGAGCTCGTCGACGGGCAACTCGAGCACCGTCGCGAGATCGTCGTCGCTCGGAGCCGAGCCGTTGTGTGCGTACAGCTCTTCCTTGGCGCGTTCGACACGCCGGCCGAGCCGGCGCAGCGAGCGAGGCGCCCAATCCTGACGCCGTAGCTCGTCCATGATCGCGCCGCTGACACGCGTCCACGCGTACTGCTCGAACGTGGCACCGCGCGCCGGGTTGAAACGATCGATCGACTCGACGAGAGCGATCAGCCCGCAACTGACCAGATCGTCGAGCTCACAGTGCGCCGGAAGCTCGCGCACTTTCTTCGAAGCAAGGTACTGCACCATCGGGGCGTAGGAGAGAACGAGGCGGTCACGAGCGCGATCGTCACTATGTGTGACCCATGCGCGCCAGAGAGCCTCTGCCTCCGATGGATTTAGGCGGGAGCCGCTACCCGCAATTGCCTGCACAGTTGAACCTCCGCTGGGGACGAGGGAACCTGACGGAAACTGCATCGGCCTTATGCGGGGCCTGGGACGATTCCCGCTATGGAGTCACGCCCTGTACCGGATTGAGGTAATCGTGATCCGATGTAGCGCCGAGGCCCTCAATCGAGGGATCCGTCGGTCGATGAGGGCAAGGTGCGCGTCGATCGTCCCCAGCGCATGCGGCCAGCGCTGCGCGCTCTCGTTTGCGTGGCAGCGTTCGCGCTCGCGTGCCCCGGTCTTGCGTTGGCCGAGCCGTTCCAGCGCGACCGGACGCCGCTTCCAGCCGGATTCGGCGACGCTGCCGACGCTGCGCCTTCGCATACGGGCGGCGGCTCGTACCTGCGGCTCGTCGTTGGTCTCGCGATCGTCGTCGTGCTCATCTATGCGATCTATCGGCTGCTGAAGCGCGCCAACCGCGGCGGGCTTCCAGGCCGAGGCGATTCGCTCTCGATCGTGGCTACCGCCCCGCTCGGCCCGAGCCGCGCGGTGCATCTCCTCCGCGTCGGCCCGGAGCTCGTTCTCGTGGGCTCGGCGGAGCAGTCCGTCACGAGCCTTCGGGTCTACAGCGCCGAGGAGGCGGCCGACCTCTTCGCCGAGCTCGAAGACGCCGGCAACGGTCCCTTCACGCCGACGGGCGGAGGTCGCGGGGTCGCCGCAGCCCTCGACGAGCTCCGCCGCCGGAGCGCCCGCCGATGAGCCGCGTCACACTTCCGTCACGCTGGTCTGACACCCGGACATGGCGGTTTCGGACAAGGATCGAGTGGGCGCCTGAGCAGGGGGTTTGCAGTTTCGTCACGCAGGCGTTGCAGTTTCGTCACCTTGGTCTGACACCCGGCCATGGCCGGAAGGGACAGGCATGAACGGCGTCGAGCTCGGCGGCGCGCAGACGCCCGTCCAGCTGCTCGTCCTGATCACGCTGATCTCGATCCTGCCGGGCGCGCTGCTCGCGACGACCGGCTTCACGCGGATCCTGATCGTGCTCGGCTTCGTGCGGAACGCGCTCGGCACGCCGACGATGCCGCCGAACCAGGTGCTGGTCGGGATCGCGTTCTTCCTCTCCTTGTTCGTGATGAGCCCGACGCTGACGAAGGTCAACGACGAGGCGATCAAGCCCTACCGCGACGGCAAGATCAGCCAGGAGGCCGCGATCGAGCGCGGCCTCGAGCCGATGCGGACGTTCATGTTCAAGCAGACGCGAACGTCCGATCTCGCGCTCTTCGTGAAGCTCGCCCACGAGCCCCGACCGAAGACGCGCGCCGACGTCAAGACCCAGGTCCTGATCCCGGCCTTCATCATCTCCGAGCTGAAGACGGCCTTTCAGATCGGGTTCCTGATCTACCTGCCGTTCCTGATCATCGACATGGTCGTCGCCGCCACGCTCACGTCGATGGGGATGATGATGCTGCCGCCTGTCCTCATCTCCCTGCCGTTCAAGATCCTGCTGTTCGTGCTCGTCGACGGCTGGCACCTGGTGATCGAGTCGCTGATGAGGTCGTTCAGCGGGTGAATCAGGACACCGTCACCGAGCTCGCCGTGCAGGCGATGACCGTCGCGCTCAAGGTCTCGGCGCCGTTCCTGCTCGTCGGGCTCGTCATCGGCCTCCTGATCTCCATCTTTCAGGCGGCGACGCAGATCCAGGAGGTGACGCTGACCTTCGTCCCGAAGATCGTCGCGGTCGGCGTCGTCGTCGTGCTCGCGGGGCCCTGGATGCTCGACCAGCTCATCGTCTACACGGACGACCTCTACCGCAGCATTCCGACGCTCGCGGGCCCGTGAACACCCAGCTGCCGGCGCTTCCGGAGGTCGCGACGGCTCAGCTCGTCGGCTTCATACTCGTCACGGCGCGCGTCGGCGGGATCTTCGTCTTCGCGCCCGTCTTCTCGTCGCGGCTCGTCCCCGCCCGCGTCAAGGTGCTCCTCGCCCTCGCGATCTCGCTCGCCCTCACCCCGATCGCGACCGGGAAGCAGCAAGTGCCGAGCGAGACGATCGACATCGCGACCGTCCTCGTCAAGGAGATCGCCGTCGGGCTCGGCTTCGCGCTCGCAATCGGCATGCTCGCCGCCGCGATCCAGATGGGCGCCTCGCTCCTCGACACGCTGATCGGCTTCTCGTTCGGGTCACTCGTCGACCCGCTCACGAACGTCCAGAGCTCGGTGTTGGCGCAGGTCTACGCGATGGTCGCGTCGGTCGTGTTCGTGATCACCGGCGGCGACCACCTCGTCATCCAGGGGCTCGCCCGCAGCTACGAACTGATCCCCCTCGACGCCGTGCCCGACATGTCCGCGCTCGCGTCGCTCGTCACCACCGGGCTCGCGAGCATCAGCCTGATCGGGATCGAGATCGCGGCGCCCGTCGTGATCGCGCTCGTGCTCACCGACGCGGCCTTCGGGATCGTCTCGCGCGTCGCGCCGCAGATGAACGTGTACTTCGTCGGCCTGCCCGCCAAGATCCTCGCCGGGCTCGCCGTCGCCGGCGCCTCGCTGCCGTTCGTGGCGGTCCACTTCGAAGACGAGCTGAGCGCTGCCGTCATGCGCGCGCTCCGAGCATTCGCACAATGAGCGGCGAGAACAGGAGCGAAAAGCCGACTCCGAAGCGACGAGGCGAAGCCCGGAAGCGCGGGCAGGTCGCGAAGTCGCCGGAGATCAACTCGGCGGCGGTGCTCGTCGCGACCGTCGCCTCGCTCATGCTGTTCGGCCCCTATCTGCTCAGGAAGCTCGAGGAGATCGTGCGCGTCGGCATCCAGCAGGCCGGCGACCCACGGCTCGCCAGCGAAGCAGGCCTCGCCGGCCTGACGAGCTGGGGTCTGCGATCCGTCGCAATCGTCTCCGCCCCGATCGTGGCCGCCGCGCTCGTGGCGGGAGTGCTCGCGAACGTCGCGCAAGTGAAGCTGCGATTCACGCCGCTGGTGCTCAAGCCGAAGTTCTCGAAGCTCAATCCGATGCCCGGGCTCAAGCGGATGGCGGGCAAGGACGGCTGGGTCGAGGCTGCCAAGGCGTCGTTCAAGCTGCTCGTGGTCGGCGCGGTCGCCTTCTTCAGCGTCTGGCCGAGGATGGCCGCGCTCGGCGGTCTCACCGGGCTGCCGCCGGACGCCCTCGTGCACGAGCTGGCGTTCGCGATCCGCGACCTGGCGATCCGCGTCGCGGCCGCATTCGCGCTGATCGCGATGGCCGACTACGCGTGGCAGCGCCGCCGGCACGAGAACCAGCTGAAGATGACTAAGGAAGAGGTCAAGCAGGAGATGCGGCAGAGTGACGTGTCGCCCGAGGTGAAGCGAGCGATCAAGCGTCGCCAGTTCGAGGCCGCGCGCCGGCGCATGCTCGCCGCGATTCCGACCGCCGATGTCGTCGTCGTGAACCCGACTCACTTCGCGGTGGCCCTCCGCTACGACGGCTCGACGAGCGCGCCGGAGGTGGTCGCGAAGGGCGCCGACCTGGTCGCGGCCGCGATCCGGAGGGTCGCCGACGACCACGAGGTTCCGATCGTTCAGAACGCCCCGCTCGCCCGCTCCTTGTACCGGGAGGTCGAGCTCGGCCAGCAGATCCCGGAGCAGTTCTTCCAGGCGGTCGCCGAGGTGCTTGCCTTCGTCTTCCGCACCGCCCGTGGCCGCCGCGGCCCGAACCTCAAGCGCCGTGGCAGAAAGCCGATTACCGGTGGGAATGCGCTGCGGCAGGTGTCCCCTTAGCCACAGCCCGGCTCCTATCGGGGTCGGCTGAGCCGTGCTCCAGCGCCTCCTGAAGCATTCGGATCTCGCGGCGGCCTTCGCGGTCGTCGTCGTGGTCGTGATGATGGTCGTGCCGCTGCCGGCGGCGCTCATCGACCTCGT
>WNGA01012693.1_pt1 | contig 13265 bp, 5 predicted proteins | sample 5400061 | NCBI WGS metagenome assembly WNGA01 (sample SAMN13153366, study PRJNA577476) | soil metagenome | isolation source: 100 cm soil or saprolite under grassland replicate 2 | place: USA:California | collected 2016-06-15 | reverse complement strand
GTTCCGCCGTACCGTGTGTAAAGCCGTCAGGCACCACGTAACCCTGCGCGCGCTTCTGCATCCGGTCGTCGCCGATTTGCGCGGCGGCGTTCAATCCCTCCTCAATGTCTCCCTCTTCCAGAATCCTGCGTTCTCGATTCGCCGTGCCGGCCCAGATCCCGGCGAGGCAGTCCGCTTGAAGCTCAAGCCGAACCGAGAGCGCGTTAGCCTGCCGCTGGTTTGACTGGCTCTGTCGCTCCATCATTTGTTGCATGATGCCCAGCTGGTTCTGCACGTGGTGACCGATCTCGTGCGCAATAACATAGGCTTGCGCGAAATCGCCGGGTGCCTTAAACCGTTCGCGCAGTTCCCGATAAAAACTCAGATCGATGTACACTTTTGCGTCGCGCGGACAGTAAAAGGGCCCGCTTGCCGCTCGCGCGAAACCGCAAGCGGAGTCGACAGCGCCGGAAAACAACACCAGTTTCGGCACTTGGTAGTCGCGGCCGCTACGACGGAATATGTCGCCCCACGTGCGTTCCGTACTTCCCAGCACTCGGGAAACGAAGTTTCGCATCTCATCGTTGCTGTCAGCCTGCCGACTTTCCGGCGGCGGAGTGGTATCGACGCTAGTGGTGCCCTGGAAAAGCACGCTCGGATCGACGCCGAAAAACAACGCGATGAGAACAATCGCAAGTGTGCCGATCCCGCCACCAGCGAGCCCCGGCGAGACTCTATAGCCGCGGCGATCCTCGATATTCGTGCTTTGCTGCTCTTCATCAAGTCGCATATGAAACTCCTAATAGTTATCGACCCAGTCTGCCGATCTTGTCTCGGCTTGGTTCCCTGTCGTTACCATGCCTGACCGACCTTCCGCCGGTTCGTTTCTCCGGCGGCGGCGATTCTCTTTTTTGCGTCTCTTGAGCGACCGCGATGGGCTCGGCGTTTTTCGCCGGAACAACTCCAGATCCATACTGGGTTGCATAGACTTGAGTGAACTCCGCTCCTAAGAAAAAAATCAGCGATGAGTAGTAGACCCACAGCAAAACGGTGATCAATGATCCGGCAGCTCCGTAGGCCGAAGTCACTCCGCTGCGACCCAAATATAACCCTATCAGGAATTTTCCTATCGCGAAGAGAAACGAGGTCGACGCAGCGCCGATCCATACGTCTCGCCATTCAATGCGAGCGTCCGGAAGGAATTTGTAGATCATCGCAAAAAGCGCAGTAACAAAAATAAATGATATTAAGAGATCGAGCGCGTGAGCGAGAAACGCGGTTGTGCCCAACAAAGTACCCATCGCTTGCGTCAGACCGGCCAGTAAGGCGCTGACTGCAAGAGACACCAAAAGGAGGAACCCGATCCCCAGAATCATCGCATAGGAGATGAAGCGCTGGCGGACAAATCCCCACACGCCTTGGCCGGCTTTCGGCGTCACGCCCCAAATCGTGTTAAGCGACGTCTGTAGTTGGCCGACCACGCCGCTGGCACCGAAGATCAAAGCGATAATGCCCAGCACGGTAGAAACAATCCCCGTTTCGGGTTGATTGCTGGCGTTTTGAATCATCCCCTGAACAGCCTGCGCGCTGTCTTGGCCGATCAGTCCTTGGATGGTTTCAACTATCCGGTTCTGTGCGGCTTCTTGACCAAAAGCAAACCCCGCAATGGCGATAACAATGATCAGCAACGGCGCCAGAGAGAAAAGCGTGTAATAGGAGAGCGCAGCGGCTAACTGGAAAGGTTGATCCTCAATCCATTGCACCGCGGTATCTCTCACGAATTGCCAACGCGGTTTTCGTTCCATGACCAGTCTAGTTGCAGAAGTCTGAGGATCGCCCAGACCTTAGCTCGCGCTACGGGATCCTTGTTTTTGCTCCCCTTAAGTTCCTCACGCGGACGATCGGTTCGTTTATCGCTTTGGTTCTCTGATGATCTTGCTGCAGAGGTTCCAATGCGTCTATCGGCCTCTCCAGCGAAATTAGATTTGCTAAATGGATTGGGCAAGCGCGATCCGGAAGCATTTCTAGGTAAATCGCCGCTGATCGACCTGCTCTCGCTCGGCATCGCCGAACAGCTTGTAGCTTTTATCGGACGAAACTCTTTTTTTTTGTCTAGATTTCGCGACAAGGAAGTTCTTATACGGTGGTTGGATGGCGATTAATTTCATAGAGAACGCGTGCAACCCGGTGCGTGAGATTGTATCCGCTATTAGAGCGGCGAGAAGGTCGCGTCCTTTTTCGCGCAGGCGACTCCTTTGTCCGTGTATTCCAACAAGATGACGCATTTGTTCGAACAAGGTGAGCAATCGAGAACTAAAAGCCAAATCGGAATCCAGTGAGCGAATCGATCAAGCATGTTCTTCGTTCCGATTGATACACTCTCGTGCCCTCTGCGTTTCCGCAGTGAGATCTCCGAATAAGTCTTCATCACAGAGACACAGCGCGGCATAGCCGCGACCAAGTTGCTCTACGTGCGGCGGAATTCAAGCCAATGCTGAGACGCAGATTTGGGATCAGGACTTATTCGTTTAAGATATGCAGCATAGGAGAGCAGAATCTACACTCTATGCAAGCCACGTGATGACAATTAGCTCTCGTCTTTACGTGAGGATAGTAGTTGGCAACGCAAATGAAGGGCTTTGTGCCCCAAGAACAATCCGCACATGGTGCGTTGCGCCGTCATCGGCGAGTTCGATATGCTTGCTGCCGCCTGCGACCGATTTGCCATCGAGTTCAATCGACCACACGCCTCGCGCAACGCCCTGTGGGTTCTCGACGACGATTTCATAGCGTGAGGAGTGATAGCGGAATTTGATCTTAAAGCTTCGCCATGCGCGTGGGATGCATGGATCGAAATGAAGCTCCGATTTCCGCAGACGGAAGCCCAGAATCCACTCGATGCCGGCCCTATACATCCATCCTGCTGACCCGGTGTACCAAGTCCATCCGCCTCGACCGATGTGCGGCCGTTCAGCATAAATATCTGCGGCGACGACATAGGGCTCGACTTTGTACCGGGAAGCACCGGCACGGCTATTTGCATGATTGATCGGGTTCAATAGTGAGAAGAGTTCCCCGGCCTTGTCTCCATCGCCGAGCGCGGCGAAGGCGAGAACGCACCAGATCGCCGCATGAGTATATTGGCCACCGTTTTCGCGCACGCCGGGCAGGTATCCTTTGATATAGCCGGGGTCCGGGCTGGCGTTATCAAAAGGCGGAGTAAAAAGAAGGACGAGGCCGTCGCCGCGACGAACAAGATGTTTGTCAACAGCCGCCATCGCGCGCGCTCCCCGCGCCGGTTCCGCAGCGCCGGAGATAACTCCCCAAGATTGGGCAATGGAATCAATGCGACATTCGGCATTCGCGGCGGAACCAAGCGGTGTCCCATCGTCAAAGTAGGCGCGCCGGTACCAGTCGCCATCCCACGCCTGTAATTCAAGCGCTGCTTTGATTGCACTGACATGCACGCGCCACATCTCAGCGCGCCGGTGCTCGCCGCGTGCGTCAGCCAGCCGCGCGAACTCCCAGAGTAGCGTGTGAAGAAACCAGCCGAGCCAGACACTCTCGCCTTTCCCGGCAGATCCGACCCGGTTCATTCCATCGTTCCAGTCTCCTGTGCCCATCAACGGAAGGCCATGGCTCCCAACTGTCAGACTGCGATCGAGCGCGCGTGCGCAATGCTCGAATAGCGTGCCGCTTTGCGCTGACACGCGTGGCGCCAAATACGACTCGTTTTCTCCATCCGCGAGAGTCGGTCCATCGAGGAACGGGACAACCTCATCGAGGAGACCGACATCGTCGGTGACTTCAAGGTAGTGGAGTACCGCGTAAGGCAACCATAGAAGGTCGTCGGAGATACGGGTCCGAACACCCCGGCCGGAGGGCGGATGCCACCAATGCTGTACGTCACCTTCGACGAACTGCCGTTCGGCCGCCCGCACTAACTGCCCACGCGCGACGTCTCGTTTCGTCACCACGAGCGCCATCACATCTTGGAGCTGATCGCGAAAACCGTAGGCACCGCCGGCTTGATAAAACGCCGCGCGGGCCCAGACGCGACAAGCCAGTGTCTGATAGAGCAGCCAGCGGTTGAGCATGATATCCATAGCTCGATCCGGTGTTGTCACCTGAACTGAGCCAAGAATGTCATCCCAATGTTCCGTGACCGTGCCGAGGATTTCATCAACGTCAGCCGCGCGGTAGCGCGCGATCAATGCCTGCGCCTCTTCCATGCTCGCAGCCTCACCAAGGAAAAAGACAATCTCAGTACGACCGCCCGCATGAAGCTCAACCGTCGTTTGCAGAGCAGCGCAGGGGTCGAGGCCGGCTCCAATCTTTCCAGTGAGCGGGTCGCCTCGTTCAAGCGATAGCGGATGGTCGAGTGTGCCGTTGCGACCAAGAAATTCCGTTCGATCTCCCGTCCACGCGGTCTGGCGACCGCCAAGGTCAGCGAAGGCGACACGGCCATTGAACTCGCTGTTCCAGGAATTCCTTACGAGCATCGCTTTCGTTTCCGGGTCGATCTCGGTGACAATGAAAGGCGCGGAAACGCTTCGCGAAACCCCGAGCACCCACTCGACATACGCCGTCACCGAGAGACGTCGAGAGCGCGCTGAATGGTTCTCGATAGTGAGGCGGGAAATTTTGATCGGATCATCGAGTGGCACGAACTGCAGGAGATCAAGCGCGATCCCGTGTGACGTATGTTCGAAGCGGCTGTAGCCCTGACCATGTCGGGCAGTATACAGCGAAGCCTCTTCGCGGATCGGCACCACCGTTGGGCCCCACAGATCGCCGCTGTCTTCATCGCGGACGTATATCGTCTCGCTTGGCGGATCGCTGACGGGGTCATTCGACCATGGTGTGAGCTGGTTCTCGCGGCTGTTGAGCGACCATGTGTAACCCGAGCCTGACTCGGAAACCTGGAAGCCAAACGAGGGATTCGCAATGACGTTGAGCCACGGCGCCGGTGTCCATTGCCCCTCGCCCAGTATCGTCACGTATTCACCGCCATTCGCATCAAAACCACCGAGACCATTGAAAAACTCGAGGTCGGTTCGCGGCGGCAAGACCTCCGATGGTTTCGGCTCAGGCCGATGTCGAGGTAATCGAAGCGCCGCGGCTTCCGATCGTTGATGGACAACCTGCTCGGCCAAGCTGCCGCGACGACTCAAGAGAACAGCACGCGCGGCGGTCTGTAGGAGGGTGCGATCCTCAGCCGAAATGAGATCTCCCCGTAGAACAAACACGCCGCCGGAAGGTTTGTCGCTCTCGGATTGCACTCGTGATTGGCCGGCTCGGACGTGAGCTTCCAAAGAGGCTTGAAGATCTTGAACGTAGGAAGAGCCCTGTTCGTTCAGAATTACAAGATCGACGGCGAGCTGCTTCATGCGCCAGTATTCGTGAGCCCGCAGCAGTTGTCGGACGATTCCTTGATCTTCGGGCTCGTCGATTCGTACCAGCACGATCGGGATGTCGCCGGAAATTCCGTACTGCCAGAGTGCCGTGGGCCCTTGGGTATTGCGGGTAAGTATGGCAGCCGAAGGCCGCACTGCAGGGTCCGAGTACAGGATGTGGCTGGCGAGTTGCTGGAAAAGGTAGGCCTCGTCGGGATCTATGCCGAGATGACGTAATTGGACTTGAGCCTGAGTCCACGCGAGCGTGGCCGCCCGCTCAAACGTCGCTGGATCGCGGTACTCGTCGGCCAGGGCAAGCGCATCGTCGCGAGATGACGCGATCAGCGTCGAGAAGGTTAGCCGCGCCGTGGCGCCCGGCGCAAGCCTTACCCGGCGTCTGAGGCTGAAGATCGGATCGAGCACTGCGCCAACCGTGTTCGTGAGTGGATGGCCATCTATGATCGACATCGGCGTGCGGATTCCGCGGCCCCGGCCGAGAAACCGAGCGCGATCGGTTTCACATTGTAGGTCGCCGACGCTTTCCCCTTCGGTGACGAGCATGTGCGCCGCCCAGACCCGGGGCTCGTCGGGGGAGCGGGGGCGGCGAGTCGCGAGCAGTCCACCGAGTTCGGGAACAAACTCCGTCTGCACGAAAAGTTTGGAAAACGCCGGGTGGGCGTGGTCGGCCACAGCAGTTGCCAAAACGATTTCAGCATACGAAGTCAGCTCGATCTCTCGGTCTCGCGCCCCTAGATTCGTGATCGACACCCGGCGAACCTCGGCGTCGTTCTCGGGCGAAACGACGATTTCAAGCGCAGTCGCGATCGCGCCGTCGCGTCGCCGAATCTCTATATGATCCTCTGAAAAAGCCGCTTCATAACTATCCGGTTCGACGCCGCTCGGCTGGTAAGCGGCCGACCAGACCTGGCCACTGTGGGCATCGCGAAGAAAGATGTATGTTCCCCAGGCGTCGCACGTGCGGTCTTCTAACCATCGTGTAACCGCAATATTTCGCCAATGGCTGTATCCGGAGCCCGCCGCCGTGATCATCACGACGTAGCGCCCATTGGAAAGAAGGTGGATACCGGGAGTCGGGTCGTGTGCGGAGGTGAAGCGACGTAGGATGGGTGGAACAATATCGCGGACGTTCGCGACCGCACGCACCTCTTCGGCCCTCGGCCGGGCGACTAGGACGTCCCGCGGAGTACGTTCCTGTAGCAGCAGTTCGGTCGCTTGCACGCGTGGCTCAGCGTGAAAGCGCTCGCGCATGACGCCGTCATGGAGAACATTCGCGAGCGCGACTAGCGACATGCCCTGATGATGGGCCATGTAGGCGCGCACGACGGCGACCCGGAGATCTTCCGGAACTCGCGTAGCCGTAAAATCGAGCGCTTCGTAAAAGCCATAACGTCCGCTCGCGCCGACCTCGCTCAGCCGCGCGAAGTTCTCGGCTGCCGCCTCCGGATCGATCATTGCCGCCAGCGCCGTCGCGTAAGGGGCGACGACCACGTCTTCACTCAAGCCCCGTTTGAGGCCCAAACCCGGGACGCCGAAATTAGAGTATTGATAAGTAAGATTCAGGTCGCGTGCGTTGTAGGCGGATTCTGAGACCCCCCATGGAACACCACGTTCGGCTCCATATCTTCTCTGGCGGCGGACAATGAGATCGCATGTCTGGCCTAACAGACTCTCCGATGGCGAGCGCATCACGAGCGCGGGCATGAGGTACTCGAACATCGACCCCGACCAGGAGACGAGCGCAGATCCACGGTCTACCGGTGTCAAAGCACGGCCGAGATGAAACCAATGGGTCGACGGCACATCACGTTTGGCAATGGCGATGAAGCTTGTGAGGCGCGCCTCAGAGGCTAGCAGATCGTAACAACTTGGGTCGAGGTTATTATCGGCAACTCGGTAACCGATCGAAAAGAGCTTCCGCGTTGGATCGAAGAGAAAATCGAATTCCATTGCATCGAACAACGCCTGCGCCAGCTGGCTAAGAGTCGAAAGCCGCCGGAACAATGCTCGTGACGCTGCGGCGGAACCAGCCAGACTGTCGATAGTCGAGTCGATTCGGGTACGGGTCTCACTCTGTGCGGTGCCGTCGTTAGCCAAGCGTGCGCGAAGAGCGGTGAGTTCGTCGATGGCTGTCTCGTAGCGATCCGGCATGTCGGCCAACGTCGGGAGCTCGAGAAATAAATGCGCAATCTCGGTCGAACCTGACGCTTGCTCTGCGTCAATAGCCGGGTGAGGCACAGTATTCCCAAAAACAAGCCGGGCCCATGGAAGAACCATATCGAGATCGCGGAGGTGACTTTCGATGTCCTCTAGGACGGCCTCCGCCCACACGAGCACTTCTGCATCGGTGCTATCGCCCCGTTCAGCGGTCAAGGTACGCGCAATATCCACCACGGTGCGCGCGAGGGTCTCGAGCTCAGTGAGGCGCAGGACCCAATCGCTCGGAGTTATAGGAACCGGATTGAGGGCCCTGACCAGCGCATCGAGAGCTTCATCGAGGTGTTTCCGGGTAACCGTTTGCGTGCGCCGGTCGTCTGAAATCGCGCGTGACGATGCGCGTACGAGAAGGATTGCATCGGTAATTCCGGAGAACACACGTGGTCCCCCCAGCAGCGGGCGGTTGATGAGCTCCTGACATGCCTGTCGGAGCGCGACGAGGTGGCCGGCGAGGTTGCCACTGTCAACCGAGGAAACATATTTAGGAACGAGCGGGCGCAGGTCGCGCGTGTCGTACCAGTTATAGAAATGACCATGGAAACGTTCGAGGCCGTTCATTGTGCCGAGCGTCGCTTCGAGCCGTTCGATCGTCGCTACCATGCCGAGCCAGCCAAAATCGTGCGCTGCGATAGTCGAGAGCAGATACAGACCGATGTTGGTCGGGGACGTCCGGTGCGCAACAACCGGAGCCGGCTCTTCCTGGAAATTATCCGGAGGTAGCGCATGATCTTCCGAGCCGACAAAGGTTTCGAAGAATCGCCAGGTGCGGCGCGCGGTCAACCGCAGCGTCCGCGCGTCATTTACCGAAAGCGGCCGGGCGCCAACCGCGCGCGGCGGTAGGCTGATCCAGTGTCCGACTGCGGGTGATAGCGCCCAAAGAAATGCAAATGGTGCCGCAATCAACCCTGCTCCCGAAGGCCCGAATCGAACAAGAATGGCGGTTGCCGCGGCGAGCACGATGGCGCCGCCCATCACACGATAGACGCTGCCAAGCGTCATGCCGACGCTAGCTTTCGCCTCCGCTGCGGTTACCCATTCGAGCAACTTTCGGCGTGTCACATAGAGACGGAAGAGTGTCCGGAGGATCGCATCGGTCATCAGGGTTGCCTGGTGGGCAAGAAATGTCACCGTGAGTCCCACCTGCGATAACGCTAGCGCGACGTCCATGCCGACGGCCCTCGCGTGACTGCGTTTTGAAATGCCGCGGCGAGGCGGGATCAGCCCACTCAGGACTGGCAAAAAGGCAGGGATGGCAAAGACGGCGACGACGAACATCGTCCAAATCACAGGTGAAGCAAACGGTAGTGTCCAGCCGGCAATCAAGGTCAAGAGTGCGGCAGGGGCAGTCAACGTGCGCCGGAGATTGTCCACCATCTTCCATCGGCTAATCGGCGGAATCGAGGCGTGGATTCGACGGCCGGTCCGGTCTCGTGCTTGTCCGATGATCCATGGAAGCAATTGCCAATCACCGCGCGCCCAGCGGTGCTGGCGAGCTGCGTCGACCACGTAATGCGAAGGGAATTCATCGAAGAACTCGATATCGGTAACGAGTCCCGCGCGCGCAAAAATGCCCTCAAAGAGGTCGTGACTCAACAGAGCATTTTCCGGCACCCGTCCGGTAAGGGCTGCCTCAAACGCATCGATATCGTAGATCCCTTTTCCAGTGTAAGAACCCTCGCCGACAAGGTCCTGATAAATATCGGACGCAGCGGATGCGTACGGATCAATGCCACCGGGGCCCGAGAAGATACGCTGAAAAAAAGAACCCTCGCGATTGCTCGGTAGCGTCGGCGTGACGCGCGGCTGTAGCAGGCCATAACCTTCAATAACTCTCCCGACAGCAGAATCGAATTTCGGTCGATTGAGAGGATGCGCTACTGTGCCGACCAATCGAGCGGCAGACCCCCGCGGCATCCGCGTGTCAGCATCCAGTGTGATGACGTAGCGGACGCCGGAACCAAAGTGTGGTGCGTAACCACCGATTGGCAAAAATGTCGTATCTGTGGCCCCGCGGAGCAGACGATTCAGTTCATGGAGTTTGCCACGTTTGCGTTCCCATCCGATCCACTTACCTTCGCTCTCGTTCCAGCGGCGCCGACGATGGAAAAGAAGAAACCGCTCAGCCCCATCCGCAGCGAGCCCATGGCGTAGGTTCAGCCGCGCGATACCCTCCGTAGCCGCAGCCAGCAGTTCGTCGTCATCCGGCATGGTTTCCTGAGGCGCGTCTATCCAGTCGGAAAGAAGCGCGAAATAAAGATTGCCATCTGGATTCGCCAAATAATGAACTTCCAACCGCTCGATCTGCTCGGCGATCTCGTTATGGCTCACCAGGAGAGTCGGTACGACGACCAACGTCCGCAGCTCTGCCGGCACGCCCTGACGTAGCGCGAGCTTGGGCGGCGGCCGTGGCTTGAGCAACACAGTGACTTCACGATTTACCAACGCGATCGCAAGATCCGCAGCCGGGAAGAGACCGAGAAGCGTGACGAACAGCAGGCCGGCTACACCGACTTCCACCGCACCGGAATAGACAACGAACGCGGCGAGGATGAGGCCGGTTGCAAGCGCGATGGTTCCAAGGTAACGCGACACTGCATCAGTAATGTAGGCGCGAATAATCCGGTTCCTGAGTGGCACGCGGAAGCCGAGTTCCTGCTCGAAAGCCAGACGGCCTCTCGAGATGAGGTAATAACCAGGGTCCGCCCGACGGTCCTCAACTGGGTTACCGGCTTCTTGGGCTTCGCTGCGGAAACGCTTCGCTCGCGAAACCGCTCGTCGGGTGACTTCAAGCTCATTATGGGCTGAGAATCGCGACAGCTCTTCAATAGCGTGGCGGTAACGATCGCGTGTCACGAAATCCGGAGCGGCAAAATCGGTGTCAGTCCAGAGCGTTGTATCGACAAGGCTGACACTTTCGAAAAATTCCGCCCAGTCGAACGCGGACACCAGACGCATGCTGGTGATCAGGTTGCGCACGGTTACGTTCATCGCTGCTTGGCGCTGGTGTTCGATAAGGACGATCTCATCGGCCGTTGTGCCCTGCGCGGCCAGCCGTTCCTCGAGCCAACGCAGAGCAGGCATGACCACCGGGTCCTGATCGCGCAGCCGCTGAACCAGCTGTACCGCGAAGGCCATCGGCAAGGGCGAGTCCTCGAACTGCCGCAGAGCTAGCTGCACCGGTTCGATCGGCCGCGCGCCGACTCCGAGCAGGCGATCGGCGACTGCGTCCGCCTCTTGACGCGCTGCCCGGCCACCTACGATGCGCTCCGCAAGCCGTCGCAGATTCTCCACGAGCACCACACGTAAGGTTATCGCGACCGCCCAGAGCTCACCAATCGTCAATAGCTGCACGCGCTGGTAAGCGCGCACGAACCGGCGGAGTGTTTCAGGGTCAAACCGGCTGTCAGTATGGGCGACGAACGCCCAGGCCAGCCCATAGACCCGTGGATAACCCTCGAGGTGACCGTCGGCCAGCTTAGGCAGCTCTCGATAAAAGCCGGGCGGCAGGTCATCACGGATCTCGCGCAGTTGCTCGTCGACAATGTGATAATTGTCTACCAGCCATTCTGCCGCAGGTTCGATCGCGCGCTCCTCGCGGACTTCCCGAGCAATTGTGCGATACGATTCAAGCAGCACGCTTCCGTTGTCGAGAACGCGCGGTAATAGCCGATGCCCCGTGCGCGGTGTGGTCGTGACGCGGTGAGCAGCGGCAAGGCTTTCCCCATGCTGTTCAAAACGCTCGACGCTGAAGAGTTCCGCTCGAATGGGTTCTTCGAGCTCCGAAAGGCCAATGACTTTTGATAATTTTTTACTTAGTAGACTCATGGTTGGCGCGGAGCATAACCTTAGAACATCAATTTACCAGTTAGGAAGATCACTTATAACTAGGTCATGTCGCGCAAAGATGCCTATCCGCACATCAGATGTCCGTTATTAACCATTTTTTCGAGCTGGGGTCGTGATGGTCTACAACCCGATAGAACCGATGCACGAAGAAGTTCGCGACGGACTATCGCGAGCTTGCGATAGGCGATCCGCACGGCAACATGTTTATAAAAGGGACTGTGGCGCTTGAGCGAACCAACCGGCGTAAAAGGGCCGTTTGAACGCGGTTTGAGCTAATTTGGTCCGGTTAATCTTACAGGTCTATATTGCTTGTCTCTTTGATCGAGAGACCACCACCTTCGATTTTGGAAGAGTATAAATTTCGTAGCAGAATCTTCCATCAAAAGCCAATCGAGCCCTTCAGGCATTGGCGTCAAGTTTAACGGCTGCTCGCAGAGTCTTGATTAACAGTTCGGCAGCAAATGGCTTACGCAGGAAGGCCACCGCCCCGGCCGCCAGCGCTCGTTCGCGAACGTTCGATTCGTCGTGCGCGGTGAGGAAGATGATCGGGAACTGGTTGCCGAGCCTTTTAAGTCGTTCTTGCACATCAAGACCGTTCAGGCCCGGCATCTGGACGTCGAGGATGACGCAGTCGAACCGTCGCGACGGCATCGTTTCGATGAAGTCTATGAACTCTTTGCCCGAAGCGAAAGTGTCCGCCTTCATTCCCAATGAGCGCAGGAGTCGTTTTATAGCGTGACAAACGGACTCATCGTCATCCACAATCGCAATAATGGTTTGCTCTTGGTAGTAATTCCCTACGGCGCGGTCTCGACTACCCGCCGGCATCAGCCAAGCTAAACTGGACACTCAACCCTTCCGTTCTTCGATCAAATAATCGGTTCAGATCCCGGCTAGATCCGCCGCGTTAATAAAAGTAGTTGTTCTCTATTTAGAGTTTGAAGCTGAATTGCCGCCGTTTCCATCTTCTACTGTTTGAGCAGCCTCGGTTAGGTGTTCGATATTGGTCGCTTTCTGCATATTGTCCAATTCAAGATCCGCGGGCCGCCGAATTTTCAGATGGGCGTGTATGTCTGCAACCAGCTCCATTAGTTTTGTAATCTCGCGCTCAGCGATCATATCAACTTGGATCGATCGGCTGAAAGCCCAGCCAGGGAATATTAAAGGCAATCCATAGCGCGAACCAAACTACGTGCAGCCATATGAACAGTATGCTGCCGGTGAAAGTTGCGATTCCTTCGGCGATCCGCTCACTCAGCGTCCTCTCCTGAGACTCTACCGTAAGAATATCAGCAATAGTTTTTGTGACATGATCGCTACCCTTGTTTTCGGCAGTTGCATCCTTCTTTGAAGGAGAATCAACTGCCCGCTCTTCCTGATGGCTCACGGTGGGTCGGATTTCGGCGCTTTCGAAGGGATCGAAACTAGCGCAACCCCAAATATCCGAGAATAAATAAAACGACTACAATGACACCGATAATGTAAAATATGTTTCCGGGCATTTTTTCCTCCAGTCACAGGCTTTTCGGCCAATAGGTCTGTTCAACCGCCGCCCACCTAAATGAAATCTGCCGAGCAATAACACGTGATTCTACAGCATCTCCTTACGGCTTTGCTTGGCGCGGGCAGCGCCGATTGCCGTCTTAACGTCCTTTTCCTCTTCGGGAGGGGGGATCACAGCGGGCAATCCAAGCGACTCTATCCATAACTCCCGGGCCCAGCCGGTATTGTGATATAGATGCTCGTCTTCTTCCTCCTCGACCTGTTCGTATGCTTCCTTTAGAGTTTTGCCATCTTCTCCTTTAGTTT
>WNGA01012507.1_pt1 | contig 13267 bp, 14 predicted proteins | sample 5400061 | NCBI WGS metagenome assembly WNGA01 (sample SAMN13153366, study PRJNA577476) | soil metagenome | isolation source: 100 cm soil or saprolite under grassland replicate 2 | place: USA:California | collected 2016-06-15 | reverse complement strand
CTCGATAAGGCAAAAATCGAATTGAGCGGGGTGCGAAACTCGTGGCTGATATTCGACAGAAACCGGGTCTTCATCTCGTCGGCTTGCCTGAGCTCTTTCGCCTTCTCGTCGAGCTCCGCATACAGCGTCACCATGCCGCGATTGATGTCCTCCAGCTCTTGATTCAGTCGCTCCAGCTCCTGTTGACGCCGGCGCAAACGCTCGTTGGCAGGTTTGGCTGCCGTGATGTCGACGATCGTGCCGATGGCACGCACGGCGCGCCGGCTCTCGCCCTCACCGGAGAACAACGCGCGGCCGCGCGCAAGCACCCAACCAGGCTCGCCGTCGGCCCGCGCGATGCTATACTCAGCGGAGATCGTTGTTTCGTCCGGTCGGTTGATGGACCGCCGAATCGCCGCTTCGATGCGTTCGCATTCGCCCGAGCGACTATCCTCAGTACCGAGCACTTGGTTGCCCGAACCATCGGGCATCATGCCGAGAATTTGTTTTGCTTCCTCCGACCAATAAACCGTTCCGGACACTAGATCGATGTCATAGGTACCAAAGCCGGCCGCCTCCGCCGCCAGGCGCAGCCGCGCTTCGCTCTCGCGCAGGGTCGACTCCGTACGGTGCTTGTACAGACCGATTTCAATCTGGGTTTTCAGCTCGCGATCGACAAATGGTTTGAGAACATAGCCGAACGGCTCCGTGCTGAGGGCTCTGGTGAGCGTGTCCGGATCGGAATGTGCGGTAAGATAGACGACCGGTAGATCGTACGCGCGGCGCATCCGCGCGCCCGTTTCGATGCCATCGAGAGCGCCGCTGAGTTGAATATCCATGAGTACAACATCGGGCCTCAGTTCGCCGGCGATGGCGAGGGCTCCCTCGCCGCAGGCAACGCTGCCAATCACCCGATAACCCATTCGATCGAGCTTGTTGGCGAGGTCGGCGGCGACAATCGCTTCGTCTTCAACGATTAACACTTTGGTTTTCGTCACCGTCCCTCACCTCGACCGTCATCGATGTAGGAACGAGCATTCAAGGTTAGCTCAAACCGCGTGCCCTGGCCGTTGCACAACTCCGATGTGCCGCCGAGCTGCTCGGCGAGCATGCGTATCAGACGCAGACCGAGAGTATCGGCGCTGCGCCAGTCGAGCTCCGGCGGCAGTCCGCGGCCGTCGTCAGAGAACACGACACGGATACGCCCGTCGTCCAGACGCTTGGTCTCAATGGTGATCTCGCCCTCGGCGCGTTCGTGAAAAGCATGTTTGAGAGCATTGGTGGCGAGCTCGTTGAGAATGAGCCCGCACGGAATCGCCACGTCGACCGGCACAAATACGGCCTCTTGCTCGATGCGCAGGCGCACCCAGGTCATTGCCCTACCTTTTGGCAATTTTCAACATAAATAAACTAGTCCCGGCAGAGCTGCACCCACTTGCGGGCAAATTTTCTATCGAGGATGTATTTCAGAAAAGGCGCAAAAACACAAAAATGTCGCATTTGTGCGACGGTTGAGGAAGGACGCGCGCAAAAGACATGCCCGATTGGAAGTACATGGATTTAATAAGCTAACTCAGATCATTCCGTCCCGAAAACGAAACACATCGGAGCCGGCGTGATGCAGAATTGGGACGGTAAAGGAGAAAATATTTTTTGTGGGCTCTTGTGCGTTTTGTGGTTAATCCGTTTTTTTCTGCCTCTCATTTGGTTGCCGCTGCGCGGTGCTAAGAAAATCGTGGTGCAATGTCCGGTAGCCAAAAGCTTGCTCGTCAGGGATCTAAGGCTCGGTAGCAGCAATTAGCGGGGAATGGCGTTTTGTCGCGAGCCGTTTGCTCGGCGCCGGGTTCTGCTTGAAGTGTTTTTTGTTCAGTCCGTACTTTTGCATTTTGCGGTATAGGCTACGTAGTCCAATACCGCAGCTCCGCGCGGTGAGACCGATGCTGCCGCCGCAGTCCGCGAGTCTTTGCGCCAAAAATTGTTTTTCTTTTTCGCGGAGCCATTGGGACAGCGTCGCCGATGCCATTTCCGTTGGTCGTTGATCCCCGTTCGGCTTAACGAGATCAATTTTTTCGATGACTCGTTCACTCCCTGCGGCAAAGCGATCATTATCAAACTCGACAGATCCCATATCGTTGTCTCCTCTAGCGCTCAAGAGATTTTCTCGACGCGCGCTGCGCCGAAGCCAAAGTAAACGACTCAGGGTCACAAAGACCTGCGACCTCGCCCATCAGATCATGCAGCTGTTCGACAGCTTGCGCGATGTTGTCGAAGCTTCGCTGCGGCAGCGCGCCGGTCAAATGCAATAGATCCAATTCAGCTACGATCGCCTGCAGGCTATTGCCCATATGGTGGATCATTCCGCGCACGCGCGCGGAGTCGTGCCGGCCACCGCGCAAGTGGCGTCCGGTCGCAGCTTTTGTTTGATACTGGCTCAAAACCGCTGCCTTTCCCGCAGCGCCGATGGGAAGAAGCACAGCGGTTTCCTGCAACGTAACGCTGCGGGCATGGTCTTGCGGGGTAAAACGGTAATGGCAGGAAATTTTTCGTTCACCGCTCCGCAAAGCTTTCCACGATGACAAAAAAGTCTCTCGGTCACGACGGTCGATACGATCGAGCCATAGGTTTTGATCGGCGCAAAAATTGTTTTCGCTATAACCCAGGAGCGTTTTTGCTGCGCTGTTAAAAGCGCACTCATTCCGATCAGCGCTCCAAAGGGCCACAGCGCAGGGAAAAAACTCGAGCAACATGCCGATTGGCATCATCAGAGTCGGCAATGCGCGCTCGGCTGTGTTTTGGTTCGCGGTTGTGACAGTGGGGCGCCGGTATTGCGGCTGGCCGGCTCGCTTCGCCGACGATTCCTGCGGTAATGAATCAATAAAAGACACCCTATTCTCTCCTTCCCAAATTAGCTTGGGTGCGATGTTCCGTACTGTTTTCTGCGGACATACCTCCGAGGAATGGTCGGTATAGTTACCTGAAACAATCAGCGCACAGCCGTAGCGACGAATTTCCGCCACTTCTGTCTCGAGCCCAAGTTTGGCGCGCTTCGAGATAGCAGCCGTAGGACACTACCATCTCGAGCAATATGACATCGCCAGCTCCGCTTGCGACACGATACGAGTGGCCGGTGAAGTATTCGGAGCAATTGTCGCATTTGAAAATCAAGGTACCCGCATCACGCTTAGTGCGCAAGGAACGTGCCACCGCGTACGACGCCAAACAGCGGATCGTTAGTGCACTTCGCTATCCCGCGTTGCATCGGCGAGACGGAAGAAGCGGCGTTTCGGTCTCACAAGCGAGACGATAAAAAAAGCATCAGCGGCGGCACCCTCGACAACGGATCTATGCGAATTCGCCGAGGCGTCAAATTTCCTGAAAAATAAATTTTTCGATGCACTTCAAGCGCTGATTGTAATCTTCAGGGTAAAGAAACCACTCCGCCGCCGCGACGCTCGATACCAATGAGTTGCCGTCTTGCGGCGTGAAACTGAAACCGAGCACTTCGCGATCGCCCTTCACCGAGATGCTGCGGATGGGAATGACCGTTTGGCTAAGGATGCGCCCGAATAATCCATGGTCGCGGCCAAAGGAAAAAACCAGGCTTGCTTGATCCTTATAAGTCAACGCGACCCTGCCGTGGGCCTGCAGTCTTTGCACCACGTCTTCAGCCGACACATCCCGCCTCAGCATCAGATTGAAATAGATGACGTGCATATATTGAGTATTCACTCGCAGTGCCGAGGAATACAGATCCAAATCCAATCCCAGGGTAGCGAACAAATGAAATGCGTCGCGCGCCTGGTGGGTGCCAAATTTGCGATCGTCATGTTTGCTAACCGTCGGCGACGGCAGATATTCGTTTTCCTGGCTGATATCGCTGGCCCGGCGCATGCACACGAACGTGCCGCGTTCCAAGTTGTTCTCCTTTTCCGGACCCAACGCAATCGCGTCCACCAGCGCCGCCAGGTTGTGGGTGTTGCAGCTGACCACTTGAAGAAACTTGTCCTCACCGGGGCGCAGCGCTTGATCGTTGATGCCGCGCGCATACATTTTGCCGAAACCAAACTCACTTCCCTGGGCAATGAAACCGTGAGCGTTGTAACCGTAGCGCAGATAGAGCTTTTGTTTGTTTTCGTTGCCGGCCGGCGTGCAATCGATCACCACCGCGGCTCGGTCGATGGCTTCCAGCGCGTCGTAGGTCGGTTTCATGCCCATCGAGGTGAACTTTGTCGCTGCCTGCGCGTCGACGGCCAGAGCCGCGCCTTTACTCTGCAGCGCGAGCACTTTCGATTTATCCGTCAACAGGGGAGTGCGCTTGTGAAAGGTCACCTCATTGATGCCTAACTCTTTGCGGAAACTGGCGAGCAATCCGATGAGCGGCTCGCCAATGGTGCCGGTGCCGACCACGTGGACGATTTTTTTTTGCTGCACGGCATGCCTCCTGGTTGATGTTACGGTGGGTACGCTCTGCCAGAGCAACTGTCGTGCCACGGTTCTTAGCGAGGCAAGGAGCTCGTGTGTGTCTCGTTTGTGAGACGACGATTTAAGTTTAGATAAATATGATTAGGAGCACCGTAGTAACGTCCACAATGCTTGCCGTTCGCAAAGGCAATTTAACAGACGAAATGGCATGCCAGTTGCGTGATTAAAGCTAAGAGGAGTCTGCGGAAGCAAAGGATACGCAATGATTTACAAATATGATTTCGTATGTAAGCACAAATCCGAAAGGAAATACTTATGGAACTGAGAGATATTATGACGCGGAACGTCGAGGTGATAAGTGGCGACGCTTCATTGAAGGAAGCGGCAAACAAGATGAAGACTATCGATGTCGGTTTTATCCCTGTTTGCGACGGCGATCGACTGAAGGGAATTCTGACCGATCGCGACATTACGATAAGGGCCACAGCAGATGGGCGCGACCCGACCAAAACCAAGGTCGCAGACATCATGTCAACGGATATCGCCTATTGTTTGGAGGACCAGAAAGTCGACGAGGCGGTATGCTTGATGGAAGCTCGACAAATCCGCCGCTTGCCGGTTTTGAATCTAGATAAGCAGCTGGTCGGAATCGTCAGCTTGGGTGACATCGCGGTCCACGCGGGCGACAGGGACATGGCCGGCGAAACTCTGGAGGAAATCTCGCAACCGGCAGCGCCGAAACGATGAGTTCCGATGCGGTTTCTTACCGAAGATGGTTTGGCAAGAAACGAACGGTACATCCTGCTAGGCGCCTCGAGATTAAATTAATGTAGGGGCGGTTTCAAACCTGCCCCTACCGATGCGGGACGTCGCCGCTGGGAAATTTGCCCAGGAATTTTCATGAAAGCAGTCTGTTGGAACGGCAAAAAAGATGTTCGGGTGGAAACAGTACCCGATCCCGAAATCATCAATCCGCGGGACGCGATCATCAAAACCGAGCTCACGGCGATCTGCGGTTCCGATCTTCACTTATACAACGGTTACATCCCGACGATGAAGAGCGGCGATATTTTGGGCCATGAATTTCTTGGCGAGGTAGTCGAAGTTGGATCCGGCGTCAGCAATTTACAACCAGGAGATCGCGTAGTCGTGCCATTTCCGATCGCATGCGGCAATTGCTACTACTGCGAACACGAGCTCTTTTCGTTGTGCGACAACTCCAACCCTAATGGCTGGATGACCGAAAATCTCTACGGCCAACCCTCCGGAGGACTATTTGGTTACTCGCACATGCTCGGCGGTTACGCCGGCGGGCAAGCGGAATATCTGTCGCGCTTCATGTCGCACATCGAGTCGGTAACCGCAATCGATGACCACCGGTCGCACTGGGTGTCACGAGTGCCGGCACCATTCCGTTTGGAATGGGATGCGACGATTGTCGATGAACAGGAAAACAAGAAACTCTCCTGGCGTTCTCTTCCCGGATCAAGCATCGATCATACTGGCTCGGTGTTTTTTCATTCCGTACCGAGGCGAAAGGGTACCGAAGTGAAAGTGATGCTCGCTTACAAACCTCCAGCGGGAAGCGCAGGCGCTTGCCGTGTCCACGCTATTTAGCCTTATCACTAAAAACCAAATCAGAGCGGATTTGCGCACCTTTAAAGCGATGGTAGAAACAGGTGAGAAACCGACAGGTGCCATGCGATCCTCGGCTCGGACGGCACAACATAATGATGAGGAGTGAAAGCAGGGCAATGAGATTAGGTGACCCAATGGCTAAACCAAGGTTGTCGAAAAAAAGGCAGGCGCGGGCGCGAAAGAAACAGCCGAACGAGGGGCAGAAAGATCTCAATCCGAACGCGGTTTCCGAAGAGATGATCGACAAAACTTTAGCGGATTCGTTTCCCGCGAGCGATCCGCCATCGTGGACAACCGGCCGCGAGCACATCGATCACGAAGGTGCCGATACTGAGTGGAACTCTGCCAAAAGCCGTCGAAAAAACCGATAGAAAGACAAGGAAACAGCTTCACTCTTTCACCCGGCAACTGAACAAGCACTGTACGCCTATAGCGGAAGCGGTGATGCACGAAAATCGCATTGCAAAAGAGGACGCACTAAAACATGTCTCTCAGCGCTCTCTGCGCGGCAAAGTGACCGCACATCCCATGAACCCCACCGCCTGGTGGTGTTGAAGAAGAGCAAAGATAGAGTCCTCGCTTCGGGGTTGAATATAATTTACGCGTCGGTCGAAAAAACAGCTGATCGAGACTCGGCGCTCCGCCGTTGATATCGCCACCGACGAGATTGGCATTGCGCCGCTCAAGCTCTGCGGGAGGTGAAACGCAGCGCGCCAGAATCGTATCACGAAATCCCGGGGCGAAACGTTCGATCTGCGCTTCGATCCTTTCGGTCATGTCGACGTCCGAACCGTTCGGAACATGGCAATAAGCCCACAGGGTATGTTTGCCTAGAGGTGCTCGCGAGGCATCGAACAGCGAAGGCTGCACTACTAGCACAAACGGTTTTCTGGCGAGATAGCCGTGCCAAGCCGCCCGTTCCGAGGAGGCGATCTCATGCGCCGTGGCGCCGAGATGCACGGTGGCGGCCTGCTTACCTTCCTGCGCTTTCCACGGCACCGGCGCGGACAAGGCCCAATCGACCTTGAACGCAGCCATCCCATAACGAAATTTTTTTAACTGATCGCGATACCTCGAGGAAAGATTTGGGCGGGCGAGCTTTAATAGCTGACGGGGTGTCACGTCACACAAAACCACCCGTGAAGACGGAAGTTCTTCGAGGGTACCCACGGGCCGATTCAGAAAAACCTCACCTCGGAGCGAGCGCAAATGGGCAATTAAGGCATCGCTTAAATGCTGCGCGCCGCCGCGAACGATCGGCCAGCCGACTGCATGCGCGGTAATCCCCAATACGAGGCCAAAGGCGGCGGATCCCAGATACTCGAGCGGCAGCATTGAATGAGCAGCCAGGCCGGCAAAGAGCGCTCTTGCAGAGTCGCCCTGGAAAATGCGTTCGGCCAAGCGCCTTGCCGGTTGGATCGCGGACAATCCGAAGCGCAGCAAGTGCAGCGGATGATGGGGCAAGCGAAGCGGAGATAATATGTCTACGTCCATGGCGTCCCAACGCGTCACCAGCGGTTGAAATAATTTTCGGTAATTAGCCGCGTCATTGCCGAGCCGTAACGCAGTTGCCTCAACGGACCGGTCAACGATCACCGCGGTGCCATCGTCGAGCGGATGAGCGAGTGCAGCGGGCGGATGTATCCACTCAAGACCATGTTGGGCGAGCGGCAGCGAGCGAAAAAACGGCGAGCCGATGGCGAGCGGATATACGGCGGAGCATATGTCGTGGACAAAACCCGGCAAGGTCAATTCGGCCGACCGGACTCCCCCACCGGCTTGATCATTGGCCTCGAAAACCGCTACCGATTTGCCGGCCTGAGCCATGGTAATGGCAGCCGCAAGCCCATTCGGTCCGGAGCCGACAACGACGGCGTCGTATAATTCAGACCTAGACACGCCACAAGGCCATTCTTAGCGCAGGGCGCTCATAAGGGGATTGTTTCATAGCGGATGATTTTCGGCGGGCCTCAGCCGGTCGTGTCTTCATTCAGCTCTCTCCAACGATAATTTGTATGAGTTTCCCTTGCAGCTGAGATTATCGTTGTGGGGATTTCACAAGTCATTAAAGAGTAATTCTTCTGCAATGTTTGTGGCACATACTTTGATACACCATTTCCTCAAGACCGAAAGGAGGCCATAATCATGAAACTTTCAAATCGATTTTGGCTCACAGGTGTTCTCCCATTCGCGGTATTAGCGATCGTCCTAATCTCCTTAGCTAGCTGTTTTCCGGTGGCCGAGCCGGTTCCACGACCCACATTGAACGAGGTGCGTTCGGGCACGGCTCGAGGTGCAATAGCGGCAGATACGACCTTGCGACCGGGTGAAATTGCCGCCGAGGTGGCTGAAATTGACAGGACCAGCCGGGAAATCCGTGTAATCACGGGCGACGGTCGCAGGCAGGCTATTCCTTATGATCTCAATGCCACCCGAGTAATCTACCATGGTTGGGAATATCCCGTAGAAAGTTTGGAAGCCGGCGATCGTATAGCGTACCCATCCGTACCTCGTGATCGCAGGTACGTGGATACTATCCGCATTCAGGAACCGGTGCAGGCTCGAACTAGCCCCACTATTGCGCGCCCTACGCCGCCTTTACCTAGGAACGACGTCGTCGAGGGAACGGTCGAAAGAGTTAATTATGATCTCGGTGTATTCGATATCAGGCCGCGCACGGGCAGAATGGTTACCGTATCAATTCCTTACAATGCCAGAACAGCCGACGTTGAAAACTTTCGCGGTTTGCGTCGAGGCGACTACGTGAGGGTCGAAGGCGAGTTTGTCAATCCCGATAGTTTCCAACTTTTGGCGTTTTTATCTCCGCGAGATCGATAAGGAGAACAATCGAGTCACAGCGGTCTCGCGGATCTCAGCGCGACAAACCTTTTTACTAATTATTGAGTTTTCAAACTGCCATCGTCGGCAAAAGAGGATGCCTAGCTAAAAGAACTTTCAACAATAGCTATTCTGGTGCCTGATTAGGTCACGTTCAGGAGCTGCATGTCCCAACAATAGGATCTGACACCCGGAAGCGTCCCATTGCAGAGACTTAACGGCTCCCACGTTTGACGAATACCCCTGCCGATGCGAGCGATCAGCTGTCTCGCGACTTCCCCTCAAGCGCTCGTTCTTCCTAACAACAAATTCACAGCGATAGAAACTGGTCGCTTTTCTGTTTCGGCACGGCTTCTGCTCTCCAATGAATTATTGTGGACGACCCTGGTTATAAAGCAAGGGAAACAAGCTAATGGAAAAGAAACCATACGAGATACCCAACCTAACAGAGTACGGTACGATGACTGAGATAACGCAGAACATTAAAGATCACGATGAACACCCAGGCTGGGCGTGGGGTCATTACAAACACGACGAGAAGGTTTCATTGACATCGTGACATGATGGCAGAACAGCCACTGATAACCGTCCCGCCGCCCGAGCAGGCCAAGGAGGTTAGGCGGCTCGACGTTCCTGCGCGTTCGAGATTCAGAAGGCCGAGGACTACGAGGGAATCGCGGTTACCCGTGCGTATGCGGATGCAGATCAAGAAGAGAAAGACAGCGTGAAAACGAAAGGGTCCCAATTGGGAAAACCGAGTTGTTGGCAGCTCATTTTTCTACAGAGCAAAGTCAACGGTGCGCCGTACAACGGCGAAACGCTCCCAGGCGAGAGTTGGGATTGGCCAAAGGACACTTATTTCCAGCGTCGTTTGCGTCTAATCAAAATTCTTCAGTCCGCTGAAGGCTTCAAAGTCAATTAGCTTTATCGCTTTCCCGTATCGTTCGGCACAGCTTTCACGGGTACAGCCGCCCGACTGGTGAAGCTGTACAACGGTTGCTGGCTGCACTTTTTCTTCACCCCTCGATGATTCCCGCATAAACCAACTTCAAATATATCGACGACAGTGATATTTAAAACATTTTTTTTGGGGGGAATGGATCGTTTGGATAACGAAGACATTAGGCTGATCTGGGCGCGGCACTATCTCAAACGGTCCGAGAGCGAATCATCAAGGTCCCTCTGCGTGACGCTCGCGATGATCATTAAACAGCGCGCGGAATCGATCATCCTTCCATACGGTGACGGTTAGGGTGTAGCACTCCGCGCATGATTGGTCGCATTTATCCAGCAGACTGTCATAGACCTCGACAGACATTTCAATAAGTACGTTCATATCAAAAGCTATTCACGTAACCGGAAAATTTAAGCGCGACGAAAACGAAAGCTCTCAGGAACGGCTCATTGCTCTCTGGTTCGCAACCGAATACACCGACGGCAGCACGAAGTAGCTCAGCCGTCGAGCTTCTAAATTGAAGATTCGACAAATTGCACTAAGTCCAGCGCAGCCATTTATTCCGTCGTAAAGCTTACTTGCAGGTCACCAATCTCTTTGACCGAGCGTCCACGGTACTGTTGCAAAAGATCGACGATTTGGCGACAGAATGGTCCATCGTCAAAAACCAGACTGGCGCTATAGTTCTGGTTTTCATGCTCAATCACTAAATAGCATGTATTCGAGGCACCGCCCGCGTGAACGTAGATCAAGACGCCGACTTCACCTTTCACTATCTTAACACCGCCGATTCGCATTTGCGTCCAAACCGGCGGCCAGTTTGGAACGCCACGGTAACTCATTAACGGGTGATCCCTGAGCTTCACAAGACTGTGTACAACTTGAGCCTTGGTAATCCCATTTTCGGCAAGATTTTTGGGGAGACGACGTTAGACATGGGAGCTTTGAAGAAATTACGTTTATTTATGTGAGCTTGCAGTCCACTTGACTGAACGGCAATTTTGCCTGCTAAAAGCAATCAGCAATGTAATCAGGTCGCTGCGCTTGCAGAGCGAGAGCGATCAGGCGACTCGCATACCTCGAAGAAGCTCACACGTGGGAAGAATCAGGATGCGGTGATTAATAAAGTATGTGCTACAAACGCTCGTGGAGGCGGAAGAGTCGCTTTGGCTCCGGCCCAGTAATGGGGTGCATCATAGTTGCTCCTTGATCGGAAATGCGAAAAATTCAACGAATCGTTCGAAAATACTCCGTGACCGCCATTGTTCGTAAGTTATTTGCTGAGAATACTTTAAATCTTCCTGAAAGATTTCTTCGAGCCGATGAGCGATGCCACTATCATAGACCGTCAGATTGATTTCTTGGTTCAAGGCAAAAGATCGACTATCGAAGTTGGTGCTGCCGATCGTCGCCCAGACTCCGTCGATCACTACAGTCTTGGCGTGCATGAGCGAGGCTTTGTACTCGAAAACTTGAACGCCTCCGAGAAGAAGTGGGCCATAGTGACTGCGGCTCGTGGAGTAAGTGAGTTGACTATCTATCTCCCCCGGTAATAGTACGACGACCCGTACACCTCGGGTGGCCGCTTTCACCAGAGCCTCGGTCATAACGTCATCGGGGATGAAGTACGGGTTAGTAATGAGAATTGATTTCTTTGCCGAGTTGATCGAAAGCAGGAACAGCATGTAATTTTGAAAGCTGCCACCTGTGGGGGAACTCTTGACGACTTGTGCCGGCAGATTGCCACTTAACTCAATACGCGGAAAATAGCCGTCGCCGCCAATGGCAATGCCGGTGGTTTCGAGCCAACTCTCTGCGAAGGCCGCTTGCAGGAATCTCACTATTGGACCTTCGATTCGCGCGTTCGTATCGCGCCAATGTTCCGGCATCCGCCCGTTGCCCGTCCATGCTTCACTTATTCCGTAGCCACCGGTAAATCCGATTTGACCATCAATCACCAATACACGCCGGTGGCTTCGATAATTGTAGCGCAACAATTTCCACGGAAAGATGATTCCATCGGCTTCAACTCGACGGAAGTATTCCACGTGACAGCCAGCGTCCTTCATAGTTGCAATGATATCGGAAGGTACTTTACCCGATCCGTGGCGGTCCAGAAGAATATCTGCCTCGACGCCTGCTCGGCAGCGTTCGGCAAAAGCCTGGGCCAGCTCGCGGGCTATGGAACCGTCCTCGTAGAGATACTGAGCGAATGTGATCGTGGATTTCGCTCCTCTAATCTCTCGCAGCATGACGGGAAAAGTTTCGTCGCCGTTGAGTAAAACTTCGATCCGATTCCCGCTGACGATAGGTGCGTCGGTATGGGCTTCAATGGTACGAAAAAAGGTCGCTTCGCCGAGAGTGATCTGCGGAATCTGTCGTACGGCCAAAACCTTCGCACAGCCGAAAGACGTAAGGATTGCAACCAGCCAATATAATCGTTTCATCGTTTGAATTTGGTTCTTGTGGTCGAGATTTCGCGAATAGGGCACTCGTTGCGATAGTGCAGACTGGCGCCGGGGCAGGAATCATCAAGTTGTGGCATCCCGTTGCGGTTTCCTGCCTCGGCAGCGGAGACTTGAGCAAGTGTCGTACCCCTGATTTTCGAAGGAGGTTTCTGCAATTATGGAGGACTCAGATACACCTGTGGGAGTTGCATTCTCTTGGACTGAACGGCAACTTTGCCTGCTAAAGTCACCGCCAATATAATCAGGTTCAATAGTCGATTCGTCTGAAAGCGGAGCGTCATAGACGTTCTCGCTCAGCACGTTCTTGAACTAGCCTAACTCCTCAATGCGGCGAGCTTCAAAGATTATGGAGCACATGAGACCAGCAAAAGCGCCTTGCACCGCGCATTCGCAAGCTCCAATAGTGGTGCAAATGGCTGAATGAACGACGTGATATGGAAACCTTCGTCTCGCCTCACACCCTCGTGGACGAACTTACCCACATTTTGGTAGAAGCGGGCAACAACAAGCTGCACTAACTGTGGGGTGAATTTGTACGCACAAGAAATTCACTTCCAATCGGACTCGAATACCCTTTTCGCGGGCGTAATCGCGCGATAAGACTTCTTTATCCCGCCTCTGATGAGACTCACTTGACTGTTGCTGCACTTGCACGCCAACGGGAACGCTTTAGTTTACTATTCCGGCCGGCACTCGATTTGCGCTACCGCAAGAATACGTTAGCGCGCCATGGCAAAGAATATTCTCGTAGTGGAAGACAATGACGACTTGCGACAAATTTTCGCGTCGATCATACGGTTTTCTGGCTACCAAATATCAGAGGCGCGAAGCGGCAGTGAAGCGATCGAACAAGTGGTTTTCGCTAAACCTAATCTTGTCCTCTTGGACCTTGGTCTTCCCGATATGAGCGGTATCGATGTGGCTCGTGCGATCAAAAAAAACCGGGTGACAGCCGATATTCCTATCA
>WNGA01009310.1_pt1 | contig 13267 bp, 12 predicted proteins | sample 5400061 | NCBI WGS metagenome assembly WNGA01 (sample SAMN13153366, study PRJNA577476) | soil metagenome | isolation source: 100 cm soil or saprolite under grassland replicate 2 | place: USA:California | collected 2016-06-15 | reverse complement strand
GCGAGGGTGTAACGAGCGCGAGCCGGGCGTCGGGCGCGCTGCGAATCGCCGCAGTAACGTCGAGCCCGCCATCGTCGATTCTCACGCCAACGAGTCGAAGCTGGGCCTGCTGCAGCAGATTGCGCGCGAGGACATATCCGGGATCCTCGACCCAACCTTGACGCCGGGCTTGAGCAGGGCCTGAATGATCAGCCCAAGGGCCCCCTGGAAGCCGGCCGTGATCAAAATCTGATCAGCGGAACATGTGATATCCCGCGCAATCCGCAAATAGCTCGCAATTGCGAGCCGCAGGGGCTCGTAACCCATGCCACAGTGCAGACTGGGATTGACCATCTGCTCGTGATCGAGCTGACGCGCTACCCGCACGACGATTTGCGTCCATAGCTTGCGCGGGAACACGTCCAGGGCCGGCAAGCCAACCTGAAAAAGGAGCGGTGTTGGCGGCGTGCGAACAGTTCTGTGATGCTCACCAGTTTCCACCAGCTCTGCTGTGGGCCTCGACTTCCGGGCACGGGGCAGCGCAACATTAACAACGGTTCCGCGCGCACCGGCGCTCGAAGTGTAGCCTTCACCGGCGAGCATCTGGAACGCCGTAACAACCGTGCCGCGCGCGATACCCAATTCGGCTGCCAAAGTGCGCGACGATGGCAGGCGGCCCCCAGCGGCGAGCCGCCCAGACAGGATTTCGGAGCGAATCCGCTGATAAACCTGGCGATAGACGGGGATAGAGGCCCGCGATGAACGGGCGGCGTGCGTTCGCTTCATGGTTCACTCAAATTCATCAATCTTGGACCTTCATTTTAGACCAAGTAAGCCTACCTTACGCAAGCCCATGAGGGCGGGGTGAGCCCGATGTCGGATATGCGCAAGCCGTCAAGCGTCCGAATTTCCAGGTGGCTGCAGCGCACGCCCGTGCATACGTTCGTCATGTGCCCGCTGTTCGTCGTCGGCTTTGAGCTTGCGCTCAACCATGGCCGGCTGACGTTTCTGCCGTGGGGCGCGCCGCTGCTGGCGTGGGGATATCTGCAATATCGTCTGGTTGGGAATTATCGGTTACCTCGGGCCGGCGGGACCGCTGGCATGGATGCTATGCCGCAGCGGATCATCGCGACGGGCCCATATCGCTACACGCGCAATCCGATGTATCTCGGCCACATCATCTTCATGGCGGGACTGGTCCTGACGTTCCGGTCGTGGTTTGCACTCATCCTGCTTATCGCCCGCGGATTTTGGTTTCAGCGGCGGGTTCTACAGGACGAGACTCGGCTGGAACGAATGTTCGGTGCTGAATATTCCGCGTATCGAATCCACGTGAGGCGATGGATTCCGTTCGTCACGTGACAAGCAACGAGGCGATCTCTCGCGGCGCCTGTGCCTCAGACGGATGTGCACGATGCGACTCGGTAACTCAGAGTGCGTGGGAGGCGACGTGCCCGATCTCCTAAACAGCAAACGCACGGGCGTATTGAATTCCAGGGGGAAGCGATGAATCGACCTAGCGGGCTCAGTCTTTCAGCAATCATCGCGTCCAAAGACGCCGGCCCAGATAGCTTATTAGGGTTGAGCGCGGTATCGCTTCGTCGTCTTTGGCTACTCGTCCCTGCGCTCTGCGCATTGGCTTATCCGTCACTGTTGAGCTTGCTGTCCTCTGGCCTTGTCCTGGTGCACGGGTCGGCCTCGCCGAACGGGGTGATTGTTTGGGTCAGCGTCATCGCTTCCCTGACATTGGCGCTAGCGGTGATGCTGGTCAGCTTTGTCTTTGGATTGGCGCTCGGATCACCGCATGTCCGGGATGATCCCGAGGGCTGTCGTGCCCGAAGCATTGCCCATTTGGCGTTTGCCACTCCCTCGCTCTATGTGGGCTTCGGAAATGTTGCGTATTACGTGCTTCAAGCGCCTTCAGCGGCGCCGATTGCCTGGTTGGTCTTTTGGGCGTTGGTTGCGATGATAGCCCTGCTAGGCCCTAGGTCGTCGCCGATAGCAGCTGCCATGACGCCCCTCGGACATCGCCGGCTAGTCCTTGCCCACGGTATTTCCGCTAGCGTGATACTGCTGCTGTTCATCGGGCCTCACCTTGTGAACCATGCGGCCGGCTTCTGGAACGGGCCAGTACACATCGCAATAATGAACGTCCTGCGCCGCGTTTATCGCGACGACATTGCCCAACCGGTGTTGCTGGCGTTGATCGGCTTTCAGATTCTGAGCGGCACCGCACTGGTGCGGCGGCGGATGAGAATGCCGAGCGATTTCCTGGGCACAGTGCAGACCATGAGCGCGGTATTTGTCGGCGTCTATTTTCTGGCCCATATGACTGCGGTGTTTGCGACCCGCCATGCAGGCACGGACACGAATTGGATCTGGTTGACTCGCCCCAACGATAGCATGCTGGTTAGTCTTTCCAACCTTCGCCTGATTGCCCATTATTGGGTGGGGCCGATCGCAATTGTCGCCCACGTTGCCTGTGGCCTGAGAATGGTCTTGCTGCAACGTGATATTTCACCGGCGACAGCCAATCGCATCGCACTAGCCCTCATCACTGTGGGAGTCGTTGCCTCCAGCGTCATTCTAGTCGCGCTGCTCAACGTCCACATCGCTTGAGAATGCTCGATACCTGGTTGTCCGTAAAGAATGTCTCAGCAGTTGATCGGGTCGAGGTTTTCGTCGGGCGATACTCGGGAGGACCAATCAATGACCATCGTTAAAAACGGATCAGTTTCGTCCTACGCTGCAGTCGCCGTTGCTGCTGCTCTAATTTCTGCCGTTGTGACGTGGGGCGCAACGCAGTTTGTCGCAACGTCTGTGGCGCAGCTCGCTGCCGGAGGTGCTGGTCAGCTACTCACCCCGCCGCTCGCTGATCTGCCAGGACGCGAGGTCCGCATCAGCTTGCTAAATCGGGAGCCGGGAAGTAAGCGGACTTGCCAGGGACCAAATCTGGTGCGTGATAGTGATCGAAAAGGAGTTGCGCAGATCAGACGTGAGCTACAGGGATGATCACGAAGCGTGATAACTTAAGTTGTTCCCAACTCAAGCAAATCCCCAGCACCCGTTTCTTGGCAGCCATGCGCGCAACAGATCGTTGCCATCAGCAAGATTCGTTTGGGCGATGCGCTCTCACCGCCTATGTTGGTTCGGCGCCCCGGCGCACCAAGGTTCTATTCGGTCGAGAAAAGCGGCCGCCGATCATCGGGGCGGCGACCGTTCGGGCTGATAGCGCTACCGACTGCTCAAGGCGATTACGGCAGGAGCCCATGACGATTTCCTCTTCTTCGGTCTCGCGCACGATCGGCTGGCGCACGCCGGCGTTCGTCGTGGGATGCGGTTGCCTGATCGCGCTCTTGAGCTTCGGGCCGCGCTCCGCGCTCGGTCAATTCCTGACGCCCCTGTCGCTGTCCGGAAACTGGGGCCGCGACGTGTTCTCGTTTGCCGTCGCCATCCAGAACCTGCTGTGGGGCGTGGGCCAGCCCTTCGCGGGTGCGGTGGCCGACCGGTTCGGCGCCATCCGCGTGCTGTGCATCGGCGCAATCCTCTACGCGCTCGGCCTTGTGCTCATGGCGCATTCCACCACGCCGACGATGCTGCAGCTCTCCGCCGGCGTTCTGATCGGGTTCGGCCTTTCCGGCTGCTCGTTCAACCTGGTCATCGGCGCACTCGGCAAGCTGGTGCCGGAGGATTGGCGCTCGTTCGCCTTCGGCGCCGGGACCGCGGCCGGGTCATTCGGCCAATTCCTGTTCTCGCCGTTGGCGCGTGCGCTGATCGACTGGTTCGACTGGCAGACGGCGCTGGTCATCTTCGCCGCCATGATGCTGCTCATCCTGCCCTTGTCGCTTGCGCTCGCGACCCCATCGGCCGATTCGTCTCCGCTGGCCGGCGCTCCGCGTCAATCGTTGCACCAGGCGCTGTCGGAAGCCTTCGGGCATCGCAGCTACGTGCTGCTCGTGCTCGGCTTCTTCACCTGCGGGTTCCAGCTCGCTTTCATCACGGTGCACCTGCCCACCTATCTGTTGGATCGCGGACTTTCCGCCGACGTCGGCGCTTGGACGGTCGGCGTCATCGGGCTCTTCAACATCGTCGGGTCGTTGTCCTCCGGCTGGCTCGGCGACCGCATGCCGAAACGATTCATCCTCTCGTTCATCTATTTCGGCCGGGCGCTCGCCGTGATCGCCTTCATCACGCTGCCGGCGAGCCCGACGGCCGCCATCGTGTTCGGTGCGGTCACCGGTCTCTTGTGGCTCTCCACCGTGCCTCCGACCTCGGGCCTCGTCGCACTGATGTTCGGCACGCGCTGGCTGGCGATGCTGTTCGGCTTCGCCTTCTTCAGTCACCAGGTCGGCGGTTTCCTCGGCGTATGGCTCGGCGGGCTCCTGTTCGAGCAGACCGGCTCATACACCATCGTCTGGTGGCTCTCGGCCTTCTTCGGCGTGGCCTCCGCCCTGATCAACCTGCCGATCGTGGAGAAACCCGTACGGCGGCCTCAGCCGGCGCCCGCCTGAAGACCTGTCGATTGGTCCTGATGCCGATCAATCCCGCGATCACAAAATCGGCGACGTGGCGCACGCCTGCGGTCATCCTGGTGTGCGGCTGCGCGATCGCCGTGCTCGGGTTCGGGCCGAGGTCCGCGCTCGGCCTTTTCCTGACCCCGCTTTCGTCCGCGCACGACTGGGGCCGCGACGTGTTCGCGCTCGCGCTGGCAATCCAGATGCTTCTCTGGGGCGCCGGCCAGCCGTTCGCCGGAGCGATCGCCGACCGGTTCGGACCCGTATACGTGCTCGCAGTTGGAACCACTCTCCACGCCGCCGGCCTGGCATTGATGGCGTACAGCACGACGCCGGCGATGCTTCACCTGACGGCCGGCGTGCTCATCGGGTTCGGCCTCGCCGGATCCTCCTTCACCGTCGTTCTCGGCGCCTTCGGCAAGCTGATGCCGGTAAGCTGGCGCTCGCTCTCGTTCGGCCTCGGTACGGCAGCGGGCTCGTTCGGCCAATTCCTTTTTTCCCCGCTCGCGGTCGGCCTCATCGGCAATTTCGGCTGGCAGCACGCGCTGTTGATCTTTGCGGCGATCGTCTTGCTGATCATCCCGCTGGCGCTGGCACTGGCGACGCCGGAGGGCGCCGGGAAGTCGGAAACGATCCCGCACCAGCCGGTCATGCACGCGCTCGCGGAGGCGTTGGGGCATCGCAGCTACCTGCTGCTGGTCCTCGGCTACTTCACCTGCGGGTTCCAGCTGTTCTTCATCACCGTGCACCTGCCGGCCTATCTGGTCGATCGCGGCCTCTCGGCCGACGTGGGCGCCTGGACCATCGGCATCATCGGCCTTTTCAACATCATCGGTTCGATTTCCGCCGGCTGGCTGAGCGACCGGATGCCAAAGCGCTTCCTGCTGTCGATGATCTATTTCCTGCGCTCGCTCGCCGTCCTTGCCTTCATCAGCCTTCCGACGAGTCCCGCCTCGGCGCTGATCTTCGGCGCGGTGATGGGCCTCTTATGGCTTTCGAGCATACCGCCGACCAACGGTCTCATCGCCCTGATGTTCGGCACGCGCTGGCTGACGATGCTCGCGGGCCTCGCCTTCTTCAATCATCAGCTGGGCGGGTTCCTGGGCGTCTTGCTCGGCGGCATCGTGTTCGAGCGCACCGGCTCCTACGACGCGATCTGGTGGCTGTCGATCCTGTTCGGCGTGCTCTCGGCCGTCATCAATCTGCCGATCGTCGAGAGGCCGGTGATGCGCGCGGCGCCGCAGGCGGCTTGAGGCGGCTTGAGCCGTCTTAACCCTCCGCGCTTGCGGACCCTTGCGCTGCGGCGTGCGCCGCGCCACAAAACCGACGACGGGCTTCTCCACCCGCGGGGACCGGAGCGGAACGAGGCGATGGCGACGATCAGGGCGATCCTCATTCGCAAGACCGACGAGGGGCAATCGGTCGGCCTCGCCGACTTCGACGAGAACGATCTGATGGACGGCGACGTCACCGTCCGTGTCGAATGGTCGAGCGTCAATTACAAGGACGGGCTCGCCCTCACCGGCAAGGCGCCGGTGGTCCGGCGGTTCCCCATGATTCCCGGGATCGATCTGGCCGGCATGGTGGAGGCCTCGAACCACCCCGACTGGAAGCCGGGCGACCGGGTGATCGTCAACGGCTGGGGGTTGGGCGAGACCCATCTCGGAGGTTACGCGGAGAAGGCCCGGGTCAAGGGCGATTGGCTGGTGCCGATGCCGCCCGGCATGACCGGCCGCGAGGCGATGGCGATCGGCACCGCCGGCTATACCGCCATGCTCGCCGTGCTCGCGCTCGAGCGCCACGGCGTTGTGCCCGACAGCGGCCCGGTGGTGGTCACCGGGGCGGCGGGCGGCGTCGGATCGGTCGCGGTCGCGATCCTTGCCAAGCTCGGCTACCAGGTCATCGCCGCGACGGGCCGGCCGGCGGAGGCCGACTACCTCCGGCGCCTCGGCGCCGCCGAGATCATCGATCGGGCCGAGCTCACGGTCCCGGTCAAGCCGCTCGCCAAGGAGCGATGGGCAGGCGGCATCGATTCGGTCGGGTCGACCCCGCTCGCCAACGTCCTTTCCATGACCCGTTACGGCGGCGCGGTTGCCGCCTGTGGGCTCGCCGCCGGCATGGACCTTCCCACATATGTCACCCCGTTCATTTTGCGGGCGGTGTCGCTTTTGGGCATCGATTCGGTCATGTGTCCGCAAAGCGTGCGCCGGGAGGCATGGAAACGCTTGGCTTCCGACCTCGACCGCGGCAAACTTCAGGCGATCACGCGGGAAATCAGCCTCGTGGAGGTCGTGGAGGCGGGCCGGGCCATCGTCGATGGCCAGGTCCGGGGGCGAATCGTGGTCAAAATTGGGTAAGCGCGTTCAGAATTTGTCCACCAAAGCGGGGCATGATCCGCGCCCTGGTATGGTTAACAGAGTGGGGACGACATGTCGGTGCGTATCGCTGCAATCGTGGCAAGTCTCCTGGCCGCAGCGCCGGCCGCTGCCGGAGATATGAGGCCCGAGGAGGTCCAGCGCTTCGTTGCCGGCAAGCTGTTCTCCTACGCCTGTTACGACGGCACCGCCGGTGCCGGGCGCATCTTCGCCGACGGCTCGGTCGCCGGCACGATCCGCATCCAGGGTAAGGGCCCGGTACGCTACGCGATGCTTCCGCCGGGAACCCTGAAGGTCAAGAACCAGGCGGTCTGCGCCGCGCTGAAGGGCCTGCCCTTCGAGCCGTGCTTCAACCTCGTGCAGACCGACGCCAACAGTTTTCGCGGGTCGGTCCGCGGCCTGAACTTCGCCTATTGCACCTTCACCAAGCGCAACCCGCGCACCAACATCGCGCGCGCGACGCCCGGCCCGCTTCCGCTCCGCGCCTCGATGACCGGCTCGGACTGATCCGGCGAGGCGGCAACCGTTCTGACCTGAGCGCAGCTTTTCGGCGCGCGCAGCATTGCTGCGGCGTCACTTCTCTTGCACGCCGGCGATTCTGACTGCTTCGGCCCATAACGCGATATCCGCGGCGATCAGCTTGAACGCCCGAAGGGCGCCGGCGTAGCGCGCCTTCCCTGCCTCACCCCTTCGCCGGAAAGATCATGCAGGTGGTGGTGGCGTGGGCGTAGAGCTTGCCCGCGCCGTCCTTCAGATGACCTTCCGCGGTGGCGACGGTGCGTCCGCGATGGATCACGCGGCCTTCGGCGGCGACCGGCCCGGTCTCCATGGTGACCGGCCGCACCAGATTGAGCTTGAGCTCGAGGGTCGTATAGGCCTCGCCCTTGGCGAGCGTCGAGTGCACGGCGCAGCCGACCGCCGAGTCGAGCAGCGTCGCGGCAAAGCCGGCGTGAACGGTGCCGAGCGGGTTGTAATGCCGATATTCCGGCGTGCCGCGAAACACCGCGCGGCCGGGCTCGGCTCCGGTCAGCGTGAACCCGAGCGTCTCCGTGATCGGGGGTGCCGGCAGCTCGCCAGCGATCAACGCTTTGAGGAAGCTCAGCCCGTCATAGGCCAGAAGAATCTCGGTCGGCACGACGCCGATCTTTGCCGGAGTTCGGGGGGTGGACATGCCACGGACCGCACGGGCTCGTTACTCGAACTTGATATGGTTCCTGGTGATGACGTCCGACCACTTGGTCATTTCGGCCTGGATGTACTGGCCGAACGCTTTCGACCCGAGCGGGGTGACGACCGCGCCCATCTCGGTGAGGCGCTTCTTCACGTCGGGCATGGCGAGCACCTGGGCAAGCGCCTTCTCCAGCTTGTCGGTGACGGCGGCCGGCGTACCGGCGGGCGCCACCAGCCCGAACCAATATGCCGCCTCCATCGGGTATCCGGCTTCGGCAAGCGTCGGCACGTTCGGCAGCACTTCGAGCCGCGAGGACGCGGCGACCCCGAGCGCGCGCAACTTGCCGGCCTCGATCTGCGGCAGCCCGATCACCGCGCTGAGCTGCATACTGTTGACGTGGCCGGCGACGAGGTCGTTGAGCGCCGGCGCACCGCCGCGATAGGGCACGTGCTGCATCTTGACGCCGGCGGCCGCCGCGAACATCTCGCCCGCCAGGTGGCTGGCGCTGCCGACTCCGACAGATCCATAGGTCAGCGTGCCGGGCTTCTCCTTCGCGAGCTCGACCAGTTCCTTGACCGTCTGCGCCGGAACGCCGGCGTTCACCACCATCACCAGGGGCGCGCTGCCGACGAAGCCGATCGAGGCGAAATCCTTGACGCTGTCGTAGGGGATGTTCTTGAACACGCTCGGATTGAGCGAGTGATTGTCGTTGATCATCATCAGCGTGTAGCCGTCCGGCTCCGCCCGCGCCACGGCGGCGGTCGCCAGCGTCCCGCCGGCGCCGGGCCGCGCCTCGATGACGATCTGCTGCCCGAGCAGGCTCGACATCTTCTCGCCGACGACGCGCGAGACCGTGTCGAGCAGTCCGCCGACCGGGAACGCGATGATGATCTTGATCGGCCGGGCCGGGTATGCGGCCTCCTGCGCGCCCGCCGGGGCAACGATGCCCAGCACGCCGAGCGCGGCGATGAGGCAGGCGAATAGGGCTTTCATGATCTCCTCCCACGGTCAGGAGCGGCCGGTCTTCCGCCTTATGTCATACTCCGCGAACGTGGTGCCGGTCGATGGCTTCTGCACGTTCCGCACGTTGAAACTGGCAGCCTTCCAATGTGCAAGCTCGCCGCAACGTCAGTTCGTGCTTGTGCACGCGGTCGCGCCGTTCCTACAATCGCGCAAACGAAAGAATGCTCATCGCCCCTCGTGGGCCCAGGGAAACCCCATGCCGCGCGCACGTTTCGTCTTCGCGTTCTGCCTCGCGCTCGCGGCGGCCGACGCGGCGGCGCAGAGCCAGTTCCCGGCGAAGCCGATCAAGATCGTCGTGCCGTACGCGCCCGGCGGCCTGACCGACGTGGTGGCGCGGCTGTTCGCCGAGCAGCTGCGCAAGGTCCTTAACGGCGCCGTCTTCGTCGAGAACAAGCCCGGCGCCTCCGGGATTCCGGCGATCGAGGAGATGGCGCGCGCGCGGCCCGACGGGCATACGCTGATGGTCGGCAATATCTCGACCAACGGGCTCACCCCGGTCCTGCTCGCCAAGAAGATGCGGATCGATTACGACAAGGAGGTGCAGATCGTCGCGCGGCTGGTCGACGTGCCGGTGTTCTTCCTCGCGACGACCACCGACTTCCCGCCCAAGACCTTCGCTGAGTTCGTCGGTTATGCGAAGGCGAACCCGGGCAAGGTGCGCTTCGCCAGCGCCGGGATGGGGAGCTACCAGCAGATCAACACCGCGATCCTCGCCAAGCGCGCCGGCCTCGACATGGTGCACATCCCGTTCAAGGACGGCGGAGCGCCGATCATGCGCGATCTCGCCAACGGCGACGTCCATGTCTCGTGGTACAACATCACCAACGCGGTCCCCATGATCAAAGCGGATCGCGTGCGTCCGCTCGCGGTCGCGGCGGCGGGGCGGCTCCCCCAATACCCCGACGTTCCGACCATTCAGGAGCTGGGATTCCCCGACGTGAAGCCGATCCAGTGGTCGGCCGCGTTTGCCCCGTCGGGAACGCCGCCGCCGGTCGTCGAGATTCTGCACGCCGCCTTCGCCAAGGCCGCGGCCGCTCCGGAGCTGCAGGACGCGTTCCACAAGGGGGGCATGCTGCCGGCGGCGCAGGTTTCGCTCGGCGATGCGCAGGCGTGGATCCAAAAGGAGATGGCGGGCTGGAAGGCAGTCGTCGAGGAGCTCGGCATCGTGGTGGAGGAGTGATGCCGGCTTTGAAAATCGGGATCCTGCTCGGCGACGACATCGGCCTGGAAGTCGTTCCGGAATGCGTCAAGGTGATGAAGGCCGCGGCGTCCGGCTGCGGGCTTGAGATCGACTGGACCGAGCTGCCGATCGGCAAGGCCGGCCACGAGGCGCACGGCAATACGCTTCCTGCCGTGACCGAGCAGGCCTTGCGCACGCTCGACGGCTGGATCATTGGCCCGATCGGACATGCCGCCTATCCGCGCGGCGATGCCACCTGGGTGATGCCGCCGGTGCGCAAGAAATTCGATCTGTTCGCGGCGGTGCGGCCGGCGCTGTCGCATCCCAATCTGCCGTCCATCCACAAGGACGTGGACATCGTGTTCTTCCGCGAGATCACCGAAGGAATGCTCTATTCCGAGACGGTGGTCGCCGGGCTGCCGGAGTTCCGGCCCAACGACGAGATCACCGTCGCCATGCGCGTGATCACGCGCAAGGGATCGAACCGCGTCGCGCGCGAGGCGTTCGAGCTGGCGCGGAGCCGCGAGCGAAAGAAGGTCACCGCCGCCCACAAGGAGCCGGTCTATCGGCTCGCCTGCGGCATGTTCGCGGAGGAATGCCGCAAGGTCGCGCGCGAGTTCCCGGACGTCGCGTTCGAGGAGATGATGATCGACTCGATCTCCATGAAGCTCGTCACCGCGCCGCAGCAGTTCGACGTGGTGGTGACCACCAACCAGTTCGGCGACATCCTCACCGACATCGGTGCCGGCCTGGTCGGCGGCCTGGGGCTCGCGCCCGGCCTCTGCGTCGGCGAGCGCCAGGCGATGGCGCAGGCGACCCACGGGTCGGCCCCCGATATCGCCGGGCGCAACGTCGCCAATCCCTATGCCATGATCATGTCCGGCCAGATGCTGCTCGCCTGGCTCGGCCGCAAGCACGACGAGCCCAAGGCGACCGCCGCCGCGGACCGGATCCAGGCGGCCGTGACCGCGGTGATCGCCGAGGCCGAGCACCTGACCCGGGATCTCGGCGGCCAGGCCAGCACGCAGAATATGGGAGACGCGATCGCCGAAGCTGTCATGCAATGACCGTGATGCAATGAGCTGATCGCTTTTCGACAAGGAACGGAGGGACCATGAGGAAGCTGGTAACGCTCGTGGCGGCGCTGGGCCTCCTATGCCCGACGCTCGCCGCCGCGCAGACCTGGCCGCAGAAGTCGATCAGGATGATCGTCCCGTTCCCGGCCGGCGGCGGCACCGACTTCATCGCGCGGCTTGCCGCCAAGCACCTGTCGCAGCGCCTGGGCCAGCAGGTCTACGTGGAGAACCGCGGCGGCGCCAACGGCGCGATCGGCCTGCAGGCGCTGATGCAGTCCGACCCCGACGGCTACACGATCTCCGCCTGCTCCGACACGCCGCTGGTGGTCAATCCGTCGCTCTACGACAAGCTGCCGTATTCTCCGCTGCGCGACTTCGTGCCGGTGGCGACCATGGTGCGGTTTCCCGGGATGCTGGCGGTGCATCCGTCGGTGCCGGCGCGCAGCGTGTCCGAGCTCATCGCGCTGGCCAAGGCGAAGCCGGGCGGCCTCGCCTATGCCTCCGCCGGCGTCGGCAATTTCAGCCATCTCGCCATGGAGCTGTTCTCGCTCGCGACCGGCGTGAAGCTTTTGCACGTGCCCTACAAGGGGACCGGCCCGGCGTCGCTCGCGCTGATCGCGGGCGAGGTGCAGATGGGATTCAACAACGTCCAGACGCTGTTGCAGAACGCGCAGTCGGGCCAACTGGTCGCGCTCGCGGTCGCCGAGCCCAAGCGCATGCCGGCGCTGCCCGACCTGCCGGCGGTCGCCGAGACCGTGCCCGGATTCGAGATGGCCCCTTGGGTCGGCATCATCGCACCGGCGAAGACGCCGAAGGAGATCGTGGCGCGGCTGTCCCAGGAGACGCTCGCCGTCATGCGCGATCCGGAAGTCGTCAAGCTGCTCACCGACCAGCAGGTCACCCCGTTCGCGATTCCGCCGGAGCCGATGGAGCAATTGATCAAGAAGGACTTGGACAAGTGGGCGAACGTGATCAAGAGTGCCGGGATCAAGCCGGAATAGGGGTCCTTTCGTCACCTTCGTCGCCGAGATGCAATCGGCGCGTCGTCCCGTAAGGGAATTCGGGAGAAAGCGAATGTACAATCTTCATCTTGGCCCGGAGCAGCGCGAGATCCGCGACACCGTGCGCGACTTCGTCGCCCGGGAGATCAAGCCGTTTGCGCTGAAATCCGAGCGCCTGGAGGCGCTGGACCGGCGCCTGCCGCTTGCCATCCTCGACCAGGCCTCGCAGCTCGGCCTGCGCACGCTCGCGCTGTCCGAGGAGCTGGGCGGCGCGGGCGCCGATAACCTCACCGCGTGCATCGTCGCCGAGGAGCTGGCCGTGGGCGATCCCGACGTCGCGGCCGTGCTGGCGGAAACGTCGCGGCTCGGCCATCTCCTGTTCGATCGATGGATGACGGCAGAGCAGCGCGCGCAATTCCTGCCGCCGTTTCTCGCCGACGACCGCTACCACCTCGCGTTGGCGGAGCATGAGCCCGACACGGATACTGTGCTCGGCGTGAACTATCACCGCCCGACGGCGCATGACAGCGCGACCGAGACGATCGCGGTGCAGAGCAAAGGCGACTGGGTCATCAACGGCGTCAAGAATTGCGTCGCCAATGCGCCGATCGCCAAGCTGTTCGCCGTGACCGTCGCGACCGAGCCGCCCGCGCCGGACGGCGTGATCCTGGTGCCGCACGACGCGCCCGGGCTCACTGTGCGCGCCCATGACGAGGCGGCCCGCGGGTTTCACGGCGCCGGCGGCGAGGTCTCGTTCGAGGACTGCCGGGTGCCGGCGCAGAACCTTCTCGCCCCCGACCGGGAGAGGCGCGTGGACGACGGCATCCCGCTGTTCCCGGCGATCAACCTCGGCATCGGCCGCGCGGCCTACGAGGCCGCGCTCGACTATGCGCAGATGCGCGTCCAGGGCGGACGCCGCATCGCCGAGCACCAGGCGATCGGGGTGAA
>WNGA01017225.1_pt1 | contig 13268 bp, 14 predicted proteins | sample 5400061 | NCBI WGS metagenome assembly WNGA01 (sample SAMN13153366, study PRJNA577476) | soil metagenome | isolation source: 100 cm soil or saprolite under grassland replicate 2 | place: USA:California | collected 2016-06-15 | reverse complement strand
TTGCACGTCATCGACGGGTTCCTCGGCGAGCTGGAGATCATCGGTTCGGAGGGCCAGCCAGTAGGATTGCCGGCTCCTGAAACGCTGACCGTTTATTGACCCTGACCACCAACCCCAGTCGTCCACAGAATCCACAGAGGGGTTCCCCCGAATCCCTCCCCAGAAACGACTCCTACGTCGCCCGGTGAGGATTTCTCACGTCGCAGATTGGGGAGCTTTCAGGATCTGGCACACATTTCGTGCACTCGACCGGAATGACCCGGTAAAATGCTCCGGCCTGGCGAATCGCTGAGCGCCAGATGTTCGGCAGAGCCAAATTCGACCTGCTCCGTAAACGAGTTCTGCTTGCCAGTTTGAGCCGGTCTGTTTAGAACGCCGCTGCTTGCAAGCTGGCTGCCGCCGCACCGTGTCGCCGGAGCAGTGGGTGGCGTACAACAGACGCCGCGATGCCCGTCGTCGACTCAGCAGGCGTGCCGATTCATTACGAGATCACCGGCGAAGGGGCCACCGATCGTGCTCGTGCACGGCTATCTCTCGAGTCTGGAGGGCAACTGGGGGCAGAGCGGGTGGATCGAGTTTCTTGTCGGCGATGGCCGCAGCGTGGTCGGCTTGGACTGCCGAGGGCACGGCAGGAGCGGCAAACCGCATGATCCAGCCGCGTACGAAGACCCTCGCATGCCGAGCGACGTCCTCGCCGTTATGGATGCAGCAGGCCTCGAGCGTGTTGACCTGATGGGCTATTCCATGGGTGGCGCGATCGCCGTGGCTCTCCTGGCTCGCTTCCCGGAACGGTTCAACTCGGTGATAGTCGGCGGTGCGGGCCTGCCAGTTGCAGCGCGGGACCCGCGGCGAAGCGCGGCAATCGCCGCGGCCCTCGAGGCCGAGGACGTGTCGACCATCTCAGATCCTGTTGCGTTCTTCTTTCGCCAGTTCTCCGAGAGTCGAGCACATGACCCACACAGCTTCGCCGACGTCGACCCCGACCTGCGTGCCCTGGCCGCGATCTCCCGACGAAGCAGCGGCGTGCGGTCAGACGTCGCAGCCGCCCTCCCTCAAGTTCAGGTGCCGCTGCTTGTGGTCGTCGGGGACAAAGACGAGACGCTCCCCGACTCACAGCGGCTGAGCGAGACGGTGCCGAATGCGCAGCTCGTCATCCTGCCTGGCGAGGATCACGTGAGCGCGATCCCCGCCGTGGCGTATAAGCATGCCGTCGCGGCGTTTCTCCGAGAACGGCGGCCGTAGCACAGTCACTCCCACGGTGGGTTCGCATATAAGCGCTGCACGAAATCAGCTTTCACGTGACTTGACAGGCGATCCGTAGAAAGCGCCAGCCGCTGCGCTGACCGTGAGTCGAAGCACGGCGATAAGCGCCGATTACGGCGGCCGGGGTGCGCATCCTTGTTCCGGATAACCCGCGAGAAATCGAGGCCCGTCTAGCCACCTGTGGCACCGAGTGGATCGCGTACTCGCGGGCCGAGTTGTACGTTTTAGCACGCCCGTTCTAGGCGTGCCGACCTTGTCGGCTGCGCTAGCCGCCGCGCAGCGCGAGCTCCTTCTGCAGGTCGAGCGGTCGGGTGCCGAATCCGCGTTGCTCCCATTCACCGCGGGGCACCATGAAAAACACCTCAAACTCGTTGCCGTCGGGATCTTTCGAGTACAGGCTGAGGCTGTTGCCGTGGTCCGATTCGCCGATCATGGCGCCGGCCTCCATCAGCTGATCGCGGGCGCGGGCAAGATCCTGGATCGACTCGACCTCCCACGCGGCGTGGTACAGGCCAACCTGACGACCGGCGGTCGGCGGCGGGGCATCGGGACCAATGCCAAAGAGGCCCAGATCATGATGGTTATCGCTGCCATTGGCGCGGAGAAAAACGGCTTGCGGGCTGGGCATCTCGACGATCGAAAAGCCCAGCACATCGCGATAGAACTGCATCGCGCGCTGCGCATCGCGCACGTACAGCACCAGGTGGTTCAGTCGCTTGATGGTGAAGCCAGCCATATGACTGATGATGCTACGTGCGCAGCGACAGATCCCAGGCGGTGGTGCTGCTGATCGTCTGGAACCCGGCCGACAGATACAGCTGCACTGGCGCTGAATTGCCCGCGTCGACCCCGAGCGTGATGGAGCGGGCGCCGCGCGAGCGCAGGAATCGCAACCCGCTCACGAGCATCGCCCGCCCCAATCCACGTCCGCGGTACGCGGGATCGACGGTCACGTTGGAGATCCAGGCGCGCGGATCACCATTCGGGTTCTGGTCGGCCGGATCGAATACCGCGTGGCAGGTGGCCACGATGTGGGCGTCGCGTTCGACCTCGACACCGACCAGCATGCCCTCGCGCTGCCCGTCGAGGTCGGCCTCGAGCATCTCGGCCCGAATGGGCACGAACTCCCAGGTACCTTCCCAGAAGCGGTTCAACGCCTCGAGGATGGCCGGCTCCTCGCCGGGGCGCATCGGCCGAATACGCACGCCGTCGACGTCTTCGAGCTCGGGCAGCGGGGCCTCACCCGCGAGCTGCATGTGGTAGATCGAGCGCACCTGCTCGAAGCCAACTGCTCGGGCCGCGGTCAGCGCCCAGTCGGCACCCTCGGGCAAAAAGAGTCGGATCGCGTCGCCATGCGCTTTGCGGGCGAGGTCGACGCTGCCCTGGATCAGCACGTCTGCGAGCGCTGACTGCCGATGCTCGAGATCGAGCGCGACCCGTCCGACGACCGTGCCCGAGCCTTCGCCGGCGCTTACCGCGGCCACGCCGACAACGTGATCCTCGAGCACCAGGGCACACTGGTCAGTCGCCCACGAATCGATCGACCAGCCGCCGCGCGCGCGGCCACCCGGATCGTCGGCCTGGTGCGAGTCTTCCCAGATGTCCTGGATCTGCTCGGCTTCGGCCGGAGTGGGCGGGCGTAGCGAAGGCCGCGCCCTCACTCCCGGCCCCTCTCCCAGAGGGAGAGGGGAGCCATCACTCGCCCAGGCTCCGCCCGTCCATGATCTTGAGAGGTTCGCGGATCAGCTCGATTTGAATGCCGTCAGGATCCTTGAAATAGATCGAGTCCTGGGCGCCGCGGTCCGGGCCGAGGTACTGGATCCCGCGCGCTTCGAGTCGCTTCTTGATCGCTTCGAAGTTGTCCGAGTCGATGGAGATGGCGATGTGCTGCACCCCACCCAATGCCTCGACGCCCGGCTTCAACCCGAGGCCTGGAAAATCGAAGAAGGCCAGCAAGTTGTCGTGGCCCATATCGAAGAAGAGGTGCGTCGAGCCCTTGTAGTCGCGATTCTCCATCAGCTCGACGAGTGGGAAGCCCAGCAGCTCCTGATAGAACTGGATGGTCTGCTCGACGTCGCTGCAGATCAGCGCGAGGTGGTGCAGGCCGCGCACGGTCGACTTGGGTCGCTGCGCGGCTGGACGCAGGTATTTCTGCGTCCAGCGGTCGCGCCTGGCTGCCCACTCGGTACTGCGATCGGTGGTGGTCATACCTAGATTTTGAACAATAGGTCGCGGACGCGCTCGGCCATTTGCAGATCGCCGCGCGCGGTGCCGCCGCGTTGCCGTTGGTAGGTGCTCAGCACGAACTCATTCGGCGTGAAGCTGAAGACCGTCTGGCAACCCTCGGTGGCGCCCTCCTCGTAGCTGACGCTCGTGCCATCGACATTGACACACCAGCTGCCACCACCCGATCCGCTGATCTCGATGCCGAACTTGGTCTGCACGCCTTTGCCACGGTCGGCATCGACGGTGTACTGGATCACGATCAGCATGAACGGAATCAACGTGATGGCGGCCTCGTCGGAGAGCGGCTCCTCGCGGCCGAGGCCAGCTTTGATGTCCCAGGAGTGGATCGAGTAATCGATCAGCTGGAACGCGGCGAAGAAGCACGCGGGCAGCGGGCCCATGAACTTGTGGTTGACGATTTCGCCCGCCCACTGCTTCTCATCGAGGGCGTCGAAGATCTCGAACATCTTGTCCGAGGCCGCCTTGAGCCGCGAAACGGCCTGGTCCTTGGACAGCGAGCGGAAGCGTGTCGCGCCCTCGTCGAGCTTGGAGGCCATGACGGGCAGCCCGAGCGGCGCGGGCGCCTCTTTGCCCGAGCGAGCGATGTCCCAGCGCTCAAGGTAGCCCTCGGTGACGTCGATCAGGTGGCCGCACAGGTCGCGCACCTGCCAGTGGCCGCTCGCGGTGGGGCCTTCCCACGTCGCTTCATCGAGGAGCTTGTAGAAATCGGCACGTTCCCGGCGATCGAGGTCGAGCAGGAACTGCTTCCCGGAGTACTCCATTACATTGACCCGGGACGGTGTTTCGGTCGCCATTTTGAGAAAACTCCTTCTCTCAAATCCCCTGGGAGTCCGGTGAGCGTACAACGCGGATAGGTCGGTCGTAACCTGTTTTCAAACCCATGTCCCAAGGCGACAGCGGCACGTTTACGTACGCCAATTGCGCGCGGCTGAGGCGGCCCAGGCCGATGTGCTGGTGTCGTTCGGAGGCGGCAGCCCGATCGATGCGACGAAGGCGGTCGCGTTCGCGCTGGCCACCGGGCTCGATTTGACATTGCCCGACGCGGCCGCTCGCGCACGGGGTCTGCAGCCTGGTAGCGATGCGCTGCTGCCGCATATCGCGATACCCACGACCCTCTCGGCAGCAGAGCTCTCGGGGCTCGCGGGGTTCACCACCGCGCCGGACAGGGAAAAAGTCGGCCTGCGCGGAGCGGCACTGATTCCAGCCGCGGTCATCTTCGATGCCGAGCTGTCGCTGCACACACCGCTCGAGCTGTGGCTCTCGACCGGCATTCGGGCGGTGGATCATGCCGTGGAGACCGTGTTGGCGTCGGGCAACCACCCGTTCGCGGATGTGCTGGCGCTGGAGGCGTTGCGTCGCCTGCAGTCGAGCTTGCTGGCCACACACACCGATCCCGATGACCTGGCGGCGCGGACCGAAAGTCAGCTTGGCGCCTGGTTTTCCTTCACCCTGCCTGGCCCCGCCGCGGCTGGCCTGAGCCATACGCTCGGCAAGCGCATCGGCTCGCGCCACAACATCCCGCATGGGGTGAGCTCGTGCCTGCTGCTGCCGCACGTGATGCGCTACCTGGCTACGCGCTCTTCTTCACAGCTGGCTCGGGTGGCGGCGGCGCTCGGCGTGGATGTGCGCGAGATGCCGCTCTCGGAGGCCGCAACGCAGGCGGCCGACGCGGTTGCCGAGCTGATCGCGGCGCTGGGCCTGCCGCGGCACCTGGCGGAGTATGGGCTGAGCGAAGCCGACTTCGAGGCGGCCGCACGACCGGTGGCAACTGACGAGTATCCGTTGCGCGAGCTGGTCGCGATCTATCGCGCTGCCATGTGAGCTGGACGTGGGTGGTGCCTGTGGCGGGGGCGGTGGCGGTGTTCGCGGCGGTGCTGTTGGTGACGCCGCCGGGGTTCGCGTCGATCGGCGATGTGCTGCTCAGCTCGACGCGTGGGCCCAATGCCGAGGGCGCGGCGTATGCGCTGGGAGCGGCGGCGAGTCTGGCGCTGGTGGCGCTGGGAGGCCTGTGGGGAGTGTGCTTCGTGATTGGTTTGCTACGTCGGCGCATCTGAAAAAGATTCGGATCGCGCGAGCTGTCGAGTAGAGTCCGCGAGCCATGTCCACCACCTCCACTGACACGCTGATCCACGAGATGACGCTGGGGCCGCTCACAGCCACGCAGCGCAGCCAGATCATGACCCAGGCCACGGCGTTGACCGCCGAGGCACGCCGCCTGTTCCGCCGTCTGCTGATCCTCGCCCAGGAGCGCGGTCTCGACGGTGACGTGATCGCCCGCGCCGGCGCGCAGGCGCGCGAGCACGTTGCTGGCGTCCTCGCTTCATCCTGAGCCTGCGAAGGATCTAACGTAGATCCTTCGGCTTCGCCTCAGGATGAGGCGTCAGCGCCTTCGTCGGCTAGCTTGAGGAACGCCTGCAGGGCCGACGGGTCGATCTGCAGGAACGTCTCGATCCCGCCGAAGAAGAGCCGCACGAATTTGAGCAAATAGGCTAGCCGTTCGGCTTCGCCGCGCAGATCGTCATCACCGGACTCCTGCGCGGCGCGTTGCGCCTGGCTGGCCGCCTCGTTCAGTCCGGCGATCACCGGATCGAACTCACGCTCTTTCCGCACGCGCACGGCTCTGCGGAACCACGTCCACGGCTCGGGCTCGGCCAGATAGTGCTGGCGGCGATCGCCGGGCAGGTACATGCGCCGCGCCAGGCCCCAGCCCAGGATCGCGTTGAGCTGCACCGAGGCCGAGGCGCGACTGATGTCCAGTCGCTCGCACACCTCTTCGGCGGTCATCGGTCGACCGACCAGCAGCAGGAGACCGTGGATGCGGCCGAGCAGGGGCGAGACGCCCCAGGCGTTGGCGAGCAAGCCCCACTCGTTGATGAAGCGGTCCTCGATGTCGCGGCGCGACATAGCAGCCATTTTCAGTCGATCCCGAACGACCCGATTGTATACGAACGAAACTGGTCGGCCCGAGCCGGGCTGTGACGGTTCGCATGACGCTTGGCGGAGTTGCTGTGACGGTTCGCGTGACGGTTAATAAAGTCAAGCTAGCGGTGACGGTTCGCGTGACGATTAAAAAGTCAAGCTAGCGGGAGCCAGACGCGCATGGCGCCGGGTGCGCGGTTGGACCAGGCGTAGTACGGGACGCCGCGCAGCGGGATGGCGCGGTTCGGCGGCGGGGGCGGGGGCGAGGGCGGCGGCGGCGCGGGCAATTGTTCCTGCCCGGGTCCGTGCGGGGGCGGGGCCGCGGACGCGCTTGGCGGCGCGGCGCCGGGCAGGTTTGAGGGTGCAGTCGGCGGCGTGGGCGCGTACAGCGGACCATCGGCGGCGCTGACGGTGCCGCGGCCGGCCACGACGGTGACACCCTGCAGCAGGTCGGGCTCCCAGCGCGCCTCGAGCGGGGCGTCGCCGTCCAGCGTTACGTCGAGTACCGCGCCATCCGGGTGGTCGCACTGCTCGAAGCAGTAGACGATCGGTCCGCGCTCGACCGCGACCTGACCGGCGCACGCCTCGACGCGCGGTGCGCGCGGGTCAACCGCACCGGCATCTCCAGCGTGAGCTCGACGCGATCCCCGACCTGCCACGTCCGCTCGAGCTGCCAGTAGCCATCCACCAGCGGCGGCTCAACGCTGGAGCCGTTACAGACAACAGTTGCAACGGCGCACCAGCCGGGGCGGCGCAGCGACAGCGTCCATGGCTCGGCAGCGGTGCGCTCCACCGTCAGCGCCACCGCACCTTGCCACGGGTATTCGGTGTCCAGCCGCAGCTCAACTGCACCCACCGAGACGCTGCCGGCGACGTACTGGTGGAGCTGCACACCGCGGGCATCCGATGAAGCGCAGTACTGCGGCAGCGAGCCGAGCAGCCGCATCACGTTCGGTGGACAGCACGCGACCAGGTACCACGGTCGGCGCTCGTGCCCGCCGCGGCCGATCACCTCGCCCAGTCCATTGCTCAGCAGCGGATTGACGTAGAAGAACCGCTCACCGTCGAGCGCGATGCCGCTCAAAAAACCGTTGAACAACGTGCGCTCGATCAGGTCGGCGTACTGGCCCTGTCCGGTGGCCAGCAGCATCCGCCAGCTCCACATGATGCTGGCGATCGCCGCGCAGGTCTCACAGTACGCACGATCGTTCGGCAGCTCGTACGGCTGACCGAACGCCTCGCCCTCGTGGCGTGCGCCCGCGCCACCGGTGATGTACAGCTTGCGGTTGACCATGTCCCGCCATTGCCGTTCGAGCGCTCGCAGCAGCGCCTCGTCGCCCGTTTCCAGGTACAGATCGGCCACGCCGGCAGTCAAGTACAGCGCGCGGACGGCGTGGCCCTCGACTTCCTCGGCTTCGCGGACGGGCACGCGGTCCTGGTAGTAGGCGGAGCCGCCCCAGCGCGGCACTGGACCCAGCAGGCCGTGGCCGCGGTTGTCGATGAAGAACTTCGCCAGGTCTAGATAGCGCCGATCCTGGGTCAGCCGATACAGCTCGACCAGCGCCGTCTCGATCTCGGGGTGGCCGGGTGTGCCGGCGCGCTTGTCGGGACCGAAGACGGTCATGATGTGGTCCACCAGGCGCTCGACGACGCGCAACAACCGCGCGTCGCCACAGCAGCGCTGCCAGGCGACCGCGGCCTGGATCAGGTGGCCCGCGCAGTACAGCTCGTGGCCCATCGGGATGTCGATCCAGTGCCGCGCTGGCTCGACCACCAGGTAGTACGAATCCAGGTAGCCGTCGGGCGCCTGGGCGCGCTCAACCAGCTCGATGGCCTCATCGGCCATTGCCTGCAGCTCGGCGTCGAGCGGCGCGAAGTAGGCCGCGGCTTCGAGCCACTTGTAGACATCCGAGTCCATGAACACTGGTCCGCGATAGCTGCCCTCAGCAGCGCCCGCCGCGAGCCGCAAATCGAGCAAGTTGCCCCACTCCTCGAGCATGCGGAAGCCGTGGCGCAAGCTCAGCGCACCGATCGGCGTCTGGCGTCGTGCCCAGAAGGTGTCGGGGTCGAAGCGCACGTCGTCGAGGGCGAGGGTGCGCCAGCGCGCGTGGGGGCTGGCGCTGGTGTCGACGGCGCCGCGCGCAGGAACGGCGGGATCAGTCCGGGTCGTGGCGCCCGGCACGCTCAGTCGGGTGGCTTCGCGCATGACTCACGCATGACCAGGTGACCGGCCAATGCGATCTTGGCAGGCGCGGGCGCCTTTCCGCCACCGCTGGCGCCGAGCAGTCCGTGGATGGTCAGCACGGCGGTCTCGCCCAGCTCGCGTTTCGGCACGTGGTAGGTCGTCAGCGCCGGCGAAGCGTAGGCGCTTTCGTGCACATCGTCGATGCCCACGATCGAGATGTCGTTCGGGATGCGCGGCCCGGCGTTCTTGATGGCTTCCATCGCACCGAAGGCGGTCTTGTCGCTCACGGCAAATACCGCGGTGGGTCGCAGCGGCAGCGCCAGCAATTCCTGCATCTGCACATAGCCTTTGCGCGGATGACCCGGCGTGGGCCCAGGCTGAAGGTTGGGATCGGGGGTCACGCCGTGCTCCATCAGCGCGACGGTGTGGCCACGTAGTCGGTCGACCAGGCTCTTGTACTTGGCGGGACCCGGCAAGGCGCCAATGCGGGTATGACCAAGGCCGAGCAGGTAGCGGGTGACCTCGAGACCGGCCGTGAAGTTGTCGGCGAGCACCGCTGGCACGGGCTGCGAGACGTAGTTTTCGACCAGCACCAGTGGCGTCCGACCGCGCGCGATGCGCTCGATGACATCGTCGGTCACGTCACCGCCGTTGGCGATGATCAGTCCGGCGATGTCGCGGCCCATCAGCGCGCGGATATCGCCGATGGGGTCGACGCCAGGTCGATACAGGTGCAGGAGCAGTCGGTACCCGAGACGCTGCGCGGCGTCTTCGATGCCCGCCACGATCTCGGCGTAGAAGCGGTCGTGCGCGGCCGGGATCGACAACGTCTCCATGAGCAGACCGAGCACGTGGGTGCCGACGGGTGCGCGCTGCCCGTTGGGCACGTAGCCCAGCTCGTAGACGATCTGGAGCACATGCGCGCGTTTGGCGGCGGAGACGCCGGGCTTGCCGTTGACGGCCAACGAGACTGCCGAAATCGAGACCCCGGCCAGGGCGGCGATTTCGCGAATGTTGGGTCGCGACTTGGCCGCGCCGCGGCGCTGCGACGCGGTCCCCGCTCTGGATTCGACAGGCTCACCATGATGGTTCGACAAGCTCACCATGAGCGGCTGCAAACGGCTCCGCTCACCATGAGCGGCTGCAAACGGCTCCGCTCACCATGAGCGGCTGCAAACGGCTCCGCTCACCCTGAGCCTGTCGAAGGGTCGTCCTGAGCTTGTCGAAGGAGTCGGGGCGGACTCGAGACCGGCGTCTCGAAACATCGATCAACTCTAGCCGCGCTGTTCTTGATGGGTGCCACGACCGCGGCGTCGCTGCTGGCCGCGTGTGGCCAGAGCTCCGCTCCGTCAGGCGCCGCGCCGACCAGCGCACCACCGGCGCCGGCCAAGCCCACCGCGGCGCCAGCTGCCGCGCCAACCACCGCTCCCGCCGGCGCCGCTGCCAAACCGACCGAGCCACCGGCGTCCATCGCCGGCCCGACGCCCACGCCGTATCCGGTCGCGAACTTCGGCTCCAACTCGGCCAAGGTCAAAATCCGCTACTGGACGATTCTGGGCAGCGTCGACGGCATCATCATGAACGACCTCGTACGCAAGTTTGCCGAGGCCAACCCGGACATCGGCGTTGAATCGCTGCAGGGTGTCACCGACTTCGTGCCGAAGATGGAGGCAGCCGCTATCGGCGGCAGCGCGCCGGACGTGGCCATCGTGCGGCACATCTACATCGGTCCGTTCGCCTCAAAAGGCGTGCTTTCGGAACTGTCGCAAGCTGAGTTGGATCAGGTGGGCATCAAGGCCGATGACTTCGATTCGACGGTATGGAAGTTCTCGCAATACCAGGGCAAGCAGTACACGGTACCGCTGGACATCCACGCGCACGCGATGCTCTACAACAAGGCGCTGCTGAGCAGCGCCGGCTATTCGAAGCCGCCCGCCACCGTTGAGGAGTGGCTCGAGATCAACACCAAGGTCAGCAAGGACGACGTGCTCGGCTACAACACGTTCGCCATCGGCGCCGGGGCTCAGGAATTCATGACCTGGTACTGGTACGGCATCGTGCGGCAGTGGGGCGTCGAGATGCTGAACGCCGACGCGACCAAACGCGCGTTCAACACCCCCGAAGGCGTTGCCGCGGTGACCTGGATGCGCGACATGCAGCAGAAGGGCAACCCCAAGGCAGTGCCCGCGGGCGACCTGCAACGTACCGGCAAGGTCGCGACCTGGCCGGACGGTCCATGGATCAGCACGCTGTATTTCGACAAAACCAAGGCCGCGGCGGCCGATGACATCGACGTCGCGGCCCTGCCGCAGCACGACCCGAACAAGAAGGCGACCTGGGCACAGGGCCACCAGTTCGCGCTGCCGAAGCAGCGCAACCCGGACGCCGCCAAACGTGAAGCGGTGCTGAAGTTCGTCAAGTGGATGGGCGAGCACAGCGTCGACTGGGCCAAGGCTGGGCAAGTCCCGGCCCGCAACTCGGCCCGCCAGGAAGCCCTCACCGCGGACGATCCGTATCTGAAGAAGCTGCAGACCTGGGCGTCGGAATTGCCGTACGCGGCATTCATGCCCACCTCGCCTAAGCTGCTGGAGGTGATGCCTCGCATCGCCGCCAATGTCGAGGGTGCGCTGTTGAATCAGTGGACGGTACAAGAGGGGCTGAAGAAGGCCGAAGACGAGGTGAACGGGATCCTGGCGCAGAGCTAGGCGCTGCGACGCAGGAGGAAACAATGCGATGTGCCGAGCGCGTCATGGTCGCGCAGCCGCGGCGGGTCGCAAGCGTGCGCCCGCTGCGGAGGCTATGGAGCGAGCAGGGCGCGCTCTACCCGATGCTGTACCTGGTTCCGTTTCTGGTCTTCTTCATCGGATTCCAGGTCTACCCCATCCTGCAAGGCTTGTGGGTCAGCCTGACGGCGTGGGATCTGCTGACAGAGCCACGCTTCGTCGGCCTGAACAACTACACCGCGTTGTTCAGGGATTCGTTGTTCCAGACGTCGCTGCGCAACACGTTTCTGTTCGTCATCATGGACGCGCCGCTGGCGGTGATCATCCCCCTCGGCCTGGCGATGCTGGTCAACGAACAGCTGCCCGGCCGCACGCTCTTCCGCAGCGCCTTCGTCACGCCGCTGATGATCTCCGCCTCGAGCGTGGGCGTGTTGTGGCAGTGGTTCTACAACCCGGCGTTCGGGATCATTAATTTCTACGCGCAGATGGTAGGGCTGCCCGGCCAGCACTGGCTGAGCGAAGCCGGCTGGGCCACCTTCGCGATCGTGATCACGACCGTGTGGTGGACGTCCGGGTTCAACATGGTGCTGTACCTGGCTGGCCTACAGAACATCCCCGAGCACCTGTATGACGCGGCGAAAGTCGACGGCGCGGGTGCGCTGGCGCTGTTCCGGAACATCACGCTGCCCGGGCTGCGGCCGACCCTGTTGTTCGTGACGGTGACCACGATCATAGGCACGTTCCGCGTCTTCGCCCAGATCATCGTCATGACGAACAACTCGGGCGGGCCATTCGACTCGACCCGCTCGCTGGTCATGCACCTGTACCAGACGGGCTTTCACTTCTTCCGCATGGGCGGCGCCTCGGCTGTGGCGTGGGTGCTGTTCCTGATCGTGCTGGTGTTTACGGTGATTCAGTTCCGGCTGCAACGCGGCGCGACGGACTGACCAGGATGAGGAGTGCATGGCTTCTGCTTCCATGACCGCCACCTGGTCGAACCGCTCACTCGTGTCGCCGAAGGTGTTGCGCCTGGCGCCGCGCTTTCTGATCGCGCTCCTCCTGGCGGTGCTGTGGGCGACGCCGGTGCTGTGGATGGTGATGACCTCACTCAAGCCTGAGAACCAGATCGTGACGCTGCCGCCGCGCTGGTTGCCCGATCACCTGAGCGACTTCACCCTCGACAACTACATCAAGATCTTCACCGTCCCACGCGGCGTCGATCTGATTCGCTCGTTCCTCAACAGCCTGCTCGTGGCGGGGACGGGCACCACGCTAGTCGTAGCGGTCGACGCACTGGCCGCGTACGCGCTGGCCCGATTGCGCTTCCCTGGGCGCGACGCGCTGTTCCTCATCATCGTGCTGTCGCTGATCGTGCCGCACGAGATCCTGCTCATCCCCAACTACATCACGGTGTGGCGGCTCGACTGGCTCAACAGTCTGACGGCGCTGATCGTGCCGCCGGTGGCCAGTGGCTTCGGCGTGTTCTTGCTGCGACAGTTCTTCCTGAGCATCCCATCCGAGCTGGAGGATGCCGCGCGCATTGACGGCTGTGGTCGCTTCCGCATCTTGTGGGCGATCGTGCTGCCGTTGTCGGGCGGCGCGATCGGCACGCTGGCCATCTTCACCTTCCTGTACTACTGGAACGACTTCACGTGGCCGTACATCATCGTCAACTCCGCCGACGTGATGACCTTGCCCGTGGCATTGATCCAGTTCCGCGGCGACTACTTCAGCGAATACGGCCAACTGATGAGTGGCGCGTTCGTGTCCGCGCTGCCGGCCATCCTGATCTTCCTGGTCGCGCAGCGATTGATCATCCGCTCGATCACCCTGACCGGTCTCAAGGGCTGATTGGCCTTGAGCCGGACAACACTCATTGTCAGGCCCGACCAGCCGATCGGGACGATCAGCCCGCGCTTGTACGGCCACTT
>WNGA01009309.1_pt1 | contig 13270 bp, 14 predicted proteins | sample 5400061 | NCBI WGS metagenome assembly WNGA01 (sample SAMN13153366, study PRJNA577476) | soil metagenome | isolation source: 100 cm soil or saprolite under grassland replicate 2 | place: USA:California | collected 2016-06-15 | reverse complement strand
TGGGTACTCAGGCTGTTTCATGTGAACCTTCCTTTCATGTACGATGCAAGTCCGCTCGGCATTGGCATTTCGTTATTCATCATTGCTATTGCTGCATTAAATCTCATACTCGATTTCGATATGATTGAGCGCGGAGCCGAAATGGGCGCACCAAAATTTATGGAGTGGTACGGTGCATTCGGTTTGCTTGTTACTATGGTTTGGCTGTATCTTGAGATATTGAAATTGTTGGCACGTTTTGCCGGCAACAGAAGATAATTCTCCATGCGTTATAAATAAAAAAGTCAGGCTATAAACAGTCCGACTTTTTTTTGTACCCAACTATCGTTTTTTTATAGCATCATTCGTTGCGTCGCACTCTTATACTTTCTGAACTTTTATCATCTTTTATTAATTCTCCGACAAGTGCTTTTACATTCTTTCCAATTAAATCTCTCACTTCATTAAATTGTTCTCTTTCCATCTTTTTTGGATCCGGTATTTGCCAGTCAATAAATTTTTTTGCCCGCATCCAAGGACATGCATCACCACAGCCTATTGTAACTACCGCATCAAAAGGTGCATAAGCTTTTACTTCATCAAGAGATTTGATGAGCAGAAAGATCATAACCTAATTCATGCTGCAACAACTTTTGGATTAGCAATACCCGAAGGTTTTGAGCCTGCACTATATGCCTCTACAGCATTACCTCTATAGATATTGGCAAATGCATGGCTCATCTGCGAACGATTGCTGTTCTCCACGCACACAAACAAAAGTTTCTTTTTCATTGGACAAAAATTTGTTTAATCAATTCCAACTGTGTTGCTTCTTCTTTCAAGTAATATTGTATCTCTCCATATACCATTCATCTTACCAATTCTTTCTCTTTTACCGATAATTCTAAATCCACACGCTTCATGAATTTTTATACTGCTAATATTTTCAGGAAAAATACCTGCCTGAAGTGTCCAGAGATTATGCTGTTCACTTTCATTGATCAAAGCTCGCAATAACTGTTTCCCCATTCCTTTGCCTCGTGCAGCCTCGGCAATATATACACTTACTTCCGCAACACCTGCATATACGCAACGATCTGATACAGGCGTTAAAGCCGCCCATCCTAATAGCTTATCATTTTCAACTGCAATCAACCTGCATGTTTGCAAATGTGCCTTATTCCATTCTTCCCACTCTGGCGCTGCGGTTTGAAAAGTAGCATTACCAGTCCCAATGCCCTCTTCATAAATCCTTTTTACATCTTCCCAGTGCTGAGGAAGCATCTTTATTATTTCCATAATTAATTACAACAGCCGGGCTCACAGCAAGTTTTTTCTTTACCAGGTTTTTCTGCATATACTGTGATACTGTAAATGCCTGTGTTACTTTTTTTAAATGATGAGATTTCTTCTTGTGAAAAATAATTGGCAAGAATATCATCAGGCAATAAGATTGATTTCTCTTTTTGTGCTGTAATATTCACAAAACCTGTTGCTTCAATTATTTCAAGATATACTTTCTTCTGAATGGCGCCGGCCACACAACCTGCATACATTTCCGCTGCCTGTTTTAATTTATCCGGTAATTCTCCCTCCAGAACAATGTCTGAAATACTGAAATGAGCACCCGGTTTTAATACGCGATAAATTTCTTTAAAAACATTTAGTTTATTCGGCACAAGATTGAGTACACAATTACTCACTATTACGTCAGCAGTATTTGCTGATACAGGCATCTGTTCAATATCACCGAAACGAAATTCAACATTATTATACCCTAATTTTTCCACATTGGATCTTGCTCGTTCAATCATGTTTTCTGTAAAATCAATACCAATCACTTTTCCCTTTTCTCCGGCAACTGCTCTCGCTACAAAGCAGTCATTTCCCGCTCCGCTGCCAAGATCAATTACAGTATCGCCTTCTTTTATTTTAGCAAATACTGTAGGTAATCCACAACCTAATCCTAAATCCGCTTCAGGATTATAACCCTCTAATTTTTCATAATCATCAGCCATAATATTATAGGCTTCATCGCTGCAGCAACCTGAACCGCAGCAGGAACTTGAGTTGTAAGATTTTGACTGTCCGGCTATTTCGCCATACTTCTCTTTAACCAACTCTTTTAATTCAACATCGCTTGACATAGTTCTAAATTTTTATGATTAACAACATTTGTTTTTTGAATTTGTATTAGTACCATTTTGCAGATAGCCTTTGTAAGTATCTTTTCTTAATTCAATCAGTTTCGAAAATGAATTGGTGAATTGATCGCAAAACTTTGAAAACATTTTCCAGTTAATGCAATAACAGCTTCTTGGTCCATCAACGGTGCCTTGTATAAGACCTGCTTCCAACAAGGCTTTCAAATGTTGTGAAACTGTTGACTGGGCAAGTGGCAATACGTCAACTATCTCGCCGCAAATACATTCTTCTTTTTGTGCCAGAACCTTTAAAATAGCAATACGTGCAGGATGGGCGATAGCTTTTGCAAAATTGGCAAGGTCCTGTTCCTTTTTACCGAACTCTTCTTTTTTATGAATAGCCATAATTTATTATCGTATTTTTACGATTAATTTGAACAATAAAAAGGCAGATTAAAATTGCTTTCATTCTTATCCTATATCGCAAATATACGATAAATGAAATATCAGCAAAATTTTTTTATCCTGTCCGAACAAAAATATATGAGGAGTTTTAAAAAATTATTGTTCAACCAATAATGTTCTGCTTTGCGGGAAAGGTTAAATTAAAGGCATGAACGAGGCAATTTAATAAAATTGATGAAGTCAACAAATTTGAGAATAAATTCGCCAGAATTTGCAGTCCGTTTTGCATGTTTACGTAAGAACAGGTAATACAGTACAAAATAGGTTCTTACTTTTGATGAACAACGCGCAATAATAAAAGTTTAATAGATTAGAAACTTAGCTCGTTGACAGCAACCGAATATAAAAATTGAATAATTAATTTTTTAAACCATTTTACTATGAAATTTTTTATTGACACCGCCAACCTCAATCATATCAGGGAAGCAAATGAATTAGGCATCCTTGACGGCGTTACTACCAATCCTTCATTGATGGCAAAAGAAGGCATAAAAGGTGAAGAGGCAATTTATAAGCGTTATAAAACTATTTGTGAAACTGTGAACGGAGACATAAGCGCAGAAGTATTGTCAACAGATTTTGACAGCATTGTAGAAGAAGGAAAAAAGCTTGCCGCTATTCATCCCAATATTGTTGTAAAAGTACCGATGATAAAAGAGGGTGTTAAAGCCATCAAATGGTTTACAGATAACGGTATAAGAACCAATTGCACGCTTGTGTTTTCTGCAGGGCAGGCAATACTTGCGGCAAAAGCCGGAGCAGCTTATGTATCTCCTTTTATCGGCCGTATTGATGACAGTGGATGGGATGGTGTACAACTGATTGAGCAGATAGCAAACATCTACCGCATACAAAATTTTGAAACAAAAATTCTTGCAGCATCTATCCGCAACCCCAATCATATTGTTCAGTGTGCAGAAGCCGGAGCGCATGTATGTACCTGTCCATTAGATTCAATACTCGGTCTATTAAAACATCCGCTTACAGATTTAGGTCTTGCAAAATTTATGGAAGATGCAAAAAAAATGGGTACTGTACTTGAAGATGTTGTTTAGCGAAAATTAAGAAGCCTCTCTTTTACCTGAAGTAAAAATTTCAAGATTGATATTATATCTGCGTTACTGACAACGCAGGAAAGGATGAGTTTATTTCATAGGAAAGCGAAGAGTCAATCACAGAAATTATAATTGTTAAACATACATTTATTTATCTGAACATACAGTCGAGTCGCTGTAAAGGTTTCTTAAATCATTTAAAAACAGACCTTTATTAAAAAGTTTTATCAAAACAATATGGGTAAAATTGAAATTAAACATCCCGACAAATTAGTAAGCACCGGAGCTTATTCCGCAGGAATACTGATGGATGGATGGTTATTCATGAGCGGGCAGGGACCTCTGAATTTATCAACGGGTGAAGTGATACATGGAACTCTTGAAGAAGAAACACTGCTCACTTTATCACACATAAAAAAAATTATAGAGGCGGCGGGTGGAAGCATTGAGGACATTGTAAAATGTACAGTTCACTTAAGCGATATAAATGATTTTGAAAAATATAATGCTGTCTATGCGTCTTTCTTTCCTGGTATTAAGCCTGCAAGAACCACAGTTCAATCTGTTTTGTTTGATGGAATAAAGATTGAAATAGATGCTATCGCAAAAATTGAAAAGAAGAACTAAAGAAGAGGAATTGATCATACAAGATTAAGACGAATTTTTATAATGGAGCACGGGCTTATAGCTGCTAAACAATATACAGATAAAGTGATTGCGACGCAACAAAGATGCCATAAAATACAGATGCTGGTATTAAAAATTAATTTGTTTCGAACCTATTAAACAGCAAAAGCTAACAGCTTCATGAGTGAAAAATTACGGATAGGAATAGTTGGTCTTGGATTAATGGGTAGCAGTATTGCCACTTGCATTTTAGCTGCTGGACATGAGGTTACTTCATTAATAAGAAATATTGAAAAATCAGATGAAGCAAAAGAAAGGATATTGAACTTTCTTGTTCAATTGCAGGAAGAAGGAATGTTAAAAGAAGATCCCAATATAGTTCTTGAAAGGCTTACGATCACAAATGATTATTCTTTGTTTGCAAATCATGAAGTAGTAATTGAGTCAATTATTGAAAACGTTGAGGATAAAAAACGAGTATTTCAACAACTGGAAAATGTGTTATCTCCCACCGCTATTATTGGCAGCAATACTTCAGCAATACCAGTTACTATTTTACAAAGCGGTTTAAAACGTCCTGAGCGGTTACTTGGAATTCATTGGGGAGAGCCTGCACATATATTGCGTTTTCTCGAAGTGATTTGCGGAGAACAGTCCGACATAAAATACGCAGAAAAAATAGTAGCGCTTGCGGAGGAATGGGGTAAAGAGCCTTCATTGGTAAGAAAAGATATCAGGGGTTTTATAACCAACCGGCTCATGTATGCAATGATGAGAGAAGCAATCCATTTAGTGGAAAATGGTTATGCAACAATCGAAGATATTGATCGTGCTTGCAGAAATGATATGGGTTACTGGATAACATTTGCAGGACTATTTCGATTTATGGACCTTACCGGGATACCTGCTTATCTGACAGTAATGAAAGATCTCTTTCCCGAGCTGGATAATTCAACGAAAGCTCCGCATTTTATTGAAGACTTGGTGGCATCAGGTGCAAAGGGAGTTAGCAATGCTCAGGGTTTTTATCCATACACAAAAGAATCTGCAAAAAAATGGGAGAAGTTATTTATTGAGTTCACATACGACATAAGAAAACTGTCGGAAAAATATCCAAAGAATATTGGGGATTTATAAAAGGAAATGTATTGCTTGTTTATTCTGCACATGAGATATACTGCGGGCAAGAATTTTGGAATTAGTATTATGAGAAAAACATTTATTTCCTGGACGTTACTCATAGCATGCAACCTTATGTGGGCACTTCAGTTCACATGTATCAAGCTCACGCAGGATCAGGTTGGTCCTTACTTTACTGTTTGGGGTCCTATGCTTTTGTCAACTATCTTTTTAATACCATTTGTCTGGAAAGATTTTAAACGAGGGAAAAAAGTTTTTAAAGATCTTCTTGTGTTTATACCACTTGCTTTGTTTGGTGCTTTTATTGCGCAGGTGTTCATGACATGGGGGACACAATATTCGCTTGCAAGCAATGCAGCTATTCTCACACTTGCATTACCGGTTGTTACTGCTGTTTTTGCTTTCCTGATTTTAAGGGAAAAGATGAATAAGATACGTTGGGTTAGTTTTATTATTGCCATTGTTGGTGTTATCCTTTGCTCCACAGGCGATATAAAGCAAATGAATTTCAGTTCAAAATATGCAGTGGGGAACCTCCTGATCTTTCTTGCCATATTGGGTAATTCGTATTACAATGTGGGTATCAAAAAAATTGCAAACAGGTATACAGAAATGGAGATGGTATTTTTTACTTATGTGATCATGGTAGTCTTGCTTACACCTCTCGTATTGTATTATGAGCCCGATGTTTTTGCGCGGATACCATCATTTACGCAACAGACCTGGATTGGTATGAGCCTGCTTACGTTCTTTCATAACTTTCTTTCGATGGTATTATTTTTTAAAGCATTGAAAGTGCTTGATGCAATACAGGTGGCATTATCTAATTACCTGATTACATTCATAGGGCTGCCAGTTGCGGCAATATGGTTGGGAGAAAAATTGAATGCTTCTGCTATAATTGGAGGTGTCCTCGTTTTTGTTTCTACATTGATTATAACAATTGTTGATTATAGAATGAATTCATAAAGTAGTGATAAAACCAATTGCGCAATAACATGGAGATAAAAACCAAAAAAGAATTATTTGGCGTTGTGCCTATTATTCCAACACCATTTACTGAAAAAGAAGAAATTGATGAAGACGCTTTGCGAAGATTAATAGATTTTGCTGTAGCCGGTGGAATAGAAGCCGCATGTTTGCCGGCTTATGCAAGTGAATTTTATAAATTAACTGATGAAGAAAAATTACAGGTTGTAAAAATTGCTGTAGATCATTCTGCAGGACGAATACAAATTATTGCACAATCCAATCATCCATCTTTAAAAGTTGCGATTAAATTGGCGCAGGCTAATGTTGAAGCTGGTGCTGATATAATTTCATTAGCGGTACCCCGCATTTTTAGCTTACCTGAAAATTCTTTGAAAGAATATTTAAGTGGCTTTATGCAATCCATACCGCACACGCCGGTATTGATACAAGATTTTAATCCGACAGGTCAATCAATTAGTGTAAGACTCATCAAAGAATTAATGGAGGAACATCCCAACTTTAAATATCTAAAACTGGAAGAGCCGCTTGGCGCCTCAAAGTTTGAAGAGATTATCAAAACTACTGAAGGAAAAATTGGATTGTTGGAAGGATGGGGAGGACTATATATGATGGAATTAATACCGATTGGCATTACCGGAGTGATGCCAGGTTTAGCTGTATCGGATATTCTGCAAAAGGTATTTATGTTACGGAAGAATGGAGAGAATGAAAAAGCATTTGACCTGTTTGAAAAAGTAATGCCGCAAATATTTTTCTCGTTGCAGAATATGGAACTGTTTCATTATATAGAGAAGGAGTTATTGAGTGCAAGGGGAGTATTGAAGAATAGCGTTGTCCGCAAAGCAACATATAAACCTGATGCATCTACCAAAGCATTCATCCAAGAACTAAATGATAGAATCCTTCGATTGGTAGATGAATGACCTAAGCTATTGCATGCGAACTCAACAATATTAATCGCAAAAAGTTGAAATATCATTATGAAAAAAATAGAATCAAAAAAGCTTTGTCAGTTTATCAGAGTGATAATAGTTCATTGTTCCTTATGCGTATGTTCAAACGAGGCGATGGCGGTTGAAAGGCCTTTGATATTTCCTATTCCGCAACATACTGAAGTTACGAATGAGCATTTTATTTTAGATGAGAGCGTATCAATTATTGTTCCTCCAAATGCAAACAAAAAAGATATTTCACTCGCAAATTTTCTCGTAAGAGAGTTGAGTGATAAATATGGTTTAGCATTGAAAATTGAAACTCTTGCAGACATTCCAAAGAATAAAAAAGTGGTGGTGATGGGAACGATTAATAATCCACTCATAAAAAATTATTGTAAAGAAAATAAACTGGAGCTTACTGCAAAAAATCCAGGCACCGAAGGCTACATATTACAAATTGATAGTAATACAATCGTTATTGGTGGATGGGACGACGCCGGAGCTTTTTCCGGGCTACAGTCATTACGCCAATTAATTGAAGCGGGCAAGGGAATGAAAATCCAGGGAATAAAAGTAAGAGACTGGCCAAGTTTTCCATTCAGGGCAATAAAAGTTTATGTGCCAGGCCCGAATAACATAGCTTTTTTTAAGCGCTTCCTGCAAGATTTTATGGCACTCTACAAGTTCAATAAAGTAATGATTGAATTTAATTGTATGAGGCTTGATAAACATCCGGAGGTGAATGCCGGATGGATTGAGTTCGCAAAGTATATGCAGTATACACGCTTAAATGAAACGCAAGGAATCCACGGCGAAATGAAAAACTCAACTCATTATGATGCCGGAGATGGCTTTATAATAGAAAAGAAAGATGTTAAGGATATAGTTGATTTTGCGAATGAGAATTTTATAGAAGTTATTCCTGAAATTCCTTCCCTTACCCATGCCTATTCTTTATTAACACGACATCCTGAATTGGCAGAATATCCGGGAGATAAATGGCCTGATACGTATTGCCCATCCAATCCTGCATCTTATAAACTCATGTTTGATGTGTACGATGAGTACATTGATGTCATTCATCCAAAAATGATTCATATAGGACATGATGAATGGTGGGGTGCACCATTGGATTCTTGCCCTCGTTGCAGAGGGAAAGATTATTCTGAGTTATATGCGCAGGATGTAAGCAAAATTCATGACTACCTCGCTGCAAAAGGAATTAAGACTGCTATGTGGGGAGATTTTTTATTAGAGAGCGTAAGGGGAGTGGGGCCGGTTGAACGAACTTCTTCCACTGGTAAAAAGTATAAAACTCCGGGCGGTTTACGACCATCAGTTGTACAGAAATCTGTTCCAAAAGATATTTTAATTTTCAACTGGTTTTACACCGATGAAAAAAAAGAAATGGAACTTCAAAAATTTGGATTCAAACAGGTATATGGAAATTTTGAACCAAACATCAGCAATTGGGAAGAGAGGATAAAAAAAATTGATCTTGTTGGCGGTGCTCCATCCTCATGGGCTTCGACAAATGAATTTAATTTCGGGAAAGATTTATTATCAGATTTCCTTGGCTGCGCTAATCTGTTATGGTCTTCCCATACAATCCACCAGGAAGATTTGCCTCCGATTGTGTGGCAGTTAATTCCATCAATCAGGAAGAGCTTCAAAGCTGAAAGAGTTCCAAGTGAAGATGGAGATGCAGTGGTGCCTGTTGATATCTCTTCTCGTTTCAATTTAACAAAAGATTCAAAAGCGTTTAATATTAATCTCACTTCATTAGCAACGGGACAAGTTAACAATCAATCAAAGTTGTTTAGCCTGGTTAATTCAACAAAGACTTCAGGGAATTGTGCGATTGCAGTTGGCTCTCAGGGCACCGGTGAAAACTCTTTGCCGAATGAGATTTCAGGCATTCCAATAAATGAAGATGTTAGCAGTCTCATATTTTTACACGCATGTGCTCTTCCTTCAGGAAATCAAAAAGCATATTTTAATATTCCGGACAATTTTGATGCAGCAGATGTATTGGGATGGTATGAAATTGTGTATGAAGATGAATTCAGGGAAATTATACCGATACAATATGGGGTCAATATATTGGAGTGGAACCCGGGTGGAGAAAAGAGTCTTAATAAAAATGAAGGAGAAACAGGATCGGCGCAAAAAACTTATAGTTATGAGGCCGATGCAATTAATTGTTCTTCGAATGAAAAAGAAAATCCAATCACTTTTTTTGCATTTGAATGGGTCAACAAACGTTTCGGTAAAAAAATTAAGGAAGTTAATATATATGGAACTGTGAATTACCAGGCCCTTCAACAGGAATATTCCAAACCTGTTACTGAACCTGCACCATCCAATGCGATTATTTTAATTGGATTAAGTAAAGTAATAAAGAGAGAACCTGTAAGCCCTCAGTAACTTCTTAAAAATGTTGCTAATCGAAATCAAGAAATATTAATAGTGTGATAAATCAGTTCTTCTATTTTTTATAATAAGAGCCGACTCATTTAACTACTAAATATGAAAATGGCACAACATGTGCCTGTAGGAAAACCAACACGCCAACTAATGCTGCCAACGCAATGCTGTGAAAAAAAACATAACGTAAAATTTCTCCTTCATGCCCGTACCAATTTGTAGCAGTACTGCCAACTACGATGCTTTGTGCATCCACCATTTTGCCCATCACACCACCGGAACTATTTGCCGCTGCCATAAGAACGGGATTGATGTGAGTTTGTTTTGCTGTAATGGTTTGCAAACTACCGAACAAAACGTTTGAAGAGGTGTCCGAGCCGGTGAGTGCTACGCCAAGCCAGCCAAGCATCGTTCCAAAAAAAGGATAGAGCACTCCTGTTTTTGCAAGTGCCAGGCCAAGAGTAGCATCGGTACCTGAATATTTTGTTACATAACCAAGCCCAAGCATAGCCGTGATTGTTATTAATGAAAACCGCACCCGCCATAATGTTTGAGCATAAACACGGAGCAGCTGCCGCAACGAATAGCCGATTGCAAAGCCTGCTACAACTGCTGCAACAAAAATTCCGGTGCCTGTTGCGGAAAGCCAGTTTAATTTGAAAACTGCTTCTTCCGGTTTTGTGGGTTTTTCCAATGTTGGTTCCGGAACAATCGGTGGAGTACGACTAAGCCGATTATGTAAATAAGCAATTTTATATTCGGGTGCTGAAATGGTGTTCAGTGTTTTTTTGACAAGAGGTAATCCCCAAACGAAAATAAATAATGTCAAAAGCATCCATGGCAACCATGCAACAAAAAGTCTTTTTCTATGGACTTTCACCTGTTCAAAAGAAGCAGCATTGGCTTCGCCGGCGTCAGTCATTTTCCAAATGGTTTTTGGTTTCCAAAATCGCAGCAACACAATTATTGCTATTAAAGAAGAAACGGAGGCTATGATATCAACCAGCCATGGACCTTGAAAATTTGAGACTAAAAATTGTGGAACGGCAAAAAACAATCCCGCGATTAAAGCAACAGGCCATACACCTAACATGCCACGAAAACCTGCCATGGTCCATACTACCCAAAATGGAATGAGCACAGAAAAAAATGGGAGCTGGCGTCCGACCATTGCAGAAAGTTGTTGCACATCAATTCCTGTTACTCCTGAAAGCGCAATAATGGGCGTACCCAAAGCTCCGAAGGCAACTGGTGCTGTATTAGCAATGAGTGAAAGACCTGAAGCAGCAAGGGGCTTAAAACCGAGTTGAATAAGAATAGCTGCGGTGATGGCAACCGGTGTTCCAAATCCTGCAGCTCCTTCAAAAAATGCCCCGAATGAAAAAGCAATCAAAATAACCTGGATTCGAGGATCGGGTGCAATAGTTGCCAGGTGCTGTCGTATAACTGCAAATAAACCTTTATTGACCGTAAGTTGATAGAGGAATATTAAATTTAAAATGTTCCAACCGATTGGAAACAATCCATAAGCTCCACCATAAATGGTAGATGCGGCAGCAGCAGTTACAGGCATTTGATAAATAAAAATCGCAACAAAAATTGCAATCATCAGACTAAAGAGAGCTGCAAAATGGATCCGGATTTTAAACACTGCTATCGAACTCAATAAAATAATAATTGGAAGCGCCGCCAGCACAGTTGATAAAAAAGCGTTGTTTAGCGGATCATAGTTTTGTTGCCAGATTGTTTCCATATATTAGTTTATAGTTCCCGGTAGGCTTCTAATGTGAGGAAATCCTGGAATTTTTTTTCTCTTACCAATTTGTCAAATATCACTAATGCCTTTTCTAATTTACCGGTAGCTACCCGTTCCGGGCCAAGCAGCGCTGCCGCTTTTTGTTTTTCTTCTTCAAAAATGGTCTTGTATAATTCCATATCTATAGACCTTCCATCATCAAGCTTTACTCCTTCATTGTGCAACCATTGCCATACCTGTGCGCGGGAGATTTCGGCCGTAGCGGCATCTTCCATCAGGTTGTATAAAGCTGCTGCGCCGGTACCCTGCAGCCACGATTCTATATACAATATGCCCACATTGATATTTAAGCGAAGTCCCGTCTCGCTGATCTTTCCACCTTTAATATTCATATCAAGCAAATCATCGTTGCTTATTTTCAAATCTTTTCTCAGCACATGTTTTTGATGAGGGTTTTTATCAAGAATTTTATCGAACTCCTCCATAGCTACAGGAACAAGAAAGGGATGGGCCACCCAGGTACCATCATAAGCCTGCGATGCTTCGTTGCTTTTGTCCTCACGAACTTTAGCGAAAGCCATTTTATTAACTTCTTCATCTTTCGATGGTATAAACGCGGACATTCCCCCGATGGCATGAGCCCCTCTTTTGTGGCACATCTTAACCAAGAGTTCGGCATAAGCCTTCATAAAAGGTACACGCATCGTAATCTGAATACGATCGGGCAATATAAAACCAGCATGATTTCTGAATTTTTTGATGATGCTGAAAATATAATCCCAGCGGCCCGCATTCATGCCTGCAATATGATCTTTTAATTCATAGAGTATTTCTTCCATCTCAAAAGCTGCAAGAATCGTTTCTATAAGTACCGTCGCTTTAATAGTCCCCTGAGCCAAACCAAGCCTGCTTTGTGATCTCAAAAAAACATCGTTCCATAAACGGGCTTCCTTGTGATTTTCCAGTTTTGGTAAATAAAAGTAGGGGCCGGATACCCTGTTTAAAAGTTCCCCGGCATTATGAAAAAGATACAAACCGAAATCAAATAATGAGGCTGATACCGGCTCTCTGTCAACGGTTACATGTTTTTCCGTTAAATGCCAGCCGCGTGGTCGCACAATGAGGGTAGCAGGATTTTCCGCCAGCGTATACAATTTTCCATTGGGAGCAGTAAAATCAATTTTCCGTCTTATAGCATCCCTCAGATTAATTTGCCCTTCAATGCAGTTTTCCCAGGTAGGTGAATTAGCATCTTCAAAGTCCGCCATAAATACTTTAGCACCCGAGTTCAAAGCATTAATGACCATTTTCCTGTCAACAGGCCCTGTAATCTCTGTTCTGCGATCCTGCAGATCATCAGGGATGCTGCCTATTGTCCAGTCTCCTTCACGCGTCGCTCTTGTTTCCTCTAAAAAATAGGGTAACTTCCCGCTATCTAATTCCTTCTGTCTCTCTTCCCTGTCCTGTAATAATTTTTTCCTTCGGGGATTAAATTCACGGTGGAGATCAACCACGAATTCCAGTGCTTCAGGACTTAAAATTGATTCATATCCTCCGGGATTATTGCCCGTAATATTTACCCCGCGTAGTTCTGCTTTAAACTGTCCCATGTGGTGGTTTGATATACTTATTGTTTAACTCTGATTGTTTCGACCCAATGTTTAGGTTTTACACCTGTAAAATGTTCGATCTGATGGCGGCAACTGAATCCATTAGCTACTACCACTGTACCATCCTTCATTGATCTTA
>WNGA01028846.1_pt1 | contig 13274 bp, 15 predicted proteins | sample 5400061 | NCBI WGS metagenome assembly WNGA01 (sample SAMN13153366, study PRJNA577476) | soil metagenome | isolation source: 100 cm soil or saprolite under grassland replicate 2 | place: USA:California | collected 2016-06-15 | reverse complement strand
GAGGACCTCGTCGAGGTCGGCATCCTCGATCACCGGCACGATCTTGAGCTCCATGAGATCGCTCCACATCAGCGAGAATTCCGTCAGCGCCTTGACGTCGTCGCTTTCCACGAGGTCGAAGCCACCGCTGAAATCCGCGGCCGTCCAGCGGCCAAGCAGCCTGGCCCCCTTCGGCGGCTGGCCGCCGGTCGCCTTGAACCGGGCGATCGCCTCGTCGCGCGCCTTGGTCTCCGGCCGGATGGAGAAGGTCAGCATGAATTTCATCGTGTCCTCGCGATGCCCTGGGGCGCTTGCGCGGCGCCGTTGGCCGCATCGGCCCGATATACGAGGCGGGGCGCGCGTTGGATGCGGGGATAGCGACGATTTTCCCGGGTTCGGCGCGGGCATGAAAATCGGGGCAGCGGCCGCCAATCGCGCCATGCCGTCCACACCCGGGCGAGAAATTCCGAAATCTTGGTCTCGAGAAAGGTCAGGTTGACCAGTGCGGCGTCGCCGGAGGTGCGGGTCGACCCGTGCTACGCGGCATCCAACAGCGCATCCCATGCATCCATCGACAGCAGCTCGATGCGGCCGCTCTTCTTGATGAATGCTGACGGGATCAGCCATTCGCGACAACCGATGGGAGGGTCGTTCGCCCATTCGAATGCGGCCAGGTCGCCCTCCTCGCAGGCGAACGTCACCTGCAAGAGCGCGTCGTTGTCGTCAGCGGCGATTCCTTCCCAGGGCACGTCGCTCAACCAGACGCCGCGGTGGCCGCGGTCCGACATGGATTGACCGCCTCCATCCCGAAACCCATTTCGCAAGATCGCTTCGGCTATGTCGCGATAGGTCCGATGGAAGAGAACGAGTGCCATTGATCGACTTTCTGATCGCGGCCGGAGGCCGCCCGCACCGTTTTGCGCTCGTTTTGCGCTGGCGGAATTATTCCGGCGGGAGCAGCAATCCTTCCAGCTTCGCCCACCAGCGAAAGGTCTTTGCGGCGCCGGCGGTCTCCTGCTCGGTCGATGCCGTATTGAGGCGGCGCAGGATCAGATCCCGCAACGCCGGCCAGCGACCGACATGGTCCCGCAGGAAACCGGTCGCATCATCAAGCGATCGGATGAAGACGATCGGCGTTCCCGCAAGTTGCAGGGGAGGTTCGAACGGAGACGTCATGAGAAGCCCCCAAAGTTGAGCCCAAAGTTGAGCCGAATGCGCGAAGGCCCGAGCGCGCCCCGGGCCTCCGCCAGTCAACCGAAGTCGGCTGTTGCCGACTTCGATCACTTCCAGATAGCGGCGGCTTGCTGCAGTCCTCAGAAGTCCATGCCGCCCATGCCGCCGCCACCGCCGCCCGGCATGGCCGCGCCCTGCTTCTTCGGCACCTCGGCGACCATCGCCTCGGTGGTGATGAGCAGGCCGGCGATCGAGGCCGCACCCTGTAGTGCCGCGCGCACCACTTTGGTCGGGTCGATGATGCCCTTGGAGATGAGATTGCCGTACTCGCCCGCCTGCGCGTCATAGCCGTAGGCGTAGCTGTCCTTCTCCAGGATCTTGCCGACCACGATCGAGCCGTCCTCGCCGGCATTGATGGCGATCTGGCGTGCCGGCCAGGAAATCGCCTTGCGCACGATCTCGACGCCGGTCTTCTGGTCGTCGTTGTGGGTGCGTATCCTCTTCAGGGCCTCGCCCGCGCGCAGCAGCGCCACGCCGCCGCCCGGCAGGATGCCTTCCTCGACCGCGGCGCGGGTCGCATGCATCGCGTCATCGACGCGGTCCTTGCGCTCCTTGACCTCGACCTCGGTGGCGCCGCCGACGCGGATCACCGCGACGCCGCCGGCGAGCTTGGCGAGCCGCTCCTGGAGTTTTTCACGGTCATAATCCGACGTGGTCTCCTCGATCTGCGCCTTGATCTGGCTGATACGGCCCTGGATGTCGGCCTTCTTGCCGGCACCGTTGACGATGGTGGTGTTCTCCTTGTCGATCATCACCTTCTTGGCGCGCCCGAGCATATTGATCGTTACGTTCTCAAGCTTGGTGCCGAGGTCCGTGGAGACCATCGTGCCGCCGGTGAGGATCGCAATGTCCTCGAGTATGGCCTTGCGGCGATCGCCGAAGCCGGGGGCCTTGACCGCCGCGACCTTGAGGCCGCCGCGCAGCTTGTTGACCACGAGCGTCGCGAGCGCCTCGCCTTCGATGTCCTCGGCAATGATGACCAGCGGCTTGCTGGTCTGCACCACCGCTTCCAGCAGCGGCAGCAACTCCTGCAGTCCGGACAGCTTCTTCTCGTAGATCAGGATATACGGATCCTCCATCTCGACCCGCATCTTGTCGGCGTTGGTGACGAAATAGGGGGAGATGTAGCCGCGGTCGAACTGCATGCCCTCGACCACTTCGAGCTCGGTCTCGAGCGACTTCGCCTCTTCGACCGTGATCACGCCCTCGTTGCCGACCTTCTTCATCGCCTCGGCGAGGAAGCGGCCGATTTCGGCATCGCCGTTGGCGGAAATGGTGCCGACCTGGGCGATCTCCTCGTTCGAGGTGACCTTCTTCGAGTTCTTCTTGAGGTCTTCGACGATCGCCTCGACCGCGAGGTCGACGCCGCGCTTGAGGTCCATCGGGTTCATGCCGGCGGCCACCGCCTTGGCGCCTTCCTTGACGATCGCCGCAGCGAGCACGGTCGCGGTGGTGGTGCCGTCACCGGCGATGTCGGAGGTCTTCGACGCGACCTCGCGCACCATCTGCGCACCCATGTTCTCGAACTTGTCTTCGAGCTCAATCTCCTTGGCGACGGTGACGCCGTCCTTGGTCACCCGCGGCGCGCCGAAGCTCTTGTCGAGCACGACGTTGCGGCCCTTGGGGCCGAGCGTCACTTTCACCGCGTTGTTGAGGATGTCGACGCCGCGCAACATCTTGTCGCGCGCATCGACCGAAAATCTGACTTCCTTGGCAGCCATGTCTGTCTCTCCGAATTGTAGGTTGGCCTCGTCCTGAGGAGCGAGCGAAGCGAGCGTCTCGAAGGACGGGGGCCTCGCTCGGGCCTCATCCTTCGAGACGCGGGCTGCGCCCGCTGCTCAGGATGAGGATCGAGGGCGTTGATTGGGCAGGGTTACGCGGCCTTGCGCTTGGCGGCGGTCTCGTCGAGCACGCCCATGATGTCGCTCTCTTTCATGATCAGGTACTCGACGCCGTCGATCTTGACCTCGGTCCCCGACCACTTGCCGAACAGCACGCGGTCGCCGGCCTTGACGTCGATCGGGATCAGCTTGCCGGCCTCATCGCGGCCGCCCGGACCGACCGAGATGACCTCGCCCTGGGAGGGCTTCTCCTTGGCGGTGTCGGGGATGATGATGCCGCCGGCTGACTTCTCCTCGGCATCGATGCGCTTGACGACGACGCGATCGTGAAGCGGACGAAATTTCATAGGTTGTCCTCCTAAGTACTTGGCAGAGTTTGCGATTTTATCTGGGGCGAACGCCGGCACGTGCTCCTTGCCGGGTCCCTCCGCGCGCGACATAGGGGTTCAGTCCAGGGTCGCAAGAGGAGTCCGAAAAAAATTTAGCACTCGCGAGGGTCGAGTGCCAAGCAAAATTTAGCACTCTACGAGCCCGAGTGCTTGGGCGGACAAGGGGGTACCTTCGCCTTAGTGACGTAAGAGAGCGTGGGCTACTATGGGCAAACGACGGAAGCCCGACGACCGAGGACGGACCAGCGAGCTGCAGTCGTCCATCGCCCGCCGTCCGTGCTCCGCTTCGAGAGCGGCCGAATGCCGAAAATCACCATTTCCTACCGCCGCGCGGACTCCGATGCCATCGCCGGGCGCATTCGCGACCGGCTGGCCGGGCATTACGGGAACAAAGCGGTCTGAAGAAGGAGGGCTACCGCCTGCGCACAATCAGCCCCTACGCGGCCGACGGAGCAGAGCGCTACGCGTCGCTCTGGATCAAAGACGGTGGTCCCAATTGGCAGGCGCGTTATGGTTTGACCCGCGACGAATACCAAAAGGCCCTCGAGAATCTCGTCAAGGAAGGCTATCGCATGACCTGGATCAGCGCCCACGAATTCGGTGGCCAGCCTCGTTACGCGAGCATCTACGAAAAGAAGCCGGGACCCCTGTGGCGTGTGCAGTCCGGCATCACCGCCACCGACTTGCAAAATCTGATCGACGAGCTCGCGAAGGACGGGATGCAGCCTGTCCATCTCTATGGATATGCACGTGGCGGCGCCGCCAATTTCGCGGCGATCTTCGAGCAATCGAGCGATCCGGCGCGGATCGTCAAATACGATGTTCCTCGCGACGAGTTTCAGAAAGTCAGCGATGACTATTTCAAGCAAGGCTATTGGCGAAAGGGAATCAGCGGCTATTTCGTCGGTCAGACCGAGTCTTGGGCGGGGATGTGGGAAAAGCGCAGCGGATCCTTCGCCGGACGCAGCAATCTCACGCTCGAGCGGTATCTGAGCATTTCCGAAAGCTTCAGCAAGCAGGGCTACCGGATGATCTTGCTCACGGCGTTTGCAGCCCCCGGCGGTCCGAAATTCAATACCAGTTGGGAAAAGTAGCTGCGAAGTCCCCGCGCGGCGCTGTCAGCACTAATTGCCCGCTGCTGCTAACGCCTTGATTTTGGGAACATTATTTACTTTTTAGGCTTGTGATGTGTGGCAGGCAAGGACCAAATTGGATGCTCCGAATCGTGGAGGGGGATCACATGGTTTCGAAAGATTTCCGGCGCCAGCTCGACGGCTATGGCCTGACCACGGCGCAGATTCTCTATCGGCTTCCCGATCATCCGTCCTTGCTGCAGACCTACGTTTGGCAGGACTACGATCTCTGCCCGAATTTTCCGGTGCTCAATCGGTTCCTCGCCTTCTGGCTGGAGAAGCTCGAAGGCCCGCTGCATTCGGTCACGGTTGCCCATGCGCGGCTGATCAAGCCGGCGGAGATCCGCGCGATCAACGGCGAGTTCCGGCTGCACTGAGTCAGGGAACAGTAGTCAGTGATCAGTAATCAGAAGAGCCGAGGGATGACCGCCTTCTGATCACTGACCTCTGATTACTGACTACTGATTACCCCCACCATCGCGCCCATCAGGCAGGTCGCCAGCGTTCCCGAGACGATCGACTTGAGACCGAGCGACACGATGTCGTCGCGGCGCTCCGGCGCCATGGTGGCGAGCCCGCCGATCATGATGCCGAGCGAGCCGAAATTGGCGAAGCCGCACATGGCGTAGAGCATGATCAGCCGCGAGCGCGGATCGAGCGCGTCGGCCGGAAGCTTCGAGAGCTCCACATAGGCGATGAACTCGTTGAGGATGGTCTTGATCCCCATCAGGCCGCCGGCGGTCCCGGCTTGGCTCCAAGGGATGCCCATAAGCCAGCATACCGGCGCCATCACCACGCCGAGCACGCGCTGCAGCGTGATCGGCGCGCCGCCGACGGTGGGCACGACGCCGAGCATGGCGTTGGCGAGATGCACCAGCGCGACCAACACGATCAGCATGGCGCAGATGTTGAGCAGCAGCTCGAGCCCGGCGGCGGTGCCCTTCACGATCGCGTCCATGGTGCTCGACGCCACCGGTCCCGCTGCGGCGAGCGTGCCGCCCGCCTCGGGAACGACCGGGGCGAGCAAGGTCGCGTACAGCACCAGCACGGTGCCGGCGATGCCGGCCATGCCGCCGGTCATGACGATGAACAGCTCGCCGCGCGTGAGGCTCGCGAGATAGGGGCGGATGAACAGCGGCGCCTCGACCATGCCGAGGAAGATATTGGCGGCGGTCGACAGCCCGACCGCGCCGCCGACCCCCAGCGTGCGCTCGAGCAGCCAGGCGAAGCCGCGCACGATCGGCGGCAGGATGCGCCAATAGAACAGCAGCGTGGTCAGCACGCTCATCAGCAGCACCACCGGCAGCGCCTGCAGCGCGAGCACGAATTCGGCGCCCGGCACCTTGAGCTCGAACGGCAGCGGCCCGCCGCCGAGATAGCCGAACACGAACGAGGTGCCGGCGCGGCTGGCGGCGCCGATGGCGTCGACCGCGGTGTTGATGGCGGCGAACGCGGTTGCCACGCCCGGCACCTTGAGCAGCGCAAGCGCGGTCGCGAACGTCACCACCAGCCCGATCGCCGCCTGCTTCCAGGAGACCGCGCGGCGGTTCTCGCTGATGAGCCAGGCGAAGGCGATGAGGGCGACGATGCCCAGCGCCGATTGCAATTGCAGCATGGAGAAGCCCCTCGGAATCGCCCAGGGGCCGATTGTAGACCTACGCCGCCGCGGAATTCACTTGCCTTACGCGTCCTCTATCTTGCTTTCTTCTTCGCCGGCAATGCGGCGACATAGCGTTCCGCCAGGAGCACCCACTCCTCGAGATCGCGTTCCGAGCAGCGGGCCGGGTCGACCCAAACGAATCCGCGCATGCGGCGTCCGTTGAACACCATGGGTTTGGCGCCCGGTCTCTTGAGGGCTCCGGCTTCTTGATCCGTACCGATGCGAAACATGAAACCGGGCTTGCCGGTGCCGCACAGCATGTGGTCGCGCAGCATGAAGCAGACACCACCGAACATCCGCTTTTCGGTCACGCCTCCGCGATCCGCCAGGGCGCGGCGCAGGCGCGAGGCAAGTTCTTCGCTTGGCGCCATGCCGTCACGTCCTGCGGCCGGAAATGGCAAGGGCAATCAGCGGGCTCACGATCAGGTATTGCACCAGCGTAAACGCCGTTTCGATGAGCACGAAGCCGGACACGGACGACATGCGGTGCTTGGCGGCAACGACCAGGACGAGAAAGCTCCAGGCCAACGGCGCCGCCAAGGCGGCGAATTTCAGGGCGCCGCGGATGATGCTCTCGCCCGCGAACAGGCGGGAATAGATGTAGCTCCACGCGATGCCTTGGATCACCATGGAGGCGATGCCGAACGGAATGACGATGTCGTGTCGGTAGACCGCGAGTGCCGCGTAGTAGTCCTCGAATACCATCAGATGCCAGACATATCCCAAGGGGAACGTCGGGAGGATGTAGGCGAGAACGCCCAGCACGAAACGCGTGGTCATGACCTGCATCCCCCGACTGTCGCCGCTCAGGCGGCTTTCGGCTTGCGGCCGATGTCGCTCTGGGTGGCCGGAGCAGTGCGCGCCCAATGCTCGACCTTTTGCATGCCGCGGGAACGGCGACCAGTCGAATCCGATCGCGTCCTTGAAATTCTCGAGATGGATCATCGAATAGTCCGCGATGGTGATGTCGTCTCCGACCAGGTGCCTGCGAGCCGTCAGATGGCCATCGAGGATCGGCGCGAACCGCTGGAGGTTGCTTCGGGAAGCCTCGACCAGCGCTTGGTTGGTGGGGCCCAGATTGAAGGCCGGCTTGGCCACCGTCTCGAAGGCAAGGGTGCCGAACGCCTTGTTGAAATGGGACAGCTCCCAGCACTGCCAGCGCACGACGTCGGCGCGCCTTTGCGGATCGCGCGGAAACAACTCGTCGCTGCCGGCCTTGTCCGCGAGATATTGCATAATGGCGTTGGATTCCCACAAGGTGAAGGCGCCGTCCGTAAGTGTCGGCACCATCCCGTTGGGGTTGATCGCGAGATAGTTGGGGGTGCGCAGGTCCCCGGCGAAAAAGTCGTGATATTCCATCTCGACTTGCAGGCCCAGATGGTTGATGACCGCCTGGATCTTGCGGCTGTTGGGGGAGCCCACCACGGAATGGAGCTTCATTTCATGCCTCCCTTTAACTTGCGTTATGCAAGCGATCATACCCGCTCACTGGCAAATTGCAAGTGGTATGACGGGTCGGCGGGCGACGGTCGGAGCGCACGATGAGCGACAGCGGGCGCAATGGCCGCTCCGGCTGCCCGATCGACTACGCGCTCGACATTTTCGGCGACCGCTGGACGCTGCTCGTCATTCGCGACCTGGTGTTCGGCGGCAAGCGGCATTTCCACGAGGTGATCGAGTCGCCGGAGGGGATCGCCTCCAACATCCTCGCCGCGCGCCTCAAGAAACTCGAGATGAAAGGATTGATCTCGCGTCACCCCGACCCGGAGAACCGCCGGCAAGTCGTCTACGAGCTGACCGAGAAAGGGATCGATCTCATTCCCATCCTTATCGAAATCGTCCTTTGGGGCGGGAAATACGACGCCGACACCGCGGCGCCCAAGAAGATGCTGCAGCGAATGCGAAAGGACCGCGAGGGCGTGATCAGGGAGTTCACCGCAGCGGTGAGGGCGCGTAGAAGCAAAGCGTAATGCGAAGGCACCGGAGCGCCAACTCTGGCGGCGCCGACACCGCCGCGGCAATGTCGGTGTCTGACTTGATGTCGTCGGAGTCCTGGAGCCGAGACCATGCGCATCCGCTTCGATTTCGGCACGCTCACGCTCGACGCCGAGCTCCTGGATACGCCCACGGCGCGCGCCATCGCGGCGGCGCTGCCGATCAGCGGCTCGGCGCTGACCTGGGGCGAGGAGGTCTATTTCGAGGTGCCGGTGAAGGTGGCGCGCGAGCCCGGCGCGCGCGCGGTCGTGACGCCGGGCGAGATCGCCTACTGGCCCGACGGCCACTGCATCGCGCTCGGCTTCGGCCGCACCCCGATCTCGCAAGGCGACGAGACTCGGCTGGCGAGCCCGTGCAACATCTTCGCCAAGGCGCTCGGCGATGTGAAGGCGCTGGCCAAGGTGAGGGGAGGGACGCAGGTCAAGGTGACGGCGCTAGGCTGAGCGTCGGCCACGTTCATGGCGCCAGCGGATTCAACCATCGCAGCCGAGGAAATCGTGCGAAGTCGCCGTCGGTCGAGCACAGTGTCAGCCCGTGCTCGATAGCGAGGGCCGCCAAATGCGCGTCAGGCACCAGGTTTCCGTGCATGCCGGGGAGCACCAACAGTTCGCCGAGTACCTCGGCATGGCGTTCGGTCGGCTGCGGCGTCCACACCGGCTCGGAGGCGAGCCATGCCGACGCGCGTTGCCATGCAACAGCCATTGTTACCGGCGGCGCGAACATCCGTGCATTCGTCGCGAGCCGCAGATAGGCGAGTATGGTCGTCCACGGCAAACCGACGGGAGCCGTGCCGTTGAGCTGGCGGTCAAACCATTCCTTGGCGGCGTCGTGCTGGCGGAAGCTGGAGATACTCGCGTAGACGAGGATGTTGACGTCGACCAGAATCACTTGAACCCTTCGCCTTCCGCATAGGCGAGTATTTCGGCGACATTGTCGACGTTGTCCAATAGAGGCTTGACGCCGTCGATCGCTTGCGTGCGGAACGGCTCGCGCTTTTTGGGCCGTCCGCTCATCTCGCGCAGTCCCCGGCGCAGAACGTCGTTGACGAGATCCTTCAGGCTCACGTCGCGGCTACGCCGCAGGCGCTCAAGCTGCACGGCCACGTCGTCGTCGATGGTCAGCGTCGTCCTCATACATCAAAGCATATCTGTTTTGATGTCTTGATGTCAACGGCAGCTTGGGAATCGACGCATGATGCATAGGGCGCTCTACCCCCGCCCGACGAACGGCATCAGGTTGGCCATCACCGTCATGAACAGCACGTTGGTGTCGAGCGGAAGGCCGGCGATGTAGACCACGGCCTTGCCGACGTCGTCGGCGTTCATCCGCGGCTCGACCGCCATGCGGCCGTCGGCCTGCATCACGCCTTGACCCTGCACCATGCGCTCGGTCAAGGGCGTCGCCGCATTGCCGATGTCGATCTGGCTGCAGGTGATGTCGTAGGCGCGGCAATCGAGCGAGGTCGACTTGGTGAGCCCGGTGACGGCGTGCTTGGTCGACGTATAGGCGGCCGAGCGCGGACGCGGGGTGTGGGCGGAGATCGAGCCGTTGTTGATGATGCGTCCGCCGCGCGGGTCCTGCGCCTTCATGATCTTGATCGCTTCCTGCGTGCACAGGAACATGCCGGTGAGGTTGGTATCCACCACCTTGCGCCAGGTCTCCAGCGGCAGGTCCTCGAGCGGCACCGCCGGCGCGCCGATGCCGGCATTGTTGAACAGCACGTCGAGGCGGCCGAACGCCGTCTTGGCCTTGGCGAACAGCGCCCTGATCGAGTCCGGATCGCTCACGTCGGTCGGCACCACCAGGCTCTTGGCGCCGGTCGATTTGCCTTCGCTCGCGGTCTCTTCGAGCTTGTCTTGGCGGCGGCCGGCGAGCACGGCGGCATAACCTTCCTTCATCAGCGCCAGTGCGACGGACTTGCCGATGCCGGTGCCGGCGCCGGTGACCAAAGCGACCTTTTGCAATGCAGCCATCGTCGTGGTCCTCCTGATTTGTCCGTATTATCGTCAGTGCCGGCAGGGATAGGCAATGTGGTAATACTCGCTCTCGCGGTCCAAGGCGCTGGCAAGAACACGGGGACTTATCATGAAACGACGTGATGTGCTCGTGCTCGGCTTGGCGGCGCTGGCGGCGGGGACGTCAACGCCGCGCGCGGCACTCGGCCAATCGAGATATCCGGAGCGCCCGATCCGGCTGGTGATCCCGTTTCCGCCGGGCGGCTCGTTCGACGCCATCGGCCGCTCGTTGGCGGACAAGATGAAAACGCTGCTCGGCACGGTCGTCATCGAAAACATCGGCGGCGGCGGCAGCTCGTTGGGCGCTGCCGCGGTCGCCCGCGCACCGCCGGACGGTTACACGATCCTGCTCGGCGGGGGCGGCGCCCTGGTGATCAACCCGGTTGCCTCGAGCCGCCCGCCCTACGATCCGATCCGGGATTTCGAGCCGATCTCGCTCGTGGTGGTCCACGCCTTCGCGATCGCGGTCCATCCGAAGCTGCCGGTCCGGACACTGACGGAGCTCATCGATTACGCCCGCAGCAATCCCGGCAGAATGTCCTACGGGTCGGCGGGTGCCGGCTCGGTGAACCATCTCACCGGCGAATTGCTCAAATCGTTGACCGGGACCGCGGACATCGTGCATGTCCCCTACCGCGGCGCCGGTCCGGCGATCTCAGACCTGATCAGCGGACAAATCCCGATGGCGATCCCGTCCATGAACGGCCAGGTGCTCGAATTGCATCGCGCCGGCAAGCTGCGGGTGGTCGCGGTGACGAGTCCCGAGCGTCTCGCGGGGGCGCCCGAGATTCCGACCGCGGTTGAAAGCGGCATCCGCGGCATGGTCTCGCAGAATCTCGTCGGCCTGATGGCTCCGGCCGGGACGCCGAAGGCGATCATCGAGCAGATTGCTCAGGCGATGCGCACCGCCATGGCCGACCAGAAATACCAGCAGCAATTGATCGCGTTCGGTTTCGAGCTGCCTCCGGATTTGGGTCCCGACCGGATGCGGCGCTTCGTCGAGGACGAGATTGCCCGCTGGACGCCGGTCATCAAAGCGATCGGCCTGAAGCTCGATTGAGGGTTCAGCCGGCCATCGCCAGGGAGGCCTCGTCGTCGGCGATCCGGAACGACCCCGGCGTCGCCAGCCGTGTGCTGATGTCGGCCGCCGGGCCGGGCCGGCCGAACCGGTAGCCCTGCATCGAATGCACGCCGGCCGCGCGCAGAAACAGGTGCTGCTCGGCGGTCTCGACGCCCTCGGCGGTCACCTTCATGCCGAGACCGCGGCCGAGGCTCACCACCGCATGGACGATGGCCGCGGCGTCGGCCGCCCGCTCGATGCTGCGCACGAAGCTCGAATCGATCTTGAGCTTGTCGAACGGGAAGCGGCGCAGATAGAGCAGGCTCGAATAGCCGGTGCCGAAATCGTCGAGCGCGAGCCGCACGCCCAGCGCCTTGAGCCGGAACATGGCGAGCTCGGCGGTGTCCACGTTGCCCAGCAGCGTGCTCTCGGTGACCTCGAGCTCGAGCCGGGTGGGCTCGAAATCGGTCTCCGAGAGAATCCGCTCGACCACGTCGACGAAATCGGCGCGGCGGAACTGCAGCGGCGAGACGTTGACCGACACGGTGATGCCCGGCCAGGCCTTGCCGTCGAGGCAGGCGCGGCGCAGCATCCGCTCGCCGAGCTCGATGATCAGTCCGCTGTTCTCGGCGATCGGGATGAACTCGGTGGGCGGAATTTCGCCGCGCTCCGGATGGGTCCAGCGGCAGAGCGCCTCCACGCCGAGGACGGTTTCTCCGCTGTTGTTGACGATCGGCTGATAGGCGACGCGCAGCGCGTCGTTCTCGATTGCCGCGCGCAGGTCGTTTTCCAGGAGCTTGCGCTTGAGCAGGTTGGCGTCCATCGCCGAATCGTAGATGCAGGCCCGGTTGCGGCCTTCGTTCTTGGCCCGGTAGAGCGCCATGTCGGCGTGGCGCATGATGTCGGCGGCGCCGCCGACGTGCTCGTGGATGAGCGCGATGCCGATCGAGGCGCCGATGACGATGGTCTGGCTGCCGATGGAGTAGGGGGCGCAGATCGTGGCGATCATCCGGGTGGCCATGGTCTGCAAGGTGGCGTGATCGAAATCGCCCGACGTGATGACGGCGAATTCGTCGCCGCCCAGGCGGGCGACGAGGTCGTCGCCGCGCAGCGTCCGGCTCAGGCGCTGGGTCACGCTGCGGATCAGCTCGTCGCCGACCGGATGGCCGAGCGTGTCGTTGACGTCCTTGAAGTGGTCGAGGTCGATGTAGAAGACCGCCGCGGTGCGGCTGCCCTGCCGCACCTTCTCGATGATGGCTTCCAGCCGCTCGCCGAAGAAGATCCGGTTGGGCAATCCGCAGAGCGGGTCGTGCATGGCCAGATGCCGCAGTCTCGTTTCGCCGGCGGCGATGGTCTCGGCGGTGCGGCGCATGTAGCGCAACACCAATCCGGCCAGCAGCGCGAAGCCGGCGAGCGCGACCGCGATGAAGGGAATGACGCTTTGCACGATCTCGGCGCCCGGCTGCTTCGGCGTCCATGCGAAACGGGCGATCGCCTGGCCCTGCTTGTCGGTCAGATCGAAGACGTAATCGCCGGCGGCGACCGGGTCCTTGTCGACCTTGTGCAGGTTGCGCAGCTGAAGCCGCGAGGCGATGTCCGCCAGCACGTCCTCGTCGATGAATTTCACGCTCAGCACCAACGGCGCCTCGGCGTCCATGAAGGGGGAGTTGTCGTCGGGCGGCGTGACCGCGACCGCCGCCACGATGGCGGGGCGGCCCAGAAACGGCTGCAGGCGGACGGCGCGATGCAAGCTCGAATGCTGCGCCGCGCCGGCGCGGCCGCGCACCAGGTCGAAGATTGGGGTCACGTCCGGCCGGATCGTGTTGAACCAGTTCGGGTCGACGCTGCGGTGGCCGAGCGAGGCGAACAGGAAGCGGTCGGCGGAATCGGCGACGAAGACGAAGTCGTGATCGAAGAACGATTGCAGCCGCAAGCCGACATAGGCCTCGACCCATTCCGGGTCGAAGTT
>WNGA01026469.1_pt1 | contig 13274 bp, 9 predicted proteins | sample 5400061 | NCBI WGS metagenome assembly WNGA01 (sample SAMN13153366, study PRJNA577476) | soil metagenome | isolation source: 100 cm soil or saprolite under grassland replicate 2 | place: USA:California | collected 2016-06-15 | reverse complement strand
CCTTCTACAACAACAAAGATAAGCAGGATGGCAGAGAGGCCAATCAACCATGAGCCAAGCGAAATGGATATTAGTTTCATGACGTGACGGCAGTTTCGAGTTTCCTATTTCTGTTTAAGTCCTTGCTGAAGAATGTGCTGAATTTCCAACGCGTTTGGCACACCCAGCAACGTTGCCGGGCTCAAGCCAAATGGTCCACCTTCAGTGTTGGCAGCGAAAGTTATGCTGTCGTCCTGCGCATAGGCATACGCGAGGGTCGGCGGCATATCAGCGGCCATCGCCTTGATTGCCTGCTGCTGCTCCTGTGGCAGATTGCCGGCGGAGTTAGCGATGCGTTCCGCAAATGGTTGCACCAGCGGCGCCAGGTTGTGATAGAAGAGCGCCGAAAAGTTTGCATTGCCATCGGACGGCAGACCAGCTGTGAAACGCGAAGAGCGCAGTAGCGTATAGCCTTGCTCCTGCGTGCGTACTGACCGTTCGACCATCGCCCGGCTTGGGCCCATCACTACATAACCATTCACATACGTATAGTTGACTTCCACGCCGAAATCGGCTGACCGCAGCGTGTAGTAAGTGCGGCCGGCAAGCTCCGCGAGATCCCAAACCAGACCCGTCTTCCCGAACTTCGCGGCTTCCTTGTTGACTTCGTCCACGACGCGCTCGAGCGTTTGCTGCAGATGCGCGGAGTCGTTTACTTCAAACACCATTTTCCATGAGGGTGTCGGCAGTATTGGGCCATCAATCGCAAAGGCAAACTCCCCACCGAGTGGCGCCGCTATGTCCCTGCGAATGTCCAGGCCGTGATCTGCCTGCTGCTTGTCCAGATTTTTCCGCAGGTCCGGTGATACGGTTTCAATAACGCCCAATAGATCGTCGACCAACTTCACGGGATCCTTGACGACGAATCCTGCGACCACATTTGCATCCGGCGAGATGTATTCGAGTGAACCCATCGGTCCGGGGGCTGCGAGCCATGAAGGAATCCCGCGCTGTGCTTCATTGAAGGAGACCGTGGCCTGGGTATGCGTCTTTCCCTTAACATTGTTCTGGTCAAGCACGAAATACTTGAGGTTCAGGATGCCGAGTTGTTTCAAAGCGCTTTCACGCTGCTCCGCATCCGCGCCCTTCATTAGTTCTGGCTTCGTCTTCTCAATCAGCCGCTCAAGATTAGCGGCCACAACTAAACCCGCGCCTTCCTGATAAACCTGGGCAATGCGATCGTGGAAAGCAGTTACGCTGAAGCTGCTGGTTGTGCCCTTCTGCACGATCGTTGCCAGATCCTGAAGTTGTTGGAGTCTGGGGCTTGCCGCAAACAAATCGTTTTGAATCCAAACGTAGAGCTCTTCTGCCTTCTTGCCGGGCTCCGTTGCAGTTGCGGTGGCAGTCAGAGCATCTTGCACGAAGCGAATTGCCGGACGGTTTTGGTTATTAGCCGGGGCACTTCCTGCATACTTCGCGATCTGCTGTTCTACAAACTGTTGGAAGCCGGCGGAGTTCTTCAGTTCCGCCAGTACAAGCGGCGCCACCGGCTCGCCCTTTTCATCGATTGAGACGGAAACCGCGATTTCGTCTCCCAGGTAATCGCCAAATTCACGAATGCTGCCGATGACCTGATCCACGTTAGGACCGCGATGGCCTTCTTCCTTTTCCCACCATTCACGCAGCGCGGCATTCTGGTTGATGCGCTCCTGCATGATCCGGTGCGATTCGACAATGGTCGAGGTCAGGTTAGGCAATGCCGCATAAACAATCGTGTTCTCAGGCATCAAATCAAGCAGGTGCGTTGAATTGCGAAGGCCCGGCTGAGTAACTTTACCCAACTCCTTGTTAAGCGAGGTGAAAGCGGCCAGAGTTTCAGCATAACGAGCAGCCTTCCGGCTCCACGCTACTTCATCTTTAACCGGAATCCTTTCAATAGATGCGTTCGTGGTAGCTTGCTCTCCGCCGCGCAGCACGCGTTCGCTGCTGGCGTGATCCATGTGAACCTCGCCTTCAATCACTGACACGCGTGAGCCTTTAGTCCCACTGTTAACGGAAAACACCGTGCCCGTGACCGACACGTGTGAATCGCCCGTGTCTACAAACAGATGCTGCTTGCCCTGCTTCGCAGCTTCAACGACTATCGCACCGCGGTTCAGGTGAATCGTTGTGCCCAGCGAGTTCTTTGTCAGGAAAAACTCGGAACGGTCCCTCATCTCAATGACTGAGCCATCACCCAGACGAACGAAAGCGTGCGCGTCTTTAGCCGTGCGAATACGGTCACCCTTTTGCAGTTTCTCGCCGGACGAAATCGGCGCGCTGCGAGTGTCAGCGATTTGATAGACCTGTCCTTCAGCGGCCTGCACCGTTGCTTCCAGCTCTCCACCAAGCGGGGCCCAGCGTTGAATAAAAGGAAGCGCGATGAGTCCGACGCCAATGATCAGCGCTGCGGCAATTCCCCATCGCAGAACAACGGGCTGAATTCTGTAGCGGCGTGTGACGGTAACGCTCTTCCTGGGTGTCAATTTGTGCGCGCGCGCCTCCTTCATCGCCTTGCGGCACGGGATGCACTCATGCGTGTGATCGACCAGCAGCAGTGAACGAGCCTCAGACAAGCTGCCGTTCAGATACGCCGGAATGAGCGACTGAAAATCAGCGCAGCTCGCGATTCGTTCACTTGCTACGTTGTCGTTGCTGTGTGCCGAGGCTTCAATGGCCAGGCGCGCCCAAACACGCTCAGCCGCTTCGTTAATCACCGCCGAATCGATCTGTTCGTTCCGCATCTCGCTGGTAGCCTTATCGAGAATTACGTCGAAATCATTATTGCTTTTCATGATGTTTCTCCAGAAAGTGCCCTATCTCTTTTCGTAGTTTTGTTCGTGCCCGATGCAGCACGACTCCCACAACCATTTGTGAAGTGTCGAGCATCTTCGCGATTTCCTGATTGTCATGTCCCTCGTAATACCGCAAAACAAACATCTCGCCGGCTGTCTTCCCCAAACGTGCCACCGCCTGGCGAATCAGAATTTGCAGTTCACGGTCGGCGTGTTCAGCTTCCGGACTTTGAAATTTACTTTCCAGAGCCTCGGAATCCGCTTCGCTTAGTTCCACAGCTTTTGCTCGGCCGCGGCTGCGCATTAGATCGAGCGAAGCATTAATGGCCGCGCGCGATAGGTAAGCTTCCGGGTTTTCCGAAAGGTGGTAGCTCTCGTTGCCCCTGACAAGCCGCAGGAAAACGGTCTGTAGGACGTCCTCAGCGTCAGCCGCGCTGCCAGTGATGCGATAAGCGCTGCGAAAAACGCGGTCGTGGTGTGACTGGAAAAGCGTTTCCAGCTCCGTCTGAGAGCTATTGGGAGGTTCGGTAACTAATCTCAATTTTTTAGCGGCTGCCTGCACTGTGTCCTCCTGAAAATCGTCTCCACCATAGAAACGAGACTCAGAAGGATTTATTAACAGCGAATGGAAAGAATAAGTTGAAGTTGGCTCTCTTTGAAAGGCTTCCGCTCCCTTTGAAAGGCTTTCGACATAGCAAGTAAATTAGCAAGTTACCTAGTCTCAGGGTCAGGAAGGCGGGCTTGCCCCCGCTCCTTGAATTTGCTTCCTTACCCTCATGGTGCGCAAATGGTCTAATCAAAATCTCCCAGGCGCCCTACACTTTGTCACAGGAAACGTCCTTGACAGGATTCCCATCTTCAACCAGGAAGCATGCTGCCAGTCGTTCATCGATGCTTTTGCAAGCTTACTTAACAACTGGCCCTGCAAATTAATGCTTATGTGTTGATGCCTGATCATCTTCATCTGATAGTCAATCCACAAGACGGACGAATTAGAGAATTCACTGGTCAACTCAAGAGCCTTTCCGCAAGAGCTATTACTAAGGCGGCGGACGGAATTAGTTTCAAACTAGACTCTGAAGGTTCGTCATATCAGGTCTGGCAGGAGAGCTTTAAAGCGGTGCCGCTATGGAGCGCCTGGATGATTTGGCAGAAGATCAATTACAATCATGCTAATCCGGTGAAGGCTAAACTGGTTTCCTCTGCCAAAGATTACTATTGGTCGAGTTTCCAGGCTTTCTATTCCGGAAGTGAAAAACCCCTAAAAGTGGATCAGCAATGGTGGTGGCCCGATGATTCTGAGAAGTTATCAAAGACTATGAAAGAGTTGGGTTGGAGAAGTTATGATAAGAGGGACTAACGAAGAGCGGGGGCAAGCCCGCCTTCCCAACCCTGAGACTATGTGACTTGCTTAATTACTTGCTAGCTTGAAGGCCCTTCTAAAAGCGGGGCGAGCCCGCCTTCCCAACCCTGAGACTATGTGACTTGCTTAATTAGTTGCCAGGTCGAAAGCCCTTTACAGACAGCGGGGGCAAGCCCCCTTCCTCACCCTGAGATTATTTCGCTCGCCATATCTGGTTAGGTTGAAAGCCTGTCAGGGGCGGGCAGTGGGAAGCTAAAACAACGATCCGGCATCTCCCGGCAGCATCGCCTTCCTCACGAGCGGAATTGGCGGACCGCCAAATTTCAAAAACTCATCATGAAACTGTTGCCAGGCCTGTTTGCCTCCGCGCGAAGCGGTCCAATCCTCTCGCAGCTTTCTTATCATCAGTTTGCCCATCGTGTAGTTGAGATAGGCGGGATCAAACGTGCCGCGGGCAGCCTGCTGGCGGGCGTTGCCCGCATCCTGATAACCCTGCTCGAGAAACATCTTCTCAGACTCCGCGACGGTCATCTTGCCGGTATGCATCTCGATCGCCGAAACAAACCGGACGTTCCGCAGCAATGCTTCGAGTAGTTGGCCAATATGCATCTCCGCCTCGCCATTTCCGAGCCCTGCTTCCCACATCATCTCTTCCGTGTAGTGGGCCCAGCCTTCCGCGAAGGCGTAGCCAACGAACAACTGACCCAGCTTGGAAGACGAGCGATTGGCATGCAGGAATTGTAAAAAGTGTCCCGGCCAAACTTCGTGCACGGAAGTGAAAAGCAGACTGCCGACTCCCGGTACGTATGCATCTTTCTCTTTTTGTGACCAGGAAGCATCAGGTGGTGCAATGTAATAAATCGACGGCAACCCTTTCTCATAGGGTCCGGGGATGTTGATGTAAGCAAAGTTCCACCGACGATAGGCAGGAGCCTCGGCAACCTTCGCTTCTTCTATGCCTGGGATCGTCACCACCTTCTTCTCGAGAATGAACGACTTGAGATCGCCGAGTTGTTTGCGCGCCATCTCGACGGATCCGCCCGCTGGCTTTTGTGCCTCTGCTTTCGCAACGCATTCGGTAATCGAGACTCCGGGAGCAAAAGTCGCGCAAGCTTCTTTCAAGGCCAAGAGATTACGGTCCAGATCTCGCCGCCCGGTTTCTGCAAGTTGGCTGAGCGGCAGATCCACGCGCTCGGTCGCCTTCAGCATCTCGCTAAACTTTTCGGCGCCTAGCGCGAAATTGTTGGTGGCACCGGCTTCCTGAGATTTAAACCAGCCATCGATGTCTTTCATAGCCTTGATGGCGCCGTCATACTCGCGCGATACGTAAACGTCCGGATCAATAGCATCGGCATAAAACTGCGGGCAGCGAAAAGGCCACTCAGCCGACTCGAGCCAGAAAATATCCGCATCGATGACCGACGCTACATACTCACGTTGAAACCTTTGCCGCTCGTCTAGCGCAGATTCCGGGAACCCTGCGACGCGATCCTTCTCCGCGTGTAAGCGCTTAATCTCTTTGGCGAGTCCCTCGGCGCTCCAGTCTGGCAGCTTGCCGTCGAATTCGTGTCGGCCGGCACGCACTGCAAAGTCGGGATGGGCCACGAAATAGGCTTCGAGAAATCCGTTTAGATACAAATCCCACGATCTGGAATCGTCAGCAGTCATTGCCGGTTGATTGGTTGGCGGAGTTGTTTGCTGACAGGCGAACGACAACAAGAGCAACGCAAAGACGCAGGCTGAAACAAGCCTCAACAGCAGTTTGGCTGACATTCACTTTAATTCCCTTCAGGCGGATTGGACCTTTGAAATCAAGTGTAGATAAGAGCAAACGTGCAAGCAAGCCGTTCGTAAATAATCACTGGTAGTGCTGGCCGACAAAGATGTCGAAGAAGTCGATGGGATTCGGGCCACTCTCAATCGGATCATCTTCAAGCACAACCAAAGCCGTCGACAAACTACCGAGCAGGCCTGGCCCATGCCATTGGCGAGTGTGATAGTAAGAGTCTCGGTGCCTTCGCGCTTGAGGTCTTCGCTAATAAGGACGTCGAACGATTTGCTCGACTTGTTTGCGGCAAAGCGCAAAGTGCCCATGGCTGCGGTGTAGTCAGAGCGCTGGGACGCGGTGACATCACCAGTCGTGTAATCGACAGTCGCTGGACCAGAGATGTCAGCGGTGCGTAAAACCGTGATCGTCTTGAAGGTCATGTCTTCGCTCACGTTGTAAGTGCTGGCGCTAAACTGCACCACCGACGGCGCCGCGGCGCGGGCAATGCGCCACGGCTGTAATGCTGCCAGTCCTGACATCAATAAACATGCGGAGAGCACAAAGGCAGACCATTTCATTGCAGACTGGTGGGAGTTTGGCCGTTTCGTGTCCCGAGCTGTCATGATTCTTCTCCCTGAGCTTTGGAGTTCTTTGGCCTGGCGCTGGCGGAGGAATAAACGAATATTACCTCTTCGATTGTTGGGGTGCAAAAAATCGAAGTGGTTCTTTGCGAAAGTAAGGTGCTGGTATGTTTACCTGGTAATCAAAAGGCTGACTGCTCCCAGACGTTTGCGCGCTTCAACCGCTTCCGGGCTACGCGGATAGCGATGAACTAGCTCTTGCCAGGCTTCACCGTCATAACGAAACCTCTTTTCCCTAGCGTCGAACACAAAGGTGATCCCCTGCCGGTTATAGCGATCGAGTCCATTGAAGTTGAGGTAATAACTGAAGACCGGAGCGCCGCCGGCGGTCATCTCTTCTTCATCCAGCCTGTGCGAGGCATCGCGCGAGAGGTGGCCCGCAACGTCTTCCGCGGCTTGAGCATAAATCGCCAGCACTTCGGGACGAAAAACTGAAGACCTGAAATTGTCGAGGAAGATCCGCGCGCGCACGATACGATCGAAGTCGTCCGAGCCTTTAATTAGACGCAGTAGCCTGGCATCGTCGCCTGCACGCCACGGCGAGACGAGAGCATCGCCTTGTATCCATCCATTCGTGCGGCTGTTGACGTTTACCCTGTAGAAAACAACGCCGTCCCGGTTTCTTTTCTCTCCCCTGATCGCCACCAGCGACCCGCGCCCGATTCTCCGCAACAGGACTGCGGAGAGATGGGATCTTGCTCTCAAGGCCGACAGCCGTTCGTCCACAACTATCGCAACGCGACCACCCGCAGGCACACGCCGCCTGGCGAAAATCGCTTCGGGCAAGAAAACCAAAAGTGTACAAAGGAATATCGTCGACAACTTTCGTAAAAGTTGAACATTCACAGTTTCGCCTCCTCACAAGATGAGGTTAATGAAGGGTGACAGTTTGAAACGCGGCAGGTGTTTTAGCGGGAGACGCGACGCCGAGTTGGGTGTCGAACCGGCGATCGAACTTGAAGACGGGTACCTTTTGGAGTTGCGAGTCTCGCACCTGTTTGCGCGGCAAGTAATCGTCGGGTAAAACACGCATGATGAAAATGGCAAATTGCCACCGCCAGCGCGTCCGCAGCATCATGAGGTTCAGGCACGTTCGCAAGCGAAAGCAATGTTTTCACCATTTGCTGTACCTGAAACTTTTCGGCGTTGCCGTGGCCAACTACGGTTTGCTTCACGAGTCTGGGTGAGTATTCGTGAATCTCAAGAGCAGCGCGCTCAGCCACCAGCATCGCCACCCCACGCACCTGTCCCAGTTTCAAAGTAACTTTGACGTTGGTAGCCAGGAATCCATCTTCTATCGCGCACGCATCGGGGCGGTGACGCTCAATGATCTCTTCCAGCGCCCTGGCGATTCGCAACAGGCGCGCGGGAAACTTCTGACCCGACAATGCTCGGACCGTGCCGCATTCAACCAAACCGTAGCGCCGGCCATCGCCTTCGATGACGCCCCACCCGGTCGTCTCGGTGCCAGGGTCAATTCCCAGAATGCGCATCATTGGTTCAAATTAGGTCGCTAAGAATACTTGCAGACGGCGGCGAGTATACTACAGCGCAAAGTGCAGGCATTGACTTTATTTTTGATAGGCTCGGCGCACTCTTAACAGAATACTTGCAGGGCTGGACGGCCAGTGCGTCAAAGCTACCTCGTGCCAAGGTGCAGCCGAAAGCCGGCGCGCAGAAGTAAGGGCGGTCCAAATGTCGTGACGGGAGTTCGTCCGACTACATATCGCTGATTGAGAAGATTTTCCGCGGCCGTGAAGAGTTCCAACCGGGAGTTAAGGCGCCGCGAGACAAACACATCAATCGTCGAGTATCTGGGGAGGCGAAAGAGATTAAGGTCATCATCAAATTGGGCCGCCACGATTCGGCCCTGCAGGCCAGCATTCACCCGGGACGGATTGGTATACTGCAATTGAAAGCTAAAACTGTGGCGTGCCAACTGCGGAATGGCCAGACCCTCGAGCGAGTGGTTTGCCGGGAACTCGATCACGCGCGCGTCCGCAAAAAGATAACCTGCCGCCGCTGACCAGTTTTTTGCCGGATGTAATTCGCTCTCCAGTTCGATTCCACGCGAACGAGTGCGGCCAAGGTTGCGGCGTTGGCGCGTAATCAAACCGGGAGTGTTGCTGACAGTGACATTTGCGATGGGCTGATTAATCTCCGACCAGAACAGTGAGCCGCGTATGGACACTTTTCCGCCGAAGGAATTCATTCCGACGCCGCCTTCCCCGCCTGCAAGTCTTTCAGCAGCGAGCGACTCGTTAGCAAGCGTGAAGACGTTGCCAACGCGGAAGGACCGGTAGAGTTCATTAAGCGTGGGCGTGCGAAATGCTCGATACGCGGAAGCAAAGATCGAGAACACTTCACGAGGTTTGTAAAGGATGGAAACCTGCGGGCTCACGGCCGTTTCAGCGCGATCTGAAAATGACTTTACCGTTGCAGCTGCGCCTAATGTGAGCGGCTTCGTGTCTGAATGCGCAGCGTAGTTTCTTGAGTGATCCAGGCGTGCGCCGCCGACGATAGACAGCCGCGCCGTCAGCCGAAAAATGTCTTTGAGAAACACACCGAGATCGCGTTCTCGACCGCCAGAGCCGACCAGAGACGAAGTTCGGTTCTGAACGAAAACAATCTCGTCGCTCGCTCCGCGCACTTCACGCGCGTCGACACCCGACAGCAGAGTGTGTTTACTACCGATCGCGCGCGACCACTGAAATGTTAAACCTGTCACCTGTGCCGGTACACGTTGCACTCGCGTCAGTGTCTCGCTGTTTCGATTGGCGGCGACGGAAGAGAAGGTTTGATCAAAAACCTGCCCGCTGCCGTAGAGTCTCATCACGATGGCGCCGACTCGTTCGGGCTGCCAGTCAACACCTGCGCTCACCTGACGAATATGAGTCCGGTTGATTTGCAGCGGTGTGCCATTTCCGCGAGACTCACCAAAGTAAGCGGCGCTCAGAAAGAACCGAGTATTTTTTGTTTGCTCGTATTGAAGTTTGAAATCGAACCCGGCTCGCCGCGATGTCGCGCGCGTGTCAATCGGCCCACGCTCGTCGTCGGCGACAGTGATGTAGCCGTTAGTCTTAAATTGCTCGGCCGCAAGGGTCACTCCCCATTTGCCACGACGGCCGCCCATAAAGAGCGAAGCATCGGGCGTTCTCTGATTACCGTAGGAGGCTTCAAGCTCGAGGACAGGCGCGCCAACTCTTTTCGTAACGAGTCCGATCACTCCACCCATTGCACCGCTACCGTAGAGATCCGAGGCGCCGCCGCGCAGGACTTCAACCCGGCTCAACGACTCGCGCGGAATTCTTCCCCAATAGACCCAGCCGCCGAAAGGATCATTTAGTGGAATACCATCCGCCAACACCAGTGCGCGGCTGGCCCCGCTGGCGCCTACGCCTCGCAAACTGATTCCTTGCGAAGTCGGATTTGCCGTACGGCTTCCCGAGCGGCGAAACAATTGGAAGCCCGGCACTTGACGAAGTGCGTCGTCAAGCGCGAGTGCACCTGTGCTCGCAAGATCGGCGGACGAAAGCACGCGTACGCTCGTTGCGGTATCGGTCAGAGGAATCTCGATCCTCGTGGCGGTTATTGTGACCTGTTCGCTGATTGGCGCCGGAACAAGGATGACCTCGATTTGAATTACAGCGGCGTCTCCACCACTCCACTGCCGGTCGAATCTGGCAAACCCTGGCGCATCAACGATGAGCGCACCCCTTTTATTGGGCACTGATTCAAATAGAAATCGTCCATCGGCACCGGTAAGAGTCTCAAGATTGGAGTGGTGCGCAAAACTCAGAACGACGCGCGCATTCGGCACTGGCTTCCGCAATTGATCCAGCACCACGCCCTCCAGCTGGTCTCCTTGCTGCGCAGCCTGAGGAGCAGCGCTTATTGATAGAGTGAGGATCACTAACATCAGAACTAAAACACCGAGCGATTTGACCAGGCAATCCGCGATTCCGTTTAGACATGGCACTTCTGGCACCTGTAGGCGCACAGGCCTGCGATCTAAAGAATTCAGACATCTCAGACAACGCTCGCCGAAGGGACGAGCGCAAGCTATCACCCATTTGAAACCTTGTAGTCTCATGGCTTGATGACAATTCCCCACGGACCGTCACCGGCTTTGATCGTTCCGATTATCTTGTTGCGAGCCGTATCGATTATAGAGACGTCTTTGGAGAGTCCGTTAGCTACGATTAGAATCTGTCAGCAGAGATTCTTCATCCGGCGTTGCAGAATAGTCTGCTTCGGTTAGCGGTTCAAGCTCGGCGACCTCGCAAACCGAAGCTGGTCAGGCTGGGTAAAGAAATACGGACACGCTGATGTGTGCCAGAAGCGGAATCAGTTTGTAACAACCTTCTCTTGTTCGATTCATCGGTCCGCTCACGCGGATTGAGGTTGATCGACAGGACAATTTCTTTGGTCTGCTAAAGTGCTTCTTTCCATCGCCCGCGATGCGGGAAACAGATCAGCTAAGGCTGCGCAGGCCAGCGACTGCCACTCGTTTCGTCTCGGTGCCCACTCAAAATTTTCGTAATGCAATTTGCCATCTTGTGGTGGCACGCTGAAGTCGTAAACCAACGGCTGGCGAAACTTCTCCGGGCCGACAGGAGAAACTTCCAGGCTCTCGCGCTGCGTCTCGAAGCAGGCAAACATTCGCTGCTTCAACTCCTGAGCTCTTTGGTCCAGCAACAAAGTCGTCGTCTCTCGCTCGGCGCCCGGCAGAAACTCAGGCACTTTCGCTTTGAAGTCCTTGCTCGGGTGAAGCGCCATCTCAAACACCACTGGCGGCCTGAAACCGTTTTTCTTGATCAATCGGAGAGCGGCATGAGTGGCAAAGGCTGTCGCATCGTGGTCCGGGTGACCGCCCTCATATGGGTGGGTCACGACGATGTCAGCTTCCGACTGCTGCAGAAAAGTAGTTATTTTTTTTGTCAGTCTCGGCAGACACTGCGCGGCACAATGATCAGTGATTGCAAAATCAACTACGCGGTCTTCGGGGACGTGTGCGAGGGCCAACGCCGCGAGGCATTCCACTCGGCGCGCCTCCGCATAATCAGAACGGTTCTCGAATCCGGCGGCAATGGCATCGTGCATGTCGCAGGGCGCTCCGTCGGTAATATGAAGAATGGTAACATCGACGAGTTTGGCGATGAGACAGCCCGCGCCCACAACTTCATCGGCGGGGTGGGCAATTATTACCGAGCACCGCATCCGTCGTGTGAGATCGCCCGTCCCAAAAAGATCAGCGGCCACCTGGTTCCAATCCCCGATTTGTGAGCGGCTACTGCCCTTCAGCCAGGGCTTGTCTCGCATGAAATCAAGACATGCGTGTTTATCTCCGGTACGAATCGCAGCGCGGCTCCAGCCCAAAAAGAAGGCGGACAAGTGGCCCAGGAAAGTGCGGGCATAAATAAAAACGAAGCTTTTCGGGCTTTGCCCCTCAACTTTTAAAGCCTTGCACTGCTTTGTCAAGACAACCCTCATACCACAGCGAAGCTATTCGGGCGATGTGTGGTTGGAGTCGGAGGAAAATCCGGGAAACGTAGGTGCCCTAAGAAACAAGGCTGGGCGGGTTGCACTGTAATCAGGCTGTCTTCTCCGCTGACAACAAACCAATGCGCGACCTCACAAACTGTGACTGGTTCAAAGTTGCTCAAAGGTGCACTGTTTCGGCTTCTTGTCCGGGCGCCAGCGGAGGAACTTTGTGCCGTGACGAAAGCGGCCGCCGGTGAAATGATCATACTGAACTTCAACGACCAGCTTTGTTTGGAGCGGCTCCCACTCGCTCGTCTTCTTCGTGCTCCAGCGGCTTGGTCCACCGGGCTTGTTACCCGTAAATCCCGGGGGCGCAATCAACGGTTCGAGCTTTTTAGTCAGCTCCTTCTTTTGCGCTTCATTGAAGCTCGAGGTGTAACCCACGTGATGCAGTAACCCACTCTCGTCATACAAACCCAGCAACAGAGAGCCAACGACTTTGCCTTTGGTCGCGTACCTGAAGCCGCCGACGACACAATCGGCCGTGCGCATTCGCTTCACCTTTTGCATGCCGTCACGCTCGCCGGATCGATACGGGAGATCCAACCGTTTGGCGATCACACCATCGAGTTTCATCCCCGAAGTCGAGAGCCACTTGCGCGCGACTGTGACGTTCTTTGTTTTCGGTGATAGTTCGATGCTCTTGTTCTTTGTGAGGTACTTCTTTGCGAAGCTCTCGAGTTTTTCGCGGCGCTTGCTGAGCGGCAAGTCGTGGATTGGCTTACCGGCATCGTCGACGAGTAGATCAAAAACGATGAAATGGGCCGGAGTCTCCTGCGACAACTTTGCAACGCGGCTTGCGGCCGGATGAATCCGTTGCAGCAGATCATCAAATGAGAGGCCGCCCTTGACGGGTATCACCAGTTCACCGTCAAGCACAAACTTCGACGCCTTCAGCTGTAGCAGCGCTGCCATAATTTCCGGGAAGTAGCGCCCGAGCGTTTGACCAGACTTCGATTGCAACTCAACCTTCTTCCCGTCACGAAAGGCGAGGCAGCGAAAGCCGTCCCACTTTGGCTCATACTCCCAATTGTCGCCCTCCGGAATTTCACTCACCAGCAAAGCTTCCATCGGCGGAAAGCCCGGTTTGATTGGCAGCGTCATAATGTGGGTAACGGTAACACGACAAGTCAGTCCAAAGTCCA
>WNGA01009305.1_pt1 | contig 13274 bp, 12 predicted proteins | sample 5400061 | NCBI WGS metagenome assembly WNGA01 (sample SAMN13153366, study PRJNA577476) | soil metagenome | isolation source: 100 cm soil or saprolite under grassland replicate 2 | place: USA:California | collected 2016-06-15 | reverse complement strand
ACCGTCACGGTGTCTGCGATCGCCGTCACCTCTTCGAGGCGGTGGCTGATGAAGACAATCACAACCCCGCGATCACGCAGCCGGCGAACGGTCGCAAAGAGGTTGTCCGCCTCGTGCGGTGACAACGCCGCCGTGGGCTCGTCCATGATCAGGAGGCGCGCGCTCGAGGTGAGGGCCTTCGCGATCTCGAGGAGCTGCCGGTCGGCCACACCTAGCCCGCGCACGGGCGTGTCGGGCCCGAAGTCCACACCGAGCTCGTCAAGAATCCGCGACGCGTCGGACCGCAGCTGCCGCCACGCAACCGTGCGCAGACCGCTGCGGGGGTGTCGCCCTGCGAAGACGTTTTCGGCTACCGACAAGTCCTGGAAGACGGTCGCCTCCTGATACATCGCGACGATCCCAAGCTTGTGCGCGGTCTGCGGATCCGCGATCCGTCGGGCCTCTCCGTCAATAAGCAGCGTGCCCTCGTGGGGCTGAATGACGCCGGTGAGAATCTTCACGAGCGTCGACTTGCCGGCGCCGTTTTCGCCGACCAGCGCGTGAACCGTCCGGGGCTGGATGCCGAAACTGACATCCGAGAGCGCGTGAACGCCCCCATAGGTCTTCGTGATCCCCCGTAGCTCCAGGAGTGGCGCGGTCTCGGCGCTCATCGCGGATATGCGGCAGGAACGCCGCCGTCCACGTTGATGATGTTCCCGGTCGATTTCTCCGACCGGGGACCGGCGAAGAATGCGATCGCTTCGGCGACGTCCTCCGGATAGACGTTGACGCCGAGACGCGTGCGTTCTCGGTAAAACGCCGGAAGGTCCTCTTCGCTGACCCCGTACGTCGTCGCGCGTTCCGCCTTCCAGTCCGACGACCAGATGCCAGAGCCGGCGATGACCGCATCCGGATTGACGGTATTGACCCGGATTCCGTGAGGGCCACCCTCCTCTGCAAGACACCGTGCGAGATGGAGCGACGCCGCCTTGGCAGACGAATACGCCGCGGCATTCGCTCCCGCAACGAGCGCGTTCTTCGAAGCGACGAACACGACGGAACCGCCGCGGTCCTGCTTGAGCAGGACTCGAAACGCTTCACGGGCGCAGAGGAAGTAGCCGCGTGCCAGCACTGCGTAATTGAGCTCCCACTCCTCGAGCGTCGTCTCCGTGATCGGCGCGCTCGTCGCGAGCCCGGCCGAGGCGACGAGGATGTCGAGCCCGCCGTATTCGAGAACTGTCCGCCCCATCATCTCGGCGACCGCGTCCTCGTCTGTGACATCGACGTGGGCCGCAACGGCACGGCGGAGACCGCACGCACCGACTATCTCTTCGGCGACCACTTCGGCTCCCTCGCGGTTGAGGTCGGCGACGACCACATGCGCGCCAAGGTGGGCGAGCAAGCGAGCCGTCGCACGCCCGATGCCGCTCGCTCCGCCGGTGATGACGGCGATCTGGCCTGCGAGCTCCCGAGGCGGCGGGGCCTGCGCGAGCTTGTACCGCTCCAAAGGCCAGTACTCGATCGCGAATGCCTCGGGCTCGGTGAGGGAGCGGAATCCGCCGATCGCATCGGCCGCGTCCTCCACTGCGACTGCGCGATGGTAGAGATCACGAGCCGTCCGCGCCCGTGTGGCGTCGGTGCCGCTGGTGACGATGCCGACGCCGGGGATCAGAACAACCCGAGGACCGGCCGGATCCATCGGAAAGGGTCGACTCTCGTCGCTGACGTTGCGTTCGTAGTACTTGCGGTACCAGTCCGCGTACGCGGCGACTCCGTCGCGGAGAGCATCAGTCAACTCCGCGGCTCCATTGCTCGACGGATCGAACTCGACCGCCAGTGGCTTGTGTTTCGTGTTGATCAAGTGATCGGGGCACGGTGCACCGGCTTGACTCACCTCGGGGCCGCCCACCGAAGACGCGAACGCGACCGCCTCGGGACTACGGTCGACTTCGAGCACGACGCTGTCCGCGTCGGCCAACAATGCTCCGCGGAGTGCGGGAAGCGACGCCAGGAGGAGGATCTGAGCGTCTTGCTCACCGCACTCCGCGACCTTCGGGCCTCCCAGCCCGAAGCGCCCGGCACCCGCCTTCTCGATCGCGCTCGCGGCACGGGAGACGAACTCGATCGTGCGCCGGTAGCTCTCTTCACCCGACTCCCCCCAGGTCACCAGCCCGTGCTTCTCGAGGAGCACCGCGCGGGCCGATGGGTTGGCGTCCAACAGCTCGGCGATCCGCCGTGACATATCGAAGCCTGGACGCTGGTAGTCGAGCCAGACAGCCTTTTCGCCGAACGTCTCTTCGGCCAGCTTGCGCCCGTTCGGTGAGGACGTCAACGCGATGATTGCGTCGGGGTGAGTGTGGTCGACTTGGGGGGCGGCGATGAACGCGTGTAGCAGCGTCTCGATCGACGGGCGTGGTTGGTCGGGATCGAGTGCGCAGCGGCGTAGAAAGTCGACCATCGCCGCATCGTCCATCTCCTCGCGCTGACGAAGAGGCAGGATCTCGTCGAGCCGCAGGACTGCGAATCCGGCAGGAGTGATCGAGGCGAGGTCGGTGCCAGAGCCCTTGACCCACAGCACTCGCTGCTCGTTGCCCGCATGGTCAACCGCCGCCCCTTTCGAGGACGTGTTGCCGCCACCCTGATTGGCCAGAGCGCGGTCCGATCCGAGCAGATTTGACCGAAAGACGAGCGCGCCGAGGGAACTCAACCCTGCGGAGCTTGCGTCTTCCCACCGATCCTTCGGCGCGGGAATCCTGCCGAGCGCTTTTGCGACGCTCACGCCCGAACCTGCAACGTCGGCAAGGCGACGGCCCTCACGAAGCGCTCCCGAGCGTCTCGCCAAACCGCTGTGTCCTGCGGCTCGTAGATCGTCGGTGCGAAGGATGTGCGCACGATCTCGCGTCCCTCGTCGATCGACGCAAGCTCGCCGAGCGACATCGCCTGGACGAGGAAGTTGCCGAGGAGAGTCGCCTCTGCGGGGCCGGCCAAGACCGGGAGTCCGGCGGCACCTGCGGTCCAACGACAGAGCAGCTCATTGCGCGAACCGCCACCAACGAGATGAATCTCTTCCGGCACGGTGCCAGTGACGGAGGCGAGTACGTCAATCGTCTGCGCGTGCTTGAGTGCGAGGCTCTCGAGGATGCAGCGGACAACCGCACCGGGCTCGACAGGCTCGGGCTGCCCTGTGTGAGCGCAGAACGCGCGCACGCGCGCCGGCATGTCGCCTTGATCAGAGAACGCGGGGTCGTTCGGCTCGATCAGCGACCGCAGCGCGGGCGCTTCCTTCGCAAGCGCGACGAGTTGGTCGAACGAATAGTCATGTCCCTCGCGCGCCCAGGCGCGACGACACTCATGCAGCAGCCACAGCCCCGTCACGTTGCGCAGGAGCCGGAACGTCGAGCCAACGCCGCCCTCGTTGGTCAGGTTTGCGGCGAAACTTGCATCGCTGATCACGGGCTGCTGAACCTCGAGCCCCACGAGCGACCACGTGCCGGCGCTGATGAACGCCGAGCCCGGCCGACGGAACGGCACTGCGGCGACAGCGGAGCCGGTGTCGTGGGTCGCGGCGGCCACGACGACCGCGCCACCGAGCCTCGTGTCGTCCCCCACCCTGTCGCTTAGCCGTTCGAGCTTTGTCCCCGGCTGCACCACATCGGGCAGCAGCCGCGTGGGGACATCGAGCCGCTCGAGTACGTCGACCGCCCACGTCCCCGCACGTGGATCGAAGCACTGCGTCGTCGTCGCGTTGGTGAGCTCGGACGTGCGCGCGCCGCAGAGCCAGTAGTGCATCAGATCCGGGATCAAGAGCAGCGTCTCGGCGGCCTCGAGCGCAGGGTCGCGTTCCGCAGCCATGGCGCCCAGCTCGAACACCGTGTTGATCGGGATGAGCTGGATGCCCGTGCGCTCGTAGAGATCGCGCGCGGGCACCTCCGCCAGCACGCCTTCCACCGCGCGGGCACGACGGTCGTCGCGGTAGTGGACCGGATTCTGCAAAAGCCGGCCGTTCTGGTCCAGCAGCCCGAAATCGACGGCCCACGAATCGGCAGCAACCGAGTCGACGTAAGCGGCCTCCCGGGCCGCTGCCCGCAGACCGTCGGTCACGTCTTGGTAGAGACGAAGGATGTCCCAGTTGAGCGTGTTCCGCGTTCTGACCGGGACGTTCGGGAAGCGATGCACCTCCGAGACGGTCAGACGCTCACCGTCGAAGCGCCCGACGGCCACCCGTCCGCTCTGAGCCCCGAGGTCGATCGCGGCGAACGTCGCCATCAGCCGCCCGCCTCGTCGTTGCGGACTGCGCGACGAAGGTCGCGCGGCCGCAGTGGCGGCGGCTCTCGCGGACCCGGGTCGACGGTGAGGACGTCGACGCCCGCCGCACGCCACTCCTCGACCTCGGCGGTGGGCGCGCTCGAATCCGTCACGATCCCGGCTAGGTCCTCGACCCGGACGAATGCCAGCAGTGCGCTGCGATGCCACTTGGTGCCGTCGAAGATTCCATACACCTGCTCGCACGCATCCGCCATCTCCTGCTTGATGCTGACCTCGTCAGGATTGAGGTCCATCAGGCCTCGGGAGATGCTCAAACCGCGCGCGCCGAGAAAGCCTTTGTTGATCCGGGTCGTTCGCAGGACGTCCGCGCCGAGATCGCCGACGAGAGACATCGCCGAGAGCCGCAGCATCCCGCCCGTCACCAACACAGTGATTCCCGGCGCATCGGCGAGCGCCGTCGCGACGAGCAGACCGTTCGTGACGACTACCAGCTCCCGCTTGGACCGAAGCTCGAGGGCGAGGTAGTAAGCAGTCGTGCTCGCGTCGAGGGCGACGGCCTCACCCTCGTCGACCATCGCTGCCGCCGCGCGGGCGATCGCGCGCTTGCGCTCGACCTCGAGGCGTAGCCTCAGATCGAACCCCACCTCCGACTGCCCCAGCTGCAAGGCCCTGACACCGCCGCGGATCCGCGCGACGAGTCCCTGCTTGGCGAGCGTGGTCAGGTCGCTGCGGACGGTCACCTCCGAGACTGCGAAGGCTTCCGAAAGTTCCGCAACCGGTAGGTAATCGCGACTCTCGAGCAGATGCAAGACGTGCTGCATGCGCTCCTGCTGTGTCAAATTGCGAAGATCTTCCGAGGCCCCGATTGGGCGACCCTACTCCCGTCCCTCTCGGCAAGTCAAGAGATTCGAGCCTCTGGCTTACGAAAGGATTCAAAACGAAAGCGGACTCGAAATTCGACCGCGGATACGTCAGACTCGCCGCTGATGAACGGCGAAGCCGTGTTCTCCCGCCTCGATGCACTCGAGATCGAGACCCCGTCGTGGGGGTACGGAAACTCTGGTACGCGCTTCCACGTCTATCCGTGGCCAGGCGCCGCCCGCACCGTGTGGGAGCGGATCGACGACGCGGTACTCGTCCACGAGCTGACCGGCTGCTGCCCGAGCGTGGCTTTGCACATCCCATGGGACAGCGTCGACGATTGGAGCGCCCTCGGTGACTACGCCCGCGGTCGGGGCATCCGGATCGGCGCGATCAACCCGAACCTCTTCGGCGACGATTCCTTTCGTCTTGGCAGCCTCGCCAACCCCGACGCCGTCGTTCGGCGGCTCGCACTCGACAAGTGCCTCGAATGCGTCGAGATCGCGCGACAGCTTGACTCCACGATCGTCAGCCTCTGGCTCGCCGACGGAACGAACTATCCCGGGCAAGACAACCTGCGAAGCCGTCACGCTCGGCTCCTCACAGGCCTCGAGGAGCTCTACGACGCCCTATCCCCCGACCAGCAGTTGCTTATCGAGTACAAGTTCTTCGAGCCCGCCTTCTACAGCACCGACGTGCCCGACTGGGGGACCGCAGCTCTCGTCTGCCGGCGTCTTGGCCCTCAGGCGCAGGTGCTCGTCGACACCGGACACCATCCGCAGGGCACGAACATCGAGCAGATCGTGGCGCTGCTCGCGGCCGAGGGCTTGCTCGGCGGCTTCCATTTCAACAACCGCAAGTACGCAGACGACGACCTGATCGCCGGGTCCGTCGACCCGTTCGAGCTGTTCCGGATCATGCACGAGATCGCGCTCGCGGAAGTCGAGGCGTCGACGGCATTCATGATCGACCAGTCGCACAACGTCGAGGGAAAGATCGACGCGATGCTCCAGTCGGTCATGAACATCCAGACCGCGTACGCGAAGGCGCTCTTGATCGACGACGCCGTCCTGACGGCGGCGCAGGCAGAAGGGGATGTGCTCGGCGCCCATCGCGCGCTCACCGACGCATTCGAGACGGACGTACGTCCGCTCCTCGCCCGGTGGCGAGCGGATAAAGGACTCGACCCCGACCCGGTCCGGGCGTTCCGGGACGGCGGTCACGCGGAGCACAGAGCGCGCGAGCGCGGCACCGCTCCGGTCGAGAGCGCCTACGAGAAGCGGTGACCGAAGGTCATGCCGAGCCGATGCGGGTCGGAGCGATCGGCGTCGGCATCCACGCGCTGACCTCCATCTTGCCGAACCTGCCGGGCGCGGGTATGACGCTCTCTGCGACCTGCGCACGACACCTCGACCGGGCCGAGGCTGCCGCGGCGAGGTTCGGGGCCCGAGCAGCGTTCGACGACGCGGAGCGGATGCTCGACGCGGTCGCCCTCGAAGGTGTCGTCGTCGTCGTGCCGCCCGATCAGTTCTCGAGCGTCGTTCGGGCGTGCATTCGTAGAGGGGTTCCCGTCTTTGCTGAAAAACCCGCGGCCAACGACGCCGCCGAGGCCGCCGATCTTGCGGCGGAAGCCGCTGAGTCTGGCGTTCCGGTCGTCGTCGGTTACATGAAGCGGTTTGCCGGCGCCTACCGTCTGGCGAAAGAACTCACGGCGAAACCCGAGTTCGGCGCATTGACGATGGGCTCCTTCACGTGGTCAATGGGGCCATTCGCCGACCGATTCGACCTGCGCGATTGGCTGTTCGAAAATCCGGTGCACCACTTTGATCTGGCGCGATTCTTCTTCGGCGAGCTCGAGGACATTCACGTGCGGCGACGCAAAGGGACCGAGCACACCATTGCCGTCCTCGCCACGTCGGAGTCAGGTGCGTTGATGAACATCCGCGCCAACACGACGGGCAGCTGGGAGCAACACAACGAGGCTGTGGAGATCTTCGGCGAAGGCCACTCGCTCTTCGTCGACAACATCGACACGTGCACATGGCGTCCGCCGACCCGTCCGGAGCGCACTTGGCGACCCAACTACACGGTGCCGGTCGCCCTCAACATGACGAGCGCCACGATGGGTTTCGGACCGGAGCTCGAGCATTTCCGCCGCGTGGTGACCGAGGGCATTCCCAACGAGTCCGACATCGCGAGCGCGGCAGCGACGCTCGCACTCACGAGCCAGATCGCGGAACAGGCCTTGCAAGCCTAGGCCGGAGCACCTCTGCCAACCGCCAAGGAACATGGAGGAATGGAGAAACCCGACTGCGCTTGGACGCGTGACCACGAACCTGAGGAAGCTAGGACCGTCAACTTGACACAGAGTCCTGACACACGGCCCTCGCGAGCAGGAATTTTCGCAGGAACTGGCGCTCAGCTGGCGGGCACCCCTGGTTTGCAGCAGCTTTTTGTCGAGTCCCGGCTACGCGAACCGGAGCACCGCTGCTCTCTCGCTAGAGGTGGGAGGTGAGACCGGCGCCCGTGGCGTCGCCGTCGACTGCCGTTTCCGCTCCTGCGACGTCGGGCGCGTTCTCGTACCACGAATAGGCGTACTTGCCGTCGTCCAACTCCTTCGCGAACTTCGTCAGCTTCAGCGGGTGGAACGTGTCACACATCACCGCGAGCTCCGAGGTCTCGTGCATCCCGATCGACTTGTCCGCCAATCCCGGCTGCGGCCCGTGCGGCAGGCCAGACGGATGGAGTGTGATCGATCCGACCTCCACCCCTCGTCGTGAGCCAAAGTTGCCCGAGACGTAGAGCGCCCTATCAGAGTGATAGTTGGCTGTCCGAGGGGTGTGCTACTGCTGAGGAAGGAGGCGGTCTGTTCCCCGGGGCTACCGCGCGACCGGTGCAGACTCCGCGCAGCTACGCCAACTGGTTGAGCTCGAGTAAGAGTCCGCGGAGCTGGGAGAAGCGCTTCGGGCCGAGCTGCTGTGCCCAGGCGGTTTCCACTTCGCCGACCGCCTCGCGGATCACGCGGACCGCGGAGGTGCCGCGTCGGGTGAGGGCGACGCGTTTGGAGCGCAGGTCGTCGGGATCTGGTCGGCGCTCGAGGTAGTCGAGGCGCTCGAGCTCGCCGAGGAGGTAGTTGAGGGCCTGTTTGCTGATCCGCAGCCGGGTGGCCAGTTCGGTAGGCCTCGCACCCTGCGGTCCGGGGTACTGGAAGACGTTCAGGTGCGCGGCGTCGAGATCGTCGAAGCCGCGCTCGTGCAGCCGCTCGAGCATGTGCCGCTGCACCGCCTCCCAGGGGATGCGCAGGAGCGCGCCGATCAGTGGCGGCCCGAACGGCTGCCCCGCTACCACCGCTTTCGTAAAGTGATTTGACGAACCGGTCCCAGCCATGTATCGTCAAGTCACTTTACCACCCCGGGCAAGAGGAGAGTCACGATGGCAACAAGCATGCGCGAAGAGATCAAGGTCGGAGAGCTGGCGGTCCGCTTCCTGGTCGAAGGTGAGGAGTCGGGAGGATCGGCCGCGGTCTTCGAGTTCGACGTGCCCGCCGGCGCGAAGGTCGCGGCCGCACACAGCCACGACGGCTACGAGGAGACGATCTACGGGCTCGGAGGCGTCCTGACCTGGACGATCGAGGGCGCGCCGACCGACGTCGGACCCGGCGAGGCGCTCTGCATTCCCCGCGGCGCGGTCCACCATTTCGACAACACCGGCGACGTCGATGCGAAGGCGCTCGCCGATCAGACGGTCGAGCCCGAGCGCGACGAGGACGACTGCGCCGTAACCCGTTCCGCTACAGGTGCGAGGTGAGGCCGGCGCCGGTCGCGTCGCCATCAACCGCAGCTTCCGCCCCCGCCACGTCCGGTGCATTCTCATACCAGGAGTACGCGTACTTCCCGTCGTCGAGGTCCTTGGCGAACTTCGACAGCTTCAGCGGGTGGAACGTATCGCACATCACGGCGAGCTCTGACGTCTCGTGCATCCCTATGGACTTCTCCGCCAGGCCGGGCTGCGGCCCATGTGGCAGGCCAGACGGGTGCAGGGTGATCGACCCGACTTCCACTCCGCGCCGCGAGCCGAAATTACCCGAGACGTAATAGATCATCTCCTCCGACTGCAGATTCGAGTGGTGGTAGGGGATCGGCACGGCCAGCGGGTCGAAGTCAAGTTTTCGTGGGCAGAAGCTGCAGATCACGAAGTTCCGGCCCTGGAAGGTCTGGTGGGAGGGCGGCGGCTGGTGAATGCGGCCCGTGATCGGCTCGAAATCGTGGATCGAGAACGTCCAAGGAAATAGGAAACCGTCCCACCCCACGACGTCGAACGGGTGGTAGTCGAGGACGTACGTCTGGTACCCACCGCGGACGCGTACCTTGACGGGGAACTCACCCTTCTCGCGGTGCGTGTTCAGCTGCGTCGGCGGGTGGATGTCGCGGTGGTAATACGGCGCGCCCTCGAGCATCTGTCCGTACTGGTTGCAGTAGCGGCGCGGGATCTCAATCTGCCCGGGCGACTCGAAGACGAGGTAGCGCTGCTCACCCTCGGGGCGGAAGCGATACGTCGTCCCGCGCGGGATGACGATGTAGTCGCCCTCCTTGTACGGCACGTCGCCGAAGGTCGTCTCGAGCGTGCCCGCGCCCTCGTGGACGAAGACGACCTCGTCCCCCTCACCGTTCCTGAAGAAGTAGTCCATCTGCTTCTTGGGCCGGCAAAGGGAGATTTCGACGTCGTCGTTCCACATCAGCACGCGCCGGCCGCTGATCTCGTCCCCCTCGGCGTCGATGCCGTACGTCTTGAAGTGCCGGTGCGCATGCGTGTCGGGAACCCACTCGTCGCGCTCGATCTCGTCGAAGTCGCCGACCTTCATCACCCGGCAGGGCGACTGGAGGTGGTAGAGGATCGACTCCATCCCGACGAAGCCCTCCATGCCCATGACCTCTTCCGTGAGGAGCTGGCCATTGTCCCGGAACTGGATGTGGCGCTTGCGCGGCACCTCGCCGAGGCGTTGATAGAACGGCATGGCTAGAGGATATCCCTGGCCAGCGCTGCGAGCCTGGTCCCGATAGCCGGCGCAAACTTGAAGCCGTGGCCGCTGCACGCCGAGCCGATTACGACGCGGCCACGGCGCTCGAGGATGAAGTGTTCATCCGCGGTGTTCGTGTACATGCAGGTTTCCGGGTCGACGGGCTGCGCGTCGACGTCGGGATAGGTGCGTGCGACCCACTCGGAGATCCGCTCGAGCAGCGCCGGGTCCGGTTCGCTAGGCACGTCCGGATCGGCGGCCGCTCCCGCCATATGCGCGCCGGCCTTGAGGCCGTGCAGCGGATCGTGTAGCGAGTACATCGCGTGGCCGCGCGTCTCCGGGTCGAGCTGGACGACCGACGGCAGCGGATCGCCGTCCCGTCGAAAGTAGGCGAGGGTCTCGCGCGTCGCGCGGACGGGGAGATCGGGAACGAGCTTCGTGACCCACGAGCCGGCGGTCACGATCACGACCTCGGCGTCGAGCTCGTCGAGCGACTCGACGTGTGTGCGCTCCTCGAGCCGCGCGCCCTGCGCAACGGCCCGCTCGACGAACGTGCGGTGCGCCAGGTCGGCGCGTACGATGCCCGCCTCCGGCTGGAACAGCGCCGTCCAGCCGTCGGGCACGCCGACCGGCCAGCGCCGGCGCGCCTCGTCCGCATCGAGGAGCTCATACTCCGCGCCCGCGGCTTCGAGCGCGTCGCGGGAGCTCTGCGCGGGATCCTCGACGAGCTCGAGCAACCCGTTGAGCTCGAGCAGCTCCGTCCCGGACTCCTGTTCGAGGTCACGCCAGCCCTGGAACGATTCCTTTGCGAGCTCGACGAACTCGAGCTCCGGATACGCGAGCCGCACGTTCCTCGACCGCCCGTGACTCGAGCCCTGTTTGTGGCCGAGCTGAAACTGCTCGACCAGCAGCACGTCCCGGCCGTCACGCGCAAGGGCGTAGGCGGTCGCCGAGCCCATGATCCCCGCGCCGACGACGACGATCTCTGCACGCACCGGCTGTATCTTGGCGGTCAGCGCATCGGCACCGCGATCTCCATGCGCAGCTCCTCTTCCGGTCCGTTGAGGTAGATCTCCCGCGCCGGCCCGTCAGCCTCGCGCCCGTGCTCCTGCACCCACCGGTACACGGACTCGTACGCGCCGAGGATCTCCGGGAAGTTGCAGTGGCTGCCGCTGATCTCGGTGAAGGCGACCTCGCCGGCCGGCAGCTCTTTGTCGCCGTCGACTTTCGGGACGCAAACCTCGACCGGGCCGTCGTCCTCCGCGTTCACAGGCCCGTGGTAGAGGACGAACGTCGGCCCGTTGTCGGACTGGCCGAGTTCGTCGAACGTCGAGCGGATGAACGGCTCCAGCTCCGGGACGAGGACGCGCTTCGACCGGCTGACGTATGTCTGCTCGCGGACCCGCTTCGTGAGAACCTCGTACATGGGCTCCTCCTTCAGGATGCGCTTCACGTATCGGAGAACCCGCCGCCGTTCGGCGAACTCGTCGGTCACGCGCCGCTCGTAATCGGCCAGCCGCTCGAGGCTCGGGTCGCGCAGGAACGCATGGATCTCCACGAGCGGCATCCCACACCGGCGCAGAAGCGCGATGAGTGTCGCTGTCCGTAGCTGCGCCGAGCGGTAGTAGCGGTAGCCGGAGTCGGGATCGACCCAGGCGGGCGGGAGAACACCGTTTTCTCCGTACAGCCGGAGTGCCTTCTGCGAGAGGCGCGAGGCGGACGCGAACTCGCCGATCGGCATCAGGTTCTCCATGTCGACGCTCACGATCCCCTCTACCCCTGGGGAAGAGTCAAGCAAGTCCGGAAGAAGAAGGCGGCCGAGGCGCCTGACGGCTACCTCGGCCGTTGGTTGCTGTCGCGCGCCCGGGCGCCCGGTGTTACCTGTGGCGCCGGGGCTTGTGGAACTTCTTGATGTGCGCGGGCCTGCTGTGGAACTTCTTCGCGAACGCCGTGTTGCAAGCGCCCAGCGAATCGCCGTGCTTTTGGTGGGCCTTCCACGCGCTGCGGCTGATCTTGATCGTCACGTGCTTGATCTTGCCCGCCTTCGCCGCAGCGTGATGGCAGATCGTGATCTTCTTCGGCGTGGTCGTGGTGGTCGTCGTGGTCGTAGTCGTGGTGCTGGTGGTTGTCGTCGAAACCGTGGTGCTGCTGCTCTCTGTCTGGAGGATTCGCGACGGCCCGGTACCGGCGACCACGCTCGCCGTTATCGCGCCGGCGATGACCAGCGCGAGGAAGGCTGCCCCTCGCAAGAGCTTCTGCTTCATCCCGACCCCCTGGTAGAGAACTCCTGGGGTCTCGCCGTAGGGCGCGCGGTTCAAACCTGCCCTTGGGTGCCCTAGGTGACTGTATTTCGCAGCACACCGATCCCCGCCACCTCGAGCTCGACGACGTCGCCGCGCTGCAGCCAGCGGCCGTCGCCGAGTTCGAGGATGCAGCCGGTTCCGACTGTGCCCGAGCCGAGGACGTCGCCCGGTCGCAGGTGCGTGTTGCGTGCGGCGTGCGCGACGATCGCGTCCCACGAGTGGTGCATGTCTGTGAGATTCCCTCGTGACCGCTCCTCGCCGTTGACGCGCGCGATCATCGTGCCGCTCGTGCCGTCGAACTCGTCCGGTGTCACGACGATCGGGCCGAGGCTCGTGGCGAAGTCCTTGCCCTTCGACGGCCCGAGCCCGACCTTCATCTCTGCGCGCTGAAGGTCGCGCGCCGACCAGTCGTTCATGACGGTGAAGCCGCCGACCTTCTGCTCGGCGCCGATGACCGCAGCCACCTCGAGCTCGTAGTCGAGCTCGGTCGTGTCGGGCGGGTAGGGGATCGCGTCCTCAGGGCCGTAGATCGCCGCGGGATTGGAGAAGTAGAAGACCGGGATCTCGTACCACTCCGGGGGCACATCCTGCCCGCGCGACCCGCGCGCCGTCTTCACGTGCTGCTCGAACGCGTAGAAGTCGCGGACGGACGGCGGATGCAGGACCGGCGGCCGCAGGTCGACCTCTGCCAGCGGATATTCGGCGTGCCGCCTTGCCGTGCCGCCACCCGTGAAGAACGCCTGCAGCGTCTGGGCGGCGACCTGCACGACCGTGTCGCCCTCGATGATCCCGGGCCAGCCGCGCTCGAGCTGGCGATCGCGCGGCGTGAACATGCAGAGTTTCACGAG
>WNGA01022633.1_pt1 | contig 13276 bp, 10 predicted proteins | sample 5400061 | NCBI WGS metagenome assembly WNGA01 (sample SAMN13153366, study PRJNA577476) | soil metagenome | isolation source: 100 cm soil or saprolite under grassland replicate 2 | place: USA:California | collected 2016-06-15 | reverse complement strand
CTATTTCCTAACTCTCCTATCGATCATCATTCTGAGCGCTTACTTTTTTGCGATGGGGACGAACGCTCAGACGATCGACTCCCAACTGAGGCCCGACTTCAATCGTGCGCTATCGGCGCGTCAGCGGATCTCGTACGGAGATGGTCGCAAAGGCGGTTATCGTCCTGCGCGAACTGAACGACAGTTGCGAACCCACTCCAGTGAATCGAGGTCATCCTCACCTATCCTGGCACGAGTGAACGTGACCCCGGGCTTGAATATTCTGGCAACGACTCTTATCGCTCCCGGCACAGCCTTGAGTCGGATTCTGCACACATCGCAATTCACCTTGAATTCCTCGACAGGAACCGATGAACAGTTTGTCGATCGGGATAACGATCTAACGGCCGATGAACGAACGACGTTTGATCTTGCCGCGGGGTCTTTCGACATCGCAGTTGGACCATCAGGCGCTCGGTACGAGGTCTATTCAGCAAAGCGCAACCAGAGCTTGGTTGGGGTTCTGGTCGTCGCCCTGGACACCAACGGAGATTATCTGGTTGACACCTCATCAACCTACGATCTGCAGCGCGACTTTTCACTACCCTCGGCGGCCTCGGTCGTGAGTGGCACTTCCAGGTCCGGACGGGAGTTTGTGATCGTTTCCTCCAGCGGCTATTACAATGCTGCCAATCCTGGTGATCCCAATAACGAAGCCTCGCCCGGTGTTATCTTGCTGATACGCGATACAAATACCGGGGGCTTTGACAATTCACTCTCGCGCGAGTTAGTCCGTGTTGGTGACAACAGCCTCTATAACGCAAATGCTCTGGCGCTGTTACCGAATAACGACCTGTTGATTGCGGACTTTCACTCTGACGAATTGAGAATTATTCGCGACACCAACGCGGACGGTATTCCCGATACCCTCGATCCCGTTCCTTACTATTCGTATCGCTTCTCGGATGATTCTCCGCTCGACATCGCGGTCAACTCCCGTGGGCTCGTTTTTTCTCACGCCGCTGGGAACGATACGTTGATGCTCGCCGTTTATGACGATAACGGCGATGGGCGTGGCGATCGGGACGAAGTGGTCGTCGAAGGACTGTCAATCGATGACAACCTTTTCCTGCACGGTTTGACTGTAGACCGTTTGGGCAGCGTTTACATTATCGAGGATGCATTAGGCACGTCTGATGGTACCGGCGGAAACGGGGGAACACCGCAGCTCGATGCTTTTCCGGATGGTGGCATGAATGGCTTTTTGCAGAATGGCAAGATCTTTACGCGAGCCGATTCAGCAAGTCTCGCTTTATCCGGCCTTTCTTTTGGCCCGGTAGCAAACGAAATTAATGAAGCACAATTCTTCGTGCGACAGCAGTATTTGGATTTTCTCGGTCGCGAACCCGACAGTGGCGGCCTCGACTATTGGAGCAGCCAGGTTACCACCTGTGCCAACAACAATCGCTGTATCAATTCACGCCGAATAGGAGTATCAGCGGCTTTCTTTATCGAACTCGAGTTTCAGGATACCGGCTCGTTTGTCTATCGCCTCTACAAGGGATCGTTGGGACGCCAGCCGCTGTTCTCAGAATTCGCCGCCGATCGCAGCCGCGTCGTCCCCGGAGCAAATCTCGAAGCCAACAAGCAAGCGCTGGTTAACGACTGGGTGATGCGTGCCGCTTTCCTACAACTGTATCCGGCTTCGCAGATTCCTGAGCAATTTGTCAATAAGTTATTTGATATCGCGAGCCTTACACCTTTCACTGCAGATCGGCAACGGTTCGCTGATGAGATGCATGCCGGAAAGACCCGGGCGCAGGTGGTGCGCGAGGTAATCGAGATTACGGATTTTAAGACGCGCGAATACAATCCGGCATTTGTGCTGATGCAGTACTTTGGCTACTTGCATCGGGATCCGGACCAGGGTGGATACAACTTTTGGTTGAATGTGCTGAATAACCGCGAGCCGAACAACTATCGCGGCATGGTCTGTTCGTTCATTACGTCACGAGAGTATCAGGAGCGCTTTGGACTCTTGCTGCGGAGGACGAACACGGATTGCGCTGAGTAATACTTTTGGAGTGCGCTGGCCTGGCAGCGCTTTGGCCTACTGTGGGCTAAACGCAAGCTTGTTTGATATCGGTTCTTGCGATCATGAGTGATCTGGATCTTGAGTGGTGCTCTGCCGGCAAGTTGCAGTCGCAACACGGGCCAGAGCGGCGCCGGGCCGCCGCACTCCAAAGAGTTGCGCATTAAGGAGAAGCTGAATCTGATTTCTTTCGCGCGATCATCTCCTTCGCGTGCAGAAAGAGTTCCTTACCCACGCCCGTGCCGAAATGTGCGGGGACCACCCACATCTGCTCGAGCGCGGAACGATCGTTTGTTAATACGTAAAACCCCAGGAACTCTCCCCCATGCTCGGCAACGTAAGCGTGCTTTTTCTCTAAGTCTTCCTCAGAGACGTTTAGGTCGCAGTTTTCGATCCAGTCATCCGGATAGCCCCCGGTTTCGCAGGCATCGTGGGCGATTTGTGTGAGGACGGTTATGTCGGTTGGTTGGGCCTTCCGTATTGTCACGTAATCATTCGATACCGGCTTAACAAGACTTCCAGGTTCTCGCCTTCACGGAGCGGGCCAAATCCGCCCGTCCGCATACTTGACCCGCACCAGTACAACCTTTCCAGTGAGCTGTTCATTCTCATCCTTGTTGAGTGACGTAACGCTTATGGTGTGGCTTGGGGGACTATTAAGAGTGACAACTAGTTCTTTGGTCTTGCCTGGACCAATCTGCTCTTCGCTCGTGAACTGTTGGCGTCCCACTTCATTTTCAGTTCCGCGCTCGAGGAAGATGTAATCCCAGTCAATCGTCACAATCGCAGTCATGTCATTATTCTTCACCCTCGCTTTATACATAAACATATAGCGTGGGGTGCTCTTTGACTCGCGCTGCCGTGCAAGGTTCGCTGCATCAGCTCGTGCTTCCCGCCTTACCTGATCTGCGCCCGTCGAATTGCCGCCTCGTTTGGCATCGTCGACTCGTTTTTCGTTTCGGACCCGGGAGCGCATTTCGTCAAAGTTTTCGACAGGACCAAGAAATGGATCACGTTCCCAGCCGATGCGTTCTTTGCTCCAACTGAACTTGACAACCTCGGGACCCGTCCCTTTCTGAGGTGGGACTGTTGATTGTTGATAGGAAATGGAGGCACTGAACACGACTAATAGAAATGAGATGACGACTTTCACGGTGTTGTACTCCTTCTAACCCAATTATGAGGATACCACCGCTGGCTAACCTGAGACAGTCAAGAAGCGTAACGTTTAATGAAACGCGGAAGGCGCAATTATCACGTGAACTTGTTCCCGAGGGTGCAAGATGAATTCTACTGATCACGAGAGTTCTTCACTCCGCAGGAGTGAGATGTTTATAGAGCGGAACCTAAGAAGTATCATGCACGGTTCGGAGGGGCGGAATGAAACTAGATTGAGTACTTGTCAAGTTGAGTTCCGCCCCTCCGAACCGCGCCCGAGGTTCTCGGGGCCTACGAGCTATGAACATGTCACCCCTTACGGGGTGAAACCCACGTCCCTTTGCGTCCGCGATAAACAGGTCGGCTCTCTGTTTTTTCCGACAGACCTGTTCAGGTCGGAATCCGGGCCGGTAATTGTTCCATGGGTACCACTCCAGCTCATCCACGGCTATTGACGGGTGGGGCTGAAGCGAGTTCAGCCCCACCATTCAATTCGGCGGTATTCGCCGCAGTCAGTATTTAGAACACGTAACGCAGCCCGACGATGATTCTGCGGTTTCCGCCGTCAGTTCCCCACTGATTGAGGAAGTTGCTGGAAGTAACGGTTGAATTAGGGATACCAAAGTCACGAGAGTTCGTGGCGTTGTAGAAGTCAGCCCTAATCTGCAGTCGTTGGTTCTCGCCGATGCTCGTGTTCTTCAGAATTCCGAAATCAATGTTGTTGATTCCGTCAGAGCGCAAGATGTTCCGGCCGGCATTGCCCACTCGCTGAGCCGCTGTAATCGGAGTAAAGAGCGAGCGGCCACCAGCCGCCACTATCTCTTCCACGCTCATGTTCGAAAGGTCGAGGGTCGTATTCAGATTCGGTCTGATCGCGTTGCCAACGAGAGCTGAGATGCTGGCGAGCGCGATCGCCGGATCGGAACCGTTGAGTGGTGTGAAGGGCGAGCCGCTCTGCAGCGAGAACTGCGAATTGAGCTGCCAGCCGCCCAGGATGTGACCAACGAAACCCTTTTGATCGCGGAAGTAAGGTAACTCATAGACAAAGTTCCCGGCGATCCGCTGCGGGCGATCAAAGCTCGAACGCGCCCGGTCGGCCCGACGATTATATGAGTTCTGTGCAACGGCGATCTCTCCAGACGACACATTGAAGATTTCCGACATGGTGTCGATGAACGTGCTGTAGGTGTAGTGAAAGCCCGCGCTGAAGCCCCGGCTTAACCGCTTCTCCAGGCTCGACTGCAGTGAATGATAGATTGATGAACCGGAGTTGGTGCGCAAGCGAGTTGGTCCCTGGTTCGGGATCGTGCGGCAGAACCCATTTGCGGCGGTTGCTACAGTGCAGCCTATGCGCGTCGGGTTAGCATCGACCGACTCAAACAATCCGGTACCCTTCGTTCCAACGTAACCAACGCGCAATACCAGGTCGCGGGTAAACTCGCGTTGCACTTCGAAGCTAAGCGAATCGTACGTGGGCATATGGAAATCTTTGTCCACGATTGTTCGATTCACCGTGTCCGGATTGAACGGCGGATTAGTCAGGACTGTGTAAGCGTTGGCTATGACAGTGGCGTTCCCACCGCTCAGGGTAGGGGCCGAAACAGTCGGGAACGACGAAACGGCCGCCACGAACGGGAATGAGCTCCAGATGTTCAAGGCAATGTTCGTGAAGGCGTAATCGTTCGTGCGCGTGTAGCCACCACGTAGTACCAACTTATCGCCTCCAGTAATCCAGCCCAGGATGCCACTGTTGCTTGTGCGCGGGTTCCAGTTGAAGCCGAGGCGCGGCTGGAAGTTGTTGTTATCGCGCCCGGGAATCGGCTGGACCACAAAACGCGGGTCGTTGTTGGCCAGTGCCACTACCGGCTTGTTGAAGTCAACCAGGTCCTGAATCGGCTGGCCTGCGTTCTCGTAGCGAAGACCAAGGGTCAAGGTGAAGTTTGGTCTGACTTTCCACTCGTCCTGGCCGTAGAAGAAGAAGTCGTGCCAGTCATTGTGAAGTACCTGCGCCGTTCCCGGCAGGTCCTTATTGATGTTAGCCCTCGTAGCCAGGTCCTTTACCAGGAAATCCAACGTGGCGTATTCAAGCAACCCTCGGGTAGTAGGCTTGAAGAGTTGATGCAACTGGTTGCGACGAATATCGACGCCAAACTTAAAGGCGTGATTGCCGTTGGTGTAGGAAATGTTGTCTTGCAATTGGTAAGTATTCCTAACCTGAGACTGCGGCAGGTTTACGCCCAGACCAATTGCCGTGCGCGTAGGCCCGGCATTGAAACCGGACAAGCCGAGTTCTGGAATTTCGATGGAAGGGATCAACTTCGACCGGGGATCCAGAGCCAGGGTCGCAGAAGCGCTTCGTAGATAGGCCCCACGTACTTCGTTTATCCACTTCGGAGAAAGCACGCTGGTGAGTTGCAGATTTACACCCTGAGTTCGCGAAGGAACGATCGAGGAAAAACCCGGAGGTGTTATCTGGGAAGCCGCCACGCCAGGAATGCTGCCCAAAGCATCCGAATCCTGGTAGATATACCGGCCATTGAGGCTATGATTTGGCGTCAAACGGTGGTCAATACGAATCGAAGTTTGCCAGTCGTTGTAGGTTGACGATTGCGAGCCCGTCAAAGATCCAAGCGGCACAACGAAGGTCTGCCCATTGCGAACAAATAGTGCGGTTGTTCCAAGAGGCGTCTGTGCGGCTGGGAGAAAATCCAACAGCGCGCGTACCTGAGGTAGGGTGCTGTTGGACCACCTTCTCCAAAGCGAGGCAGGTGGAGGGGGCCGCCAATGGTACCACCCAGTTGGTTTTCGATTCGGAATGGAGACTTCCGATGGGATGGGTCAGTTGAGTTCGGGTTGCAAAAACCATTGGCCCCGGCCTTTTGGGTGTTGCTGCAGGCATTCAATGCGTTGTCATTGTGAAACCAGAAACCAGACCCGTGGTACTGATTAGAGCCGCTCTTTGTGATTGCGTTAAAAACAGCGCTGGCGTTGCGGCCGTACTCAGCGCTGAACTGGTTTGTGACCAGTCTTACCTCTTGAATCAGATCCGGATTGTTGAGTGGTATTGTCGAGCCCGCGACACCAAAATTATTGTTGTCCTGTCCATCGATCATGAAGTTGTTCGAGCGCACGCGTCCGCCGTTAGAAGAAAAATTTGTGCCGCCGGCGAATGCGGCCTGACCGGAATTTAGCTGGCTGACACCAGGAGCCGACAAAGCGATGTTATAGACACTGCGTGTGGTAGCAAGCGGCAATTCGGAAAGTCGGCGCTCGTCAAAGCGTGTGCCCACCTCAGCAGTTGCGGTGTTCAGCATCGACGCATTCTCAACAATATTGACGACCTCCCGGACCCCACCGGGCTTCATCGTGACGTCCACCACTGCGCTCTGGTTCAATGCGAGTGTGATGCCCGACTGAAGATGTTTAGCGAAGCCGGAAGTCTCAACCGTAAGCTCGTAAGCGCCCACCGGCATGCCGGCAAAGTGATAGCGACCATTCGCCTCGGTTTGCGTTGTACGCGAGTCATTCGTCGAGATGTTTCGAACTGTCACGGTTGCACCAGGGATGACCGCTTGTTTCTCGTCCCTGACTTCCCCGGAAATTGATCCGGATGTTTGAGCTAAGGCGGGAAAACAGAAACACGCGACCAATGCTACTAAGAGCATCAAAACTCTTGTTGCCTTAATCATAAGCCTTCTCCTTGTTGTGAAACGTTTCGGCGCGGATTGTTTATTTCTACCTGGCTGGGTAGCCCGGTGGCGAACGCAGTTCTAACATTCGGTCCTATTTAATGGTTTTGACCCACAGGAGTACGATTGCGTACAGCAAATCTTTAAGGCAATGACCATTCCACCCCGGTCTCGAAAGCAGGTGTGCTGTTAAGCGCGTGAGACACCGCAACTTAGCCTATCCTTAACAAGTCCATCAGTCGCAGGTTTGTGCCAAAAACCTATAGCTAATTCAATTTCATGGATCGATAGTTTGCTATTCCCCCGAAATTTGGAGGAAGAATCCAAAAATTGGTAGGGTTTTGAACGAAAAATTGAAACTCTGTCAGACGCCGAACCTTCTGAGAGCAATCCGAAACTAGGCGCCCTCGAATTCGAGATGGTCAACATTGATTCTCTGGTGCTTTGTCCCAGCGCTATTCGGGTTAACCTGGCTAAGGCTATAATTTCTCTCAGTCTTTCATGACCATACCAGGCCTTTACATTCACATTCCTTTTTGTCGCTCACGCTGTTCCTACTGTGATTTCGCCACCGGCATTTATCAGGAACATCTGGCTGAACGATATGTGCGGGCCATCCTCAGTGACATTCGCGACTCGAACCATGGCAATCTGCTTCCTGAAGTTGACACTATTTACTTTGGCGGCGGAACGCCTTCACTGCTGCGGCCAAAGCAGGTGGAACAGATTCTGACCACAGTACACCGTCGCTTCAGTGTCTCATCCCGAGCGGAAGTCACGATGGAGATGAATCCCGGAAGTCTGCCGCTTGAAACATTGCGCGACTTTAAGGGGCTGGGAGTCAATCGCGCGAGTTTCGGCGCTCAGACTTTTGACGATCGAGAACTTGCCAGCCTGGGCCGCTCACACAATGCGGGTGAAACGCGACAAACGTTCCGCGATTTGCGGAAAGCCGGATTTCAAAATGTCAACTTCGATCTTATTGCTGGTCTGCCGAAACAAACGCTTGAGGGCTGGCGGAGAAACATCGAGGAAGCCCTCAGCCTGCGGCCAGAGCATCTGTCGTTCTACCTGCTTGAAGTTCATCAGGGCACGCCGTTGGCGGAGCAAATCAAGCAAGGCCGACAGCCAATACCCGATGATGATCTGGCCGCTTCCATGTACGAGGTGATGCTCGAAGAAAGTTGTAAGGCCGGGTATGAACATTACGAGATCTCTAATGTCTGTCAGCCAGGTTTCGAGTCGCGCCATAACACCAAATACTGGACCGGAGCGCCTTATTACGGTTTTGGGTGCTCTGCACATTCGTACGATGGCCACCTCCGACGCTGGGCCAATGAACGCGACATCAACCGTTATGTCGAGCTGATCGAAGCAGGCAAATCACCGATTACGCAGTTATGGGATTTGAACGATCACGACCGGCGAGCGGAAACTGTCTTCCTCGGGTTGCGCCTGATGAAAGGCTTCAGCATGCGAGATTATCAGGAGTTGTTTGGCGCCGATTTCTATGAAGAGCACCGCGAAGACGTGACTAGATTTTGCGAAGCCGGTTTACTCGAGGTCCACGGAGACTCGATAAAACTCACACGGGCCGGTGCATTGCTTTCCAATGAAGTGTTTGTCGCTTTTGTGTAGTGATGATCATCGCTATCGACGGACCGTCCGGATCAGGCAAATCGACTTTGGGGCGTCTGCTCGCGCGCGAACTTAATCTACTGTACCTCGATACGGGCTCGATGTATCGAGCAGTAGCTCTCGCAGTGATGGAGTCGGGCCTCGATGGCACTGATGTTGAGTCGATTGCTTCTCTTGCAAACAAGCTGGATATCGATCTCGAAGGCAGTCCCGACGCACTGAAAGTAATGCTGAACGGGCGCGACGTCAGCGAGGAAATTCGGAGTGAGGCAGTAACGCAAATGTCATCCGTTGTGTCCACCATCCCGGCAGTGAGACGGGCAATGGTGGCGCGCCAGCAGGAAATGGGTAGCCGCGGCGCCGTTCTAAACGGACGCGATATTGGGACAGTCGTTTTTCCGGACGCCGACGTTAAGTTTTTTCTCACCGCGACTCCGGACGAACGCGCGCAACGTCGCTTCCAGGAGGAAAGGGTTCAACACCCCGAAGTCTCTTTGGCCGAAACGTTTGCTGAGATGGCTGAACGCGACCGACGCGATTCGACACGCGTGGACTCGCCGCTCAAAATCGCAGACGACGCGATCGTGATAGATTCTTCAGGACTAACGATTGAGCAGGTGCTTGAGAGAATGATGGACGAGATTCGAGCAAGACTCGGATCTCGGAAAATGATCTCAGATCTCAGATCTCAGATCTGAGATCTGGGATTATCTGGGATCTCAAATAATCTCAAATCTGATGAGATTATCGTTATGAACTTGATTAGATTCTCCTTCAAACGCGAGCCGGTCTGGATCTTGCTTTTCAGTCTGGTGCCGGTGCTTGTTGGCCTGCTGATCGCATTGGTTCATTGGTTGGTAATCAGGCTTTTGCGTTAACACAAACCGGAAATCCACAATCCGAAATCCGCAATCCGAAATTCTCTTATGTTTACCGGAATCATCGAAGAACTAGGCCGGGTGCGCGACATCGAACCGCGCGGCGAAGATGCGCGCATCGTAATCGAGGCACATACCGTAACGGCCGATGCAAATGAAGGGGATTCGCTGGCCGTCAATGGTGTTTGCTTGACCGCCCTCGACATTACCCGACATTCCTTTGCCGCAGACTGCTCGCGCGAAACGCTTGAGCGTTCAACCCTCGGCCGACTTCGCGCCGGGACTCCCGTCAATCTAGAACGCGCTGTAACGCCGGCAACACGTCTGGGTGGCCATATCGTTCAAGGGCATGTCGATGCTCGCGGAGAATTCGTGAGTTCCCTGGACCACGGAGGTTCGTGGACCGTTCGCCTTGCTTATCCGCGCGAGATTGCTCCCTATCTCGTATTTAAAGGCTCGGTTGCGGTCGAGGGTATAAGCCTGACCATTGCGGGTTTGACCGATCAGTTTTTTGAGGTGGCCATCATTCCCAAAACCTGGGAGCTGACAAACTTGTCGCAGCTCAAACCCGGAGATCCGGTAAATCTCGAGGTCGACATTATCGCCAAGTACGTCGAGCGGATCCTGGCAGAGAGTGGCAGATTGAAGGAAAAAAACTGAGACGACTTGTACTTCACTGATGATGAAGGACATCATCGCCTTTTAAGGCTCAAGCACCGGTAAGAAGACGATGTCGGTTATGCCAAACCTCTTCGTCGAATCCACGGCGAAAACGACCAAAGCTAAATGAAATAGTTTCGAATACTGCCGAAGAATCGGCACGCATCAGAAAGAATCTCGAAACCCAGACGCCAAAGCCCGTATCCAAACGCACAACGCAGTGGCGAAATGTTAGTCCGCAGGTTTATGATGCGCGACACTAGAGACTGCGCGCAGAACTCACCCCCCTACCGAGACTGAGTGAAAACTCAGAAATACCATTCCAGGCATCACGCTTGCCACGGTCCGATGAGGCGGCCCGACAGCGATTGTGATATCAGGAGAAAGCACCGCAAGAAGAGGGTGGTTTGACCCCGCTAGGGGTGAGATGTTTATAGACCGGTACCTAAGGGGGCCCCGGGCGCGGTTCGGAGGGGGCGGAATGAAACTAGATTGGTACTTGTCAAGTTGAGTTCCGCCCCTCCGAACCGCGCCGGAGGGTCTCGGTCCTTTGAGCTATAAACATGGCACCCCTACCGGGGTGAACTCACTCCTGATGGAGTGACTCCTGTGGAGTGAAGAACTTGGTAAGTCCCACTTGCTTCATACAACCTAGCATCGGTCGAAAAAATCCAGGCTTTCGGGTAACATACCGGGGCGGTAACCGTTTTCCAACTTGGGATTGCCCAGATTTGATTTTGGGGCAGATTGGTAGCGTCGGCAGTCCTCCCAATCTGAAATCCGCAATCTGAAATCGAAAATTCCTTATGCCTTTTTCCTGTATTGAAGCCGCCGCTGCAGATATTCGTGAAGGGCGAATGATAATCATCGTTGATGACGAAGATCGCGAGAATGAAGGTGATCTTGTCTGTGCGGCAGAGAAGGTGACGCCCGAGCTGATCAACTTTATGGCGCGATACGCGCGCGGCCTGATCTGCTTGCCGTTAACTGAGGAGCGTTGTGACGAACTGCATTTGACGACGCAGGTGGCCGACAATACTTCTTTTCTCGGTACCGCTTTTACGGTCTCGATTGATGGCCGAAAAGGCGTTACTACAGGCATCTCCGCTGCCGATCGGGCTACGACCATCCTTACTGCCGTCGATCCCAAAACAAGACCGCAGGACCTCTCGCGACCCGGACACATTTTCCCGTTGCGCGCAAAGGCCGGCGGCGTCCTCGTTCGTCCCGGTCAGACGGAAGCGAGCGTCGATATCGCGCGCCTGGCCGGTCTGTATCCGGCGGGTGTTATCTGCGAAATCATGAACGAAGACGGCTCCATGGCTAGGTTGCCGGAGCTTCGCGAGTTTGCGGTGGTCCATGGACTGAAAATGATCACCGTCGCCGATCTTGTAAGGTACCGAATCAGCAAAGAGATGCTCGTTCGTCGGGTGGTTGAAACGGATCTGCCGACCGTTTACGGGACGTTTCGCGCCGTAGCTTACGAAAACATCATTAACGGTGACGTGCATCTGGCCATGGTGATGGGCGACGTTAGAGCTTCTGATCCGGTTTTGGTTCGCGTCCACACTGAAAATGTCACGTGTGATATGTTTGGCTCGTTGATCGACGACACAGGTTTCCAGTTGCATACCGCGCTGGAAAAGATTGCCGCCGCGGGTCAGGGAGTGGTGCTCTATCTACGTCAACGCGAACACAGCTTGGATTTGGTCAACCAACTGCGAACCTATGCATTAATGCAGGAGCGGAAAGTTACTAAGAAAGAAGCAAGCATGGAAACCGGATATGGTGTCAGTCGTGATTATGGTGTTGGCGCGCAGATACTTCACGACCTCGGTCTTCGTCGCATTCTATTGCTTACAAATCATCCCCCCAAAGTAGCAGCCCTCGAAGGTTTTGAGCTCAAAGTCGTCGGTAATGTACGCCTGGGTGAGCCCGCGCATCTTAAGGACTCGTCAACGGTCGAGAAATTGCCGCTTACGGAGACCAGAGAGCAACGCCACTGAGCGTTTGGGCCATCTGTCAGCTTGAGTTCCGGGTCATTGAGACTTTATCTTCCCTCTTTCTGTCGAAAGGCTTCGCTTCTCGCAGGCTCTCCCTCCCGAATTCGATTTGTTCTTAAGCCGCATGTTGCGGCTGTGAGTTATGAGTGTAGACGACCGCGAAAACCGTTTGGATAAACAGCCAGACGATAGGCAGGGAGAGACTGAGAACAGGGTTCCCCCGGGAGCGACCCGTCCGCCTCGGAGGCGCCGCCGGTATATCAACCGCCGAAACGCCTTCATTGTCCTCATCCTCGCGGGGGTGGGTACTGTCGCCCTTGTCTTTCTCTTGCTACTCATATACCGGCTTGGTTATGTAGATCGTTACGTTGCGGGCCAAATTAAGAACACGTTTGCTAATTACGGGATTCGCGCCGAGATCAAAGATTTCCACACGGCGTTTACCCCTCAGACAGTTGAAATGCTCGGCGTCGAGCTCTACGACGGGCAGACCGGAGATAAACTCGGAAAGATTGATCGGTTGCTGGCGACTGTCCGAATAGAAGATCTTTATGCCCTTAATCTGCGACGAGACATCAACCTGAAGGATCTCAAGGTCGAAGGGTTCGAAGCCTGGGCGACATTCGATGAACAGGGCCGCTCAAATTTTCGCAACATCCACATTCCCCCGCCCGAACCAAACGCCAGAATTCTGTTCGCCTATTCGACAGCGCATGTCGAGATTCAAAATGGTGTGATCCACTACGGCGATGCGCGCCATGAAATCTCCGGCGAAGCGCGCAACCTCCAGGCGACGGTACAACCAGACGATCCAAATGCGCCGGCTGCAAGCTGGATGAACACTGTTACGCTCACCCTCAGTAATTCGACCTTCACCTACGATGGCCGTCCGGTAAATAATATAGACCTTCAAGCGAAGGGCCGCATAAATCAGACCAGGGCAGAAATCCATGAGCTTGTCCTGCACTCACCCGTACTAGAAGCACGGCTGCAAGGGACGATGGACGATTGGCGTGCCTTTCACTACCAGCTGAACGTGGCCTCGTCAGTTGACCTTACGCAGCTTTCTGAGGTGCTCCAACCGCAGGCCGCTTTGCGCGGGGCGGGAAACTTTGTCGGCACAGTCACCGGCGAGGGTGATAAATACAAAGTCGAAGGAACTATTAAGTCAGACGCTCT
>WNGA01009303.1_pt1 | contig 13276 bp, 20 predicted proteins | sample 5400061 | NCBI WGS metagenome assembly WNGA01 (sample SAMN13153366, study PRJNA577476) | soil metagenome | isolation source: 100 cm soil or saprolite under grassland replicate 2 | place: USA:California | collected 2016-06-15 | reverse complement strand
TCGATTCCCTTGCGTTATCCCTAGTTGCTGGTCAAAACTCTAACGCGCTCAGCTATCTAACTTCAGTTATATACTAACGACGTTTGATTATGATACCGGACACCGGGTTCGGGTTACTGTCAAGCGGAAGCTGCGCGGCATCTATTCGGATGCGCTGCGCGCGGCTTTTTGTTCAGGTGAGTTTGCCGCTTTGAGGGTATCCCGATGAGATTGATGAAGAACGCCGTATATCCCGAGGTGAGAGTAATGAGAAAGCCGCAGTTTTGGCTGCGGCTCTCATCGGTCTACCACCTGCTACGGCGCTCAGGTCGCTCTCCAGCGTGGCCCTATCCTCCGAGCAGGCGGGATGACTCTATCAAAACCAAGAATATGGGACAACGGTGTCCCCCTATATGATTCACGATGAACGAAACAGCGGCCCCACCTTAAAGAAGCCGATTTTTTGTCTTGACGATGGGTAGTAGCATAGATTTACGCCATCATACGTCCTTTACCGATGCCTCGGCTGACGGTTTGCCGGACTCAAGAAGCTGCCCATACAAGGCCTCGATCTGACGCCGGAGCGCTTTGTTCTCAGAGTCAAGTTCTTTGATCCGTGATCTCAGTGTCTTGATCACCGCGTCCTTTGCCATTTCGCTTGCTCGTTCGGGCCGTCTCGCTCTGGCTCGTCTCGCATCTTGCTCGCGCAGTTGCATGATCCGCACCTTGAGCGCTTCCTGACGATAGAGCCAGGCAGTCGATACTCCGGCGATTTGTGCGACCGTGTTGAAGTTCACAATTTGCTTCTTCTGCAGAAGTTCACGAATAGCCTCCTTGGCGCGTACCAGAGCAGTCTCGCGTTTCTTCCGTGCGTTGGCGAGTAATCCTTCGACGTTACGCTTGTGTGCCATGATCATCATCCTTGAGCGCCGAGATAATGGATCGCAGGTTCTCCGCGATCTGGCTATTGTTCTTCTCCTGCACTACCCACCCATTCGCCTGGGCACAGGCTACTGCCTCCTCAGTTTCCCTAAGTTGGCGCTCGTGGACGAGGAGGAAAGACTGATCCGTTCGAAAGTGGGGGCACGTCAAACACGCGTTCGGGTGAGGGCATGGTCCTAGCGCGAGAGGAATCGCACACAACCCATTGGGCAGCGTGCGAGCATCAACATATTTTCTCAGCCACTGGAGTTCAACCTTGTCTGCCTCATGATTGGCGGTGATGACTCTCCCACTTATGTCGACGAGCTTGCGATCCTGTAAGGTCTTCTCGAATTCGCGCTTCAGTGTCGTATCGTGGACGTGGGCATAATGACTCGTCATCGCCGGCGATTTGTGGCCCATCAGCCGCTGGACGACGTGTTGGGGAATGCCTCGATTGATTAACCGAGTCCCGAAGGTGTGGCGAAACTGATGCGGCTGAAAACGCCAGATGTGCCCCGTGCTGTCGCGAATCTCTTTCCGTACGGCCAGATAGTTAATCGCCCGCGCGAAGGCGTGATATTTGATGTTCTTCCCGTTCGGTCCAGGAAAGAGGATCCGCGCGTCAGGGCCGAGGACGTCGCGCGCTCTCTGCTGCTGCCCCTGCACGAGCGCGGCCGTCTCACGTGAGATCGGTTGAGTATGCTCTGTCCGCACTTTGCCTTGGTCATAGCGAATCCACCACCCTCCCGCCGTATCCTGGAGCAGGCAATCCAGTGGCAAGGTCAGCATTTCGCTGACACGCATCCCCACCTCGTAGAGGATCAGCACCATCGCCTGCATCTGCTCGTCAAGCTCACCCAGATGATTGAAGAGTTGATCCAGGACGTCGTCAGGAATGTAGCGAGGCGCCCCCTGCGCCTCGGGTGGAAGATCGTCTTCAAAAATGATTGCTTCTCGAGGGAACGGCGCCCACCCCTCACGGGTCGAGACATCCAGAATGATGCGCAGATTTAGGATAGCGCGCTTCCTCGAACCTGTCGTGAGTCCCTTTCGTGTCAAGAATGGGAAGTACTCCAGCATCAGCGCGCGATTGACTTCGCTGGCCCGAAGATGTGGATGCTCCTTCTCGAGAAAGTCCGAGAACAACGAGAACGCCCACAGCATGTGCCGGCAGTTGCCTTCTGAGAAGGACGTAAGGCGATACTTCAGAAACATCTTTGCCAACTGGCGCAACCAGGGTTGATGAATGACACTGAAGTTCAATGTGTATCGGCTATGTGCGCCGTTGGCGGCCAGGCCGAGCTTGCGCAGATCCCACACATCCTTCTCGTACTCAGGCCGTTCGTCGTAGATCCCTTCCAGCAAACGGTAGATCTGTGTCAGGCGGCCTATTGGTGAATGAACGGAGCGATACCGCTTTCTGACTTGTGTACTCAAGAGTTGTTCTGACCACCGCTCGTTCATCAGCCCTCGCTCCGCCCGGTAGGTGAGGAAAGATATCTTCCACTCGGAGAGGTCCCGCTCCAAAAGTGAAGTCGCCGAGGCGGGGATCGTCTCCTTCACCCACTGCAAGAATGGACGGAGATGGGTATACAGAGCAGCTCCAAAGGCCCACTCACCGCGTCGTATTTTCTGGTAGCACGCATACTTGATCTCGGTCTTAACTGATTCCGAGGCGCATTCGAATGTGAGGTACCGACACCTCTCCCTTGTGCAGACCGACAGGCGGAGAGCCTCCTCCGGAGAGGCAAACATATCCCATGTGTCTTGAGCCCAAAATCCCTGGAGTTCGCTGCGCCAGCGGTCCAGTTTCGTCACTAACCAGGAGGCGATGTGTTCACTCATGGTCCGCCTCCTTCGTTACCAAGAAGGCCTCGTAGGCATTCTTGAGGTCCTCGTCCGTCAGATGGGTATACGTGTTGATGGTTGTTTGAATCGACGAGTGTCCCAGGCGACGTTGCACGTAGGCCGCGCTCCAGCCACTACGTATCAACTCCGTGGCGTGCGTGTGGCGGAGCAGGTGGGGATGAACGTCGATACCCGTCTTCCTCCTCAAACGTCGGAACAAATCTTCAACGCCCTTGCTCGACATCGGCTCTCCGATCGGCTCCCGCCATAGATTGACAAAGACATAATCGCTCACCATGTCCTGGACCTCGGCGACAAGATACTCGGCATAGAGTCGCATCAGCGACGCTGACACATGAATGGTCTGAGGCGCTCGGTTCTTGGATCGTGTCCTTTCGGCAAAGCGGACGTGAAAAAGAAAAAATCTGCCTGGGGCTTGGCGAATGCTCTCATCCGAAATAGGATCAGAGTGTTTAACTCCGGATGGCAAATCACGAAGAAATTCCAACCACCGACACAGCGCAGATTGAGCGCCTCATCGAGCGCGTCCAACAGGGCAAGCTTGAACAGGGTGACGCGCAGTTGATCGGGAAATTGCTCGGCTTTTTGCTCAGGCTGATCACTATTGTCCAGAGTCCCCGGATGACCTTGCGCCGGCTCAAGAAGCTGATCTTCGATCTGAAAAAGTGGGACTCCAAGCGGAGCCGGCAAGCCAAGAAAGATGAGAAACAATCTCATCCGCCTGATTCCGAGCATACTGGCGGCGCCGGCAGATCGGAAGAACCGGCATCTGCCGACGACTGCGAGGGACGGAAATCAACAGAAGCGGCGCCAAAAGCGAAGAGAGCCGGTCACGGCAGACGGCCGGCGACAGATTATCCAGGAGCCAAACTCGTCCGGTTGAATCACCCGGAGCTGTCGTCTGGCGATCGCTGTCCGGAGGCTGGTTGCGAAGGCCGTCTTCATCAGCTCCAAGAGCCGAAGGTGACGATCTACTTGACGGGGCAGCCGGTGATCAGCGCGACGAAATATGAACGTGCAGTGCTGCGCTGTTCGGATTGCTTCGGCTGTTATGCGAGCGATCTGCCGGAAGAGGTGAAAAAGGATGAGAATGATGGAAAGCCGGAGAAATATGACGAGACGGCAGACGTGGCCATTGCGCTCTACAAATATGGGGCTGGGATGCCCTTTTACAGACAGGAGAAGCTGCAGGAGGCTTGTGGCGTGCCGATTCCGGCCTCAGTCCAGTTCGAGCGTTGCGAAGAAGTGGCCAATGCCTGTTATCCGGTCTACCAGCATCTGGTTGAGCTGGCGGCCAATGGCAAGTTACATCACATCGATGATACGCGAGTAAGAATCCTCTCCTGTTACCAGGAGGACAAGCATCGAAGCGAGAAAGAGCGACGAGGGACACACACCACGGCCATCGTGGTCAAAGATGAAGAGGATCATAAGATCGCGATCTATTCGAGCGGGCGGAAGCACGCGGGAGAGAATCTTGATGAAGTGCTGGAGAAGCGAAGGCCGGAGTTACCGCCGCCGATCAAGGCGTCGGACGCCTTGGCGGCGAACGGGAAACTGAAGGCGAAAACGATCGAAGCCTATTGCCTGGCGCACGGTCAGAGGAAATTCAAAGATTTAGAAGAGATATTTCCGGCGGAATGCAAGCAGGTCTTGCGCAGCGTTCAAGTCGTGTTTTTGAACGACGAGCAGACGCGAGGTCTGAGTGATGAGGAGCGGTTGGCGTACCATCAAACTCACAGCGGGCCAGTGATGAGCGGGCTGCGAGAGTGGATCGAGCAACAGTTTGAGGAGAGATTGGTCGAGCCCAATAACGCGCTCTCGAAGGCATATAAGTACCTGCTGAATCATTTTGAAAAATTGACGACATTCCTGAGAGTCCCTGGCGCCCCGATAGACAATAACGAAGCGGAAAGGGCGCTCAAGAGATTTGTCTTATTCCGAAAGAACTCGCTCTTCTACAAGACGCTGCACGGAGCAATGATTGGCGGAATCCTGATGAGTCTGATCGAGAGTTGCCGCTTGAACGGCGGCAACCCCTGGGAGTACTTGCTGGCGCTGATGAGGAATCGAAAGCGGTTGCGGAACAATCCCGGGGCGTACTTGCCTTGGAACTACGCGTGGGCGGGACCAGCGCAAGAACTGGGATGGCGAGCCGCCTGAGAAAATAGGGAGGGCGAGATCCTTCGCCAAGTGTCCGTGAAGTCAGCCGCCGCGGGCAACCCCTGATAGAGAAGAACGGCCAATTCCTGAGCCTGGAGCGAATGCAGAGGCGTGTCGGTGGCGGGCCACCATCGAATCTTCCCCTTCGAAAAACGTCGCAAACAGAGCCAGTAGCCTCTGCCGTCATAGGTCAAAAGTTTGAGAGCCGTGCCGCGGCGGTTGCGGAAAACGAAAACAGCGCCCGACATCGGCTCCTGAGCGAGTTGGTATTTACATAAGGCGGCGAGTGAATCGATGCCTTTTCTAAAGTCCACGGGTTCGCAAGCCAGTAGAATCCTGAGTTGAGGGACGAGTTGAATCATAGCTGGATCAGGAGCGTAGAAAGTCAGCGCAGAGTGTGGAGACCGAAGCCTGGTCGAGGCTGGGCAGAAAGATGGTGAGTCGAGCGCCATCAACTCGTTCGATCACCAGACGAGAGTCAGCCGACCGCTCAGTGGGCGCCGGCGGCGCCTTTGGCTCCGCGGCTGAGATGGGCAGCTCGAAAAAAGCGGCCGGCGGTTGTTTCCGCGCGCGAGAACGCGCCGCAGTGGCAGCCGATCTCGTCTGGCGGCTTTTGTCGGGAGATTTCAGCCGGCTGGGTTGGAGTTTCAAGACACGGCGAATGAGGGAATGTGGATAGCGGCTGCACAATTCCAAGACCGCTCGGCGAAGTTCGTCAGGAATCGGTTGACGCAGGTATTTACGTTTTTTGCGCCAAGCATCCAATCGGATTTTAAGTTTGAGCAGATCGGACGGAATTTGATCGGTCATATACATCCTCCAGAAGTAATGAATCAGTTCGCTCTGGAGAATAAACAGAAGAGAGCGATCCGTCACGACGGCTTACCGAAAGGAGACGAATGGTCTGAGGCGCTCGGTTCTTGGATCGAGCCCCATGCGGATTATCCCGTGGGACGATGTGAATGAGCTTTTCCCTAGACTCGATGTCCTGGTGCTGCAAGCCCAACGCCTGACCGATGCGCATCCCTGTCTCGTAGAGCAGGCAGATCAAGAACTTGTCCCGGAGTCGTGAGCAGGCGGCGACGAGTTGCTGGACCTGGTCAGCCATCAATGTCCTCGGCTCACGCTTCGCAGACGTGAGCTTGAGCACACGTTCACGGCCCGGCTTCTGCTTGCCGATGCCGGCGAGAAACTTCTTGTACCGCGAGTGCCGAAATGAACTTGCCCTGTAAAGCGGGAGCCGTTCAACGACGCCGAGTCGTTGGTAATAGTCATAGAACGATGAGATGGCGGCGAGAATGGTGTTGATTGTAGATTCCGCTCGTCGCGATTGAGTCGGGTTCAACCGGGAGACACCGGGAGGCATCGGATCTCGAAGCCAGGAGATGAAGTCAGAGAGTTCCCGCAACCCGACAGCCTTCCAGTCGAGTTCTCTCTCTTCCAGGAACTCCCAGAAGAGCCGCAGATGGTGGGCATAGGCACGCAGCGTGTTGGGCGAGCGTTCAACATTCTTCAGGTGAGCGAGATAGTCGGTAATCGGCGGGATAGGTATGAACTCGTCATCGACAACGAGCCAGAAGATACTTCCGCGCTCCGAAATGATTGCCTTTTGAACCTTCATTGAGCAGTTTGAATACGTTGTAGAAATAGCAGGGGATAAGAATTCTACATAGAAAGAATCGAGAGTACAAGCTAACGTTGTATACGTTGTTGAAGGTCAGTATTACAACTAGGGATAACTTGCGGAAATCGACGGGCTGGTAAGCGAGCAGGATGTTCAATTGAGGCAGTAATTGAATCATCTGGAAGAGCCTCGAAGGAAATCGGCGCACAGAGCGTGTAATGCAGCGGCGTCGAATGAGGGAAGAGTCAGAGTCAGACGCGAACCATCGGGCCGTTCCAGTTGCAGACGATAGGCAGTCGAAGTTTGAGGAGCCAAAGATTCGGCGCCGAGCGAGGCTGCCGGCGGCGGCAACTTGAAGAAAGCGGTTTGGGCTTGTTGTCGTTTTGATCGGCGGGCGTGGGTCTTCGCCTTCGGCATCAAGCGGCAAAGCTGGATTTTCAAAACCTGCCGTAGAAGCGATGGCGGATATCGGCGGCTCATTTCCAGGGCCGCATCGCGCAATTGATCAGGAACTATGCCGAATCCTAGACTATGCCGAGTGGGAGTTTGATAAATTGCCGGAACGCCACTCTGTTAAGGCTGCGCCGAGATTTACTGGCCCCATCACTCGGCATAGTTTTTCCTGCTACAGGCTTTTGAGGAAAGCCAGGAGTTGATCATCAGGGCGATAACGCCCAGGTTTACCTTCGACCGGTATGGTCTTGGCCAAGATTTCCTCCTTCATCTTGAGGTTTGCCTCGAGGTAAATCTGCGTGGTCTCCACCGATTCATGCCCGAGCCAAAGCGCAATCACTGCTCGATCCACGCCTGCTTGCAACAGCTCCATCGCCATGGTGTGCCGGCTATGTTGCTGAAGACATAGTCGCCATTATGTCTCCTGCCGGACTAGGTCGCGCAAAACCCTTCCAGAGAGCAGAGATCCGTTACAGGAACGGCTTTGGTTGGGGAGGGCCTTTAACTTTACTCGACATAGTCTGAACCCTTTCGGGCCATCTATGAGCGTTGATGTGCCAGGCATCGGCTGGGCGGTCCCGATGACTTGTATTGCTCGCATTAGCGGCCTGATTGGAGATTGTCCATAAATGGAGCCCTATGGCGTTAACGGAGGCTTGGCTCCTTGTGAAGTCACACCCAGAAGACGACACAAGAACTATTTCGCGTTTGTAGCCAGGAAAGTGCGATTATTCGCGGTGAAAACAGTTTTACGCGAGATAGTCCGGCAGGAGACATAGTGGCGAAGCACATGCGGCGTCACTCGCTTCTGCTGTAATGACGGACAGGTAAGGCATGCGACCGCCGTGTGTTTCGCCAGAAGGTATTGCACTCCATCCGCGCTGAGACGGCCGCCACGAGCATTGGGAAACAGGGTCTGTGTATTGCCTCTCACCGGTTCCCGCAGCCAGGCCTGCAAGACGGCCACGGTCTGCTTAGTTAGCGGTACGCAGCGTTCCTTGCGGCCCTTGCCAACAACGCGGATGTGCGCGCCGGCGCCTAGGGTAACATCTTGCCGCTCAATCCCTGTCAACTCGGACACTCGCAATCCTGTTTGCACGGCAACCAAGAGCAAGGCGTGATCACGGCGACCGAACCAGCTACTTTGGTCAGGCGCCGCAAGCAGCGCATCCACCTCCGGTCGCGTCAGAAAGTGGACCAAGGTGCGGGTGTGTCGCTTGCCAGGAATCGCCAGCACACGTTGAATCTGCGCGGACTGGGCTGGGGCTTCCAGGGCGGCATACTGAAAAAAGGAGTGGATGGCCGTCAGGCGAAGATTTCGGCTGCGCGGAGTAATACCCCGGCTCTTCTCCATCTCATCGAGGAAAGCGACGATCAGAGGCGCGTCGATTTCTTCCAACGCCAGACGGGAGGGAGCTTTTCCCAGTCGCTGCTGGGCGAAAAAAAGTAGTAGGCGGAAGGTATCGCGATAAGAACTGATCGTATGCGAACTGGCCGCCCGCTGTTTCATCAGGCGTTGGGTGAAGAAGTTTTCCAAGAGCGCCGCCAGAGTTGGAGTCGAAGTCATGGTTGCTCCTCCCATCGACGCTCAAGGCGCTTAACGGCCAGCCCCATCAGCTCTGGGCAGGCGGTGAGATACCAGTAAGTGTCGCTGACATGAACATGTCCCAGATAGGTCGATAAGACTGGCAGGCGACGTTCAACATCTTCGCCGGCCCGATACCATCGCAGGAGGGTCTCGACCGCAAATCGATGGCGGAAATCATGCAGGCGTGGCCCACTACTCGAATCAGGATCGCGCAAGCCGATTTGCCGCGACAATAGATAAAAGGTTCGATGGACATTCCCTGGATCGAGGTGGTTGCCGAGCTGGGAAATGAAGAAAGAGGTCGCCGGACGTCCGGCTAGAAAATCATCACGGCGTGACTTATAGTCGGCCAGCACCTGCCTGTTCGCGCAGCTTAAATCCCAAGCCACGCCGCATAGTTAAATAGTCTTCCACTGCTTCTCGCAAAGTTTTCATAGTTCACCTCCCGGCCAGGGTAAAGCGAGTGGGCGTAATGAACCTAGATCAACCTTGGCATAGATCGTCGTGGTCTGAGGACTCCGATGACGTAACAGTTCGCCGATCTCGGCCAAGGACGCGCCTCGACCAAGCATCCCGGTGGCGAGACTATTCCTGCTATGCCGCATGCGGCATAGCAGGAATAGGTTCGCGGTTGTATTTGCGGTTAGCCCGCCACTGAACAAAGCGGGACTGCAAGTCGAGCAAATCGTCAGGAATGGGATTCATCGAACACCTCCAAAAGTAAGATCGAGCATCGATGGAAACGATAGACGAAACGGCGCTCAGAAATCATGCACGATTGCCGAATCAGGGAGATTGCAGAGGATGGTTAGAGGCTCGACGCATAAGCCATTCACGCTGTCAACGGACGGCTGCCGAAGGGACACGATGAAGCTCGATCGGCACACCCGCCGCTCGCGCCTTTGCGGTGGCGCGGGGAGCCAGCGGCTATATGGGAACGACGCAACGGACGCGAGCCTCGCGGGTCAAGTAAGCTACAAAGCGCCAATGGGCGCGAACGATCTCGTTGATATATCCGCCGCCGTGCAGGAACAGCGCATAGGCGCCGACGTCGGGATTTGCAGACGGCGCCGTATAATAGACGGGCCATCCCGCCACGCTCTTAAAGGTCACCTCGACGCCGCGGCCCAGACCCCTCGGTTCATAGGCGGCCGGCCGCAATGCCAATCTGCGCACGCGCTCTTGCACGGCAGCAGCGGACGCCGTCCGCTTCTTGATGGGAAGAAGCCGTAGCAGACCATTGATGCAGCGGCTCTGTCATCTCGGACCTGCATCGTCCGACGACCGAGGACGGCGCACTCCGTCGGCTACCGAAAATCTCCCTGTCACTGCTTCTACAGGCCGCCGAGCGCGCCAGAGGAGAAGATCGCCAAAAATCGTCGCGTATCTGGAGAGCTCTTCATCCTGTTCAAACCCCGCTTCGCGAAGCATCGTCAGCAGTAGTTTATTGGGCCTCCCTAAATCTGCGATATGCAATTCTCCACCAGGTTGGAGGACACGAAACGCTTCGGATAATGCCCGCCGTCTGTCCTCCGCTGTCAGGTGATGGAGTACCAAACTAGAGACGACTCGATCGAATGATTTGTCAGAGTATGGCAGTTGGTAGGCCAGACCTTCATGCAAGGTGATCTCCACGCCGGCTCTCGCAACCTTTCGGCTAGCGATCTTTAGGATCTTCGCATCACCATCCAGTCCGGTTACTTCCGCGTGGGGATGAGCTTGTTTAATCAGGATGGTCAAGGTCGCCGTGCCGCAACCGAGATCGAGAACGCGCTGCCTGGGTCGAATATGCGCCTGCTCAATCAGGTGTTTTTTGAACTTGGACTCCGGCATAAACCATTTGACGAAAGAATCGTAAAGCGGAGTTAGCAAATCAAAGCCCATGGCGGGGATGTACTTTGCTTTCTCTCCTTTCGAACTCACTCCTACTCTAATCGCGCCTGGGACAGATTTGTCAGGGATTGAACTCTTGACAGACATGATTACACCTTTCTTCGCTCGAAAGCAGTTGAGACATAGACACAAGGGCGCACGCTGACTACCAGGCGTTCAGATCGCCTCGATCATCAGCGACGCTGTGAAAGACAATGCCAATCTGCGCACGCGCTCTTGCGCGACAGCAGATGGTATCTTCCCAACGCTCATGCTAGATCCTCTTTGGGCGCCAGTTCGCCTTGCTTTGTCAGCTCGGCGAGTAATGACGTCTTTCCATTCGTCGCCCTCTATGGATACAATACGAGTGATGGCTCGTATTTTCTACTCGCATTTGGAGCGCACGACATGGCCCGCAGACCGCTCACGAATCCCAGGAAGCACGCCTCTCAGGAGAGATCACGCGCAACGGTTGACGCGCTTATTGAAGCGACAGCTCGCATTTTGGTCAGGGAAGGTTTCGACAGAGCCAGCACTAACCGAATCGCTGAAGAGGCGGGCGTGAGCGTTGGCTCGCTTTACCAATATTACCCTAGCAAAGAGGCGCTCGTCGCCGCCGTCATCGATCGTCATAATCAGGAAATTATGCAGGTCGTCCGTGGCGCGCTGGCGGAGGTCGCCTCGCAGCCGATTGAGAAAGCGGTGCGCAGGCTTGTTGCCGTAGCGATCGAGGCGCATCGCGTCGACCCCAAGCTACATCGCGTCCTTGCAGAGCAGATTCTGCGCACGGGACGCCTTGAGAATGTAGAAGCCTTCAATCGCGAAGCCTATGCTCTCATCAGGGCCTATCTCGAGGGCCACAGGGATGAACTTCGCATGGTCGACTTGGGACTTGCGGCATTTGTGTGCGTGACATCGATAGAGGCGCTGACCCATACTGCGGTTTTGCACCGCTCTGAAATGCTCTCAGATGAAGCGGCTGGAACGCTCGTCGACGAGGCCACACGTCTCATAGTCGGATATCTGCAATAGTCGCTGTGGTTTACGAAGGGAGCAGTGAGCGCCTCTCTGATGTCCTGCCCCCTTCTGAGTGGCCCAAAAGTTATACAGCATAATGCCGCGTAAACAATCCCGCCGCATAGCGTATAGCGCCCGAACCGGCGGCGCCAACCGATGGACCTCAGCGCCTGAAGGACAAACAATCCAGCGTCCATTCAACTTGTTGTCCCTCGTCTCGATACTGAACGGAAAGATGCAAGCGGCAGGCAGATGGGCGAAAGGATGATCGCTATGTCCACAACACCCAATCTTGCATCCGTCAAACCGTCTCTCGATAAATTGCAGGCCATCGAACGAGACGGCGAAGCTGCAATTCCGCGCCGAGTTCTACAACCTCTTCAATCACCCCAACCTGTTCGTCGCCGGCGGCACGAACAATATTGACGGCAACACCAGCAACACGGCGCAGGTGACACGTGGCGGGCTGGCCGACAACATTAACAATGTCGAGCAGCGCCGCAACACGCAGCTCGCGTTGAAGCTGATCTTCTAGAGGCAGTGGCGAGTGGCAGGCGGCAGGCTTTCTCGCTTGTCATTCGTCACTCATCACGTGCGGCCGCTCGTCTTGAAAGGCGCCAAATTTAGTCAAGGTTCAACGCCGCCTGAATTACTTTGCGACGCTCACCGAGCGGATCATTGACGATGACGCTCGTGTCGTTGAATACCATCGTGGCGCGCGTCGCCGAGTTGTACGCCCTCCACTTCGTCAACTTGTCCGTGTTCGGATCACCAGCGCGCGCGAAGGCGATCCAGGCGTCGCTCATCTTGTCCGCCAGCGCCGCGGGGCGCGGGCCGCCGCCAGTGAATCGCTTCGACAGTTCCGTGTTGTCGAAAGCAAAGGAAATCTCGAGCGCATGCGGCGACTTCAGTCGTCCGCCCTGTACCGGCGTTCCCCAGGCGAAGTAGTACGCATATACCGGCGCCTTGCCGAGGGCGGCCCGGCGTTCGGCTATCTTCATGATCGGCGCGCAATATCGGTAGTCGCTGATCATCAGGAAGAACAATTCGGATGGCGTCGCCGTCGGCGCGTACCCAATCCGGGGCGACAACTGCCAGGGCGTTGAGCGCAGCGCGCACGGCTCCTCCGACACATTCCAGTCGGGTAATGCCGCGAATCGCAGCCAGTACATGCGTAGAATCAGTGCGCTAACGTGACCTCGCCTTGAGCCAGCCCTTATCGCGACATAGAGTCAGCAGCTTTTCAAAGATTAGGTTCTCGGCTTTACCAACGACCAGATGCGTCCGGAACTCGCTCAGGACCGTATGATCGAATCCAGTGTCAGTCAGCTCAAGGCAGAGCAAATATTTCCAGTCGATGCGGCTGCGCACGGCGTCGGCGGCCTGCCGGTCAGTCAATCCTTCAATGTATTGAAGGATTGTGGCCAATGCCAGTCGGAATGGAGACTCGGCCGGTTTTCCTTTCTCAGGAAACAGCTCCGCGAAATCCTGATCAGCCAGAAAATCTCCTAGTGAATCCGCCAGCGTCAAATAGATGTTTCCGTTCGGGAAGACTGTTTTGGCGACGCGGGCCGTTTCCAGAGGGACGCAATACTCAGCTTGTGGTTGCAGCGACATCGTATGATCCTCCTCGCAATATTTACTTCAGATGGATTGGTCGTTCCCGACTGTCTCTGATCCGCCGTTTTCCATGACACGCAAGTTATCGCGACGGCGGTGTGTAATGTTTCAAACATGGGTGAACTATGGATGTTCTGCGCAGCAAGAAGGGCATCTTCCAGCCGCAA
>WNGA01009302.1_pt1 | contig 13276 bp, 12 predicted proteins | sample 5400061 | NCBI WGS metagenome assembly WNGA01 (sample SAMN13153366, study PRJNA577476) | soil metagenome | isolation source: 100 cm soil or saprolite under grassland replicate 2 | place: USA:California | collected 2016-06-15 | reverse complement strand
GTGGCCGGCATACATCTGCCGGATCGACACCACGGTGATGCCCCAGCCGGCGGCCTCGGGGATCGACCACACCCCCTGGATGCCGGGCACGCCCAGCTTCTGCAGGTCGGCCCACACGCCGGCGGAACGCAAGGCGGCCCAGAACAGGCCGGCCTCGTTGGCCGCGCCGTCCGCCATCAGCGCGCAGTTGAGCGTGGGGTTGTCGCGGTAGCGCACCTTCTCCACCCGCATGAACGGCGTCTGTCCGCTCGGCCGGCCGTAATAGCCGGTGAACTCGCCGAACGGCCCCTCGGCGAAGGTCTCGTTGGGGTAGAGAAAGCCTTCCAGGATGATCTCGGCGCGCGCCGGCAGCGGCAGGCCGGTCACGTCGCCGGTGAACAGCTCGATCGGGGCGCCGTTGATGCCGGAATAGTATTCGTACTCGCTTTCGGTCTTCGGCAGGCTGGTGGCGGCGACCAGGAACAGCAGGGGATCGATGCCGTAGGCGGCGGCGATCGGCATCGGCTTGCCCATCTTCCACCACTTCTCGCGGTCGATCGTGGCGTCCTTGCCGGGCGAGGTGTAGACGCCGACCTCGCGCGGCCCCTTGATCATCATGCGGTAGGTGCCGACGTTGACCCGGCCGGTTTCCGGATCCTTCGTGATCACCGCATCGCCGGTGCCGAGATAGCGTCCGCCGTCGAACGGCCACATGCGCTGGGCGGGAAAAATCCGGATGTCGACGGCGTCGCCGGACACCACGTTCTGATTGCTGATGGCGCTGGCGGCGGGGACTTCCTTGGGCGCCATCTTGCGCCCCATCTTCTGCTGCAGGATCCGGACCGCCGTGAGCGGATGATCGACCGGCTTCTCGCCGATCATCAGGCAGAAGCGCGACAGATTGCACCCGACCATGTTGTAGAGCGCGCGATGTCCGGGATGGCCCTTGACGTTCTCGAACAGGAGCGCCGGGCTCTTCTCGTTGCCGACCAGGTAGGTCAGCGTGGCGGCTTCGAGATCGGGATCGACTTCCGCGGTGATGCGCTTGAGCTCTCCCAGCGCCTCGACCTTTTCCAGCCACAGGTCGAGATCGCTGCTGTTGGGATTGGCGCGGCGGCCCCCGTCGACCGGCGGTTCCTCTGTCGTGCCGGTTCCGATCGATACGCTCATTTCCATGGACGCCTCCCGTTATCCGTTTGTCTTGAGCCGCGTCGGCGGCGGCCGGCGCCGGGACGGACGTAGCTCTCGTTGGCCTGGATGACGCGCACCAGGAGATCGATCAGGCGCTGGCGGTCGGCCGGCGCGAGCGGAGCGAGAATTCCGTTCTGCGCTGCGCGCGCGCGCGGGCCTACAAGCTGGAACAGCTTCACCCCGCGCGGCGTCAGGCGCAACAGCCGCGCGCGGCGGTCGTCGCCGTTGACCCGGCGGCTCACCAGGCCCTTCGCTTCGAGCTGCTGCGCCAGGAGGCCGATATTGGTGCGATCGACGCCCACGCGGGCGGCGAGGCCGGCCTGATCGAGATCGGGCCCGTCGCTGAGATAGGCGAGGATCGCATATTGCAGCGGTGTGAGATCCGTCGCGCCGAGCGCCTCGGCGGCGACCGCCATGCCGATCTGGAACAGGCGGCGCGCCAGCGCCACCGGATTGCGCCGGATCGGCACGGTGATTTCCGAATTGCCGGACTTCACGCGGATCGAGCGGACCCGCCGTGTCGCCAGCCGCGGCTCGATTATCATTGCGCGGACGATCGTCAATATTTTGATCAGAAGTATGATTATCGCGCGCGGCCTGTCAACCGTCAACGACCGTGCGGTTAAGGGCAGCGCCGCGCGCTATTCCATAGGCGCCAGGTTAAGCAGCCTGATGTGAAAGCAAGCGGTGACGCCAAATCCGTGCCTCACCCGGCTGCTGGGGTTGCTTGCAAAAAGAATTCCCCCGACCCCTCCCCGCCGCTCCCCCCGGATCAAGTCCGGGGTACGCCGGGGGGGAGGGGAGTCCGCAGCGCCTCATTTCGGGCGAGATGTCACGGCTTCGGGTCATGGCGCAGGCCGTGCTGCTGCATACCCTCCCCCCGCGAGCGCTTGCGAGCGGTGGGGAGGGTCGGCGCCGAAGGCGCCGGGGTGGGGGGTCTTCGTTTGCACTTGAGCTTGCCCCCGACTTGATCGGGGGTGGGTGATGACAACCGAAAAGGCCTCAGCGATTGCCGTCAATTCGTCGCCGTCGGCAGCGGCGGCAGGTCGCTGAAGTAGTCGGGATGCGCCTTCTGCACCTCGGCCAGGAAGGCGGGCGCGAACTGGTCGGGAACGGCGAGCCGGGCGGCGCCTTGCAGCGTGTTCTTCAGCACGTCGTCCTCGGCGGCCTCGAACGCCTTCATGACGGCGGGAGAGAGGCGCGGATCGTAGCTGATGTGGCGCACCGCCTTCTTGCCCACGGCGAGATCGGTGTTGGGCACCATCCTGGCGAAGATCTCGACCGCCTCGTCGCGGTTCCTGCGCGTATATTGCGAGGCCGCGGCGAGCCCGGCCACGAAATCGCGGATCACTTTAGGGCTCGCCGCGATGGTCGGATCGTGCGCGGTCGCGACCATGATGTAGGAGAGGTGGCCGCCGCCGCGCAGCACCACGTAGGACTCAGGGACCTGCTCGAGCACGGCCGTGTTGTAGGGCTCCCACGAGACCACCGCGTCGACCTTGCCGTCCTTCAACGCCGGGGCGAGCGCCGGCGGCGCCATGATGTTCTCGATTCCCACGTCCTCGTATTTCATGCCGCGCCGCGCCAGCACCATCTTGAAATACTCGTCCGAGGTCTGCGCCTTGGCGAGCCCGACGCGCTTGCCCTTGAGATCCTCGACGCTTTGCACGCCCGAGCCCTTGCGCGCCACGATGGCGAGCGGCTCGTCGGCGTTGTCGCGCGTGGCGTCGTTCATGATGATGCCGATCACCTTGAACGGATCGCCGCCGTGGCGCGCCTTGAGGAAGGTGGTCACGCTCATGTCGCCGATCTTTACCTCGCGCTTCTGCATGGCGTTGACCATGTCGGTGCCGGTATTCACGATCTTGAGGCGCACGTCGACGCCGTGCTGCTTGAACAGGCCCTTGTCCACGCCGACGAACATCGGCAGGTGGCCGAAATTGTTGCCGACCACCACGTCGAGGGTGATCTGCGCCGCCACCGGCCCGGCGAAGCCGAAAGCGGACGCCAGGACGGCGGCCGTGGCGCTGAAGAATTTCCTGTGAAAGCTCATCATGATCGCCCCTTGGGAAGCGGATGACCGTCGCGGACTGCGAAGGCTGATCGGCTGAGCGTGATGTTAGCCGAACCAGCCGCATGGTGACAGACGCTGTCGCCGCGCCCGCCAATGCCATCGTTCCCGTCACCCGACCCTGCCGTTGCGCTCCCGGCGTAGCACCATGCCGGGCAGCGCGCCGGTATGGGCCGCGTTCTCGACCACAATCGTTCCGTTGACGATGACAGTCGTGCGCGCGCCGGAGGGATATTGGTGCGGGTCGGCATAGGTCGCGCGGTCGCGAAAGTCGGCCGGATCGAACACCGTCACGTCGGCGCGATGGCCCTCGCGCAAAAGCCCACGGTCCTTGAGCTTGAGCGCGCGGGCGGTCGCGCCCGTCATCTTGTGGATCGCCGCTTCCAGCGGCAGCAGCGAAAGCTCGCCGACGTAATGGCCGATGATGCGCGGGAAGGTCCCGTAGAAGCGCGGGTGCGGCAGGCCCTGGCTGACGATGCCGGTGGTCGCGACGCAGTTGCCGTCGGAGCCGACGAGCGCCGTCGGCGCGCGCACGATCGCGGCGATGTCGTCCTCGGAGATCGAGGTCACCAGAACGCGGGTCGCGCCTTGGTCCGCGGCGAGATAGTCGCAGACCGTGTCGATCGGGTCCTCGCCTCGTTCGGCGGCAAGCTCGCCGATGGTACGTCCGGCGTGCTGCGGCAGGTGCGGCGAGATGGAAATCCGCACGCAGTCCCACGAAGCGATGCGGCCCCAATTGTTGAGGCCGTCGCGGGCGATGTCGGCACGCAACCGCTCCCGCGTCGCAGGCAGCGGAAGCCGTTCCAGCATCTTGGCGACGCCGCCCGCCTGCACCCATTGCGGCAGGAGGTTCTTGAGCGGATTGCTGCCCGCCGCGTAGGGGTATGCATCGCAGTCGACGTCGAGCCCGCGCGCCTTGGCGTCTGCGATCATCTCCAGCACCCGCGCCGCCTTGCCCCAGTTGTCCATGCCGGAGCATTTGAGGTGCACGATCTCCACATGGACGCCGCAGGCTTCGGCAATCGCGATCGCCTCCGCGACGGCGTCCAGCACCTTGTTCGATTCGTCGCGGATATGGGTGAAGTAGCCGGCATGGTGGCGCGCCAGGACGTTGCCGAGCGCGATCATCTCCTCTGGCTCGGCATAGGACCCTGGCGCGGTGAAGAGGCCGGAGGAGAGGCCGAGCGCGCCGGCGTCGAGCGCCTCCTCCAGCAACGCGATCATGCGGCTCAGCTCGGCCGGCGTCGGGGCGCGGGCGTCCATGCCCATCACCATCAGGCGCAAGGTATTGTGCCCGACCAGCATGCCGGCATTGACGGCGGTCGCCGGAAACGTCGCCAGATAGTCGCGAAAGCTCGTCTCGCGGAACGGCAGCCACGGCGCGCTCGGGCTCAAGTAGTCGCGCAGCAGCTCCACCGTTCCCGGCACCACCGGCGCGACCGAGAACCCGCAATGGCCGATGATCTCGGTGGTGACGCCCTGGCGCACCTTGCTTTCGGCCTTGGGGTTGATCGGCAGGGTGAAGTCCGAATGGGTCTTGATGTCGATGAATCCGGGGGCGACTGCGAGGCCGGCGGCGTCGATCGTCTTGGCCGCATCGCCGGTCAGATCCCGGCCGATGGCGGCGATCCACCCGTCCCGGATGGCGAGGTCGGCGATGACGCCGGGAGTGCCGGACCCATCGAACAGGAGCCCGCCACGGATCAGGATGTCGTAGGGCATGTCAAACGACGGAGGACGGACGACAGAGGGCAGATGAAAAAGGTCAAACGAGACGCGGCGGATTCCATCCGTCGTCCGTCGTCTGTCCTCCGTCGTCCGATCATCAATCCGCCCGGATATTGGCCGCGCGCAGCAGCTTTCCCCATCGTTCCGCCTCCTGCGCGATATAGGCGTCGGCCTCCGCCGCCGAGCTGCCGACCGGTTCGTTGCCGAACTCGGCGAATTGCTCTTTCACGTCGGGCTTCTTGACGGCGCGCGCGATTTCGCCGCTGAGGTTGTCGATGATGTCCTTCGGCGTTCCTTTCGGGGCGAGGACCGCATACCAGGCTTCCATGGCATATCCCGGCACGCCTTCCTCCGCGATGGCCGGCGTATCGGGCCAGGCCGCGGCGCGTTTGGGCGAGGTCACACCGAGCGCGGTGAGCCTTCCCTCCTGGACGTGCTGTTTTGCGATCAGGGGACTCAAGAAAGCGATCGGCACGCGGCCGGTCAGCAGGTCCGCAATCAGGTCGTTCGTGCCCTTGTAGGGAATGTGCTGGAGATCGACGCTGGCCTGCTGCTTGAACATTTCGGCGGCGAGGTGGGGCGAAGATCCGTTGCCGCCGGAGGCGTAGTCGAGCTTGCCGGGTTTTTGCCGCGCGAGCGCGATCAGCTCCTTGACCGAGGTCACGCCGAGCGCGGGATGCGCCAGCAGCACCAGCGGCCCTTTGGTCACGATCGAGACGGCCGAGAACTGGTCGAACGTGTAGGAGACCTTGCTGAACAGCGCCGGGTTCACCGCATAGGCGATGGCCGGCAGCACCAGGGTGTAGCCGTCGGGATGCGCGCGGGCCGTGCTTTCCACCGCGATATTGCCGCTGCCACCGGGCCGGTTCTCGATCACGACCTGCTCGGCAAAGGCTTCGGTCAGCTTTTGCCGGATGACGCGGGCGATCACGTCGTTCGGCCCACCGGCCGGGTAGGGGACAATGAGACGAATGGGGCGCTCGGGGTAGTCCGCGCGCGCGCTCCGCGGCGCCGCGGTCAAGACGGCGGCGGCAACGAAGCAGATGGCGAACGCACCGCGGCCGAAGCGCAAGGCGAGGGCGCTGAACATGCTTTATGTCCCCACGGTTGTCGCGGGGCAGTTCTTAGCCGCCCGCGCGTGGCGAGACCAGTGCGGGTCCGGGTACGGACACATGCGACTTCCGAATGGATGGTGCGGGTTTGCTCGGGCCGTTCCCGCGGAGCTTGTCCCCGCGAAGGCGGGGAGCGGGAACCCGACACAACCACCGACCGCGCGCCCGCAGGGGCGCCCCTTGTGGGCGCCCTGGAAAGGGCAACCACAAGGGTTGCCCTACCGACACGGCGTAGGTCCCCGCCTGCGCGGGGACGACGCAAGCGGCGAGCCGATCATCCGAAACCGGATCGAGACGTCCAATATGTCTTCACTGCGCCGTTTTCGGCGCGGTGATCCGCACCGCGGTGATCCAGGAAAGCCAGAGAAAGAAGAAGTAGAGGCCGAGAAAGGCCGGAAGGCTCGCGGCCGGCCACACGCGCTCGACGGCGGTGCCGATGACAAAGTCCGCGATATCCCCGATGATCATGAAGACCAGATAGACGATGATCAGCCACATAGGGTCTCCCGCTGGCGGCGGTGCTTAAGTGCGTTCGGGAGCTCCTACCACGCCCGCGGGTCATATGGACACGGCTATTTTGCGTGAGCGGCCGCGTTGAAAAAGAGATAATCATCGAGGCCCGACGCCGGCCGGCATTGGAAAGGAGATCGCCATGACAGCCGCGAACGATCGCGAATGGGCATCGCACATGCTGGGAGCGGCCGTGATCGAGGTGTGGAGCGCCTTGCCGCAGGACGTGCAGCAGAAGCTGTTCGAGCAGGCCGTCCTGACCGGGCAAAGCGGCAACGAGGAGAAACTCAGGGAACGGCTGGCCAAGTTTTTGCACGACCATCACCAGCGCACGGCGGGAATTAGTTCCTAAAAAAGAACATATTGCGAACAGGAACAAATCGTGTACACTACGTCCGAATCTGGTTTGGGCCGACCACGCGGCAGCTCGCGTTGCCGGTCCGGTAAAACCCGGCCATAAGGAGCGTGGACATGGTTCAGGCAGCCCTGCGTCTCGTCGAAGGATCGTCCGTGGACAAGTCGAAAGCACTCGATGCCGCGCTCTCCCAGATCGAGCGGGCCTTCGGCAAGGGCTCGATCATGCGGCTCGGCAAGAACGACAAGTCGATGGATGTGGACACCATCTCGTCGGGCTCGCTCGGCCTCGACATTGCGCTCGGCATCGGCGGCTTGCCGCGCGGCCGGGTGGTCGAGATCTACGGGCCGGAATCCTCCGGCAAGACCACGCTGGCGCTGCACTGCGTGGCGGAAGCGCAAAAGCTGGCCGGCATCTGCGCCTTCATCGACGCCGAGCACGCGCTCGACCCGATCTATGCGAGGAAGCTGGGTGTCCAGGTCGACGACCTGTTGATCTCGCAGCCCGACGCCGGCGAGCAGGCGCTCGAGATCGCCGACACGCTGGTGCGCTCGGGCGCGATCGACGTGCTGGTGATCGATTCGGTCGCCGCCTTGGTGCCGCGCGCCGAGCTCGAAGGCGAGATGGGCGATCAGCAGCCCGGCCTGCAGGCGCGGCTGATGAGCCAGGCGCTGCGCAAGCTCACGTCATCGATCTCGCGCTCCAACACCATGGTGATCTTCATCAACCAGATCCGCATGAAGATCGGCGTGATGTACGGCTCGCCCGAGACCACCTCCGGCGGCAACGCGCTCAAGTTCTATGCCTCGGTCCGGCTCGACATCCGCCGCGTCGGCGTCATCAAGGAGCGCGACGAGGTGGTGGGCAACCAGACCCGCGTGAAGGTGGTCAAGAACAAGCTCGCCCCGCCGTTCAAGCAGGTCGAGTTCGACATCATGTACGGGGAGGGCATCTCGAAGAACGGCGAGATCCTCGACCTCGGGGTCAAGGCCGGGGTGGTCGAGAAGTCGGGCGCCTGGTTCTCCTACGACAGCCAGCGCATCGGCCAGGGCCGCGAGAACGCCAAGGGCTTCCTCAAAAGCAATTCGGATATCGCGCAAAAGATCGAGGCGGCGATCCGCCAGAATGCCGGCCTCATCGCCGAGCAGATCTTGGCCGGCGCCGAGGGCGGCGAGGATGCCGAGGCGGCGGAGGGGTGATTTCTTTCACACCTCCACCACCACGTAGTCGTTCTCGACCGTGACCGGGAAGGTCTCGGCGGTGTAAGGGCCCTCCACCAGTCGCGCGCCCGGCTCGACGCTGACCCGGTAATTGCGCGCGCGCACGCGCTCCGGGTCGCACCAGGATTTTCCCGTCCGGACGTCGTACTCCCAGCCGTGCCAGGGGCAGCGGAGAATCTCGCCCAGCCGGGTGTAGCGGTAGGCGCCCGGCTCGGCGGATTCCAGGAGCCCGGTCAGCCGCCCCTGGCTCAACGGTCCGCCCCGGTGCGGGCAGCGGTCGGAGAGCGCGAAATATTCGCCCGCGATGTTGAACACGACGACCGCGCGGCCGTTCACCTCGACCCGCTTGCGGCCGCCGGGCGGTATGTCGGCGACCGGCGCGACGACGTGCCTGGGCATGGGATCACTCATGTAGGGTGGGCAAAGGCGCGGCCCGTGCCGTCCGTATTATGCGAATCCGCGAGACACGGGCCGCGCCTTTGCCCACCCTACGACGGCGCCTCATCCGAACCGATAAATCCCGCGCGCGTTGCCGGAATAGATGCCCGTGCGCTGCGTCTCGCTCAAGCTCGGCGGCAGCGCGAGGAACGGGTCGTCGAAATCCCAGTGCGGGTAGTCGCTGGCGAACAGGATGCGGTCAAAGCCGATCCAGCTCATCACCTGCATCAGGTGATCGGGGTCCTCCGGCTCCTCCATCGGCTGGGTCGAGACCCAGAAATGCTCGCGCAGGTATTCCGACGGCGCGCTTCTCAGGTGCGGCACCTCGTCCTTGAGCCGCTTCCAGATCTTGTCGAGCCGCCAGCCGAGCGCGGGAATCCAGGCGAAGCCGGTCTCGATCAGCACGATCTTCAGCCCCGGATAGCGCTCGAACACGCCCTCCATGATGAAGCTCGTCACCATCGCCTGCGAGGAGGTCGCGTTCTCGGTCGTCTCCTCGAGGTAGAACGACGGCCAGCCGGTATTGGTCATCGGCCGGCCCGAGTAGCCGAACACGTGGATGCCGATGGGGAGCCCGTGCTCGACCGCGGCTTCGTAGATCGGCCAGTAGCGGCGGCGGCCGAGCGCCTCGCCGGTGCGGCTGAGCAGCAGCACCTGCACGAAGTCGCGCTCGCGCGCGCGCTTGTGAATCTCGGCGCGCGCGGCCTGGGCGTCCTCGTAGGGCACCACGATCGAGGCCTTGAGCCGCGGCTCGCCCCGGCACCAATCCGCGACCTGCCAGTCGTTGACGGCGGAGGCGAGCGCCGCGCTCAGTTCCGGATTCTGTTCGCTCTGGCCGTTGGGCGCGAGCGGGTTCATGACGCCGAACTCGATCCCGTAGGGGTCGAGATGCTGCGCGCGCATGAAATCGAGGTCGCTCCCCGGCAGGCCGCCGCTCGGCCGGCCAGGCGTCGCGGCGCGCCGCCTGCGGGGCGCCCTTGGGGAATGGATAACCCTTGACGAAGCCATGGTGCGAGCGCGTGCCGTAGGTTTGCAGATAGTCCCACCAGCGATTCGACAGATAGGGCCGCAGGGCCGCGAACGACGCCTTGGGGTGGATGTCGCAATCGATCACCGCCGGCTTCGCGCGCTGCGCGCGCTCGCGTACCGGATGCCGCAGTTCGATGTTCATGGTGTGCTCCTTCAAAGAGCTCCTAAATCCGATTGTACGTCGCGATTGGGTTTTCCACCAGTATCTTGCGCCGCAAACCTTCCGGTATCCCGGGGGGCAAGACCTCCTCGCCGTCGAACTGCCAGTGCGGGAAGTCGGAGGCGTAAAGCAGCATGTCGTCGGAACGCAGGTGGTCGACGGCGCGTTCCACCTCGTCCGGGGGCGCATCGAGCGGCTGGATCGTGAGGCGAAAATGGTCGCGCACGATCTCGGCCGGCGAACGGTCGACCCACGGCACCTCGGTGCGCAGGCCGCGCCAGAACTTGGCAAAGCGCCACAGAAAGCCGGGCAGCCACGTCACCCCGGACTCGATGAGCACGACCTTGAGTCGGGGGTACTTGGCAAAGACGCCTTCGCTGATCAGGCTCGCCACCTGCGACTGGAAGCCTTGCGTCTGGGCGGCGTAGTCCTCGACGTAGTAGCTCGGCCAGCCGAGCGAAGTGACCGGATGGCGGTAGGCGCTGCCGGCGTGGATGCCGATCGGGAGGCCATGACGCTCCGCCGCGGCGTAGATCGGCCACAGGCTGCGGCGGCCAAGCGGCACTTCGCCCATGGCGAGCAGCAGGATCTGCACGAAGCGGCGGTCGGGAGCGCAGCGCTCGATCTCGTCGACCGCGTGCTCCACGTTCTGCGGCGCCACCACGATCGCGGCGCGCAGGCGCGGATCGCGGTCGAGCCATTCCTTGGCGATCCAGGCGTTGAGCGCGCGCGCGAACGCGGCCGCCATGTCCTCGTTGAACACCAGCTGGACGCCGTAGAGGCAGTTGAGGATCGCGATGTCGGCGCCCCAGCGCTCGAACACGTGGGCCGCGACGTCGGCGATGCTCGCCGTCGCGAGACCGTCCGGCCCGCGCCAGTCGGGCCGCGCAGTGAGCGGCGCATGGGGCGGATAGCTCATGGATTCGAGCGAGGGGATTCCGCGCGCCTCCACCGCGTCGCGCCAGTGATCGTCGAGATAGGGCGTGAGCGCCTTGATGTCCGGCACGCTCGGATGGACGTCGCAGTCGATGGCGCGCATGGATGATCTCCTTCAGGCGCCGTACCCTTCAACGCTCAGCGCTTGGATTGGCGCCTGGGACTGCGGTTTGAAATGACGGCCGCGCTGCAGCTTACCCTCCCCCCGCGAGCACTTGCGAGCGGCGGGGAGGGTCGGCGCCGAAGGCGCCGGGGTGGGGGGCTCCTTCTTTGCACAAGAATTCCCCCACCCCCGACCCCCCGACCCCTCCCCGCCGCTCCCCCCGGATCAAGTCCAGGATCAAGTCCGGGGCAGGCTCTGAGACGTTCGCGAAGGGCGATGGCCCAGGCGGGGCCGCCATCCTTCGAGGGCCACTCTCATCCTGAGCCGTCACCCGCATCCTTCGAGACGCTCGCTTCGCGGGCTCCTTCAGGATGAGGGTGACGGTCGAAGGACGCGGCCGCCTTCAGGATGACGGTCAACGTCAAACGCTCGCCTGAAGCCGCAGCTCCGGCTGAAAATCAACGCGCAACGGGCTTGCAATAGGCGGCAGGGTCTTTTATACTGACTGACCAGTCAGTCAGTATATCCGCCATGACCAGAATCGCCGCTCATCGTAGCGAGACACCTGCGCCGCGCGCCAAACGGCCCGCCAAAGGCAGGCGCGGGAATGGCGCACGCGCCGAGAAGAGTGCGGCGCGCCGCGAAGCGATCCTGGCGGCGGCGCTCGACGAGTTTTCGGCGCAGGGGTTCGCCGCGGCGCGGCTCGACGACGTGGCGCGCCGGGCGGGCGTCGCCAAGGGCACGATCTATCTGCATTTCCGCGATAAGGAGGCGCTGTTCCAGGAACTCATCCGTTCCGTGCTGAGCCCCTTTGTCGGTACGCTGGAGACCGCGCTCAAGGCCGACGTGCCGGTGCGCGCGATCGCCGATCAGATCGTCGAGCTGTTCGTCAGCGAGGTCTACGGCACGCGCCGCAAGGACGTGATCCGGCTGATCATCAGCGAAGGAACGCGCTTCCCGAACCTTGCGGAATTCTATTATCGCGAGGTGCTCTCGCGCATCCTCGCTGCGATGCGCGGATTGTTGCGGCGCGCGGTCGAACGCGGCGAGATCAAGGGCGACGGCATCCTTCGCTTTCCGCAGTTGATGGGCGCGCCGGCCGTCGTCGCCATTCTGTGGAACGGCCTGTTCGAGCGGTTCGAGCCGCTCGACGTGAAGGCGTTCATGCACGCCTACCTCGATCTCCTGTTCGCCGAGGGGAGGGCGCCGTGAGAGCGATGGGCATCATTCTCGCCCTGGTCCTGGGCGCGGCGGCGCTTGCGCTCCCCTCCTGCAACTCGTCGAGCGAGCCGACCTTCCAGGGCTGGATCGAGGCCAACCTGATCTTCGTGAGTCCCGACGAGACCGGCCGCGTCGAGACGCTTCACGTGCGCGAAGGTGACACCGTCGGCGAGCGCGCCCCGCTTTTCACCTTGGACGACGATCTGCAGAAGGCGGACGTCAATCAGGTCCAGGCGCAGGTGACGAACGCCAGGCAGGCGCTCGATCGGGCGCAGGCGCTGCTCAAGACCAGCGCCGGCACCCAGCGGGCCTACGATGACGCCGAGATGACGTTGCGCACCGCCGAGGCGCGGCTCAATTCCGTGCAGACGCGGCTGGCACGGCGCAAGGTCTTCAGTCCCGTGGGCGGGACCGTGCAACAAGTCTATTTCCGGCAAGGCGAGCTGGTGCCGGCAGGCCGTCCGGTGCTCGCGCTCCTGCCGCCGGCCAACCTGAAGGTCCGCTTCTTCGTCCCCGAAACCAGGCTGCCGGACTTCGCGCTCGGCGATCTCGTGCGCATTCATTGCGACGGATGCGCGGGCGAGCTAACGGCGCGCGTCAGTTTCATTTCACGGACGGCGGAATACACGCCGCCGGTGATCTACAGCCTGGAAGAGCGCTCCAAGCTCGTTTTCCTCATCGAAGCGCGGCCGGAACAGCCGGACAAGCTCCGCGTCGGCCAGCCCGTGAGCGTCGCGCTGACGCCGCCCGGCGCGCAGGAGGCGAAACGGTGAATGGCGACATCGCCATCGACGTGCGCGGACTGACCAAGAAATTCGACGGCCGCGCGGTGGTGCGGAACCTGTCGATGCAGGTCAGGCGCGGCACCATCTACGGCTTCCTCGGCCCGAACGGCTCGGGCAAGACCACGCTGGTCCGGATGCTGCTCGGCCTGGTCTACGCCACTAGCGGTGAGATCGAGGTGCTCGGCCGTCCGGTGCCGAAGCGGGTTTCGGAGATCCTGCCCGACGTCGGCGCCCTGGTGGAGGGCCCGGCGGCCTACCCGCACCTGTCCGGACGCCGCAACCTCGCGCTGCTCGACGCGGCCGGGCGCGGTGGCCCGCGGCGCACCCGCCGCGCCCGTATCGAGGAGGTGCTGGACAAGGTCGGCCTCGCCGGCGTCGACCAGCGGCCGGTCAAGGCGTATTCGCTGGGCATGCGGCAGCGCCTCGGGCTCGCGGGTG
>WNGA01009300.1_pt1 | contig 13277 bp, 12 predicted proteins | sample 5400061 | NCBI WGS metagenome assembly WNGA01 (sample SAMN13153366, study PRJNA577476) | soil metagenome | isolation source: 100 cm soil or saprolite under grassland replicate 2 | place: USA:California | collected 2016-06-15 | reverse complement strand
AGCTGCAGCTGCTGTGAAGCGATCGCGAGCACTTGCTCGATCTCGGCAAGCTGCCATGCGTCGCGGTTGCGGGAAAGCTCCTGGTACAGGGCCTCCAGCGCGAGCTGATGGCTTTGCGACTCGGCGAACCGCGCCTCAAGCTGCCCGAGTTTCGCCTGTGTCTCGCGCAGCGCCTCCTGCGCCTGGCGCGCCACCGCGCGCGCCTCGCGCGAGTCGGCCTCGATGTCGCGCAGGCGGCGCGCGATCTCCTCCTGGGTCGCGCCGATGCGATTGCGCGCGTCGATCCAGAACAGCGCGGCAAGCGCGGCGGCGAAGAGGCACGCGATCAGCGCGAGCCGCGGCGCGCGCGAGCCGCGCGCCGCGGGCGCCGGGGCCGCTGCAGCCGGTTCAGGCGAGTTCATTGAAATATGCTACCAGCCGCTCGATCATCGCGTCGTCTGCGGCGCCGCCGACGACGACCTCGCGCACGCCGCGCTGTCTCGCGTGCGCACCAACCCGGGGGTGGGGAACGAACAGGGGAGTCGAGCGCAGCCGCTGCTCGCCCGGCGCGCCGAGCAGCGCGAAGAGATTCTCGATGCCCTCGGACGAAGACACGGTGACCGCATGCACGGCGCCGCGCGCCCAGGCCTCGAGCAGCGGCGCGGGGTCGCTTCGTGGCCGCGTGCGCCGGTAGCACTCAGCGTACTGCACTTGCGCGCCGCGCGCCGCGAGCGTATCGCCGAGGAGGCTGCGTCCGGGCCCACCGCGAAAAATGACCACGCGCTGCCCGGCGACGCGCTCGAGCTCAGCGAGCGCGAGCAGCGCCTCGCTGTCGGCGGCGGACTCGGGTGCAATAACCGCGCTAACGCCGCGCCGCTCGAGCTCGCGGCGCGTTCCCGAGCCAACCGCGGCGGTGCGCAGGCGCTTCGGCCACGCCGCGACGCGCTCCATCACCTTCTGCACCGCGGTCGGGCTGATGAATACCGCGAGGTCGTAGGCGTCTAGATCCTGCAAAGCCGCCGGCGGCGGCAGGTCCTCGATCTCGATCGCGGGGAACAGGACCGCGCGCCCGCCTGACTGCTCGATCAGCGTCGCCAGGCCGGCGGCGAGCGCGCGGGGGCGGGTCACGAGGATGCCGCGGCCAGCGAGGCGATTATTTTTCAATGGAGGAAAGAATTTCCTGGGCGCCTTGCGCGCGCAGCTCCTCGGCAACCTGTGCGCCGAGGCGCTCGGGGTCTTCGCCTTCGCGCTGCGCACGGATCACGCGCGCGCCGTCGGCCGAGGCGACGAGCGCGCGCAGCCGCAGCCGAGCCCCGGCGAGCTCGGCGTAAGCGCCGAGCGGCAGGGCACAGCTACCGCCGAGCGCCCGGCTCACCGCCCGCTCGGCACGCACGCACCGCGCGGTCACAGCGTCATCGAGCGGCGCCAGGAGCGTGACCATGCTTTTGTCAGACGCCAGACATTCGACGCCGAGCGCCCCCTGGCCCGGCGCGGGAAGGCTCTCTTCGAGCTCCAGGCGCGAGGCGATGCGCGCCTCGAGGCCGAGCCGCGCAAGGCCCGCCACGGCGAGCACGACCGCGTCGTATTCGCCGCGGTCGAGCTTTGCGAGGCGGGTTTCCACGTTGCCGCGCAACAGCTTGATCTGCAGCCCGGGATGGCGCTCGGCGACCTGCGCCGAGCGCCGCAGGCTGGAGGTGCCGACCACGGCGCCGGCAGGCATTTCCGCAAAAGAATGAAAGCGATTCGAAACGAAAGCATCGCGCGGATCCTCCCGCGCGGTGATGGCGGCGAGCACGTACTCCGGCGGCAATTCCGCCGGCACGTCCTTCATCGAATGCACCGCGAGGTCGGCGCGCGATTCCGCCATCGCGCTCTCCAGCTCCATCACGAACAGCCCCTTGCCTCCGGCCTCGTCGAGCCGCAGGTCGGCGAGCTCGTCGCCGCGCGTCGACATCGGCAGCAACTCGACCGTGAGGCCGCGATGCACGCCTTCGAGGCGCTGCTTGATGTGCCCGGCCTGCCAGAGCGCGAGGCGGCTGCGCCGGGTGGCGATGATGAGCCGCTTCATGGTTTGTCGGCCACCAGCTCGCGCAGCGCCGGCCACTGGCGCCGGCTGACCGGCAGGCGCTCGTCGATCCCGTCCAGCACGACCAACCAGTGCGGCTCCTCGTCGGAGCCGCTGGCTCGCTCGAAGCCGCGGATGGCCGCGCGCGCCACCAGGCAGTTGCGGTGGACGCGCACGAACTGGGCGGCGAATTCGCGCTCCAGGGCAATCAGAGGCTCCTCGATCAGGTGCTGGCGCTCGCGCGTGCGCAGCGTGACGTACTTCTGCTCGGCCATGAGGAAGATAATGTCGCGCACCGGCACCAGGACGATGCGGTGGCGCTCGGCGATCGACAGGTATTCGCGCGCGTCGCTCGCGGCGCGCGCGAGCTGCTCGCGCCCCGGGGCGGCCGCCGTAGCGGCCTTTCTCAGCGCCGCTGCGAGCCGCGCCGCGCGCACCGGCTTGAGCAGGTAGTCGAGCGCATTCAGCTCGAACGCCTCGACGGCGTGCCGCTCGTGCGCGGTGACGAACACCACTGCGGGCGCGTTTTCCAGGGAAGCGAGATGGCGCGCCACCTCGAGCCCCCCCATGCCCGGCATCTGGATGTCGAGCAACAGCACCTGCGCGCGGCTCGTCGGCACGAGCTCGATGGTTTCCAGCCCGTGGCGTGCCTCGCCGACAATGCTGGTCGGCAGCTCGGCGGCAATGTCGTTGAGCAACTCCTTCAGGCGCTCGCGCGCCGGCTCTTCGTCGTCGGCGATGAACACGCGCAGCGCGCTCATGCCTGCGCCACGCGGTACGGCATCTCGATCTCCACCCGGTAACGGTTGCCGTGCAAGGAGGTCTCGATGCGCGCCTCGGCGTCGAAGAACAGCGCCAGCCGTTCGCGGATGTTTTCCAGCGCCATGCGGTTGCCAGCGCGCTGCTGCTCGGCCTCGATATAAGGGTTCTCGATGCGCGCGATGACGCGGTCGCCGCGCCGCTCGATGCGCACCAGCACCTCGCCCGCGGCGGTATCGGGCTCGACGCCGTGATACACGGCGTTCTCCAGAAGCGGCTGCAGCACGAGCGGCGGCAGCAGCGCGTCCGAGGGCGCGGCGTCGAGCTCCCAGGTGATCCTCAGCCGCTCGCCCAGACGCAGCTGCTCGAGCTCTGCGTAGCGCTCGAGCAGCGCGATCTCGTCGGAGAGCCGCACGAACTGGCGCGCGTCGGACATCAGCGTGCGAAACAGATCCGCGAGGTCTTCGAGCGAGCGCTCGGCGCGCCGGGGGTCGCGCCGGATGAGCGCCAGCACGGCATTCAGGCTGTTGAACAGAAAATGCGGCCGGATCCTCGCCTGCAGCGTCTGCAGCCGCGCCTCGGCCAGCGCGGGCGAAAACGCCTTGACGAGAAGGCGGAAATAGCCGAGCAGCCCGGCCGCGAGCGCGGCGCACAGCACGATGGTGCGCGCGAGGAGCGCCGCGCCCTGGGGCACGCCGAACACGGCCAGCTGGTACGCCGCGGCAAGCGCGGTCACGAGCGCCACCACCGCGGCGCAGCCCGCCCAATACGGCAACCGGGCGATCCATGGCGACAGCGCGAACAGCGCAAGCAACTCGAGGAACAGCAGCGGCTCGACGAAAGCGGCTGCCTCGACGAAGCGATGGAGCGCGTCGCGAAAACTCGGCGCCGCGAACACCGCACCGGCCAGCGCAAGCGCGTTCACCGCCACCAGCACGCGCGCGATGACGCCCAGGTTGCGGAAATCCGGCAGCACGTCCGGATAGGCGTTTTGCCTTATACTGACCATGGTTACGAAAAGGTCTTCAACCGCATTCTCCAAGCATGGCGAGAAAGCCGCAACCCTGGTCGGGCCGCTTCAAGGATGCCGTCGACGAGCGGGTGAAGCGCTTTACCGCCTCGGTGGGCTTCGACCGGCGGCTTGCGCCTTACGACCTCCAGGGCTCACTCGCACACGCGCGCATGCTCGCCGCCTGCGGCATTCTGCCGCGGCGCGACCTCAAGGCAATCGAGCGCGGGCTCGCGCAGATCCGTCGCGAGATCGAGAGCGGTCGCTTCGCATGGTCGATCGACGCCGAGGATGTGCATCTGAACATCGAGCGCCGCCTCACGGCGCTCGTCGGAGAGCCCGGCAAGCGCCTGCGCACCGCGCGCTCGCGCAATGATCAGGTGGCGACCGACCTGCGGCTGTGGCTGCGCGCCGAGATCGACGCCATCCGCAAGCTGGTCGCGGCCCTCGAGCGCTCGCTGCTCGCGCAGGCCGCGCGCCATGCCGCGCTGCTGATGCCGGGCTTCACGCACCTGCAGGTCGCACAGCCGATCACCTTCGGCCACCACCTGCTCGCCTACGTCGAGATGCTGGAGCGCGATCGTGAACGGCTGATTCAAGTTCGCTCAAGAGTAAATCGGTTGCCGCTGGGCGCGGCCGCGCTGGCCGGCACCAGTTTCCGCATCGACCGCGAACGCGTGGCTCGCGAGCTCGGCTTCGAGGGCGTGTGCGAGAACTCGCTCGACGCCGTGTCCGACCGCGATTTCGCCATCGAGTTCGCGGCCTGCGCGGCGCTCGTCATGGTGCACCTGTCGCGCCTGGCGGAGGAATTGGTGCTCTGGGCGAGCCCGCGCTTCGGCTTCGTTCGGCTGCCCGAGCGCTACTGCACGGGCTCCTCGATCATGCCGCAGAAGAAGAATCCCGACGTGCCGGAGCTGGTGCGCGGCAAGAGCGGCCGGGTGTTCGGTGATTTGGTGGCCCTGCTCACCCTGATGAAAGGCCAGCCGCTCGCGTACAACAAGGACAACCAGGAGGACAAGGAGCCGCTGTTCGATGCCGTCGATACGGTCAAGGACTGCCTGAGCGTGTTCGCCGGCCTCGTGGCGGAGCTCGAGCCCGTGCCGCGCGCCATGCGCGCGGCGGCAATGGAAGGCCATGCCACGGCCACGGACCTCGCGGATTACCTCGTGCGCAAGGGCGTCGCGTTCCGCGACGCCCACGAGGCGGTGGCGCGCGCGGTGCGTGAAGCCGAGCGCGGCGGGGTCGATCTGGCGGCGCTTCCGCTCGCCAGCCTGAGGCGCTTCTCACCCAAAATCGAGTCAGATGTGGAGCGCGTGCTGTCACCTGAGGGCTCGATCGCCGCGCGCAGCCATATCGGCGGCACCGCGCCTGCCGCAGTCCGCAAGGCAATCGCGCGCGCGCGCAAACGCCTGGCGCAATGAACGGGCGGGAGGTGGCGGCCTAGTGGATACCGTCGCCAACTACCCGGTAATCCGCAAGCTCGGTGAGGGTGCCACCTCCGAGGTATTCCTGTGCCAGGACCCGTTTCGCAACCGCCAGGTCGCGGTCAAGCGCATCTTCCCGGAGGCGCTGCGCGACGCAGTGCGCGGCCGCCTCTTCAGGAAGCTCTTCTTCACCGAAGCCTCGCTCGCCGGCAAGCTCGTGCATCCGCATATCGCGCAGATCTACGACGCCGGCATGGGTGAGGACTCCGGCTACATCGTGATGGAGTTCGTTCCCGGCGCCACCATGGAGCGCTTCTGCGCCCCGGAGAACCTGCTTGCGATGGCGCAGGTCGTGGACATCGTCTTCAAGTGCGCGCGCGCCCTTGCCTTTGCCCACATGCAGGGCGTCACGCACCGCGACATCAAGCCCGGCAACCTGCTGTATGCCTCGGAGCCAACCGATGTGCGCATCAGCGACTTCGGCCTCGCGCTCAACATCGGCGCCGAGACCACCCAGATCACCGGCGTCGGCTCGCCTGCCTACATGTCGCCCGAGCAGATCCGCGAAGAGCTGGTCGACCACCGCACCGATCTGTACTCGCTCGGCGTGGTGATGTACCAGCTGCTCACCGGCATGCTGCCGTTCCGCGGCACCAACAAGTTCAGCATGATCTACCAGATCACGCAGTACGATCCGCCGCCACCTTCTTCGCACCGGCACGAGGTGCCGCCGTCGCTCGATCGCATCGTGCGCCGCGCGATGCACAAGGAGGCGTCCAAGCGCTACCAGAGCGGCGACGAGTTCGCGCAGGATCTGATCGAGGCACTGCGCGCCGGGTTGGGCGAAGCCGACCGCCAGCGCTTCAGCGACGCCGACAAGTTCGCGGCGCTGCGCGGCATGCGCTTGTTCGCCTCATTCGCCGATCCGGAGCTGTGGGAAGTGATCGCGCTCGGCATCTGGGAGCGCGCGCCGGCAGGTGCCTCCCTGGTGCATGAAGGCGAGAGCGGCGACTTCTTCTGCATCGTGGTCGAGGGCGAGATGCGCGTCACCAAGAACAAGAAGCTGCTGAGCGTGCTCGGGCCGGGAGAATGCTTCGGCGAGATGGCGTACCTCTCGACCGAGGGCCACGCGCGCAGCGCGACGGTGGCCGCGAGCCGCGACTCGCGCGTGGTGCGCATGCGCGTCGCCGACCTCGAGCAGGCGACCATCGCCTGCCGCAGCAAATTCGACCGCGCCTTTCTCGGCATCCTCGTGGAACGGCTGAATCTTGCGAACACCCGCCTCACCTCTGGTTGAGGCGCTGAAGATCGAGGCGGCCGAAGCGGCGTCGGGCGGCTGCATCCACGACTGCTATCGCGTGACCATCGGCGGCACCCGGCGCTTCCTCAAGACCAACGCTGCGCGCTTCGCCGATGCCTTCGCCGCCGAGGCCGACGGCCTGGCCGCGCTGCGCAATGCCGGCTTGCGCTCGCCCGAGCCGCTGGCCCACGGTGTGGCCGGCGAGCAGGCATTCCTCCTAATGGAGTTTCTGCAGCTGCAATCGAATGGCGACTTTGCGGCCCTGGGGAAAATGCTCGCCGCGGCGCATCGCAACACCGGGCCGCGCTTCGGCTGGGCGCGCGACAACTACATCGGCGCCACCCCGCAGGCGAACGGCTGGTGCGACGACTGGGCCGAATTCTGGCGCGAGCGGCGGCTTCTGCCGCAGCTCGAACTCGCAAGGCGAAACGCGTTCGACCTCAAAGCGGATTCCCTGGATTTCGCTCTGGGAAAGCACCGCCCGCAGGCCTCACTGCTGCATGGCGATCTATGGAGCGGAAACGCCGCTTTCACTGCCGTTGGCGAGCCGCTGGTGTTCGACCCGGCGGTGTATTACGGCGACCGCGAGGCCGATCTCGCGATGACCGAGCTGTTTGGTGGATTTCCCGGGGATTTCTACCGCGCCTACCGTGAAGCCTGGCCGCTCGATCCCGGGTACGAGAAGCGAAAGCACCTCTACAACCTGTATCACCTGCTCAACCACCTGAACCTTTTCGGCGGTGGCTACCTCGGGCAGGTGAAGACGACTTTAGGCCTGCTGCTTCGAGCCTCGTAGGATCTTCTGCAGCTCGCCGGACTGGTACATCTCGCGCATGATGTCCGAGCCGCCGACGAATTCGCCGTTCACATAGAGCTGCGGGATCGTCGGCCAGTTGGCGTACTGCTTGATGCCTTCGCGGATCTCGGCATCGGCGAGCACATTAACGGTAAAGAAATCCTGCACGCCGCAGGCATTCAGCACCTGGCAGGCGAGCGCCGAAAAGCCGCATTGCGGCATCTGCGGTGTGCCCTTCATATAGAGCACGACGTGGTTGCCGGTGACCTGCTGCTTGATGCGATTTTGGGTGTCCATGGTGCGATTTTATCTCTTTCCGCCGGTGATCCGCGCGATTCCTGCCAGATCGCGCCAGGTCGCGATTTCTTCAAGCCCTGCTGCATCGAGCAGCAAGCGCACGGCCTCCTCCTGCCCCTGGCCGTGCTCGAGCAGCAGGCGCCCTCCCGGCAGGAGGTGGTTCGCGGCCTCGCGCGCAATCTCCCTGATGGCATCGAGGCCGTCGGCGCCTGCGATCAGCGCCCCCTGCGGCTCGAAGCGCAGCTCGGAAAGATGCGGATCGCCCACGGCGACGTAAGGCGGGTTCGCGACGATCAGATCGAAGCGCTCGCCGGCGAGCGGCTGAAACCAGAGCCCGTGAACCAGCCGAATTTCCAGCCCGTGTCTGGTGGAATTTCGCCGTGCCATGGCGAGCGCGGCAGCGCTTGCCTCCACGGCCACGACCTGCGCCTCGGGCCGATGCTTTTTGAGCGCGAGCGCGACTGCGCCCGATCCCGTGCCTAAATCGGCAACGCTCGAGAACGCGTGTCGCAGCGCTAGCTCGACGAGGAGCTCGGTCTCGGGGCGCGGGATGAGGACGGCCGGATTGACGGCCAGCTCGAGGCCGTAGAACTCCTTGTGGCCGATGATGTAGGCGATCGGTTCACCGCTTCTGCGCCGGGAAACAAAATCGGCAAAGCAGTTTTCCGTGTCTTGCGGAAGCTTTCGCTCTGGAAAGGCGACCACGGCCGCTTCGGAAAAACCGCAGGCTTGGGCAAGCAGCAGACGCGCCTCGCGCGGGTCGATGCCGCTCGAGCTCAACGCTTCCTGAACCGTCAAGCCGCTTCTTCGGCGAGCTGCGAGAGCTGCTCGGTCCGGTGCTCGGCCTCCAGCGCGCCGATCAGCTCGTCGAGCTCCCCGTCCAGGATGCGGTCGATCTTGTAGAGCGTGAGGTTGATGCGGTGGTCGGTGACGCGGCCCTGAGGATAGTTGTAGGTGCGGATGCGCTCCGAGCGATCCCCCGAACCGATCAGGCTCTTGCGCGTGGAGGCGGTCTTCGCCTGCTGCTCGCGCAGCTGCTTGTCGCGGATGCGCGCGGCAAGCACCGCGAGCGCCTTCTCGCGGTTCTTGTGCTGCGAGCGCGAGTCCTGGCACTCGACCACGATCCCGGTAGGCAGGTGCGTGACGCGGATCGCGGACTCGGTCTTGTTGACGTGCTGCCCGCCCGCGCCCGAAGCGCGGAACGTGTCAATGCGCAGTTCCGCCGGATTCAGCACCACCTCGTCGACCGCGTCGGCCTCGGGCAGCACCGCCACCGTGCACGCCGAGGTATGGATGCGCCCCTGCGCCTCGGTCTCGGGCACGCGCTGCACGCGATGGCCGCCCGACTCGAACTTGAGCTTCGAATAGGGCCGCTGCCCGACGATGCGCGCGATGACCTCCTTGTAGCCGCCGAGCTCCGAGGGGCTCTCCGAGATGATCTCGACCTGCCAGCCCTGGCGCTCGGCATAGCGAGCGTACATCCTGAACAGCTCGCCTGCGAACAGCGCCGATTCGTCGCCTCCGGCGCCGGCGCGGATCTCGAGGAAGATGTTGCGCTCGTCGTTCGGGTCCTTCGGCAGCAGCGCCTTGTGCAGCTCGGCCTCAAGCTTTTCCATGCTCGAGCGCGCGCTTTTCAGCTCGTCGTCGGCGAATGTCTTCATTGCGGCGTCGGAGGTCATTTCCTTTGCCGCGTCGGCATCGCGCTCCGACTGCCTCCAGCGCCCGTAAAGCGAGACGATCCCGCTCAGCTCGGAGTGCTCGCGCGACAGCTTGCGGAACTGCTCGAGGTTCTTGGCCGCGTCCTCGGCGGCGAGCAGCCGGTTGAGGTCCTCGAGGCGCCCGGCGAGGCCGTCGAGCTTCGCGCGCAGCGAAGGTTTCACCTGGTGCGCAGGAGCGGATTCACTTCGTACGAAGCAGGCGCGACAGCGCTTCGGCGAGCGCGCGATGCTCCTCGCCCGCGCTCTCGTTGAGCGCCCGCGTCGGCGCGTGCATCAGCTTGTTGGTGATCGCCTGCGAGAGCGTTTCCAGGACCTTCGCCGGATCCTCGCCGCGCGCGAGCAGCTTGAGCGCGCGCTCGAGCTCGTGGCGGCGCGCCGCCTCGGCCTGCTCGCGCAGCATGCGGATGAGGGGCACGCTTTCCCGCACCTGCATCCAGTGCATGAACTGGCCGACCTGGGTGTCGATGATCGCCTCGGCCTGCTCGACGGCGGAACGGCGCGTGTCGAGGTTCTTCGAGACGATCTCGCCGAGGTCGTCGACCGTGTACAGGAACACGTCATCGAGCTCGGCGACCTCCTGCTCGATGTCGCGCGGCACGGCAAGATCGACCATGAAGATCGGCCGGCGCCGCCGCGTGCGCAGCGCGCGCTCGAGCAGCCCCTTGCCGAGGATCGGCAGCGACGAGGCCGTGCAGGAAACGACGATGTCGTATTCGTGCAGCTGCTCGGCGAGCGAGCGCAGCTCTATGGCGCGGCCGTTGAAGCGGTGCGCGAGGCGCTCGGCGCGCTCAAGGGTGCGGTTGGCGACGGTGATGCGCGCCGGCCCCTGCGCGGCAAAGTGCGTCGCGCACAGCTCGATCATCTCTCCTGCGCCGATGAGCAGCACGCTCTGGTCCTTGAGGCTTGGGAAAATGCGCGCGGCGAGCTTCACCGCGGCCGCCGCCATCGAGACGCTCTGCGCGCCAAGGCGCGTCGTCGAGCGTACCTCCTTGGCTACCGCGAACGAGCGCTGGAACAGCTTGTGCAGCACCGTGCCGAGCGTCCCCGCGGATTCGGCGGCGCGCGCCGCGTCCTTCATCTGGCCCAAGATCTGCGGCTCGCCTAGCACCATCGAGTCGAGTCCCGAAGCGACGCGGAAAGCATGACGCACAGCCTGTTCGCTGGGCAAGGTGTACAGATAAGGCGAAAGCTCGTTCGGCTCGAGCCGGTGGTAGCGGGCGAGCCACTGCGCCAGCCGCGCCGGCTGCTCGCCCGCGACATAGAGCTCGGTGCGGTTGCAGGTCGAAAGAATCGCCGCTTCGCGCGCGAGCGCGCCCTTGATCTCGGTCAGCGCCTCGCGCAGACGCTCGACATGGAACACCACGCGCTCGCGCACCGCGAGCGGCGCCGTCTGGTGATTCATTCCTAGGGCGTAGAGGGACATGCGGCCTGATGCGCTAAGGCCGCAGATTATAAGAGAGTTTCTAATTTCTCGGCGGGTACCGGTGGACTGAAAAGATAGCCTTGCGCCTGGTCGCAGCGCAGAAGCCGCAGCAGTTGCGCCTGCTGCTCGGTCTCGACCCCTTCGGCAATCACCTTCAGCCGCAGTGCCTGCGCGAGCGAAATGATGGCCGAGACGATGCTGGTGTCATCGGCCTTCTCGGTCATGCCGCGGACGAAGCCGCGGTCGATCTTCAGCGAGTCGACCGGCAACTTGCTCAAGTACGCGAGCGACGAGTAACCGGTGCCGAAGTCGTCGAGCGCGAGCTGCATCCCCATCTCGCGCAGCTCGCGGAGCTTGCGGATGCTCTCATCGGCCTCGGTCATCAGCAGGCTCTCGGTGATCTCGAGGTCGATTCCGCCGCCGTCGGCGCTCGATTCGCCGAGCGCCGCCTGCACATCCTGGACGAAGCTTTTGCGGCGCAGCTGCAATGCCGAGACGTTGACCGCAATGCGCGGCGCTTTCAGGCCGCGCTCCCGCCAATCCCTGTACTTCGCCGTGGCGCCGGCGATGACCTGGCGCCCGGCTTCGAGAATCAGGCCGGTCTGCTCGAGCACCGGCACGAACTTCGCGGGTGAGACCAGCCCGCAACCGTCCGGCGACTGCCAGCGCATCAGCGCCTCGAGCCCGACGATGCGCCGGTCGAGGAGGTCATATTTCGGCTGGAAGTGCAGGAACAGCTCGCCATGCTCGACCGCCTTGCGCAGCCGGTGCTCGAGCTCGAGCTGCTCGGCGAGGCGCGCGTTGATCTGCGGCGTGTAGAACAGGCAGCGCTCGCCCCTTTCCTTTGCCTGCTTCAGCGACGCCTCGGCATTGCGGAACAGCGCGTCGGCATCAGGGCCGTCGGCTGGATAGACCGCGATGCCGGCCTTCACCGCGAGCCGGACCTCGCGCTCGTCGATCTCGAAAGGCAGGCCGAAGAACTGGGCTGGATCTTTTTCGAGACGCCGCGCGGCCTCCTCGGCACCTGCGATGTCCGGAAACATCACCGCGAACGTGTTTCCCCCGAGGCGCGCAACGCGGTTAAGGTCGCCGACCGCTTCATGTAGACGGCGCGCCACAGCCTGCAGCACGCGGTCGCCAGCCTGCCGGCCTAGGGTGTCGTTAATCGCTTTGAAGCGCTCCAGGTCGAGAACCATAAGCGCCATCTTCTTGCCTGAGCTCTTCGCGCTCTCGATCGCGCGGGTCAAGCGGTCATGGAACAGGGCGTGGTTCGGCAATTCGGTCAGCGCGTCGTAGTATGCGAGGTAGTTGAGCCGCTCCTGCTTGGCCATCAGCTCGAGCGCAAACGACACGTTCGAAGCGAGCTCTTCGAGCAGCGCGATCTCCTCCTGATCGAAGAATCCGGGCTCGCCGGCGTGCAGGCTGAAAACCCCGATCGGTTGTGCTTCGACCATCAACGGGAAAGTGCCCACCGCCGCGACGCCGTGCGCGAGAAAATGCTCTCGGTTCCTTACCCCGGGTTCGTGCCTCACGTCGTTCCAGATCGCAGGTTTTGCGTTGCGCAGCGCCATTCCTACGAGCCCTTGGCCCGCCTCCACGTCCGCTCGCGCCGAGACCGGGACCTCCGTGGGCTGCGTAATCCATCCGTGCTGGCAGACCCACCGCACTTCTCCTGTCTCCGGATCCGCGCGACCGACGTGTGCGCCCTTGAAACCGCCGACTTCTACGGCGATGCGGCAGATCTCCTCGAATAGCGGCTGACGCTCACGCAAGCGGACCAGCGCAGCGTTAATCCCGCTCGAGAATTCGCGGATGCGAGACAGCCGCGTGATGCGCTGGCGCTGGCGCGCCTCGGCGAGCGCGCGCTCGACGGCGGCCGGCAGCCGCACCAGGTTGGTCTTGAGCACGTAATCGGTAGCGCCATTCTTGAGGGCGCGGATGGCGTATTCCTCGCCGATGGTGCCGGAGACGAAGATGAACGGCGTCTCCGGACGCAGCGAGCGCGCGAGCGCGAGCGCCGCCATGCCGTCGAAGGCGGGCATCGAGAAGTCCGACAAAATGACGTCGGGATCGAACTCGAGCAGCGCCACGGCGAACGCCTGCTCGGTGTCGGCGATGCGGTGCGCGATCCTCAGCCCCGCGCGCTTGAGCTCGCGCACCTCGAGCTCGGCATCCGACAAAACGTCCTCGGTCAGAAGCACCCGGATGGGCGGCGCCGTGGTCATTGCGGCACGCGGTTGGTGAGCACCCAATACAGCCCGATCTTGGCTACCGTCTCGAGAAATGCGTCGAACTGCACCGGCTTGACGATGTAGCTGTTGACGCCCAGCCGGTAGCTTTCCATCACGTCACGCTCCTCGTCCGAGGAGGTCATGACCACCACCGGGATGGTGCGCGTCGCGACGTCAGCCTTGAGGCGGCGCAGCACCTCGATGCCATCGACCTTGGGCATCTTGATGTCGAGGAGCACGAGCTTGGGCGGCTTGCGCGTGTCGCGCCCGGCGTAC
>WNGA01009299.1_pt1 | contig 13277 bp, 10 predicted proteins | sample 5400061 | NCBI WGS metagenome assembly WNGA01 (sample SAMN13153366, study PRJNA577476) | soil metagenome | isolation source: 100 cm soil or saprolite under grassland replicate 2 | place: USA:California | collected 2016-06-15 | reverse complement strand
CGTCACGTGCTCTTTCCGCTGAATCGTCTTCACAGTCGCACTTTGCGGAGCGCTGCGCGTGTGATTGCAGTGTCAGAAGCGGTTGCGAGACAGTTAAGAGATCAAAATTTGTTGCCGGCTGCTCGAATCAGCATCGTGCGAAACGGAGTTGATGTCGATCGCCTGCAATGGTCCCGGCAAACAAACAAACGAGGTGAGCTTTGTCGGGACTGGGGGATCCCTGATGACTCGTTCCTGATCGGAACAGTCGGTCAGCTAAACCCTCTCAAAGGGCATGATGTTTTCTTGAAAGCCGCCGCTATGGTCCGGAGCAGTCTTCCCCACGCGAGGTTTATCATTGCAGGTGAAGATGCCTCGCCTCGAGGCGAAACGCTCTTTGCGCTAAAAGGATTGATTGCGGATCTAAATCTTCAGGACCACGTTCGTCTGTTAGGTCAGTTGGAGGAAATCGCGCCCTTACTGGCCGCACTGGATGTTTTTGTTTCGGCCTCGCAGACCGAGTCGTTCGGTCTGGCAATGGCCGAGGCTATGGCTACCAGTCTGCCGGTGGTTGCAACCGATACGGCGGGAGCACGCGAAGTAGTCAAAGATGGCGAAACAGGCTTTGTCGTAGCGGTCGGTGATACTCAGGCATTGGGAGAGTCAATCATGAGACTGGGTAATGACGCGAAATTGCGTGAACGTATGGGCGAACTTGCTTATCAGGATGCTAACGCGCGCTTTCAACTTAAGCGAATGGTCAAAGACGTCGAGCAGATTTACATGGAAAGTCTCAGTGAATGAAGTCGTGTTCGATGCATAGAATCATGTTAGCTGATCTATCTTGGCTGCCAAAATGAAGTCGCTTTCTGTCAGCCCGTCAATCTTGTGAGTCCAAATCGTGATTTCAGCCCGGCCCCACCCGAAGCAAATATCTGGATGGTGTCCTTGTCCCTCTGCCAGTTCACCGACTCTATTAACAAAGTCATGCGCCTCGCGAAAGTTTGAAAACTTAAGAACCTTACGAAGGTGGTGCTCATCGACCACATCCCAATCATTGAGTTGCGTTGACAGCTTTGTGAGTTCATCGCCCTTCAACGGTGGGACACCGCCGCGACAGGGAACGCATTCACGACTTGCCAGATCGGCCATACTGTTTCCTCCTCCAGTGATGAACGGTTGCTACCTGACCGAAATTCACAACTTCTCGATTCTTTGAAGTTCGCTCATGTTGGCTCTCTATCCTGTTGTTTTGAATTGATCTCGATTTGGATCTCTTCCAACTCCTTACGAATTCCCTCACGCTCAGCCGCAAGTATAGCCAGGGCTGCGGGCAGAGCTGTCGTATCCACCTGCGCAGGATCAAATCCGCGTCTGCGCATCTCTCGTTCGAGACGTACATCGATGCTTTGCAACCGCTGATAAAGTCGACCTAAACGGGATTGAACTTCTGTCGCCATGCACTGAATTTTACACTGTGTTTGTTTCGTCCTCCTATCCACAAGAAACGAAAACCGCCAGGAGTCTGTTGGGCAAGAGAGGGTCTGACTTTTCATTCACACCGTGGCTTTAGCCCGGTGATACAAACGGCAAAGCGAGTCAGAAAACCGTTTCAACGGTTTCTCTTGGGCGTGCTCAAAGTAGTCAGGGATGTTGAGTGCGGGGTCCTGTCACGTTCACAAGAACATTGTTATCGCAAAGCAAACCGTTAAAACGGTTCGCTTGTTTTTTATCGCGGCCAGATCACCGGGCTAAAGCCACGGTGTGAATGAGAGGCAGCAGATGGTTTTCCTGACAGACTGTTACGGACACTCTTTTACCATATAGACGTCAAGAATCCTGATGTTCACACTTGCGAAAATCACTGCTGAGCAGATAGTCTTACCTGCAAGCCTTCAGCAATCAAGAAAAGTCAGGAAGCGTGGATATCGACAGTGCTGTCGGCCGCTTTGGCACGTGCAAGAGGAGGAATTCTGTGGCAGTTCTACATCCGTTTACCGCGTTGCGGCCGCCGACTGACCGGGCCAAAGAAGTGGCGAGTGTTCCCTACGACGTAGTCAATACTAAAGAGGCACGCAAATTGGCTGAGGGAAAGCCACTCAGCTTTTTGCACGTCTCTCGACCTGAAATTGATCTGCCGGAAGATACTGACATCCACAGTGATGCCGTCTACCGCCAGGCCGCCGCAAACTTCGAAAAGTTGAGCAGTACGGGTCCTCTCGAGGCCGACCCGGTGCCTAGTCTGTATCTGTACCGGTTGGTGATGGGCGATCATGAACAGATGGGCATCGTTGTTTGCTGCTCCGTTGACGAATATGACAAAGACATGATTCGCAAACACGAGCGCACGCGGCGGGACAAGGAAGACGATCGCACGCGTCACATGTTGGTCTTAAAAGCACAGACTGGTCCGGTGCTTCTTACTTATCGTTGCCGCCAGAGCATCGACACGATGATGATGGAGACAACGGTCACGAAAGCTTTATATGACTTCACCGCGGACGATGGGATTCGCCATACGATCTGGCATGTTCCTGATCCTGTCCGCTACGTTCACGCCTTTCGCGACGTGCCGTTTCTTTACATCGCCGACGGGCATCATCGAGTTGCCAGCGCCAGTCGTGCTCGATCCGAGCTAAAACAGCAGAGCTCTGGCCACACCGGCGATGAGGAATACAACTTTTTTCTTGCTGTAATTTTTCCCGACGAGCAGTTGCAAATCCTTCCCTACAATCGCGTTGTGCGCGACCTCAATGGGATGTCGAGGGACGAGTTTATCAGTCGTGTTACGGAGGATTTTGAGATAACGGAGAACGCGAATCCGGAACCGTCAGAACGAGGGCAATGCAGCATGTATCTTGACGGGCGCTGGTACGGATTATCTCTTGCGCCACGAAAGTCGGAGGGGCTGGGATTAGTGGCATTGTTGGACGTTAGCGTTCTTCAGGACCGTTTGCTCGAACCTGTATTGGGCATCAAAGATGTGCGCACGGATAAGCGCATAGATTTTGTGGGCGGCATGCGGGGCACCGCAGAGTTGAAGCGCCTTGTCGACGAAGGGCAGGCTGCTGTGGCGTTCTCGCTTTATCCCACAAGCATGGATGATCTCCTGAACGTTTCCGACGCCGGTGAGATCATGCCTCCGAAATCCACCTGGTTTGAACCGAAACTCAGGGATGGATTATTGATTCATCAGATTTAATTTTTGTTTTGCCGATTGCTACTTCCCGATTGAAAAACGGTATTCGATCGAGACGGCCAATCGCAAATCGCAAATCTTCAATAATTATGTTCGTTCTAGTCGCAGATAAGTTTGAAGAATCAGGCCGCAGCGGGCTCCAAGCGCTGGGTTGCGAAGTATCGTACCAACCAGACTTGAAAGATGATGCATTGGTGGCTGCGATTCGCGAGCTCCGTCCCGACATTCTAGTGGTGCGCGGGACGAAGGTCACTGAGGGCATGCTCGATGCCGGATCGATCAAACTCGTAGTTCGAGCAGGGGCGGGCTTTAATACGATCGACGTTTCAGCTGCGTCAAAACGCGGCATCTACGTGTCGAACTGTCCTGGCAAGAATTCAATCGCGGTTGCTGAATTGGCATTCGCGCTAATTCTCGCTCTTGATCGGCGCATTGCCGACAATGTAATCGCGCTCCGAGCGGGAGAGTGGAACAAGAAAGAGTTTTCTAAGGCGCGGGGTTTATTTGGTCGCACCCTGGGACTAGTCGGAGTTGGAAAAATTGGACAGGAGGTGATTCCGCGCGCCCGCGCCTTCGGTATGCCGGTTGTTGCCTGGAGTCGCAGCCTCACTCCAGAGCGTGCCGAAGCCCTCGGAGTGGAATACAAAGTCTCACCGCAGGAGGTCGCTCGCGCTGCCGACATCGTCAGCGTCCATTTAGCGCTGAACCCCGAAACGCGTTCACTGATCGGCGCCGACTTTTTTAATTCGCTGCGCGAAGGAGCATACTTCATTAATACCGCGAGGGGCGAAGTCATCGACGAGGCAGCTTTGATCCAGGCGCTAAGAACGCGGGGTCTTCGTGCAGGTCTTGACGTGTTTGCCGGTGAGCCAACCTCTAGTAGTGGTGAATTTACCGGAGAAATCGCAAAAGAATCTAATGTTTATGGCACGCACCACATCGGCGCCTCAACGGATCAAGCACAAGAAGCGATCGCCGCTGAGACTGTGCGCATCATTCGCGAGTTTCGCGAGACCGGTAAAGTGCCCAATGTCGTAAACCTTGCGCGGCGTACTCCCGCGACTCATCTGCTGGTGGTACGTCACCACGATCGTCCTGGCGTCCTTGCCAGCGTACTCGAGGCGATCAGGACAGAGCGTATCAACGTGCAAGAGATGGAGAACATTGTTTTCGAAGGTGCCGAAGCTGCCGTGGCCCGAATTAATCTCGACAATGCGCCCTCGAGTCCTCTGCTCGAGGAAGTGCAGCGCGAGAATGCCAATATCATCGAACTCGACCTAATCCCGCTTGGCACCAAATGAACACCACCCTTATCACTGGCGCTTCTTCCGGAATTGGCGAGGCTTTTGCCCGAAAACTAGCCTCACTGGGGCGCAATGTTTTCCTTGTCGCGAGGTCTGAAGACAAGCTCATTGCGCTCTGTAACGAGTTGGGGCGTACCAATAGTGTGCGCGCTCACTATCTTCCACTGGATCTTTCTGAGCCTGATGCTCCTGCGAAGTTGTTTGCAGAAACTGAGAAGCGCGGACTAACGATCGATCTCCTCGTCAACAACGCCGGCTTTGGAGCCATGGGCGACTTTGCACAGCTGGACCTAAAGCGTCAGCTCAATATGATCGATCTGAACATCAAGACACTCGTTGAATTAACCCATCGCTTCCTGCAACCAATGCGCGAGCGAAAGCAGGGTGCGATCATCAATGTAGCTTCCACGGCGGGCTTTCAGCCGGTGCCCTTTATGGCTACTTACGGAGCGACCAAAGCTTTTGTACTTTCGTTTTCAGAGGCCCTTTGGGAAGAGAATCGGCCTCCTGGCGTTCACGTGATGGCGCTTTGCCCTGGCGTCACCGAGACAAATTTCTTCGAAGCTTCACGCATGGAACAACCACCAATGCGTGTGGCTCAAAGGCCTGAAGATGTTGTGGAGGCGGCGCTGCGCGGACTTTCCCGAAAGAAGAGCTTTGTAATTTCAGGATGGACCAATTTTTTCATGGTTGAAGCAGAAAGGCTGGTACCGCGTTCGTTAGTTGTCCGCATGGCCGGCCGCGTACTGCGTCCAAAGCCGGGAACCTAGCAAGAGTTTGAGTTCAAGCTTTAGCTTGTCCCCGGGCTGCATCTGCCTCGACGTGCAATCTTGAATTCTGAACCTAACTGAACCTGGAGATCTGAAATGACTGAGCGCATTTTTAACTTTAGCGCCGGCCCCGCGGTGTTGCCTCTTGAAGTCCTCCAGGAGGCCCAAAGCGATATGCTGAGCCTTCCGGGAGTCGGCATGTCGGTGATGGAAATTAGTCACCGCTCGAAGACCTTTGAGGAAATCTTGGGTCGAGCTGATGCGGGACTACGAGAACTATTGGGCATCAGCGATGACTATCACATTCTGTTTCTCCAGGGTGGCGCGAGTCTACAATTTTCAATGGTCGCAATAAATCTTTTGCCGCAAGGCGGGAGCGCCGACTACATCGTTACTGGAAGCTGGGGCAAGAAAGCCGTAAAGGAAGCTAAACGCTGCGGAGCAGTTAATGTCGCGGCCAACATGGCTGATGGGGCATTTACGCGCATTCCCGAAGCGGAGGAGATCAATCTTGATCCAAACGCAGCCTACGTGCACCTCACAACCAACGAGACCATTGAAGGTGTTGAGTGGAAACGCGAACCTGAGGTAGGCATGGTGCCACTGGTCGCAGATGCTTCGTCCGATATTCTTTCGCACCCTCTTTCCGTCCAGAAGTATGGGCTGATTTACGCCGGGGCACAGAAGAATATGGGTCCCAGCGGCGTCACGCTCGTTATTATCCGTGACGATCTCTTACGGCGCATTTCCGACGGCCTGCACACGATGCTCGACTACCGCACTCATGTAGAAAACAAGTCGCTCTACAATACGCCCAACACCTGGGGAATCTACATTGTCAGCCTGGTCTGCAACTGGTTGAAGGGAAAAGGCGGACTCGAGGGAATGGGCCGAGAAAATGAAGGGAAAGCAGGACTACTTTACGACGCGATTGACGCCAGCGAATTTTATCGCGGCCATGCTGACGCTGACTGTCGATCAATCATGAACGTCACATTCCGCTTGCCTTCGGAAGAATTGGAAAAGAAGTTTGCTTCCGAAGCAACGGCGCAGGGTATGGACGGGTTGAAAGGACATCGTTCCGTTGGTGGAATTCGCGCCTCGATATACAACGCTTTTCCGCATGAAGGAGTTGCCGCTCTGGTGTCCTTTATGAAAGAGTTTGAACGCAAGAACGGTTAAACCTGAGGTGGTGCAGGACGCGCATCGATCGGTGTTGACAGTTCATTTGGTTATGAATGAGCCCTCGCGTTAATCGGCGTCTCGTCTTCCCCCGCAGTTCGGCCCCCCAGGAATCTGTCGGAAAAAGCTGAGTCGCTACGTACATGAACCTGATTCCCGGGTGCAGGATGAATTTATTGATCACGACGGTTCTTCACTCCGGAGGAGTGAGATGTTTATAGACTGGCACCTAAGAGTCACAGGCGCGGTTTCGGAGGGGCGGAATGAAACTAGATTGGTACTTGTCAAGTTGAGTTCCGCCCCTCCGAACCGCGCCGGAGGTTCTCGAGCCTACGAGCTATAAACATCTCACCCCTAGCGGGTGAAGAAACACGTGGAGGTTTGCTCCTCTACATGCTACCCGGGTGAAACCTGCGCTCTTTGCGCCAGCGAGAAACAGGTTGGCTCCAGTCTGTCTTTCCGAAAGACTCCTAGCGGTCGGAGTTGACGCAGGAGAAACTGCTTTAGGCATCTCGCATTTACCTGCTCAAAAAAGAATTCAAAGCATGCTAGCCGAGCCCCAGACTAATGTGACTCTTACCGCCGGTGAGGACGACGCAGGCAAGCGGCTTGATACATACCTGGCAGCGCAGATTTCGGGCTGGAGCCGCGCGCGTCTGCAGCGTTTGATCGAAGATCAAGACGTGCTGCTCAACGGCCAGATCGTTAAGGCTTCATATAAGCTGCGTCCCAAAGATGAGATCGAAGTTGACCTAACCCCGGCGCCAACTTCGAACTTCACACCAGAAAACATCCCGCTCAATATTGTTTATGAAGATGATTCGCTGATAGTGGTGAACAAACCGGCGGGTCTAGTGGTCCACCCCGGAGCCGGTGTACCTTCCGGCACTCTTGCTAATGCCCTGGCCTTCCATTTTGAACAGCTCTCGAAGCACGGCGGGAAATATCGACCAGGCATCGTTCACCGTTTAGACAAGGGAACTTCGGGATTGCTAGTCGCCGCCAAGACGGAAGCAGTGCACGAAAATCTAGCGGAACAGTTTCGTGCTCGCACGATCTTCAAGTCCTACATCACTCTTGTTCACGGGAACGTTGAGCGTGATGCCGGCACGATCGATCAGTCACTCACGCGAGATCCGCGCAACCGCGTTCGTATGGCTGTTGCACCTGTTGGGCGCAGCGCTTTGTCTCTATATCGTGTGCGAAAGCGTTACCACCGCTTTACGCTTTTAAGTGTAGAATTGAAGACTGGCAGGACTCATCAGATTCGAGTTCACTTCGCGTGGTTGAAGCATCCCGTGGTTGGGGATGAGACTTATGGCGGGGGTCGGGACAAGACGCTACAGGATCCACAGTTGCGGTCATATGTTCGCAAGCTTGGCCGACAGTTTCTGCATGCAGAGCAACTCGGGTTCGTTCATCCAAAGAGTCAGGAACCAATGCGATTCTCGGCGGCGCTTCCGCCCGAACTTTCGGAACTCCTCGCTCATCTGGAAAAATCCGACGAACGTTCTTAAGTCGCGAGTCTGGAGTCGGGAGTCTGGAGTCGGAATACCGCCTTTGACTTCAGACTCCCGACTCCAGACTTCAGACTCCCGACTCGGGGCGTACTCTCATTCACGCCAGTTCCGAAGTTTGTCACTAAGTCTATGGTTTCGTAATATAGCCCGCTGGTTTGAAAAGGGGCAACGAGGCCCGCTTTCGAGCGCATCGAACCGCCCGGTGGTTAACAGGAAAACCTCCGTTGACGTCAGTTTCCCAAAACATCATGAGTTCAGGTTTATCCGCCTTATTGAATGCCCTGTTTGTCCTTTGCCTGGTTGCGGGAGTTCCCGTGGTCGGAGCGGCGCAACAGGCAAGACCTCAGCCTAGTCCGCCACCGAGCAACGAACGGGATGAACAGTCAGAGACGGTCTTTATTCGCCGCGTCCGGCTTCCCATTACGGTGGTCGACAAGAAGGGTCAGTTTGTACCCGGGCTGACTAAGAATGATTTTCTTGTTCTCGAGGACAGAGTGCCGCAACAAGTCGAAACGTTTTCCGATGACCTTGGTCAGTCGTTTCCATTGTATGTGGCTGTATTGATGGACACTTCTCCTTCAACTGCCGGCAAGCTCAAGTTTGAGCAGGAATCGGCGATGAATTTTATCCAGACGGTTGTCAGACCGCGTCGCGATCGAGTGTTGTTTGCCACTTTCGATAACGAGATAACGCTGCGACAAGACTTTACGGACAAACTTGATCTGCTGGACAAGGCAGTTTTCGGTGTGAAGCAGATGGGCAGTCAGACCGCTCTGTTCGATGCCGTCTGGCAGTTCTGTGATGAGAAAATGAGATCAGCCGCCGGGCGGCGCGTACTGGTGGTGATCACCGATGGCGAAGACACTTACAGTCGCGCGGATCTGCGTGATGCGATCGATATTGCACAAAGAACTGAGACTACGATCTTTGCGATCTCGACGAAGGCGGGATTCCTGGCAACTGTGCCCGGCGTTGAAGCTGGACAGGTGAAAGACAGGAAGGACCGAGATTTGACGACGCTCGCGGAAGAGACTGGGGGCGTTGCCTTCTTCTCAGGTGACATGCTTTCGCTTGAGAAGTCGTTCACTAGAATCTCCAAAGAGTTGCGCGCCCAGTACCTTGTTACCTACAAGCCTTCCAATGATCGATACGACGGCAGTTTTAGAAAGATCGAGGTCAAACTTGCCGAGGGTCGTGGCGATCTGAAGGTGAGAACCAAGCGGGGATACAAGGCGGTTGCCGATAGCGTCAGACCGTAAGGAAGCGATAGAGGAAGCAGGATGCATTTTCGCGCAAGTTTAACGATATTGCTTTTGCTCGGCATCGCGCTCGTCGCGACCGTGCCAGTTCGTCCCTTTGCCCAAAGCGACACTCTGCAAGCAAACAGAGAAGCAGGCGGCCAGCAAACCGCTTCGCCGTCACCTACACCGCGAACGAAAGAAGAAATACCGCAAGATTCAGATGAAGTGGTCCGGGTAGAAACCAATCTCACCAATATCTTCTTCACTGCGGCAGACAAGAGCAAACGGTTTGTAAGCACAGTCAAGCGCGAGGACATTCGGATCCTGGAAGACGGTCAGCCCCAGGAGGTATTTACCTTCCAGCAGAATATAGACCTTCCGCTGTCGATCGCAATTTTGATCGATACCAGCGGATCCGAGGAGCGCACCTTGCCCGATGAGAAGGCAGCAGCTCGAGCCTTTCTCGAATCAGTTGTAAAAACAAACAAAGATGAGGCTGCGGTAGTCTCATTCACCGGTGAAGTGACGCTCGAGCAGGGATTCACCGGAAACCTTGAGCGACTGCGGCACGCGATAGAACGAGTTGAATTTGTTCCTCCCGCAGGCTACATCGGTGGTGGCGTGGTGGTCGGTAGTACGCCGCCAATCTCAGGCACGAATCAAATGTTGGCTGGTTCGACTGCGATCTGGGATGCAGTATGGGCCACTTCTAATGAACTGTTGTCCGAGTCGGCTGAGAATACACGGCGAGCGATTATCCTGTTAACGGATGGCGAGGACACAATCAGTCAGGTGAAGATGCACGACGCAATTACGCGGGCACAGAAAGCAGATGCCTTCATTTACGCAGTCGGCATCGGCGACATGTATCGAGGCGGAGTAGACGAGGGCTCCTTGCGCAAGATCACTGAGCAGACCGGTGGCCGGGCCTACTTCCCCCGCAACGAACGCGAATTAAGAGAGGCGTTTGCCCAGATTCAGAGGGACTTGCGCGAACAGTATTTGATAGCGTATTCACCTTCAAACAAAGCCCGCGATGGCTCGTATCGTCGTATCGAGATCGAGATCATCAATCCCGAGCTTCGCAAACAAAACCTCAAGCTCAACTATCGACCAGGCTATTTCGCCAAGACTATGGGTGGAGTTCCTACCCGAAAGCGTGCGGAAAAGCCGTAAATAAGAGAAAACAAAGGGACGACAAACGTCATTCAACTCTGTTATACTCTACCGTCGTTAGTGTGTTACTCTTCCACGCGACAGACCATTCGCTCCTCTGGACGGAACCGGGATAAGCCAAGTTGGCGCTGTGGGGAGTCAGCTCTCGCTGGTATCTAACGCGAACCGTAGTTAGCCCGCCTTTCTCCAACTTTTACGCAGATTACTATGACCGTGAATGCCTCAGACCGGGGTCGCGTGCTGATCGTTGACGACGATCAGCAGGTGCGAGATCTGCTCGTTGAACTCCTCGAACACGAAGGCTATGCGGTCGCGTCAGCCCCAAATGGCTCACTCGGCCAGGATCTGGCTGTGTCATTTGAACCGAATCTTGTAATCAGCGATGTAGTAATGCCTGTTGTTGATGGACTCGAATTGTGTCGCAACCTCAAGCATGACGTTCGGACCGCGACGATTCCTGTGCTCCTAATCAGTGGCATCCGCAATACCCGCGACGATAGCATGGAAGGATTGACAGCTGGTGCTGACGACTATCTGGATCTTCCTTTTCGTCACGAAGAGCTTTTCGTGAAAGTCGCAAGGCTTGTTGAGCGACACCGCGTAGAAAAGGAGAACCGTAAAGCGGAAGCTTTCATCCGAGAAAGCGAAGAACGTTATCGCGAGCTGTTTGAGAACGCTACGGACATTATCTACACCCATGACCTCGCCGGTAATCTGACGTCTTTCAATCGAAGCGGAGAACGAATCACCGGTTATTCTCGCGAGGAAGCATGCAGCATGAACGTGGCCGACGTTATTGCTCCGGAGTATCTGGAGTTAGCTCGTAGAATGACTGCAGAGAAGGCCGCCGGAAATTCAGCGACGGTTTATGAGCTTGAGATTCTCTCTAAAGCGGGACGTAGGATTCGCCTGGAAGTCAGCACGCAGCTGATTCTTCGCGAAGGCAAGGCTGTAGGCGTACAGGGAATTGGCCGTGACCTCACGGAGCGCAAACGGTCAGAAGAAGCATTGCGTGAAACCCGGGCGTTCTTCAACAGTTTCATGGATAACAGCCCTGCGGTTGCGTTTATGAAAGACGAAGAAGGGCGTTACGTATACGTCAACAAGCCTTTCGAACGTTACTTCGGACAGGATTTGAGCTTCCTCGATGGTCGGACCAGTTTTGACTGGTTACCGGCGGAGACGGCCCGACTCACGCACGAACACGATCTTGAAGTTCTCTCGACCGGTCAGCCTCAGGAAATCGTCGAGACAGTGCCCACGCAGGACGGTACACCTCACGATTGGCTCGTATTTAAGTTTCCCACTACCGATTCGGCTGGTAAGCGCTTTGTGGCGGGTGTTGGCGTCGACATCACCGGACGACGCCGGGCCGAAGAAGCATTGGCCCAACAGGCACAGCGTGAAGCAATAAGCCATCGAATCTCGCAAGCGATTCGGTGTTCGCTCGACAGTACCGAGATTTATCAGACGGCAGTGCGCGAGTTGGGTTCTCATCTGAACGTGGATCGCTGCTCGCTCTTTATGAAAAACGATAGAGCGAAGTGCGCGACCAACGTAGCCGAATATCACTCTGATGGTGTCATTCCGGCGGCTGCCGATTTTCCGTTGTCAGACGTCAGTGTCTTGATCTCGGCGCTGGACGAGAAAGGTGTCCTGGCTTTCAGCGATGCAGCTCACGATAGGCAGATAGCCGATGTTTACGAGCGTATCCTGGCACAGGCGAAGGTACGATCGATTATGTATGTGGCAATCCGAGTGGGCGATGAAGTTCTCGCAGCGTTCGCCCTCTCGACCACCAAAGACTTAAGGAATTGGAGCGAAGCTGATATTGACCTCGCCAGGGCTGTGGCCGATCAAACCGGCATCGCGATTCGCCAGGCTGAGCTCTATCAGAAGGCCGACGCCACTTCGACCCGTGAGTCTCTCGTCAATCGTCTGACAATGGCTATCCGCGCCTCATTGAGTGCGTCAGAGGTTTTGAGCACTGCTACGCGCGAGTTGGGACGAGCGCTTTCGGCCTCGCGTGTGCTTCTATATCTATACAACTCCGATAACCCGATCTCGCCCGCCGAACACGAATACGTTGCGCCTGGGGTTCCCAGCATCCGTGGTCACACCGTCAACTATGACGATCCGGTTGGTCAGTATCTGTTAAAAACGCATAAGCCAGTGTTCATCAATGATGGAATCAACTACGTCGATGGTCCAGACGAGTTCAGCGCTTATGTTCGATCTTATTCGCAGAACGTGACTCTGCGATCGCAGATCGATTACCCGTTGGTCGTTAAGGGTCTGTTCCGCGGGGTGTTGTGCATCCAGCAAACTGATCGGGTACGTCGCTGGTCTGAAGATGAATTGGCACTGGTTGAGGCGGTTGCCGAGCGCCTGACCGTGGGTATCGCTCAGGCGGAGCTGTTCGAAATGGTGGCGCGCGGAAAACAAGAGTGGGAGACCACATTCGATGCTATGTCGGACGGTATCTTCATTTTTGATCGCAGCGGGACTCTAAAACGGGTGAATCGCGCGGGCGCGGCGCTTGAGAACTCGCATCCGCGGACGCTGCTCGGTAGAAGTTGTTGCGAGATCTTGCGTACAAGTTCGCAAGGACAAACCTGTGCTGTCGAAACGGCAATTGAGTCCGGTAGAGGGGTAACAGTTGAGATTATACCTGAGCGTTTGAATCGGCCGTTGCTGGTCACTATCGAACCTATTCTTGATAGCGCGAAAAAACCAGTGGCTGTTGTTTGCACTGCCAGGGATCTTTCTGAACTCAGAAACGTTCAGGCCGTCGCGCGTGAACATCAGTCATTGTTAACCAATATTCTCGAGAGTGCGCGCGAGTCAATTTATGCCGTCGACACAAACGGCTGCTTTAAGTGGATAAACAGCGCCACGATCGAGGG
>WNGA01010001.1_pt1 | contig 13278 bp, 8 predicted proteins | sample 5400061 | NCBI WGS metagenome assembly WNGA01 (sample SAMN13153366, study PRJNA577476) | soil metagenome | isolation source: 100 cm soil or saprolite under grassland replicate 2 | place: USA:California | collected 2016-06-15 | reverse complement strand
GGGCTGACGGATCGTCATCACTGGGCATGGCGCGGTTCGTACCACCTTCTCGGCCACGCTTCCGAGAACCAAGTGCCGGAGCCCGGAGCTCCCGTGCGTCCCCATCACGATCGCATCGAAATGCTCGTCGGCCGCGAGTGTGACGATGGTCTCGTAGGGCTTCCCGGACTCGAGTCGAACACGGAATTGCTCCTCCCGCGGGAACGCCGAAAGGAACTCGTACATTTCTGTCTCCGCCTGAGTGACCGCAGCTCTCTCAAGCGGACTTCCCGTCTCTCCTGGTTCTCGGATCAGAAACTCCGGACCGACGTAGTGCGGCGTCTCCCACACGTGGAGCACGTGGATAGACGCTCCGAAACGCTCCGCCAGCATGACCGCACACTCGAGCGCCGCCCGTGAGCAGTCCGAGAAATCAACCGGAACGAGGATGCGATGAATCTCGCGCATGACCGATTCTCCTTCACAGAGCGAGACGATCAGGGGCGCCGGCTCGGGCGAACGACGTGGCGTGGGTGACTGGGTCGGCGCACTAGCCAACGTCTGCGATCGTCGCTACCCCCCGAGCATCCCGCGGTCGGGGGTGCTCGGCTGAATGCGACTCGGCTGAGAGCGACTCGCTGCCCGACCACAACAGGATAGCACCACGCATTTAATGGTGCGAGGAGGCGCTCACCCCTCCTTGGCGGGCATGCGCGACACGCCAATGAGCTCTCGCCTCTGCCAGCTGGACGTGGGCCCGGTTTCGGAGGGCACGAGTAATCGCTCGCTGGCCCGCGCCACGGGGTCGAACCCACGGACCACGGGTTCATGCACGAGCGCAGCTTCTACGATCCGGAGGGCCACCACTGGGCCGTGTTCTGGATGCAACCCGGCGCGTCAACGATTCTAGAGCCGACGACGTTCTGACGAAGGACAGTTCCAGGCAGCGCCGCAGGCCGGTCCGCCGCCGCGGCGCTGATGCGCTGTCGATCAGCTTTCTTCGCCGGCAAGAGGATTCACGATTTGCAGACCGTCGAACCGGGCGAAGTCCCTGTCGTTCGACGCCAAGACGGCCCCGTGCTCCATCGCCAGGGCGGCGAGGTGCGCGTCCATGACGAGCGGTCCGCGTGCCTGCGCCGGCTCGAGGAGCCCGCTCAGGATCTCCCAGTGCCGTTCACCGGGCTGGAGAAGCGACACGCAGGGCTGGCCCAGCCAGGAGGAGACGATGGCTGTCGCCTCCGCGAGCGTGAGCGGGCGAGCCAGCGCCCGCGGGTTCGTGGCGATGCGCAGGAACGCGAGCAGCGTCACCCAGGCGAAGCCGACCGGATCGGAGCCTGAGAGCACGTCCTCGAGCCAGGTCCGGGCGCGCGCGTGGTGCTCGGAAGCGGCATCGTAGGCGAAGAGGAGCAGGTTCGCGTCGACGAGGATCACCGGTGCAGTGGCCCCTCGACCTGCTCGAGCAGGTCGCCCGCGCTGTCGTATCCGAGCCCCGGTCGCAGGCCGAGCTCGCGCGACTCGACGCGGAACGGACGCCGTCGCTCCGGCTCGCGGCGAGCACGCAGCGCGATCCTGAGGAGATCGTTCACGACATCCTTGAACGAGCGCCCCGAGCGCCGGACCTCGATCTCGAGCTTCGCCGACACGTCGTCGTCGAGCGTTAGCGTCGTTCTCACATCATGATGATAATGAACGGGCATCATGATGTCAAGGCATGAGACGCGCGACCTTTCAGCTGGTGACGCGCCAAGTCCATGCGTCGGTCGCCGATGGCGCCGGGGGGTACATCGGCCGACTGGATCTTCGCCACCGCTACGTGGCTCCGTCCTCTTGCCGGATGGTGACGCGGCCACGACGATCCGGAACCCGCGCACTCTCGGGCACGTCTCCGGCGTTCGCCGGCGGGGGGCCAGCACGAGGCCGGGGTCGGCCTCTCGGGCGCGGGCGACGCACGCCGAGGCGACGCGAGACTCGCCAGCGCGCGCGAGCTGACCCATCGCTTCCCGAAGGAAACGAGAGAGCTGCGAGCGCAACCGGTCGCGCATCGCTTCCGCGCAGTCCCGGCCCTCCTCCCCCGCCGGCACGAGCGGACCACGATACAGAGAGCCACGATGCGCGACCCACGCGTCCGTCGAGCAGAAGATCGCCGTCGTTCGGATGCTGACGCGGCATGCATTCTCGCTGCCCGAGCGCCTTGCGCGATCGGCGTTCGAGCGCCGGATCGCGCAGCGGTTGGCGCTGCGTCGGCGCGCTGCGGGCGGAGGTGCAGCGTCTCGCGAAGTGACTCACGCGGTCGTGGCCCCTGTTGTCATCATGGCAGGCCGCGGGATGACCAGCGACTCCTCGCTCGATCCAGGAACGACGGCTCCTGGCTTGGCCCGTTGCCAGCGACCAACCGCTCGAAGTCGCCCATGAAGCCCACCTTGCGGTGATGAGCCCGGCGGACGGCGGCGACGACGGCGTCCCACTCGCGACCGAGACCGGAGCGCTCGTAGCAGCGCTTGGCGTTCTCGAAGTTCGAGAGAGCGGCGTCGTAGTACTTGCTCTTCTTCGCGTTGAGAATCCGCATGCCCATCGCTCGGTACGCCCTGGCCGCAACGTCAGGATGGGACATCGCGAGGCGCTTCGCCGCGGGCTCGGTCGCATAGTGCGAGAGGGCCTCGAGCTCGGCGTCGCTCGCCTTGCGAAGCCGCTCGACGAGACGCTCGATCTCCTTCTTCTCCAGCCATAACTCGATGAGCGATCCGAGATCGGCGCGCTCCGCGGCATCCATCGCCTTTCCGTGCCACGCCTCGCGCTCGGCCTTCGGCACGAAGCGCATCCCGGCCCGCAGAAGTGGACCTACTTCTACCTGTACGTGATCCTCGACGTTTACAGCCGGTACGTGGTCGGCGGGATGCTGGCGCACCGCGAGACGGCGGTGCTCGCCGAGCGGCTCATCCGCGAAACCTGCGAACGTCAGGGCATCCAGCGCGACCAGCTCACCGTCCACGCCGACCGCGGCACCTCGATGACCTCGAAGGCGGTCGCGCTGATGCTCGCCGACCTGGGCGTAACGAAGAGCCACTCGCGGCCGCACGTGCTCGAACGACAACCCCTTCTCCGAGTCGCAGTTCAAGACGATGAAGTACCGGCCGGACTTCCCGGAACGCTTCGGCGCCATCGAGGATGGGCGCGCGCACTGCGCCGACTTCTTCGGCTGGTACAACACCGAGCATCGCCATGGCGGGCTCGGGCTGGTGACGCCGCACGACATCCACCACGGCTTCGCCGCCGCCCGCCTGGAGGCGGGCGCGGTGCCGAGCGAGGTCTGGATCAACAAGCCGCAGGAGGCTTCACCGACAGAGGAGGCGCGTCAGTAATCTCAGCAGCACGCTGTCTCATTTCGCGTTGACAGGTTCCGCGGACCGGGCGGTACCTTCGCCGCGCGCGCGCTCGACATCGACGACGGGGACCGCCCGCAGCAGAGGGTTCAGAGCCTCGAGCCGCTCGGCGAACGCCTCGAGCAGCTCGGATGCGGTGAGATCGCCCCGCGCGCCGAGCGCCGCCTGCGCGACGCCGTCGAGCTGGGAGAGACCGCGGAGCTTCGCCATGGGACGCCTCGCTCGCAAGGTCGAGCCGAGAATAGCCGGTGGACTCGACCAACGGCTGCGCCACTGCACGAACCGAACAGGGCTCTTGGTCGTCGACGAGATCGGCTACCTCTCCTGCGACAATCGGAAAATTGACCCGCTCTTCCAGGTCGTGAGCCGCCGCTACGAGCAGCGCAGCATCGTCCTCACCACGAACCTCACTTTCGGTGAGTGGCCCACCATCTTCCCCGACGCCGCTTGCACCACCGCGCTCATCGACCGCCTCAGTCCACCACTCCGAGATCATCAGCATCGAAGGCAAGAGCTACCGAGCCCGAGGCCGAGGCGCAGAAGCCCCGCGGGCGAAGGCCGAAGGCCCGAATGCCGGCCTGTTCAGATTTCCGCGCTTTCTCGTGAGCGCCAACACCTCGTGCTTCGTGCGCATTTATCACCGGCCGCGAAGGACGCGCCGGATCCCGCTTGACAGTTAGCGAACGTCTGACATAACCCAGCATCGTACTTCGAGTACGCGCGCTCCTCGGGGAGGAAGCGATGCACGTTTCGCCGCGGGTATTGCCATTGCCGACGTGTGCCTGCTCCAAGCGGGCCGGCCCCGAGGACATCCTCGCGGAGTGCCGGCGGAGCGCTGCGCATGGGAAAGCGAACGTGGTGTTCCGGCCCGAAAAGGATTGCACGCGATGATGTACCTCGACATCGAGCGGATCGTCCGGGAATCCTTGATGAGTTGCTTCGGTGCAGACCTGATCCAGAGTGTCGGGCTCGACGAGCCTTTCTTCGAGGACGTGGGCGTCAGCAGCTTGGAGCTGTTGAGCATCCTTGCGACCATCGAGTCCCGACTCGGCACCGCGGGCGGCACGCTGACCCGCGAGGTCGGAACCCGAGCGTCCCCGTCCATCCGCTCGCTGATCGCGTTCGTCGACCAGACGGTCGCCCGATGACGTGTGACGGACCAGAACCTCGCGAGCGCGTGCTTCGAGCCGACCACCGGCTCACGCGCTGAAGAAGGACAATCCATACGCAGGCCGACGAAGACCAGGAACCGCTTTCCCCGCGAGTTCGCACGATGACTGCACCACCGATCACCGAGGAGTCCGTCTGCGAATGGCTGCGCGCGGCGATCGGCCGCGTCCTCGGAGTTCCTGTGGCGGGCGTGGACGTCGCCGTCCGCTTCCGCGATCTCGGCCTGGGCTCGCTCCAGATCACCGAGCTCATCCGGCAGCTGTCCGAACACGTCGCCCGCCCGCTGTCTCCCACGTTGCCCTGGGAGCGCCCCACGCCGCTGGCGCTCGCTCGATATGTCGCCGGAGAGCGCCGCGGCGCCGACCATCCCGAGGGTTCCGGCTCCCAGCACGTCTCGCCGTCGCGCAACGACGACCCGATTGCCGTCATCGGAATCGGCTGCCGACTGCCTGGTGGCGTTCGCTCGCCTGCGGAGCTGTGGAAGCTGCTGTGTGAGGGTCGTAGCGGCATTCGAGAAGTTCCCCGCGGCCGATGGGACGCCCAGGCGTTCCTCGACGAAGATCCTTCGAAGCCGGGGAAGATGAACACGCGCTGGGGCGGTTTCCTCGACGATCCCGCCGGGTTCGATCCTGCGTTCTTCGCGATCTCGCACCGAGAAGCGAGGCAGATGGACCCGCAGCAGCGGCTCCTGCTCGAGATCGCCTGGGAGGCACTCGAGGACGCGCGGATCGATCCTCTCGGTCTGCAGCACCGCAGGGTCGGCGTGTTCGTCGGGGCGGCCGGGAGCGACTACGCGCGGCTGACGTCGATCGATCTGGACCTCGTCGACCAGCACACTGCGACGGGCCAGGACACCTCGATCATCTCGGCGCGCGTGAGCTACTCGCTCGGCCTGCGGGGGCCGAGCCTGACCGTGAATACCGCCTGTTCGTCGTCGCTCGTGGCGATCCACCTCGCCTGCCAGAGCCTGCGCTCCGGCGAGAGCTCGATGGCGCTCGCCGGAGGCGTGCAGCTCGTCCTGTCGCCGCACGGGACCGTCGCGATGACGAAGTTCGGCGCGATGAACCCGGCAGGCCAGTGTCGCGCATTCGACGCGTCCGCGAACGGTTATGTCCGCGGCGAGGGTGGCGGCGTCGTCGTCCTGAAGCCGCTCGGGCGCGCCATCGCCGACGGAGATCGGATCTACTGCGTCATCCGGGGAAGCTCGGTCAACAACGACGGGTTCTCGAACGGGCTGACCGCGCCGAACCCAGAGGCGCAGCAGGCGATGCTCGTCGACGCGTACGCGAGCGCAGGGATCGATCCGGGCCTCGTGCACTACATCGAGACGCACGGCCCCGGCACGATCCTCGGCGATCCGATCGAGGCTGGAGCGATCGGTGCGGTCCTCGGACCGAGCCACTCGGCGGAGCGACCGCTCCGCATTGGATCGGTCAAGACGAACATCGGGCACCTCGAGGCGGCGGCCGGGGTCGCCGGCCTCATGAAGGTCGCGCTCTCGCTGCACCACCGCATGCTGCCCGCGAGCCTGGGCTTCGACCGGCCCAACCCGCACATTCCGTTCGAACAGCTTCATCTCGAGGTGCAGACGGAGCTCGAGGAGTGGCCTCGGTGGGGCGAGGTCCCTCGTGCCGGCGTGAGCTCGTTCGGCTTCGGCGGAACGAACAGCCACGTCGTGCTGGAGGCCGTTCCTCGCAGCGACGTCGTGCTGCTCCCGCTCGCCGCGGAGACCCAGGATGGATTGCAGCGCCTCGTGCGGGCGGTGTCGTCCGTCGTCGAGCGGGTCGGGAGCGGGGCGGAGGCCGCTGCGGCGTGCCGCGAGATCGCACGCCGGTGCGGTCGCGGAACGCATCGCGTCGCGGTGCGCGCGCGCGACCGTGACGAGCTCGACCGCGAGCTGGCGAGCCTTCGGACGCGGCCTCCCGCGCCGCGACGGACCGCGTCGAAGCCGCGCCTCGTCTTCGTGTGTCCGGGCCAGGGCTCGCAGTGGCTCGGGATGGGTCGCTCCCTGCTCCTGCGGGAGCCGGTCTTCCGCGCGGAGATCGAGGCCTGCGACCGATCCGTCCGTGCGCTCCGCGGCTGGTCGCTTCTCGACGAGCTGACGGCGGGCGAGAGCGCATCGCGCCTGAACGACGGCGACGTCGTTCAGCTCGCGCTCTTCGGCGTCGATGCCGCGCTCGGGAAGCTCTGGCGCTCGTGGGGGATCGAGCCGGACGCGCTCGTCGGTCACAGCATGGGGGAAGCGGTCGCGGCCTACCTCGCGGGGGTGCTGTCGCGGGATGCCGCGATCCGCGTCATCGCGGAGCGTTCGCTGCTGGTGACCGAGAGGGCGCTCGGCCACGGCGCGATGCTCTCCGTCACGTTCCCGGAGGAGAGGCTCCTCGACGACGTGCTGAGGTCCGCGTCCGGGCTCGGCGTGGCAGCCTTCAACAGCCCGACGTCGGTGGTGCTCTCCGGAACGCCGGACGCGGTCGCGCGGGCCGAGGCCCAGCTCGCGGAGCTGGGGATGCGGGCCGAGCGCGTGAACGTCGAGTACGCGTCCCACGGCCCTCAGATGGAGCCGCTGATGGATCCGCTGCGCGAGCGCCTGCGCTCGCTCGCGCCACGGACGGCGACGGTCCCGCTGCGCTCGACGGTGACGGAGGAGTGGCTCCGCGGGCCCGAGTGTGGCGCCGAGTACTGGGCGCAGAACCTGCGCAACCCCGTTCGGTTCAGGCACGCCGTCGAGGCTCTGGCGCGCGAGGAATCGACCGTCTTCGTCGAGCTGAGTCCCCATCCCGTCCTGCTCAAGCCGATCGAGCAGACGCTCCAGGCGCTGGATCTTCCGGCGCGTGTGCTCCCGACGTGCGAGCGGGGCGCGGACGAGCGCGGCAGCATGCTCGCCAGCCTCTCGGCACTTTTCGAGCTGGGCTTCGACCCGCGCTGGGACGTGGTGCTCGGGCACGAGGCCCCCGCGCTCGACGCCGCGGATCGCGAGGCGATCACCCAGGTGCGCGACGTGGTTCTGGCGGCGACCGCCGAGACCACGACCAGCACCGACCACGATGATCGTCAGGTGACCGCGCGCGAAGCGGCCCAGACGGTGCCGATCCTCCTTTCGGCGCGGACCGAGGCCGCCTTGTGGGCACAGGCCGAGCGCCTGCGCGAGCACCTCGTCGCCCACCCCGAGCTCGAGCTGCCGGACGTCGCCTACTCGCTCGCGACGAGCCGCTCGCACTTCGAGCACAGAGCGGCGGCCGTCGCGCACGACCGGGAGGAGCTGCTCGAGGTCCTGACCGCACTCGCCAACGGCAGCCCGGTCTCCGGTACCGTGCTCGGCAGCGCCGACAAGGCGGGAAAGCTGGCGGTGCTCCTCACCGGCCAGGGCAGCCAGCGCCCTGGCATGGGCCGCGCCCTCGCCGAGGCGTTCCCGGCCTTCCGCGACGCCCTCGACGCCGCCTGCGCCCACCTCGACCGCGAGCTCGAGCGGCCGCTCCGCGAGGTGCTCTTCGCGGAGGAAGGCGCTCCCGAGGCGGCCCTCCTCGACGAGACCGCCTTCACCCAGCCCGCCCTCTTCGTCATCGAGGTCGCGCTGTTCCGGCTCTTCGAGTCCTGGGGCGTCAGGCCCGACCTGCTCGTCGGCCACTCCATCGGCGAGCTCGCCGCCGCCCACGTGGCCGGCGTGCTCTCGCTCGAGGACGCCTGCACGCTCGTCGCCGCCCGCGGCCGGCTCATGCAGGCCCTCCCGCGTGGCGGCGCCATGGTCTCGCTCCAGGCCGCGGAGGACGAGGTCGCGCCCCGCCTCGCCGGGCGCAACGGGCAGGTCTCGATCGCTGCCCTGAACGGCCCCGCCTCCACCGTGATCTCCGGCGACGAGGAAGCCGTCCTCGAGGTCGCCCGCCACTTCGAGGCGCTGGGTCGCAAGACGACGCGGCTGCGCGTCAGCCACGCATTCCACTCGCCGCGCATGGACGGCATGCTCGACGCCTTCCGCGACGTCGCGAGCAAGCTGTCGTACGGCGCCCCGCGCATCCCGATCGTCTCGAACGTCACCGGCAAGCTCGCCTCCGCGGAGGAGCTCGGCTCGGCCGAGTACTGGGTCCGCCACGTCCGCCAGGCGGTGCGCTTCCTCGACGGCGTCCGCACCCTCGAGGCCGAGGGCGCGACCACCTTCCTCGAGCTCGGGCCCCAGGGCGTCCTCTGCGCCATGGGCCAGGAGTGCCTCTCCGAGGGCGCCCGCGGTCGCGCCGCCTTCCTGCCCGCTCTTCGCAAGGACCGGCCCGAGCCCGACGTCCTCACCTCCGCGCTCAGCTCGCTCCACGCCCACGGCCAGGCCGTGGACTGGACGGCCTTCTTCGCCCCCGCGCACCCCCGCCGCGTCCAGCTCCCGACCTACGCGTTCCAGCGCGAGCGGTTCTGGCTCGACGCGCCGAGGTCCCGCAGCGACGACGTCGCCTCGGCGGGGCTCTCCTCCGCCGACCACCCTCTGCTCGGCGCCGTCGTCCCGCTCGCCGACAGCGACGGCTTCGTCTTCACCGGCCGGCTCTCGCTCGCCGAGCACCCCTGGCTCGCCGGACACGCCGTCTTCGGCAGCGTCATCCTCCCCGGCACCGCCTTCGTGGAGCTGGCGCTCGCCGCCGCGCACCGGGTCGGGCTCGAGCGCGTCGAGGAGCTGACGCTGGAAGCTCCCCTGGCGCTGCCCGCCAAGGGGGCCGTCGTCGTGCAGCTCTCCGTCGGCGCGCCGGACGAGGCCGGCCGCAGGCCGGTCGCGGTGCACGCGCAGCCCGAGGGCGCCGCCACCTGGACCCGCCACGCCGCGGGCCTGCTCGGCCCCGCCGCTCCGGCGGACACCTTCGACCTCCACACCTGGCCGCCGCAGGGAGCGACGCCGCTCCCGCTCGACGGCGCCTACGACCGCATCGCCGCGCTGGGCTTCGGCTACGGTCCCGAGTTCCAGGGCCTGAAGGGCGCGTGGAGGCGCGGCGAGGAGCTCTTCGCCGAGGCCCGGCTGCCCGACGGGCTCGAGCCGGCCGGCTTCGGCCTCCACCCGGCGCTCCTCGACTCCGCGCTGCACGCGTGCCTGCTCGAGGGCGCCGCCGAGGCGGCGGTCCCCTTCTCCTGGACCGGCGTCTCGCTGCGAGCGGTCGGTGCGTCGTCGATCCGCGTGCGGCTCGCGCGCGGCGGAGGGGACGCGCTCTCGCTCCAGATCGCCGACGCGGCCGGCGAGCCGGTCGCGTCGGTGGCGGCGCTCGCGACGAGGCCCGCCTCCGCCGGGCAGGTGCGGGGCGCGCTCGGCGCCCCCCACGACGCGCTCTTCCGCGTCGACTGGACGGCGCTGGTCGGGACCTCGGCCTCGACGTCGCCCGGCGGGCACCGCGTCCTCCTCGGCGCCGACGAGCTCGGGCTGGGCGCGGCCCTCGAGGCGGCCTCGGCGCGGCTCGACCGCCACCCCGACCTCGCCGCGCTGCGAGGGGCGATCGCGAACGGCGCGCCCGCCCCCGAGGTCGTCGTCGCCGCGTTCCCACCGCGCGACGAGAAGGACCTCGTCGCGGCCGCGCACGCGGCCACCGCCGGCGCGCTCGCGCTGCTGCAGGCGTGGCTCGCGGACGAGCGGCTCGCCTCGACCCGGCTCGTCCTCGTCACCCGGCGCGCCGTCGCCGCGGGCGCGGACGAGGACGTCTTCGACCTCGTCCACGCGCCGCTCTGGGGCCTCGTCCGCTCCACCCAGGCCGAGCACCCCGACCGCGGCATCGCGCTCCTCGACGTCGACGGCGAGGAGGCCTCGCGGCAGGCCCTCCCGGCCGCCGTCGCCTCCGAGGAGCCCCAGCTCGCGCTCCGCAGCGGGGCCCTGGCCGCGCCGCGCCTCGCGCGCCGGCTCCCGACCGACACGCTCGCCCCCCCCGAGGCCGTGACGTGGCGGCTCGGGATTCCGGCGCACGGCACGCTCGACGCGTTCAAGCTCGTCCCGCACCCCGAGGCGGCGGCGCCTCTCGCCGAGGGCGAGGTGCGCATCGCCGTCCGCGCCGCCGGCCTCAACTTCCGCGACGCGCTCATCGCGCTCGGCATGTACCCGGGCAACCCGGGCTTCGTCGGGAACGAGGGCGCCGGCGTCGTCGTCGAGACCGGTCCGGGCGTCACCTCGGTCGCGGTGGGCGACCGGATCATGGGGATGTTCCCCTGCGGCTTCGGCCCCGTCGCCATCGCCGACCAGCGGAGCATCACGCGCATCCCGGAGGGCTGGTCCTTCGCCGAGGCGGCCTCCGTCCCGACCGTCTTCCTCACCGCCTACTACGCCCTCGTCGAGCTCGCCCGGCTGCAGCCCGGCGAGCGCATCCTCGTCCACGCGGCGGCGGGCGGGGTCGGCACGGCGGCCGTCCAGCTCGCGCGCCACCTCGGCGCCGAGGTGTTCGCCACGGCGAGCCCGGGCAAGTGGCCCTCGCTGCGCGCGCTCGGCTTCGACGAGAGCCATCTCGCCTCGTCGCGCACCCTCGACTTCGAGCCCCACTTCCGGCGCTCCACCGGCGGGCGTGGCGTCGACGTCGTCCTCGACTCCCTCGCGCGCGAGTTCGTGGACGCCTCCCTTCGCCTGCTCCCTCCCGGCGGCCGCTTCCTCGAGATGGGCAAGACGGACGTCCGCGACGCGCAGGCCGTCGCCGCCCAGCACCCCGCCGTCGGCTACCGCGCCTTCGACCTCGCCGAGGCGGGACCGGAGCGGATCGCCCAGATGCTCGGGGAGCTCACGGCGCTCTTCGAGCGCGGCGTGCTCCGCCCGCCTCCCGTCACCGCCTGGGACGTGCGCCGCGCGCCGGAGGCGTTCCGCGCCCTCGCCCAGGCGCGGCTCGTCGGGAAGGTCGTCCTCACCGTCCCGCGCGAGCTCAACGGCGAGGGGACGGTGCTCGTCACCGGCGCGACCGGCACGCTCGGTGGCCTCGTCGCCCGCCACCTCGTGCAGGAGCACGGCGCGAGGCACCTGCTGCTCGCCTCGCGCAAGGGGCTCGCCGCGCCGGGCGCCGAGGTGCTGAAGCAGGAGCTCGAGGCGGCCGGCGCCTCGGTCACCGTCGCCGCCTGCGACGTCGCGGACCGCGCCGCGCTCGAGGCGCTCCTCGCCTCGATCCCCGCCGCGCATCCGCTCACCGCCGTCGTCCACGCCGCCGGCGTCCTCGACGACGGCGTCCTGGGCGCGCTCACGCCCGAGCGGCTCGCGACGGTGCTGCGCGCCAAGGTGGACGCGGCGCTGAACCTCCACGCGCTCACCGAGGAGCTCGACCTCTCCGCCTTCGTCCTCTTCTCCTCCGCGGCGGGCGTCCTCGGCACCCCGGGGCAGGCCAGCTACGCGGCGGCGAACGCGTTCCTCGACGCGCTCGCCCACCACCGCAAGGCGCGCGGGCTCCCCGCGCTCTCGCTCGACTGGGGCTACTGGGCCGAGCGGAGCGGCCTCACCGCGCACCTCGGCGCCGCCGACCTCCAGCGCATGGCGCGCATGGGCATGCGGCCCCTCTCGTCGGACGAGGGGCTCGCGCTCCTCGACGCCGCCTGGGCGACCCCCGACGCCACGATCGTCCCCGCGCGCATCGACACCGCCGCGCTCGGCGCGGCCGACGCGTTGCCGCACCTGTTCCGCGGCCTCGTCCGACCCCGCGCCGCCATCGCCCGTGAGCCCGCCGCCGCTTCTGGCCTCGAAGAGCGGTTGCGCTCGCTCTCCGAGGCCGACCGCGATCGCGCGCTGCTCGACCTCGTTCGCAGCGAGGCCGCCGCGGTGCTCGGTCAGCGCGCGGCGAGCGCCGTCCATCCGAACCGGCCGCTCAGCGAGGTCGGCCTCGACTCGCTCATGGCCGTCGAGCTCCGCAACCGCCTCTCGGCGGCCTCCGGGCTGCGCCTCCCGACCACGCTGCTGTTCGATCATCCGACGCCGTCCGCACTCGCCAAGCTGCTGCGGGAGAAGCTCCTGGGCGACGGCCGCGCACCGCCCGCCGCGACCGTCGCGTCGCGATCGTCTCGATGGCGTGCCGCTTCCCGGGCGGCGTGCGCACGCCCGAGGAGCTCTGGCAGCTCCTCCTCGAGGCCAAGGACGCGGTCTCCGCGTTCCCGGAGAACCGCGGCTGGAACCTCGACGAGCTCTACGACCCCGACCCCGACGCCAGGGGCAAGACCTACGCGCGCGACGGCGGGTTCCTCCACGACGTCGACCGCTTCGACCCGAGCTTCTTCGGGATCAGCCCGCGCGAGGCGCTCGCCATCGACCCGCAGCACCGGCTGCTCCTCGAGACCTCGTGGGAAGCCCTCGAGCGCGCCGGCATCTCCCCTGCCTCGCTGCACGGCAGCAACAGCGGCGTCTTCGTGGGCGTCATCCAGAACGATTACGCCACGCGCGTCATGGACGCGTCTTCGGAGCTGGAGGGATACGGGTACATCGGCAGCGCAGCCAGCGTCGCGTCGGGTCGCATCTCCTACACCCTCGGTCTCGAGGGCCCCGCGATCACCGTCGACACGGCGTGCAGCTCGTCGCTCGTCGCGACGCACCTCGCCTGCCAGGCGCTGCGCAACGGCGAGTGCTCGCTCGCGCTCGCGGGCGGCGTCACGGTCATGGCGACGCCGGCTCCGTTCGTCGAGTTCAGCCGGCAGCGCGTGCTGTCGCCCGACGGCCGGTGCCGGTCCTTCTCCGCCGACGCCAACGGAACCGGCTGGGCGGAGGGCGCCGGCTTCCTCCTCCTCGAGCGGCTCTCCGACGCGAGGCGAAACGGCCATGACGTGCTCGCCGTGATCCGCGGCT
>WNGA01010808.1_pt1 | contig 13279 bp, 8 predicted proteins | sample 5400061 | NCBI WGS metagenome assembly WNGA01 (sample SAMN13153366, study PRJNA577476) | soil metagenome | isolation source: 100 cm soil or saprolite under grassland replicate 2 | place: USA:California | collected 2016-06-15 | reverse complement strand
AGACGAGCACGGCGCCAGCGCTGGAGACGGACCAGCGCAGCGGCCCGGTTGCTTGAGATCGCCCCCTCAACGAGTCGAGCCAGGCTCAGGCGGAACAGTTGACGGCGACGCACGTTCGACCACCGGGATCGCAAGGATGGGTAATGAGCGCCTCTTGCGGAACGTCGAGCGCTTGCGCGGGTATGACCCTGCCGCTGTCGAGCCGGAAAGACGCAACCCAGGATTGACAGGCCGCAGTGTTCAAAACCGCGCACCGGTGAGTTGCAGCCACTCTGTCCCCGGCCGGGATGTCGACTCCGGCCTGTGCCGAGTTCCGATGTATCGGGCGGACATCGGGCCGGTCCTGTTGTGTAGGAACACCATCACTTTCTTGTGAGGCCCTCATGGCTGACCAGCAATGGGTTGCAGGGTTCGCGGAGATTCGCCGACCGCGGTCGCTCGACATCGCACGCGCAGGGCAACCACGACCCGTCAGCCGGCACCGATGAGCCGGAATCTGGTTGTGTGCCTCGACGGCACAAGCAACGAGCCCGAGGTCGACGTCACGAACGTCGCGCGACTCTTCGACATGGCGATCAAGGACGACGACCAGCTGGTCTACTACGACCCGGGCGTCGGCACGATGGGCGCACGCAGCGCCACCACGCCGGTCGGCAAGTCACTCACCCGCGTCGCCGGACTGGTCGTGGGCTTCGGCGTCCGCGACAACGTCGCCGAGGCGTACTCGTGGTTGATGGAGCACTACCGCGCTGGCGACCGGATCTACCTGTTCGGATTCAGCCGGGGTGCCTACACGGCGTTGGCGCTGGCCGGCATGCTCCGCACGGTGGGCCTGCTCAGCCCAGGGGCCGAGAACCTCGTGCCCTACGCCCTCAAGCTCTATGCCCGGAACACGTCGCGCAGCGTCAGCGACGCCGAGGACAAGAAGTACTGGGACACGCGCGGCGAGTTCGGCCGCAAGTTCGGCAACCCGGACTTCGTGCGGTTCGCGAAGAACATCACCTTCCTCGGTCTCTGGGACACGGTGAAGTCCGTCGGCTGGCTGAACGCGCGGGCGAGGTTCGAGCAGGCTCACTGGCCGTTCACCCGCAACGTCAGGAACGTCGCGGCCGGGCGACTCGCCATCGCCATCGACGAGAACCGGCGTCCTTTCGCGTCGTACCGGTTCGACCCGAATCAGGTCGCCGAACGTCCCGACGACCTCAAAGAGGTCTGGTTCACGGGCGTGCACAGTGACGTCGGTGGCCAGATGCCGGATAGTGTCGAGTTCACGGAGTCGCCGCGACCACGGGATCTTGACCGTCGCGGATGGAGGACCGCCCGCGCGGTGCCCGGTTCCACCTCGTCGACCTCGACGCGGCGACCCGGACGTACATCAAGCATCCGGGCCTGCCCAACGACGACGTGTTCGCGGACGCCGAGGACAAGGTCCTCGAGAGCGACTTCGCGTTCCACGCCCAGCAGGTGTACGCCGCGGCCTCGCGGACCCTGGCGACCTTCGAGTCGGCGCTCGGGCGACGCGTCAGGAAACCACAGTGATCTTGACGGCAGCGCTCAGCCGCCGGATCCTGATCTTACGGGTGCCGAACTCGGAAGCGGCGGGCGGCTGATGCAGGTCTACGAGGCGATCGTGCGAGGTTTGGAGAGCCTCGGGGTACGGACCGTGTTTGGGGGCAACGGCGAGAACATCGCCAGCCTCACCGTCGCGCTGGCCCGGTCGCAGACGATCCGCCCGGTTCTCGTCCGGCATGAGCAGGCTGCCGCCTACATGGCATGCGGGTACTCGATGTTCACCAACAACCTCGGCGTCTGTTTCGCCACCGTCGGTCCCGGCGCGTTCAACTTGGTCACCGGGCTCGCGGTGGCGATGAGCGACTCGTACCCGGTGCTGGCACTGACCGGCTACATCGAGACCCAGTGGGAGGGCCGCGGCGCCGTCAACGACACCTCTGGGCACAACGGGACTCCGGACTCCCAGGCGCTGTTCGCCGCCACCACCAAACGGTCCTTCAAGATCACCGACGTCGAACAGACCTGCGAGGTCCTCGAGGAAGCGGTCAACATCGCCTTCGAGGGCCGCCCCGGACCGGTGCACATCGCGGTCGCACAGAACCTCACGCACCGCAACGTGCATGTGCCGAATTACAGGGACCCTCGGATCACGGTGTCGCCGCCGCAGCCGGACCCGAGCGCGGTCGAGCAGGTCGCCGACGCGTTGGCGCATGCGCTGACCGCACGTCGCAGCGTGATCCTGCTCGCCGGGTTCGGCGCGGTCCAGGGCGGCGCGCAGGCCGAGGTGAAACGGTTTGCCGAGCGCTTCCAGATCCCAGTGGTCACGACCTTGGACGGCAAGGGCGTGATCGCGGAGAACCATCCGTTGTGCGTCGGGGTCTTCTCCGAGAGCGGCCATTCCAGCGCTTGGAAGGTGTTTCGGAAGGCTGACGTGGTCGTCGCGGTCGGCAACTCGCTGAACCAGCACGCCACCTTCGGTTTGCGCGAGGACCTGTTCGAGGACAAGACATTGATCCAGCTCAACATCAGCAGCGGTGAGATCGGCAAGTTTTACCCCGCCCGGCACGCCCTGGTCTCCGACGCCCGACCGGGTCTCGCCGCGGTCACCGAATCGCTCGCGGCCAAGGTGGGGGCACGGGCGCCGGTGAAGGTCGACGGGCAGGACTACGAGGCTCGGCACATCCCGCACGTCACCGGCGACATCCATCCCGGCCAGCTCGCGCAGACGATGGGCAGGATGCTGCCGCCCGGTGGCGTCATCCTCGCCGACGCCGGTGCGCACCTGGCGTGGCTCGGCTACTACCTGGAGTTGGAGGAGGGGCAGAACTTCCGCAAATGCGGCACGTTTGGGCCGATGGCCGCCCACACCAACGCAGCGATCGGGCTCAAGGCGGCGCAGCCGCACCGCACCGTCGTCGTCGGCTGCGGAGACGGCTGCTACGCGATGGCCGGGTTCGAGCTGATGACCGCGGTCGAGAACAACCTGCCGGTGATCTGGGTCATCTTCAACGACGCCGAGTTCAAGCTCGTCAAGCTGTACCAGCTCGCGAACTACGCCAAGACCGGGCTGGTCGAGCTGGCCGCACCTGACTTCGCTGCGTACGCCCGGGCCTGTGGCGCGGACGGGTACCGCGTGGACAGCATCGAGCAGTTCAGCGATGCCTACGCCGCTGCGCTGGTCTCCCGGCGTCCGACTGTCATCGACGCGAAGATCACCCGCTGGGCGCTCCCGCATTACAGCAGCTCACCGAAGGGGACACTGCACGGGGCGTGGGAGATGCTCGAAGAGCGTCTCCGGGGCAGCTGAACGACGAGCACCGTGACGTCTTGTGACGACTGAAGTCCTTGTCACGAAGACCTTCCGGGGCCGTCTCGCACAGAGACAAATGAATACGCACAACAGGCTATGGGAGCCGGTTCCGGCCCTGCCTAGCCTGTCGGGAACCGGCTCGGGAGGACTGGGCCGAGATGGGAGTACCCCAGGATGAGGGTCTACGAAGCCATCGTCAAAGGGCTCGAGGGCATCGGTGTCGAAGCTGCCTTCGGAGGTGCCGGGGAGAACGCTGCCGGGCTGATGCTGGCGCTGAGTCAGTCCAAGAAGATCCGCGGGATCATCACCCGGCACGAGCAGGCCGCCTCGTTCATGGCCTGCGGGTACGCGATGTACACGGACCGGCTAGGGGTGTGCTTCGCCACCGCCGGCCCGGGCGCTTTCAACCTGTTCTCCGGGCTCGCGGTCGCCATGAGCGACTCTTACCCGGTGCTCGGGATCTCCGGCTATGCGGCGATGGAGTGGAAGGGCCGCGGGTCGCTAAACGAGACCTCGGGATGGAACCGGACCCCGAACTCCCTGGACATGTTCGCCGCGACCACGAAGAGGTCGTTCTTGCTCACCCGGATCGAGGACACCTGCGACGTCCTCGAGGAGGCCGTGAACGTCGCCTTCGAGGGCCGGCCTGGGCCGGTGCACATCACCGTCCCGGAGAACCTCACCCACCACGGGCAGAGCGTGGAGAACTACCACGGCATCCGGCTGAACGTTAAGCCCGTGGTGCCCGACGCGGCGCACGTTGAGGCCGCCGCCGACGCGCTCGCCGACGCGTTGCACCGCGGGCGGAAGATCGTCGCCCTGGTCGGGTTCGGGGCGATACGCGCGCACGCCGAACCCGAGGTCAAGCGGTTCATCGAACGGTTCCAGATCCCGCTGCTGACCACTCAGGACGGCAAAGGGGTCGTCTCCGAGGGCCACCGACTGTGCGTGGGGGTCTTCTGTGACAGCGGACACGCCAGCGCCTGGAAGGCGTTCCAGGAGGCCGACGTGGTGCTCGCGGTCGGGAACGCGTTCAACCAGCACGCCACGTTCAACTACCACGAGTCGTTGTTCGAGGACAAAACACTCATCCACATCAACATCTCCGCCGACGAGATCGACAAGGCCTTCAAGGCGGACTACGCGCTCGTCTCCGACGCCCGCGTGGCGATGGCCTCGCTGTACACCGCGCTGGACGCCAAGGTCGGCCCGGTCGAGCCGGTCACCGTCGACGGGCAGGACTGGGAGAAGCGGCATATCCTGCACCTGACCGACTCCCTGCACCCCGGCGAGCTCGCCCAGGTGATCGGGCGGCTGCTGCCGCCGGGAGGAATCCTGCTCGCCGACGCCGGCGCACACCTGGCCTGGCTGGCCTACTACGTCGAGCTGGAGGAGGGCCAGAACTTCCGCAAGGCCGGGGAGTTCGGGCCGATGGCCGGGCACACCAACGGCGCCATCGGCCTGAAGGCCGCGTACCCGGACCGCACGGTCGTGGTCGGCTGCGGCGACGGCTGCTACAACCTGTCGGGGTTCGAGCTGATGACCGCGGTCGAGCACGACCTGCCGGTCATCTGGGTCATCTTCGACGACCGGGAGTTCAAGCTCATCAAGATCTTCCAGTTCGCCACCTACCAGAAGACCGGGCTGGTCGAGTTCCGCAACCCCAACTACGCCGCCTACGCCGAAGCCTGCGGCGCCGACGGCTACACCGCCGACACCTTGGAGGAGTTCGAGACCTGCTTCGCCCAGGCGCTCGCCTCCGGGCGCCCGTCGGTGATCGACGCCCGCATCACCCGCTGGGCGATCCCGCACTACAGCCCTTCACCAGACGGTGTCATCCCCGGTCTGGTGAAGATGTTCGAGGAAAGGTTCCGGTCCTGATGACACGACGTAGGTTGTCCCGCAAGTCCTCCTCCGGCATCCCCGACCAGCGCGGCACCCGGCCCGCCGGCACCGGGTGGACCGAGACCTACCAGGGCGGCAGCCCGGAGGCCGAACGGACGCTGTTCGCGGAGTACGCGGCCACCATCATGGAGGCGCAAGCGCTCTCGCAGAGGAAGGCCAGCGCGCACGGAGTTCCGCACCCGCCGGCCCGGACGCTGCACGTGAAGGCCACGTTGGCGCTCGAGGACGCCGAGCTGCGGTTCCGCGACGACCTTCCCGAGGAGCTCCGGCACGGGTTCGCCCAGCCCGGTGCGGCGTACCGGACAACCGTCCGGTTCTCCAACGCCGCGAACACCGGGGAGCCGGACTTCAAGCCCGACCTGCGCGGCGCCGCCCTGCGGGTGCATGTCGACGAGACCACCGTGCATGACCTGCTGATGACGAACTTCGCGGTCTCTCACGCCCGCGACGCGCGGCAGTTCGTTGAGTTCGCGCGCGCGACCGCCGGTGGCACCGCCGCGCAACTGGCCGGGATCGCACGACTGGTGCGGCTGTTCGGTGCCCGGGAGACGATCCGGATGCTGAAGAACGTCTTCAAGGCGCGCCGCCGCCAGCCCGGCAGCGTGTTCACCGAGACCTACTGGAGCCGCGGCGCACTGCGCTGGGGCCCGACGCTTGCGGTGCGCTACCTGCTGCGGCCCACCGCGGGCACGCCCGAGGCGAGCCCGTCGGGGACCGACCCGAGCTACCTGTCCGCCGACGCCGCCCGCCGGCTCGCCGCCGGTCCGGTCGCCATGGAGCTGTGCATCCAGCGGTACCGCGACGCGACCTCCACCCCGATCGAAGACACCTCCGTTGAGTGGACCGAGCAGGTCTCGCCCGCCGAACCGGTCGCGGTGCTCACCGTGCCGCAGTGCGACACGACCAGCGCCACGGCGCAAAGCGTCGCCGAGGCCGTGGACGCTCTTGCGTTCAACCCGTGGAACACGACCGACGAGTTCGCGCCGCTGGGGAACCTGAACCGGGCCCGGAAGGCCGCCTACGACGCGTCCGCGGCGGTGCGCGGCGGCACCCGTTGGCGGACCGGGGTGCCGACCCGCAACGTGGTTGCCGGTGCGGCGGCCCGGGCGGTGTTCTCGGTGTTGAACCGGCGGATGCCCTGGTACCGGCTGCCGGCGCGGCTCTCGGTGCTCAACCTGGAGGCGTACCGGCACGTGCTGCGCAAGCAGAACCTGATCGACACCGATCCACCCGAGGCGCCACCGGCGGCCCGGCCGGTCCCGGCGGCCCCACCGGAGCAGGCCCGGTGGGCACGCACACCCGACGGCTGGTACAACGACCTGTCCGCCCCGTCGATGGGTGCCGTCGGTGCCGCGTTCGGCCGGAACCTGAAACCGGACTACACCCAGTCCTTCGACTACCCGAACCCGGTCAGCGTCAGTGCCCGACTGCTCGCCCGGAAACGGTTCCTGCCCGCTACGTCGCTGAACCTGCTGGCCGCAGCCTGGATCCAGTTCCAGGTCCACGACTGGGTCAACCACGCGCGCGTCCCGCTCGGCCAGGACGACGTGAAGGTCCCAATGCCCGGGGGGCGCACCTGGCGCAATTCCCCGGGAGGTCGCCCGGAGAACATCATGCGGATCGCCGGGAACAAGGCGCTCGCTGTCGGTCCGGACGGCACCCAGCGGCTGTTCGCCGACGGCGCCTCGCACTGGTGGGACGCCTCGGAGGTGTATGGCTCTGACGCGGCCAAGGCAGGGTCGCTGCGCGAAGGTGCCAAGATCCGGCTCGACGATGGCTACCTCCCCGAGGACACCTCCGGGATGGACGTCACCGGGTTCAACGAGAGCTGGTGGCTGGGTCTGTCGGGGCTGCACACCCTGTTCGCCCGCGAGCACAACGTGGTCTGCGACGAGCTCCGCGCGCATTACCCCAGCTGGAGCCCGGAGCGGGTCTACCAGACGGCGCGGCTGGTGGTCGCCGCGCTGATCGCGAAGATCCACACCGTCGAGTGGACCCCGGCCATCTTGGCGACCGAGGCGATCGACCTGGGCCTGAAGGCGAACTGGAACGGCCCGCCGTCCAACGACTGGATCACCAGGCTCGGCATCTGGCTGATGGACACCCACGCCGGCGTTGGCATCCCGGCCACCACGCCGGACCACAACGGGGTCCCGTACTCGCTGACCGAGGAGTTCGTCACCGTCTACCGGTTGCATCCGCTGATCCCCGACGACTACCGGTTCCTGGACCACACCGACGGGCACTTGATCCGCACCTGCGGGTTCGACGCCCTCTCCGGGACGGCCGCCGACGAGCAGCTGCGCGGTCTCGGGATGGAGAACATGCTGTACTCCTTCGGCCGCTCGCACCCCGGTGCGATCACGCTGCACAACTACCCGGCGGCGCTGCGGGACTTCGTCCGCGACGGCGAGCACATCGACCTGTCCGTCGTCGACCTGGTCCGCACCCGGCGGCGCGGCATCCCCCGCTACAACGACTTCCGGGCAGGGCTGCACAAGCCGCGGGTCCGCGACTTCGAGGAAATCTCGACGAACCCCGATTCGGTGCGCGGGATGCGGGAGCTGTACCGCAGCGTCGACGACGTCGACACGATGGTCGGGCTGTTCGCCGAGACGCCACCGGAAGGCTTCGGGTTCTCCGACACAGCGTTCCGGGTGTTCATCTTGATGGCGTCGCGGCGCCTGCAGTCCGACCGGTTCCTGACCGTCGACTTCCGCCCCGAGATCTACTCTCCGCTGGGGATGGACTGGGTCGCCCACAACAACATGACGAGCGTCATCTTGCGGCACTGCCCGGATGTGGCGGCGCTGCTGCCGCGCGGGCAGAGCGCGTTCGCGCCGTGGCGGGCCGCCGCACCAGTGGCCGGTCGGCCGCCAGCCAGTACGACGGCCGACTCGGGGGCTGGATCCCGGGCCGGCTCGAACGGGGGCGCATGATGACCGCGCAGCACACCCGCAGCCACCCCGGCCTCGACGCGCTTGCGGACCGGCCGCTGGTCACAGCCCTGTGGCGGCGGCGTACCCACCGGGTCAGCCGCGGCTCCTCGGTCGAGGCGGGCTCGATGAGCTACACCTCCGGCGAGCCGCGGACCCCGCTGACCGAGCTCGAGGAGGCGGTCCTGATCGCGGTCACCGGCTGCACGGGGCTGACGATGCCCGACCGGCCGTTCAACGACCCCCGCAACCACCAGCCGATCATGGCTAAACCGAACCTGAACATGGTGGGCCGGACAGCCGGCAGCCCCGACAACGCCCAGGGCACCCACTTCATCCTGATCAACGACACCGGCACCTACTACCTGCGCAAGCTAGCCCCCGACGACTCAGGCGCCTCGGTGCTCGACCCCGACGCCCTGCTCGCCCGAGCCGCGCAGGCCAAGGTGAGACTGCTGGACCGGCGCATCGACGTCCCCGACGGCAACCGGGACTTCCCCGCCTACCTGGACTCGAACCGGTTCCTTTCGAACCTGCCCGGCACCACGATCTTGTTCCCGGTCGTCGACCTGTCCCGGCAGTACATCAACGCGATCATGTACCTGCTCACCCAGCCCGCCGGGGCTCGGCCCACCATCGTCGACGACCGGAACTTCTACCGGAAGGCCGGAGTGCAGAAGTGGGTGAAGAGCGGGTTCTTGAACAAGGACATCAAGCTGCCGCTGGGGAACCTGGGCGCGATGCGCACCCAGATCGAGGCCGACCTGCTGCTGCAGAACCTGATGCTGACCGCGGACTCGATGGGCCTCGGTGCCTGGATCCACGCCTCGATCTCTCCGCCGGTGCTGCTCGGGGACCCGAAGTTCACCGGCCGGTACGGCTCGATGCTCGGCTTCGACTGGGTGGTGCCGAAGTGGAAGCCGATCGACTTCGTCCGCTGGGGTGTTCCACTGCCGATGATGGCGAACATCCGCGCCAACGCCGTCGGGCTGCGCCGGATGGGCGAGCCGCTTATCAAGGCGATGTGCCCACCGAACTACCCGAGCATGAACGAGGCCGTCGACGCGGTGGTCGCCGACAAGTTCGGCCCGGATGGCATCTACACCGACGAGGCACTTTTCAAGCGGATCTACAACGGCGAGTTCGGCGACCGGTACCTGAAGGAGGCCAGCAATTACGCCGCCGACGTGATCGCGTGCACCCGCGACATCTGCACCTACATCTACGACACCCACGGACGCTTCCCAGCGCATACCGAGGCCATCCACGTGCCCGGCGCATGGCTGCAGGCGCACCACGTCGAGAACGGCTACTATGAGAAGTTCTTCCGTGACGGGCTGACCGAGGCGCACCTGAGCCACGACACGACCTGGCACGAGGGCGGCTGATGAACATCAGCCGCAGACACGTCTCCGGATCGTCCAGCAGGACGTCGACCCGGGCCAGCTCCTCCGGGAGCCGCAGCAGCTCCACCCTTTCAGGTCGAAGTAGTGAGCGAACCAGGGCGTGTAAGTGCGCGACACGGGCAGCACGTCCTCGGCGGCCCTAAGGGTGGAGTCTCAGGGGTCGCCTCCGTCAGCTTGCCCTCCGGATCCACGCCCGGCGACTGCCAACGTGCCCGCGGTCACAGACAGCGGGGCGGTGGGGACGCACGGTCGAAGGAAACCGCAAGGCCTCGAGAGGAGACAGGTCATGGCCATGGCAGCGGTCATCGTGCTCGCAGACACCGAGACACGGGGACTTGGCCCGGGTCGTCAACGCCATGATGACCGCCAAGGAGTTCGCCGAGGCCGGCGACGACGTGGAGCTCATCTTCGATGGTGCGGGCACCCGATGGCCCGGTGTCTTGGCGGACCCGGATCACCGCAGCCATCGCCTCTTCGAGCAGGTTCATGAGGTGATCTCCGGCGCGTGCGCGTTCTGTTCCCGCGCCTTTGACACTGAAGACGGGGTCCGCAGGGCCGAGGTGCCCTTCCTGGAGGAGTACAAGGGCCACCCCAGCGTCCGACGGCTCGTGCAGGAGGGCAGGGAGGTCCTCACGTTCTAAAGGCCCCGACCGTTCGGGATTGCTGGCGTGAACAACGTGGCCGATCGACCGTTGAGGAGGAGGGACAGATGGATGGAGTGCTGCTGCTCGGCCGGCTGCTGCTGGGCGTCTGGGGTGACCTCGGGTCGCTGGCTCTGGTGGTCTTCCTGGTCGCAACCGCGGTTCCTGATGCACGCCTTATGGCGCGAATCCGAACCGATGAGCTGTCAGATCGAGATGGTGCAGTTCAACAAGGACCTGGCGCTGGCCGGCGCGGCGCTGGGCTTCTTCTGGGTCTTCTCCCAGGCCCCGGCGCTGACGCTGACGGGCCCGCTGTTTCTGATGAGGTACGGGGTGAACGGGAACGCTGGCTCGAGCTAGTTGCGACGCCGTAGGCTGTCCGACCATTGTGGCTCTCGGCCGGTGAGGAGGAAGACCCTGAACGACACGATTGCCAGCCTCAACCACCCAGTCAGCCCGGATGGCCCGCGCAGGCCGCGGCTCGTCATCTTCGACGTCAACGAGACCTTGTCGGACATGTCGCCGATCGGCGAGCGATTCGAGGCGGTGGGCGCACCCGGGCACCTGGCCCGAACCTGGTTCGCGGGGCTCCTGCGTGACGGCTTCGCCCTCACCGTCGCGCAGGAGAACCCGGCATTCACGCAACTGGCCGCCGAGGGGTTCCGGGCGCTGGCGGCGGGACTACCGCTCAACCGCCCGGTCGAGGAAGCCGTGGAGTACGTCATGGCGGGCTTCGCCGGGCTGGCTGTTCACCCGGACGTGCCCGGTGGTGTCCGGTTGCTGGCAGAACTGGGCATCCGGCTGGTCACCCTCAGCAACGGGGCGGCATCGATCGCCGAGCGGCTGCTGGCCGATGCCGGGCTGGACCATGCCTTCGAGTCCTGCCTCTCCGTGGAGGATGCGGGCATCTGGAAGCCGGCCCCCGCCGCCTACGCGTACGCGGTGGCAACCTGCCAGGTCGACCCGATGGACGCCATGCTGGTAGCTGCCCACCCCTGGGACACCGACGGTGCAGGTCGGGCTGGCCTGGCTACCGCCTGGATCAACCGGACCGGCGGCCGGTACCCGGAGTACTTCCGGCCACCAGATCTGCAGGCTGCCTCGCTGCGGCACCTGGCCGACCAACTCAGGTAGACACGAATCCAGGGCAGCGACTCGGGCGACAGCCGTCGGCAAGCGGAGGTTCACGCGGGGGCGAGCAGCTCCTCCAGGGTGCGACGTAACCAGCCGCAGTACTGGGCAGGCGACCAGCCCGTCGTGCGGCGTAGCAGCAGGCAGGTCTCCGCCCAGCCGCCAGCGCGACGGTCTCCTCCTGCCACACCGTCTGCCACGTCGGCTACCAGGCCGTCGGTGCGCGCAAGTTGTGGGTTCGCGGGCCGGTCGACGATCAGCCTGTCGCGGCGAACGCTGGCTGGCACTACTCACGGGCGCATAGTCATGCGTCGCACTGCACGGAATCAGCCAGTTGTTGGGGCAGTCTCCGCAAAGTAGGACCATGCGGTCGACGCCGCACGCAGGTTGAAGAGCGAACCCGGGCTGCGTGGCGAAGCCGCGGCCAACTTGGCTCAAGAAGCCAATGCGCCAGCGGGGTGTTCGTGGGAGCCATCGACCTGTCAGGTGCGGTTGCCTGCCCGTTCAAAATCGACGTGTCCGACCGTGAACGCCGCCGGCCGGAGATCCGGCGAGAAGTCTCACTCCCGTCTGACTCGCGTTCAACGCGTGCCCCTGGGACCGGTAGCGAGAGCGGCTCCGATCCCCGATTCCGGTCCGTTTCACGCGCGCAACCTAGGCGAGGGTGACGCCGTGGCGGATTGCCGTGCAGTCAGCAGATGCACATCGAACGCCGGTGCATGGACGTCAATCATCTGGTCGTCGATCACCGCCCAGCCAGACTGTTTGAGGAGTTGCTGCAACGGCCCCTCCCGACGCCGGAAGGGCCAGCAGTGCCGCGTCGTTGCCGAATGCTCACACATCTGAGCCTCGGCGATCACCAACAGCCCAGACGTGGACAACACGCGCGCAAGCTCGGCCAGGCCACCTGTCGGGTCTGCCCAATGACGCAAGGACAACGTCGAGGTGATGACATCGAAGGATCTGGACGCGAAAGGCAATTGCTCCGCAACGGCACACACAAGGAATGCGCCCGTCGAGCGACAACGGTGCCGCGCTACCGCAAGCATCTCCACGGAGGGATCCACCCCCACCACGAACGGGTACCGACCCGCAGCCGCCTTCAGCAGCCGTCCGGTACCGCAACCCACATCCAACAACCACATCGCGTGGGGGAGCTGCTCATCCAGCGTGCGGAGCACCGCCGCATGAGTAGGCTCGAACAGCAACCCTTGAAGTGCGCTGTCGTCAAACCACGGCGCCCAAGACGCGAAGGTCGACCGAGAACCTGACATCTCAACCCCTGTCGGCGGCGATCCAGCCATCCTGGGCAACCCCAGTGGCGGGGGGCTCTTGAAGACGGGGCTGACCCGGGATCTGGTGGCCCGAACAGCGCGGCGCCCTCGGACGGCCACTCCGTGACGAGTCGCGCCGGACTGCTCCGGTGCGCGCCAGTGCACCCACCGGGCGCACCCCGAGCACGGGCCCACTTCAGAGTGGACCTCGAGTCGGACGAGCTGCCCTTCGGCGTGGGGCAGACCGCACCACCAGCAGCTCGGCCGCTCGTCGAAGGCTTCCGTGGTCTCCATTGTGCTCACCTCCTCATCAGTGGATGTCGAGCCGCCGGAGACCGGCGTACGCGAGCCCGGAGGCCACCGCGCTGAGGAGGACAAGAAGGCAGGCGCCGAGAAGCGTGGCGCCGTCATGGATCTGGTTGGCGCCCACGCTCCAGTAGATCGGTGAGGCGTACCGCAGATGGTGCACCCAGGAGACCACGGGCGCCATCGAGCTCACGACGTACGCCGCCGCGGCGAGGGCCACCGTGATGCCGAGGGCGGTGCCGCGGCGGCCGGTCCAGGCCCCGATGGCCACGGCGACCAGGCCGTAGTCGAAGGCCATCCCGGACGCAAGGAGGGTGGTCTGCAGGAGCGCCGACAGGGGCAGGTCGACGTCGAAGCC
>WNGA01009296.1_pt1 | contig 13279 bp, 10 predicted proteins | sample 5400061 | NCBI WGS metagenome assembly WNGA01 (sample SAMN13153366, study PRJNA577476) | soil metagenome | isolation source: 100 cm soil or saprolite under grassland replicate 2 | place: USA:California | collected 2016-06-15 | reverse complement strand
CCCGGGCACCCGCGCACCGCACCGCACCCCGGCACCTGAGCGCACCTGACGCACCCCGGCACCTGCGCCCACGCACCCCGGCACCTGCGCACCTGACGCACCCCACCCACCCGGAGTAAAATCCGCCCGTGCTGCGGCGTGGCGTTTACTTGATTGGCGCAGGACCCGGCGCTCCGGACCTGATTACGGCCCGCGGCCTCGCGTGTCTGCAGATGGCGGACGTCGTCATCTACGACCACATGGTCCATCCGCGCCTCTTGTCCTCAGCTCCCACGCACGCGGAGCGGATTGACGTCGGCAGCGCGGCGCCGGAACGCCTCGATCAGGAAGCCATTTGCTACTTGATTGCGGAAAAGGCGCGAGAGGACAAGCTGATCGCGCGCCTCAAATGGGGCGATCCGCTGGTCTTCGATCAGGGGGGCATCGAGGCGCTTTTCCTTCACGAACAAGGCATACCGTTCGAGATTGTTCCCGGCATCCCGGTGGCACTTGCGGCGCCGGCCTTTGCCGGCATCCCCGTCAGTTATCCCGGAGGCGGCGACACAATCACGCTCGTCCGTGGGCACGAGGACGAAGGACGGCAGCGCACGCGTGTGGACTGGGCATCGCTCGCAAAGCTGGACGGCACGATTATCTGTTACGCAGGTCCACGGCGGCTGCCGTCGATGATTGACTCGCTGATCTCGGGCGGCCGTTCCGAAGAAGAAGCGGCGGCGATCATCTTCAACGGCACGCTGCCGACCCAGCAGACAATCACCGGGTCGTTGCGCGAGCTCGCCCATCGCGCGCGAGAGCAGCCGCAACCGGCGCCTGCGCTTCTCGTCGTCGGCAACGTGGTGCGGCTTCGCGATCATCTGCGATGGTTCGACGCACGGCCGCTGTTTGGCCGGCGGGTGCTCGTCACGCGATCGCGCGACCAGTCCGGCGAGCTTGTCGAGCTGCTCGAGGCTCAAGGCGCCGAAGCGGTGGAGGCGCCGCTCATCAACGTCGTGCCACCCGACAATTACGGTCCGCTCGACCGGGCATGCGCGCACGCGAGCGAGTACCATTGGATCGTGTTTACGAGCGCCAATGGCGTCAACGCGTTCATGGATCGGCTGCTTGCGGGCTCACGCGACACGCGCGCGCTGGCCGGCGCCAAGCTGTGTGCCGTCGGGCCAGGCACCGCCGCACGACTCGCGCGCGTCGGTCTCAAGGTCGACCTCGTGCCGGACGACCATCGCGCGGAAGGGGTTGTGACGGCGTTGAAAAATACGGGATCGATGCGCGGCGCAAAGGTGCTGTTTCCGAAAGCCGATATCGCGCGCGACGTGCTGCCCGAAGAGCTGCGTGCGGCTGGAGCGCAGGTGACCGAAGTCGTCGCGTATCGCACCGTCACCGCGGAAAGCGACGCGCACCTCGGCATCTATCGCCAGCTTCTCGATGGAAAAATCGACGTCGTGACGTTTTCGAGCGCATCGGCCGTCCGCGCTTTCATCTCCATCTACGGCGCGGAACAGGCTGTCGATCTCCTGAGCCACACGCTCGTGGCGACAATCGGTCCTGTAACGACCGACGCAGCGCATCGCTACGGCATCAATCCGCAGATCACACCAGCGACGTCCACCGTTTCTGCGCTCGCGGAAGCCATCGCGTCGCACTTCCGCGACGCGCCAGCGGCCACTCCGGAACCAGTATGAGCACTACAGCGACTCGTGCCGCACAGCTAACACTTTCCAGGCGCCTCCGGCGGTTGCGCCGCACACCGGCGCTGCGATCGCTCGTGCGCGAAACCCGTCTCTCTGCCGAGCAGTTCATCCTGCCGCTCTTTATCACCGACGGTACGGGCGCTCGGCGCGAAGTTGGGTCGATGCCGGGTGTCTTCCAGTTGTCGGTCGCTGAAGCCGTCGCCGAGGTCCGCGGCGCGTTGGACGATGGGGTGCCGGGCGTGCTTCTGTTTGGGTTGCCACCGCGGAAGGACGAAGTCGGATCGACCGCGTACGATCAAAACGGTCCAGTGCAGGAAGCGGTTCGCGCGATTCGGCGCGATGTTCCCGCGATTGTCGTGATCACTGACGTTTGTCTTTGTGAATACACCTCGCACGGGCACTGCGGAATTCTGGTCGACGGAGAAATCGCCAACGACGCGACCGTCGAGCAGCTCGTGCGCACGGCTGTGTCACACGCCGCCGCCGGCGCGCACATCGTCGCGCCCTCCGACATGATGGATGGGCGTGTCGGCGCGATTCGCGCTGCGTTGGACGACCGGGGCTTCGATCAGGTCGCCATCATGTCGTATGCGGCGAAGTACTGCTCGGGTTTTTACGGTCCGTTCCGTGAGGCAGCGGACTCGACGCCGCAGTTTGGCGACCGGCGCAGCCATCAGATGGACCCTGCGAATGCGGAAGAAGCGCTTCGCGAGGTGGAGCTCGATATCGAAGAGGGCGCAGACCTTGTGATGGTCAAGCCCGCAGGCGCTTACCTCGACATCATCTGGCGCGTGAAAGAGAAGTTTGGCTATCCAACCGCCGCGTACCAGGTGAGCGGCGAGTACTCCATGATCAAGGCGGCATCGAAACTCGGCTGGATTGACGAAGAGCGCGCGATGATGGAATCGCTCACAGCCATTCGCCGCGCGGGTGCGGACATGATCATCACGTACTTCGCGCGGGACGCCGCGCGCTTGCTCCAGCGCCGAACAGTTTGAAGCCAGCGGGCCGCAAGTCATCGAAGCTCTTCGCGCGCGCCGTCGAGGTCCTTCCCGGCGGTGTCAATAGTCCCGTACGTGCATTCAAAGCGGTTGGCGGCACCCCGCGATTCATCAGCCGTGCATCAGGGGCGCGCCTTACCGACGTCGATGGCGTCAGCTACATCGATTACGTGATGTCGTGGGGTCCGTTGATCCATGGCCACGCGCCTTCAGGCCTCATTCGAACGCTTGCACGCCACGCACGCTTCGGTACGAGCTTCGGTGCTCCAAGTCCGCTGGAAGTGGAGCTCGGCGAGAGCGTCCAGCGACTGGTGCCATCGATGCAGCGCGTGCGGTTTGTCAGCTCCGGCACCGAGGCGACGATGAGCGCCGCGCGTGTGGCGCGTGCCGCGACCGGCCGCGAGAAGATCATCAAGTTCGAAGGTTGCTATCACGGCCACGCCGACGGCTTCCTCGTGCAGGCCGGGTCGGGAGCGCTCACCTTCGGCACCCCGACGAGCCCCGGTGTTCCTCCGGCCGCGATCAGCTCTACCCTGCTCGCCAGCTTCAATGATCTCGCCACGGTCGAAGGGGTGATGATTGCGCACCCCGGCGAAATCGCGGCGGTCATCGTCGAGCCCGTGGCGGGAAATATGGGCGTCGTGCTCCCGGAGCCTGGCTTCCTGCAGGGACTGCGCGCGCTCTGCGATCGCGAAGGAACGCTGCTGATCTTCGATGAAGTGATGACTGGATTTCGCCTGGCGCCAGGCGGTGCTCAGGAGTTGTACCGAATCACCCCGGATCTGACCTGCCTCGGGAAAATCATCGGAGGCGGGCTGCCTGTCGCCGCGTACGGCGGACGTGCAGACGTCATGGATCTCGTCTCGCCCGCCGGACCCGTCTATCAGGCCGGCACGTTATCGGGCAACCCGCTGGCCATGGCTGCCGGGATCTGGTCACTCCAACGCTTGTCCCGCGGCCTGTATCGAAAACTGAGCGCCATGGGTCATGCGCTGGCAGCCGGATTGGCAGACGCGGCTCGCGCCGCGCGCGTTCCGCTGCACGTAAACGCGCTCGGATCGATGGTGACGCCGTTTTTCACAGGTGAACGGGTCAGGGATTTCAAGTCGGCGACAACGTCCGACACCGCGGCCTTTGGCGTGTTCTTCAATGCGATGCTCGATCGAGGAGTTTATCTGCCCCCGTCGCAGTTCGAGGCGTGGTTCATATCCGGCGCGCACACGATGCGTGATATCGAGCTGACGATCGATGCAGCCCGCACCGCAATGAGACGAGTCAAGGTTCACAGGTTCAAGGGTTCATAGGTTCAAGAGTTCTGGGGTTCAGGTGAACCTTTGAACCCTCAAACCTTTGAACCCTTGAACCCTTGAACCTTTGAACCTTTGAACCTTTGAACCTTTGAACCTTTGAACCTTTGAACCTTTGAACCTTTATTGCCGGGTCAAGTTGCTCCGAACGGTCAAGGAATCATCCAGTCGCATCCGCAGCACCGTCCCCTCGGGGAGATCCACGTCCTGACCCTCGGTTGCGGCAACGACGCCGCCGCCACCGATCAAGATGCCCGTGATGGCGCCCTTGATCCCGCCAAGGATCCCGCCGATGACCGCGCCGACGGCGGCGCCGGTTCCGATCTTCTCAGCGTCTTCCTTGTAGCCGCCGGCCTCGAGCGCCTGTGTGACCGTGCCGCGGATTGGGTAGACACGGCCGTTGATCCGGATTTGATCGAAGGTGAGCTTGAGGCTGCCCTTCCTCTCGATTCGACCCGCCTTCTGGACGTCGGTGACCACGCCGCGCACCACGGAACCCGCCGGCACGATCACCCGGCCGTTCTCACGAACGTCGACGAGCGTCGTCGCTTCGAAGCGATCCTCCACGCGCGCAGTGCTCGAGGTGAGGCGCGAGGTCAATCGAACATCGAGCTCGGTTCCACTTGGCAGTGTGCCCGGCGATGTCGTGGTGACCTCGGTCCCGGCTGTCGTCGTGTCTGTCCGGGAGCGGCCCGTTCCGGTGGTGGTGCTACCGCCATAACGGCCGGTGGAATCGCCGCGGACGCGGCTGCGGAGATTGTCGAGCCTGTCGCGCACGTCGTTGTACTCGAAGCTGCTGACGTTGTGCTCCTTCCGGAGCTTCACCTTGAGATAGATGATCTCTTCGTCGAGATCGCTGAGCTCGGCCTCCAGCGTACGTGCGGCCACGCGATCGCGCTGCCGCAATTGCGCGAGATCGGTGTGAATCTGGTCGGACGACTGCTGCAGCCGGGAGAGGTCGCTCGCCGTCATGTCCTGTGCCGCGGCTGGCACCGCGAATGCCACGACCGCCGCCAGGGCCACGAGCAGATGACGAACACTGCGGGGCATGATGTTTTCCTCCACTTGTCGCTCCGGATGGTCACTTGACCACCCGGCACATCACGAATTAGGACGACTGAGCCGTCTGAATTGGCGAAACAAACAGCTCACGCGGAGGTGTGCAAGAGGAGGACCAGAATCCAAGCGACCTGGCGCGGCGCCGGGCTTTCCCCAGGAAGGCCCTGACGGCCGTCACCAAGCCGGGGTCAGTTTCGCCATGGCATCAGCCGTTCGATCCAGCTGATGCGCGTGAGGTCGTTGTAAATGACGGTGACCATCAACGCCATCAACAGAACGAAGCCGGCAAGAAACATCTTCTCTTTTGCCTGCATGCTGAAGTCGCGGCGGGCTACCGTCTCGAGACCCATGATGAGAATGTGGCCGCCATCCAGCACGGGAATGGGCATGAGGTTCAACAGCCCGAGGTTGAGGCTGATGGTCGCCATCACCCCTAGCAGAGCGATCCAGCCGGCTTCCGCCGATTCGCCCGAGAGCTGTGCGATGCCAAGCGGGCCCATCAGCTGCCGCGGCGACACCTCGCCGACGATCAAGCCGCCCAGCGTTTTGAGAATGAGCCCGGCATATTCCACATTACGCTTGATGCTGAGTCCTACCGCTTCTAGCGCGCCCGGTTGAAAGGTCCGCGTCTCGTTGATGATCCGGATACCAATCATCCCGATGTTGTTGCGCTTCTCGGGGACGACCGTGATGGTCTGTTCCTGGCCGGCGCGGCGCACGCGAACGGCGAGCGGTTTGTCCGGGTTGCGCGAAATCAGCTGCTGAACCTGCCGCGAGAACACCACACGCTCTCCGTTGATGCTGAGGATCGTGTCGCCGGCTTTGAGTCCTGCCTTGTCCGCGGGATCGCCTGGGATGGCAGATTCGATGGACGGATACACGTCGGGCAGGACGCCGATGTCACCAACCTCGTAGCGCGTCTGTGGCTCCGGCCTGACGGTCAGGGTTTCTTCCCTGCCATCGCGCAGCACCGTGATTTGGACGTCGCGGTTCGGCTTGGTGCCAATCACCAGGTAAAGATCGTCCCAGGTGCTCGTCTCCTCGCCATTGACCCGCACGATGCGGTCGCCGCTTTGCAGTCCCGCGCGTGCCGCGGGTGAGTCCGATGTGACGACGCCGATCACGGGAGGCCGGTCTTGGTACGCCGGCACTTCCGCGCCCTGCAGCAAGACGACCCACGACAGCACGATCGCCAGGGCAATGTTCATTGCCGGGCCCATGATGAGAATCTGAAAGCGCTGCCACTTGGACTTCGACAGGAACTCGTCGGGGCTTCCGGTCCGCTCCTCTTCCGCGTTTTCGCCCGCCATCTTCACGTAACCGCCAAGAGGCACAGCGCTCAGCGCCCATTCCGTATCGCCGCGACGCACCTTGAGCAGCTTGGGCCCAAATCCAAACGAGAAAGTCAGCACCTTGACGCCGTGCCAGCGAGCCATCACAAAGTGGCCCAGCTCGTGGATGTTGACGAGCACGCCGAGAACAAATGCGAACGCGAGGACCGTGGTCACTACGATTTATCCCTTCACGTCCATTCTACCGGTCTGGAGCGCAGCGACCAGACGATGTGCATACGCCCGCGCCCACGCGTCCACATCCCGGATGGTCTCGAGCGTACTCACGCTGCCGGGCTCGTGTGCATCCATGGCGCCTTGGATGACGTGGGAAATCTCGGTAAAACCAATCTGGTTGGCGAGAAATGCGGCTACGGCGATTTCGTTGGCGGCGTTGAGCACTATTGGGAAGCTTCGCTCAGCCTCGATGGCGCGATAGGCGAGCCGCAGGCACGGGAAATCATCCCAGGCCGGTTCGGAAAACTCGAGCGGCCCGCATCGCGCGAGGTCGAGGAAAGGAACCTGCGACTCCCATCGCTCAGGATATGAAAACGCGTACTGGATTGGCAGTCGCATGTCCGTGGCGCCCATCTGCGCAATCATCGAACCGTCATGGAACTCGACGACGGAGTGCACAATCGACTGCGGATGCACCAGGACGCTGATTTGCGACGCCGGCACGCCGAAGAGCCAGTGCGCTTCGATGACTTCGAGGCCCTTGTTCATCAAGGTCGCTGAATCAATCGTGATCTTCGGTCCCATCCTCCAAGTGGGGTGACGGAGTGCATCGTCAGCAGTCACGGCATCGAGCGTCGCGTGGCGCCGGCCGCGAAATGGGCCGCCTGAAGCGGTGAGGATCAGTCGGCGAACGTCGGACTGCTTGCGGCCAACGAGACATTGATGAATGGCGTTATGTTCGCTGTCGACCGGCAGAATCGCGACGCCGCGTGCGCGCGCGCGGTCCATGACGAGGCCGCCCGCCATCACGAGCACTTCCTTGTTGGCGAGCGCGATGTTCTTGCCCGCATCGATGGCCGCCAGCACCGCCTCGAGTGCCGCGGTGCCCGAAGTCGCGCACAAGACGAGGTCGACGGACGGATGCGTTGCCACGCGGATGAGCCCTTCGCTTCCGACGCCGTAGGTTTCGACCGGCCTTCGTCCACTGGTTTCGAGCACTTCGTCCAGCGCCGTTTCTGAGGCCATCGCGATCACCTGCGGCTCGAACTGGCTCACCTGCCGGGCAAAGACAGGAGCGTTGCCGCCAGCGGCAAGACCCACGATCTCGATGCGGTCGGCGTGAGCCTCCGCCACCGCGAGCGCGCTCGTGCCAATGGACCCCGTGGAACCGAGAATCGCGATGCGCTTCTTCATGCGTTGAGCGTGCGCAGATACAAGTAGAAGATCGGAGCCGCAAAAAGCAACGCATCGATCCGATCCAGCACGCCGCCGTGGCCCGGAATCAACGCGGAGCTGTCCTTCACACCGGCTGCGCGTTTGAGGATCGACTCGAAGAGATCGCCCGCGATCCCGGCGACCACGATTGCAATGCCCAGCGCGACGAGCTCGACGTCACCATTGAACATGGGCAGCAGGTAACTGGCCGACGCGACCAGAAACGCCGGCGCGAAGACCAGTCCGCCGATTGCTCCTTCGACGGTTTTCTTCGGACTGAGTTTCGGCGCGAGCGGTCGCCGACCGAGCAAGCGTCCGGTGTAAAACTGCGCTGAATCGCTGATGACGATGGTCGCCATGAAGAGAATGACCGCACCGCGACCGGCGAGCACATGAATGCCGACCAGCGTGCCGAGCCCCACGCCAATGTAAACGATCGCGAGCACCGCGGCGGCGCTTCCGAGCGCCGCCGTCCGAAAGTCGAATCGCGGCCTCGCATCCGTTGTGCTGGCATCAGCGTCGATCGCGTCCCATTTCGCCGCCATTATCCAGACGGCGATGACAACGAGGCCGATCGCCATCGCCGGTGCGGCAGCGAATTGTTCAAAAGCAACGAGAATGACCACTGACCAGGTGGCAAGCAGCGTCGGCACGGCTGCGACGCGCGCGCCAATCGATCGAAACAGTTGCACGTATTCGTGGATGGCCAGTGCCGCAACGGCCAGTGCCACCAGCAGAAGCACAGTCGGCGTCGCAAACCAGATGACGGCAAAAAAAGTGGCGCCGAGCAGAACGCCGCTCACGAGCCGGACCATAGCTGAAATGGGAAAGTATCAGGTATCAGGGGTCGGGGGTCGGGGCCAGGTATCAGGGGTCAGGTATCAGGTATCAGGGCGTGCGAAGGTTGACTGGTTGAGCAAGCGGCACCCGGCACCGAACACCTAACATCTGCACCTCGCACTGGGCACTCGGCACTTGGCACTCGGCACTTGGCACTCGGCACTTGGCACTTAGCACTCGGCACTTGGCACTCGGCACCTGCACGTCGCACCCTCGCACCCTCGCACCTCGCACCTGTTTCCTGCCACCTGACTATTTGACGCTCGCGGCGACGCGCGCCGACGCGATGCCGCCGTAGCGCCGATCGCGCTTCTGATAGGCCAGGATCGCTTCGAGCAGATGACGGCACCGGAAGTCCGGCCAGAGCGTGTCGGTGACCCAGATCTCCGCGTAGGCGATTTGCCACAGCAGAAAATTGCTCACACGCATCTCGCCGCTCGTGCGAATCAGCAGATCAGGATCGGGCTGGCCGGCCGTGTACAGCAAGTCCGCGAAACGACGCTCGTCGAGCGCGTCAGGCGCGATGCCGCTCTCGATCGCGCGGCGCGCCGCGTCGACAATTTCCGTTCGACCGCCGTAATTGAGAGCGATGTTGAACGTCATGCCGGCGTTGCTCGAGGTCTGCTTCTCGGCGGCCCTCAGCTCCTGCAGGACATCCGGGGCGAGCTCGTCAGAGCGCCCGATCACGTTGAAGCGAATGTTGTTCTCGTGCAGCGTCGAGAGCTCCGATCGCAAATAGCGCTTGAGCAGCGCCATGAGCGTCCCGACCTCCGCCGCCGGCCGCTTCCAGTTCTCGACCGAGAACGCGTAGAGGGTCAGCACATCGAGCCCGACACGCGCAGATGTTTCGACCACGGCGCGGACCGCATCGATGCCGGCGCGATGGCCTTCAACGCGCGGTAGATGACGCTTCCCCGCCCAGCGGCCGTTGCCGTCCATGATGATCGCCACGTGCCGCGGGAGCTGCGCGGGATTCAGTTGTCGCGCAAGCGCCACGTCGGCGCTGTCAGGAGGCAGCCACTCGAACAGTCGCTGAAGGTTCTTGGACACGGTGGCCAGGGGCAACAGTCGATAGTAATAGCAACCGAATCACGAAGGCAAAGATTCAGGAAACTGGCTTGGGGCTTGGGGCTTGGGGCTGCGTTCTTGGTTCTTCGTTCTTAGTTCTTCGTTCGTCAGTACTCCACGTGCCACAGCGTGAGCCCCTGCGGTGGCGCCGTTCGGCCCGCCTGCCCGCGATTGCGCGACGCGAGGATGGCCTGGACATCAGCGGCAGACCGTCTTCCAAGTCCGATCTCCGTCAACGTCCCAACGATGTTTCGCACCATGTGGCGAAGAAAGCCTGTGCCGGTGATCTCGTAGCGAAGAAATCGATCGCCGCGCGCGGCCGTGCACAAGGGGGTGACGTCGATCCAACGCACGGACGAAGCCAGAATTCGGCGAACGGTGGTTTTTACGTCGCTCCCCGTTGCCTGAAAGGCCGCGAAATCGCGCTCGCCGACAAACGTCGCAGCAGCCGCGTTCATGGCGGTCACATCGAGCGGCTGTGGGACGTGCCACACGTATCGACGAAACATTGGAGGCGCTGCCACGCCGTTCCAGATAGCGTAGTGATACGTTTTGGATTTCGCGTCGTGGCGCGCGCTGAACGCCGGCGGCATGTCGTCGACGGCCAGCACCCTCACGTCTTCCGGCAACGTCGCGTTCAGCGCGCGGTGGAGTTCGTCCACCGGGATCCCCGTGTGCAGCTCAGTATTTGCCACCTGCGCCGCGGCGTGGACACCCGCGTCCGTTCGGCCCGCGCCGATCACCGTGACCGGGCGCTTCTCGATAGGCGCGAGCGTGTCTTCGACGAGAGCCTGCACGGTGCGCCCGTCCGCCTGTCGCTGCCATCCGGCGAACTCCGTGCCGTCATACGCCACGATCAGCCTCACATTACGGTTCATCGAGTCACCAAAAAGGGCCTGCCCGATTTCCAGCCCGGCGGGAAGAAAAGGGGCCTGCCCCATTTCCGGCTCAAAAAGAGAAAAGGGCCTGCCCCGTTTTACAGAATGCGGGCTGATGCCGGCTCAAGATTTGTCACAAATTGTGAAAGGGGGCAGGCCCCTTTTCTCGACGAGTGCTGAAATGGGGCCGGCCCTTTTTCTTCGATCGGCCTGAACGGTGAGCGGCCGCGGATCGTCTATGTCTGAGTGCCCGGATAGCCTCGGTACTGTTTTTGCTCGAAATCCGGGGCCAGCGGCTCCTTTCTTCTGTAAGAGTACAGTCTGGGAAGCGCGTTTTGAGTCGTTTTGCCCCGTGGAGTATCCGCAACATGTCCATTCAAAAGTTTCCAGGCCGAACAACGGCTTTCATCGGTCTGTCTGCCGCTCTCGCGGTGTTCGTTTTCGGGGCAGGTCCTGTTCGCGCGCAGACAGCGCTCACGGCCTCCCAGGCTGTCACCGCCGCCGCGCAGAGCATGACCCCGCAGGGACCGGTCAAGCGCCTCTCGATCGACGAAGCCGTGGCGCTTGCCCTGGAGCAGAACCTCGATCTGCAGGTCGAGCGTCTCAACCCGCAGGTGCAGGACTACACCATCTCGGTTGCACGGAGCAACTGGGTGCCCAACTTTCAATCCGCCGTCACGACGCGCACGCAAGAAAACGTTCCGCAGGACATCTTCAGCGGCACGCAGGCCACGGTGTCCGAGGATCGTGTCAGCACCAGCACCGGCGTCGGCCAGCTGCTGCCGTGGGGCGGAAATTACAGCGCCAACTGGATCAACGGACGCGTCACCACGAACAACGACTACAGTCCCTTCCAGCCGCAGCTGAATTCGACCTTTGCCGCGAACTACTCGCAACCGCTGATGCGCAATTTCAAGATCGACGCCGTGCGCCAGCAATATCTCGTCAGCAAGAAGAACCGCGAGATCTCGGACGTCCAGCTCGTCGAGGCGGTGGCGCAGACGGGCCGCAACGTGCGGAACGCGTATTGGGATCTCGTGTACGCGCTGAGCAATCTCGAAGTGCAGAAACAGTCGCTCACACTTGCGCAGCAATCGCTCCGCGACAATCGTGCGCGAGTGGAGATCGGCACGATGGCGCCAATCGATATCGTGGAAGCCGAGGCCGAAGTCGCCCGCCGCGAGGAATCCGTGATTATCGCCGAGGCCGCGATCTCGCGCGCCGAGGACCGCCTGCGCGCGCTCATCTCCAACCCTTCGCAGCCCGATTTCTGGACGATGCGCATCGAGCCGTCGGATGTGGCGACGTTCGTGCCGGCAAACGTGGACGTCGAGACGGCCGTGCGGAACGCGCTCGACCGGCGAACCGATCTGGCGGCGTCGCAGAAGCAAATCGAGGCGAACGACATCTCCATTCGCTATTTGCGCAACCAGTCGCTGCCGGACGTCACGGCCAATGTCAATTACAGCGCGTTGGGGCTTGGCGGCACACAGCGGCAACTGTCCGTCGTCCCCGGCCTGCCTCCGACAATTCTCAGTGTCCGGCAGAAAGGGTTCGGCAGCGTGCTCGGTGATGCCTTTGCGGGCGCGTATCCGACGTGGAATTTCAACGTGCAGCTCAGTTATCCGATTGGCCGCTCCACTGCCGAAGCCAGCCTCGCGCGTGCGCGGCTGCAGAACCAGCAGTCGGAGAAGCAGCTCGAAAGCCAGAAGCTCCTCGTCGCCACGCAGATTCGAGACTTTGCGCGCACGGTGCAGACCAACAGCAAACGGGTTGAAGCGACGCGCTCGGCGCGTGCCCTCGCGGAGAAGCGTCTCGAGGCGGAGCAGAAGAAATTCACCGCCGGGATGACGAGCAGCTTTCTCGTCTTTCAGGCGCAGCGCGACCTCTCACAGGCGCGGAACAACGAGCTCCAGGCGATCATCGACTATCTCAAGTCGGTCGTTGATTTTCAGACGGCACAGGAAACACCGCTCTCCGGCGGCGGCGGAGTGTCGCTGGTGAACTCGGGCTCTACGCAGAACACGGGCGCAGCCTCGGCAGGCAGTCGCCAGCAATAGGGGCAAGTGTGGAGGGTTGGTTCCCAGTTGCCAGTTTCCAGTTCAAAGTTGAGTTGCGAGTTTCAGAGTTCTGAGTTGTATCGAGTTCGGAACCTGAAACCCTTCACAACTCAGAAACTAAACTTTGAACTGGGAACTGGGAACTGACAACTCCCGCCGGCGTTCAGCTTCTTCGGTCCCGCGATCGTCGCCGACGCGGTAAACTGTGGCCGGTGCCCGGCGTCTCGGTCACAGTCATCACCCACAACGAAGCCGCCAACATCGCGGCCGCACTCGAATCGGTCTCCTGGGCCGACGAGATCATCGTCATCGACGCCGAGAGCGCCGACGACACCGCTGAGATCGCGCGGCGCTTCACGCAGAAAGTAGTCGTGCGTCCCTGGCCCGGCTACGTCGCTCAAAAGAATTTCGCTGCCGAGCAGGCGACCCACGACTGGGTGTTTTCCCTCGATGCCGACGAGCGCGTGTCGCCCGCGCTCGCAGCGGAGATTCGCAACGTGCTGGAGCGGGAGCCACCAAATGCGGGCTACCGCGTCCCGCGGGTCACCTTTCATCTCGGGCGATGGATTCGCTCCACCGACTGGTATCCCGATTACCAGCTGCGGCTGTACGACCGGCGCCGTGCACGATGGACCGGACGTCTCGTCCACGAGTC